>Ga0272446_1001698_pt1 | contig 31479 bp, 25 predicted proteins | sample YNPCB0061_FD_194587 | JGI IMG/M metagenome (GOLD analysis project Ga0272446, IMG submission 194587) | Hot spring microbial mat communities from Yellowstone National Park, WY, United States - YNP-CB-006-1 | ecosystem: Environmental > Aquatic > Thermal springs > Hot (42-90C) > Sediment | place...
GCAATTGGTTCCAGAACCCTGGCCGAAAAGTCTTGACACGCCCACGGAATGTCAAACCGAATCGCGACCGCATCAGGACGCGGTCGTATAAAAACTCTACCCTTGAGAGAAAGGCGGGGGGAGGTTGGGTGGGGGCTGTGCGGTGCATAACGCCTTATTTGAAAGATATTGGCTCTAAGTCGTGTTAATAATGAATACTCATGAGGGGCAGGAGTGTCACCGGCGTACGACGGCGAGCGCGAGGTATGGCGCTCCAGTCAAGGCGTCATCGACGTGGGCGATCGCGATCAACTGATCACGATTGCGCCATCCGGCATAGCTGATGGTATCGCCTTCGACAAGCACGCCTGGATCGGCGCGCCACCCTGTGCCTTCGAGCCGGTCGGCATAGAAGCGCTTTGCCTGATCCCAGGTAACGCCAGCGGGCAAACGCACTAACCGTACTGCAGCAGCGTTGCGCTCGCCAACGATCTCTGCCGTGAAACCGCCGACCATCGCGTCGGCAAGCGACGACTCGCCGGTTGTAGCAGGGGCTGCGCCCGGGTAGAGCGGCGGTTCGGCCAGCGGCGTACTGCCGCAGGCGGCAAGCAAGACCATGGTGATCAGGATCGGCAGCCAGCGGAGAAACATACGCATTGCTCTCATGACAGGGTTCAGATAACATTGCACCCTGTTCCGCCGATACGCCGACAGCATATCGGATGGAACCATGCCTCCAGAGATGGTACGTGGTGCATCGTCTGGCCGGATGCCTGGTATTGATGCGCGTGTAGAGCAAGTGCCTATCCGAAGCACGGATGGTTGGATGGCATTGCGCGCGAAGCGACGCAATCCCCATGTTTCGTCATACTCGAATCCACACTTCCGCAACCGGATGATCCGGTATCATGGTATACTGCCACGCAAGATCGGGCTACAATCGCGCCCAACAACGACGAACGCAACTATGAGCGAACCCTCAACACCGCAACAGCGTGCCGCACACCTGATCGATGAAGGCATTGCCGCCGTCAGGGCCGGCGATCAGGCCCGCGCCCGCCAGTTGCTCGGCCAGGCATTGCATCTTGACCCGCAGAACGAACGTGGCTGGTTGTGGCTCGCAGGTGCGGTCACCGATGCCACCCGGCGTCGCTACTGCCTTGAACGTGTGCTGGCGATCAATCCGCGGCATGAGGCGGCCAGACGCGGCCTGGCAAGCCTTCAACCGGCGTCGCCGCCATCCACAGCTGCCACCATACCCGAGCCGCCGGCACCTGTGACGCCGCCGGTGGTGAGTGTTCCACGCCAGCAGCGCCCGGTCTTCGACCCGCTTGCGCCGGATGCCGCTCCGTCGCGCCGGCCAGCGGCCCTGGCCGGCAATGCGCCCACGGTCGTGGATCGCCCATCCATTGCGCCCGCGCCGCAGCCTGCGACCAGTCGTGCAGAAGCGGTTGCAGCGGCGCCAACCGAGCCGTCGCGGCCATCAGGGTCTGCAGTTGAGCCACAACACCTGCGATCCATGCCGGAGGTGACGCCTGACGACTCGCTGGCATCGCTGCGCCCTGGCGCCGCGACAAAGCCCGGCAGCCTGCTACGGCGGCCTGCCGGCGCACCGTCTGCCCCGGCAGCGCGCCGCCCACCTCGTACGCTGTATGCGCTGATCGGTGTGGTTGCCATTATCGTTATCCTTGGTGCCGGCTTGCTCGTGCTGAATCCTGGTATCCTGGGGCCGCAATCGTCTGCTGGCGAAGCCAGCGCGCCAACCGCTGAACCGGCCGTGCCAACAACCATGCCCACCGTTACCAGTGCCCCGGCGACTGCGACACCGGCGCCAACCGCAACTCCGGCTGACGTACGGGAGATGGTGCGTGATGCCGATACCCTCGCCGCTGCCGGGAACCTTGGCCAGGCCGCGGAACGCTACACCGACGCCATTCGCGCCAATGACTCCTCGGTTGAGGCGTATTTCGGACGTGGTTCCGTCAATTTCGCCCTTTCGTTGTTTCAGAATGCGGTTGATGACTTTACCCGGGTACTCATGCTCGACCCGGAGAATGCCGAAGCGTACCATCAGCGCGCGCGCGCTTTCTATCGCCTCGAGCAGTATGATGCTGCGATCAGCGACTTCAGTGAGGCGCTGGCGCGTGATCCCAACAACGACACGATTCTGCTGCGACGCGGTGTTGCCTACCGCGACAATGGCGACTATGACGAGGCGCTGGCCGATTTCGACCAGGCCTTGCAGTTGAATCCGAATGTTGGATTCACCTACTATCACCGTGCCGTCCTGTTCCAGTTGACTGGCAAGCCGGAACAGGCGCACGCCGATTTTGACCGCGCCCTGGAGATTGCGCCAACCTATCGTCTGGCATTCGTCGGGCGGGGCATGCTGCGATTGGAGCAGGGTGATGCGCGCGGTGCGCTCCGTGATTGTACGCAGGCGATCGAAATTGATGCCACGATGATTGATGCCTATCTCTGCCGCGCGGCAGCTGCATCTGCGCTGCGAGATTACCGTTCTGCGATTGCTGATCTGGACATCGTCATCGCGCGCGAACCGGAAACGCCTGATGCGTACCGCGACCGTGGCGTGGCACACCAGGCATTGCGCGACACCGACGAGGCGCTGGCGGATTACCAGCGCGCCGTTGAACTCTACCGCGCACAGGGGCGCGATGACGACGCGGCTGCGGTTGAGAAGCGTATTGCAGCGCTGAAATAGCCGTGCGTATTGACGCGCACATCCATGTTCAGCCGCCTGAACTGGCCGAGCGCCTTGCCGTTGAAGCCGAGCACGAGCCCTACTGGGCGCTGTTGCTTGCCCCTGGCCAGGGGGCACGCCACGTACCGATGCTTGCCGATGCCTATCGTGCACTGGCCGACATGGATCGTGCGGGTATCGACCGCGCGGTGATCCAGGGCGAATACTACCGCCAGCATGAATCGTGCGTGGCGGCCAATAATCGCGCACTGGCGTTACAGCGGCAGCATCCCGATCGCTTCCTCGCATTCGCCACGGTCCAGCCATCCACCGAAACCGGCGCGCTTGATGAAGTGCGGCGTTGCGCCGCTGCGGGAGTTGCCGGGATCGGTGAGCTGAACCCGTATGCACAGGGATTCGTACTCAACTCGCCGGCATTCCTGCGACTGGCGGAATTGTGTATCGAGCTGAAGTTGCCCCTGTTGCTGCACGTGAATGAGCCGGTCGGGCGCTACTACCCCGGTAAGGCCACGACACCGCTGGTCCAGTATTACCAGCTTGCGCTGCGCTATCCCGAACTCAAGATCATCCTGGCGCACTGGGGCGGCGGGTTGTTGTTCTACGAGTTGATGCCGTCAGCGCGCCGGGTACTGCGCAATGTCTGGTATGATACCGCTGCCTCGCCGCTGATCTACCCCGGTACCGCAATCTTCTCAGCCGCTTTATTCTGTATTGACCATCGTAAGATTCTGTACGGCAGCGACTACCCGTTGCCGCTGTACCCGCGAATGTCGCGAGAGCCAGAGATGGCAAGGTTCTCGGGGGAGATCGCGGCGCTCGGGCTTGCGCCCGCGATCCTCGACGATATCCTGGGGGGCAATGCCGCGCGCCTGTTCGGCCTGGAACGCGGGCCATCGGCTTCGCCCGGCACAGATCCTGCCGGTGCGCGCCACATGCAGGTGAACGTCGCAATCGCGGCGCTGACGCCGGTCGCTGCGATTGCGTCCGCCTGGCCGGAAGCACGCCCGGTACTGGACGAGTATGGCATCCCGTGGGAAGAGGACCGGGTGCCGTTCTGGGAACCGCTTGGCCAGGCGGCTGCGGCGCATGGGCTTGGCCCGCAGCGACTGGAGCGCTTGCTTGATGATCTCAATACTGCAGTGCAGCAGCATACCCGGAACACCGATCGAGAGTCATCCTGAAAGATTCATACGATGCAATCGCACAATCAGGTCGCCGCACAACCCCGCGCCCAGCGGGTGAACCGTGCGCTTGCCGTCTTTATCTTCTTTGGCATCGGCTATTTCCTGTCGAATTTCTTTCGCGCGGCCAATGCCGTGATTGCCGGCGACCTGGTACGTGACCTGGGATTGAGCGCCGCTGACCTGGGCATGATGACGAGCCTGTTCTATGCCGGTTTTGCTGCTGCGCAGTTACCGCTTGGCGTCGCCCTCGATCGCATCGGCCCGCGCGTTGCCGTGCCGGCACTGATGCTTGCCACTGTTGTCGGCTGCCTGTTGTTCGCAACCGCATCAGCATTGCCGCAAGTCGCCGCAGGACGGATGCTGATCGGCATCGGGATGGCGGGCAATCTGATGGGCGCGGTCAAAGCATTTGCCGTCTGGTTCCCGCCCCATCGGGTCGCAACGTTCACCAGTCTGATGGTTGGTATCGGGGCACTGGGCGCACTGGCAGCGGCCACGCCACTGGCCTGGCTCAATCAGCAGTTCGGCTGGCGCACGGTCTTTGTCGGTGGGGCGGTCGCGGCGCTGGCCAGCGCCGCCGGGATCGCCGCCGGCACGCGTAATGCGCCAGATGGCGTTGCCTGGCGCGCGCCATCCGGCGCGCCAGATGAGGGATTCGCCCGGATCTTCCTCAGCGTCCAGTTCTGGCGCATCGCGCCGCTCAACTTCTTTCTGATCGGAACGTTGCTGGCGGTACAAACCCTCTGGGCCGGGCCCTACCTGTTTGATGCACTGCGATTGCCGCCGATTGACGTTGGCAACCTGTTACTGATTATCAGCGCCGGTGTCGCTGCTGGCTATGGGCTCTGTGGCTGGCTGGCCGACCGCTTTGGCGCGCAGCGTGTCCTGGCGGTTGGAACGCCACTGTTTCTGTTGTCGCTCGCGCCGTTGGTATTGCCCGACCCTGCATCACCAGTGTTGCTCGCAGGCACGTTCTTTGTATTTGGTTTCACCGGCGCATTCAACCTGCTGACACTGGCGCAGGTCCGGCCGCTGTTCCCGCCACATATGGCCGGGCGTGCCGTCACAGCCGTCAACCTGTTCGGCTTCGGCGGCGCAGCCATCATTCAGTGGGGAATGGGAACGATCATCAGCGCCTTCGCGCCTGATCCGGCCGGGAGGTACCCGGTCGCCGCCTATGTAGCCGCCTTTGGCACGGCGATGGCGTTGACCGCAATTGCGCTGGCGTGGTACCTGGCGCCAGTACGAATACGCGAAACACCGGCACAGCGGTATGGCTGACCAGGTTCTGCCTGCACTACATGGCTCCGGAATCCAGATCCATGTACGGCACGTGGTGTGATTCGTAGGATGCACGCTCGATGACCATCCGTATATTCGTAGACATGCACAAAATGCCCCCCACCACCGGCTACAGTCGGGTAGCCGGGATCCCGAACAACATGGCGATACCATCGAGGAAGGCGGGGTTCAGTCTGTCGTTCATATGCTGTGTCCATGTTCCGTGAGCCAGGCCTGCACCTGCTCAAGATGCTCTTGATGATGGTCGTACGAAGCGATGAGCCCAGATAGGTATTATAGGCCAGATGATCGAGCCCGATGTGGAGGTAGCATGCCATCCAGCGAGGCACGAATACGTTCGCCAGTTGTTTGAGCAGATCGAAGCCCTGGCTAAATGCCGCTTCACCGATGGGTGAGGTTGCCAGTTTCGCGCGCCAGCCGTGGGTATGGCGGTGAGGCTGGATGTCGGGTCAAAGTGGCGGATAAGAAATGCCCGGGCACGCTGGCTGTCGATATCGCTACTCATCTGGATTCAGGTGTGTGACCGATTCTTCACGTCGTATTGGTGTTACCTTTCCCCACGCGCCGCCATACTGTGCTATGGTGTTCCCTGGTCGAACAGCATGCGCCAGTGCGCTGGCTCAGCGTTCGCATGACGAAGGGGGGGAATCATGGCCGAAATCGATCGGCTCGTCCAGGACTTTCTCGCTCAGCGAAAGATTGCGGTGGTTGGCGTGTCCGATAAGCGTGATACCGGCTGCAATCTGGGGTATCGCCGGTTCAAGGAGGCGGGCTACACAGTCTTCGCGGTCAATCCCCGTCTGACAACCTTTGATGGCGATCCATGCTATCCAGACCTGACATCCATTCCCGAGAAGCCGGACGCGGTGTTCATCCTGGCCAATCCCAGGGTTACCGATCAAATCGTCCAGCAGTGCGTCGATCTGGGCATCAAGCATGTCTGGATGCACTGCATGATGGGAACGAAGCCCGGGCTGGCGGCAAGCATCACCAGCGTCTCACCGGCAGCCGTGGAACTGTGCCATGCCAGCGGAATCGCCGTCATCCCGGGCAGTTGCCCGAACCAGTTCCTCAAGCCCGATTTCGGGCACGCGCTGATGCGGGTGCTCTGGCGCGCGCTTGGGTTCATGAAGATCAGCCGGCACGGGTCAATGAAGCCGACATAATACCGTTTCAGGCGACCTGGTTGCTCACCTCCAGATGCGCCGTGGCAAACGAAACAATCTGCAATCGTAAGAAGCGGCCGGGCGTCCGCTCCCGCGTTAACGCCCGGCAAATGCCGTTGTACCGCTGAGTGCGCCCCAGATGAGGTTTGGCACGATGCCGAGCAGAACCACCAGTATGGTTGACGCAACGATCGCGGCATTGGCGATCCGTGGTGTGACGATGGGCGTTGTGGCGGGTGCCGGGTTCATCCACATCGCCTTGAGGAACCGCAGATAATAGTACAGGCTGACGACTGTCATAACCACGGCGATTGCCACCAGAGGAACCGCGCCCGCCTGGTAGCCGGCCATGAAGACGAAGAACTTGGCCCAGAAGCCGGCCAGCGGCGGAATCCCGGCCAGCGACAGGATCAGGATCGTCATCATCAACGTCAGCGGCAGATTGCGCCGCCACATGCCGTTCATATCGCTCAGATCATCGTTGCCGATGGCGCCGCTCACGACTGCCAGCACACCGAAGCTGCCTACGTTGGTGATGGTGTAGGTGATCAGGTAGTAGAACAGCGCCATCGTACCAAAGTCGCGATCCACCTGCGAACTCGATGTCCACAACAGGATGGCCAGCAACACGAAACCAGCGTGCCCGATCGATGAGTATGCCAGCAGGCGGCGCGCGTTGGTCTGCGGCAGTGCCGCCAGGTTGGCAACGATCACCGTCACCAGCGCCAGGATAGCCAGCAGACTGGTCCAGCCGCTGAATGTCTCGAGGCGTGGCGCGCCGACAGCGCCGGGGAAGGCGGTGGTGAGTAACCGGTAGAGCAGCAGGAAGCCGGCGGTCTTCGATGCCGTTGAAAGAAACGCAGTGACGGGTGGCGGCGCCCCCTGGTAGACATCCGGCGCCCAGCTATGGAACGGCACAACCGAAATCTTGTACCCCAGGCCGGCAACGATAAACAGCATGCCGAGGGTCAACAGCGGGCTGCTGGCTGCCTCACCGGTTGCCAGGCGCCCGACCTCGGAGAAGAGGGTCGCAATGATCGGTGTGCCGCCGGCCTTCTGGTTCTCACTGGCGACGAACCCATACACCAGGCTGATGCCATAGAGGAGGATTGCTGATGAGAGCGATCCGAAGAGGAAATACTTCAGCCCGGCTTCCGGCGAACGATCGCTCTCACGGAAGTAGCCAGCCAGGACGTACAATGCAATTGACGATAGTTCAAGCGCCAGGTACGCCAGGATGAACTCGGTCGCCGCGGCCATCAATGACATGCCAAGCGTTGAAAAGATCAACAACGAGTAGAACTCGCCCGGGTTGTCGGTCAGGCGGTACCCCATCGCCAGCAGCGACGTGAACAGCGCAGCACCGACGAACGTCAGCCGTGCCACCATGGTGAACTCATCGGTGGCGAAGGCCCCCAGCAACGCTGGCCCGCCCGGCCCGCCCGCCTGCAGATTGCGGCCAAGGGTCAACAGCACATCGAGTGGGCCACCGGTCGGATCGGGAACGGTGAAGAGCAGGCGGCTCTGGATCAGCGCCACCACGAAGACGAGACCAAGGCCGATGGCGGTTAGCTGCCCGGCCTCCCTGGCGCGTTCGGCCCGGGCTTTCGGATCGCGTCCCCATCGCGTCAGCACATCGGAACCGACCACCAGCAGCGCCAGCAACAGGAGCATCAGTTCCGGCAGAATGCGCGGGATATCGGTTAGCTGGAAAGACATATGAGTGCTCCACGCTCGGCGTTCAGCATTACCGCATTCCCAGCGCGCCTGCACGCGCCAGTGCTTCGGCGATGGGCCGTACGCTTGCTTCAATGGGCTCGGTCAGGTATGCCGGATAGATCCCGCTGATGATCAGAACCACTGCCAGAATAATGCCCGCCGCATACTCGGGTCGCGTCAGCGCCGGCAATGAACGAAACTCAGGGTTCCTCAGTTCGCCGAAGAAGACCCGGTACACCGCAATCAGAATATAGCCGGCGGTAATCGGAATCGAAATGCCGGCGAGCACCGCAATCAACGGGTACCGTTGCCACATCCCCATGAAGATATTGAATTCGGCCCAGAATCCGGCAAAGCCGGGCATGCCCATAGACGAGAGGCCGGCAATGATGAAGATAATCGCGGCGAACGGCATGACCGCGAACAGACCGCCAAGCTCGGGGAACTGTCGCGTATGCGTCCGGTCATACACCATGCGCCCGACAACAGCGAAGAAGAGTGCCGTCATCACGCCATGCGCGAACATCTGTAGCACCGCGCCGGTCATGCCGATCGTGTTGGCCGCTGCCAGGCCCATCAGAGTCAGGCCCATGTGGCTCACCGACGAATAGCCGATCATAAATTTGAAATCGCGCTGGGTCATGGCGATCGATGCGCCATAGACCGCGTTGATCAGCGTGGCGACCGCGATCGGCAGCAACCAGTAGTTCGCCCCTTCCGGGAAGATCCACATCGCCACACGCAGGCAACCATACGCCCCGAGTTTCATCAGGACGCCAGCGTGCAGCATCGAAACCGCCGTTGGCGCTGCAACGTGGCCGGTCGGCGACCAGGTGTGAAAGGGAAACATGCCGGCCAGTACGGCGAACCCGAGGAACACCGGCACGAAGAAGAAGATCTGCACCTCGCGCGTAAACAGCGCCGACTGCGCCAGCAACCGCATATCGAATGTGCGCAACGTACTGCCGAAATAGATCGCCACCATGCCCAGAATGATGAACGCCGATCCCCCCATCAGGTAGAGCGTCAGTTTCATCGCGCCGTATTCTTTGCGGGTGCTGCCCCAGATGCCGATCAGCAGGTACATCGGCAACACTGCCAGTTCGTAGAAGACGAACAGCAGGAACATATCAAGCGAGACGAACACGCCATACACGCCGGCTGCAAGTAATAACAGCAGCACCCAGTATTCGCGTGCCCGCTCCTCGATGTTCCAGCTGATCAATGCCCCCGTGAAGATGACAATGCCGTTCAACAGCAACATCGGCAGGCTAATGCCATCAACCCCGAGGATATAGTTGATGCCCAGCGTCGGTAGCCAGGGTAACTCTTCGACGAACTGGAACGTCTGCGGGCTACGATAGTCATACGCGGCGTAGACGAGGAGGGTCAACACCAGTGATATGAACGCAAAGGTCGCGCCAACGATCCGGATCTCGCGCTTCTGCGCCGGTTTCAGTAATGCGATGATCATCGTCGGAACGAGCAGACTGAGCCAGATCAGGCTGAGCCAGGGAATCGTTGTCGGCAGATCGATCAGGTTCATGCAACTTTCCCGTTCTGCAACTGTTCACCCCACGTGGAACGCGCAACGTTCACCATGCAACGTTCAACGTTCTCATGCCCCGGCCAGTGCTCGTGTGAAGAGCTCGGCCAGCGCCGTTGCGGTCCGATTCGAGAGATCCATCAGCGGCGCAGGATAGACGCCAAGGATGAGGAGCAGCGCCAGCAACGGCGCGACCGCCAGAAACTCGCGCCCGGTCAGGCGCATGTCGGGCAGCGCGCTGTGCCTGGCTGGCGCGCCATGAAACACCTGACCATACATGCGCAACAGCGCCAGGGCCGTCACCACCAGGCCGATGGTCGCCAGCAGGGCGAACAGGGGGAGTGAGGCCCACACGCCACGGAAGATGAAGAACTCGCCGACGAACCCGGCCAGCCCCGGCAGGCCAAGATTGGCGAACGTCGCCACACCCATCGCACCGGCAAAGACCGGCATCGTCGTTCGCAAACCGGCCAGCCCGCGCGTGTCGTCCGTGCCGGTGCGTTCAGCAAGCATGCCGGCCAGCAGGAACAGCGCGCCGGTGGAGAGACCATGCGCCACCATCTGGAACAATGCACCATTGATCGCGGTTGCACGCGTCGCGGCGTCAGCGGCGCCCGCCGTCGCCGCTGCGGCAATTGCCAGGCCGACGTATCCCATGTGATTGACCGACGTGTAGGCGATCAGGCGCTTGAGATCGCCACCGACCTGGCCGAGCGCACCGAATGCGCCGGCAACGACGCCGATCAGCGCCAGGCCGCCGATGGCCGGCCCGAAATACTGGGCCGCGTCAGGAACCAGTGGCAACATCAGGCGCAACATACCATACGCGCCCATCTTTGACATGACCGCCGCCAGCAGGATGGATGCAGCCGGTGGCGCTTCGCTGTAAGCGTCCGGTAACCAGGTATGGAACGGCCAGATTCCCAGCTTGATGGCAAAGGCCACGAAAATGGCCCAGAATGCGATCGAGGTGTAGAGCAACGGATAACGCCCGAGCGTGGCGCTGATACCGAGTTGCTCGACATAATTGAAGATGATCTCACGCAGACTGAGATTGACCGGGTCGAGCACCGCGCGCTCAACGGTCAACCCCTGGCCGAGGCGCGCCAGTGTGACCAGGTCAAACGTCGGAATGCCGGCGGCGGCGGTCGCGACGTAGAAGAACTGGAAGAGGAGCAACATGCCGATGGAACCGGCCATGGTATAGACGAAGAACTTGAGCGCTGCGGCCCGGCGTCGCTGTTCGGTGTCGGCATCGCCCGCATGACGGCGCCCCCAGTTCTGGATCAGGAAGTAGGCTGGCACCAGACTGAATTCCCAGAAGATAAAGAAGAAGAAGAAGTTCAGCGCCAGGAAGTACCCCAGCATCGCCGTTTCCAGCAGGAACAACAGGGCAATGTACAGTTTGACCCGCTCACCGATGCCTGACGAGGCCAGCATCGCGACAGGCGCCATCACTGCCGTCAGAAGCACCAGTGGCATACTGATGCCATCCACGCCGACGAAATAGTCAACGCGGATCGCCTGCACCCACGGGAGCTTCTCAACAAACTGGACCACGCCCTGTCCATCGGCGACTGCGTTCGGCCTGAACCCGGCCCAGACGACCAGCGCCAGCGCCAGCGGCACGGTTGACCATGCGGTCGCGCCGAGTTTGACGGTCCGATCGTCGAGGCGCAGCACACCCGCCAGCGCCGTTAGCAGCAACCCCACCAGCGGCGACAGGATCAACAGTGTGAGTAGAGGCGCCGACGAGAACGACAGATACGCCATAGGATCACCCTAACGTGCAACGTGCAACGTTCCAGTTCACCGCACCACATAGAGGTAAATGACGCCCAGAACAACGACGCCGGCAAATACCAGTGCGACATAATCCTGAACCTTGCCGGTAACGCTGCGGCGCGTCCCATCGCCCGCGGACTGTGCGCCGGTCGCCAGCAGGTCGGCGCCATCGTTCAGCACCGTGTCGTCAATGATGAAATTCACCTGACCAAGGAATCGTGTGAAGCTGCCGCTATCAAGCACCACCCGGTCAAGCACCCGTTCATCGAGCCAGGTCGATGCGCGCGCCAGCACTCCGGCGGCTGCGCCAAACGTGGCGGCATAGATTTCATCGAAGTAGAACTTGCGATTGAGCGCCGTGAATGCGCCGGGCAGCAACCGTTGTAGCGGATCGGCGTCTTCAGCCGATGCGAATGCATTGCGGTACGCCAGCCAGCCGAGGCCGATCCCGAGCACCGCAATGGCGCTGGAGACCCAGATCACCAGCACATTGAACTTACCGGCCTCCTGGGCGAAGAACTCCGCCAGGTGGTGGTAGCCGTCGTACGGCAAGTTGACGAAGCCGGCAAACACGGCGAATAGCGCCAGGATGCCCAGCGGAACCGTCATGGTCCACGGGCTTTCGTGCGGATCGTGCGCCTCATGGTGGTGATCGCCGTGCGTGGTATGCGGCTGCTTGCGCGGATGGTGGCCACGGAACGTTCCAAAGAAGACCACCATCACCTGGCGTGTCATGTAGAACGCGGTCAGCAGCGACGCGAGGCTCAACACCAGCCACACCAGCGTGTTGGTACGGAACGAGTCGGCCAGGATCTCGTCTTTGCTCCAGAAGCCGGCAAAACCAGGGAAGCCGGCCAGGGCAAGGAACCCGGCCATGTAGGTGACGAAGGTTACCGGCATAAACCGGCGCAGCCCGCCCATATTGCGAATATCCTGCGACGTATTGCTGTCGTGACCGACGGTGGCCTCCATTCCGTGGATGACCGATCCTGAGCCAAGGAACAGCAACGCCTTGAAGAATGCGTGTGTCAGCAAGTGGAACATCGCCGCCACCCAGCCGCCCACGCCAAGCGCTGCTACCATGAAGCCGAGTTGCGACAGAGTCGAATAGGCCAGGATGCGCTTGATATCGAACTGGCCGAGGGCGATCAATGCTGCGAACAGTGCGGTGAATGCGCCCACTGCTGCCACCACCGGCAGTGCCTCGCTTGCCTCGAAGATCGGGAAGGTGCGCGCCGTCAGGAACACTCCCGCCGAGACCATCGTCGCTGCATGGATCAGGGCCGATACGGGGGTCGGGCCTTCCATCGCGTCGGGGAGCCAGACGTGCAGCGGAAACTGCGCCGACTTGCCGACGGTGCCGCCGAAGATCAGCAGCGCGATGCCGGTGGCTGCACTCACGCCGGTACCGGTGGCCGTCGTTGCGAGGCGTTCAAGTAATGCCGGGTTGAACACCTGCCCCGGTCCGGCGCCCAGTTCCAGTGTCCCGGCCTCGGTCCAGAGCCAGGCCAGCCCGACCAGCAGCAGCACATCACCGATGCGCGTGGTGATAAAGGCCTTGATCGCTGCCTGGCGTGGCGTTATCTGCGCTGGATCGGCGTAATTCTTGTCATACCAGAAGCCGATCAGCAGATACGAGCAAAGGCCCATCACTTCCCAGGCCATAAAGAAGAGCAACAGGTTGCTGGCCATAACCATTGCCAGCATCGCCGCGCTGAACAGTGAGATGAACGAGAAGAAGCGCGCCTGGCGCGGATCATGTGCCATATAGCCGACTGAAAACAGGTGGATGCACGTTGCCGTGATCGTTACCATCACCAGCATGGCCGCCACGGCCGGGTCCACGATGTACCCCATCGTGAATGGCTCGTCACCACCGGCCGGTGCCCAGCGAATGGTACGGACGATATTCGGTTCGCGCCATTCATATCCGTGGCCGGCTTTGATCTCAGTGGCAGCCTCCGCATCCGCGCCATGCGCCTCGGTCCCTGCCACGCTCACGGTCCCGTCAGGCCCGACCACCACGCGCCCGGCGACCTCAACCGCCGTCCCGATCGCAATGACCGTCGCGCCGACCATCAGCAGCGTTGCCAGCCAGGCGCTTGCATTCCTGTTCCGCTGAATCGGTGTCAGGGTGATGATACCGAATCCGAGCAGCGGTAGCAGCGGAATGAGCCAGGCGTTTTGCAGAAACCAGGCCATGTATGGCTCCACCAGCATTCAGCGTTCCACGTTTCACGTTCCACGTTCAGCGTACGTACGATTTAGCCTCGTAAACTATCGACCTCGTCCGCATTCACCGTCTGGCGGGAGCGGTAGATCGCAATAATCATCGCCAGACCGACAGCCGCTTCTGCGGCGGCGACCGTCACCACAAATAGCGCAAACGTCTGCCCGGCGACGACATTCGGCTCCAGGTAGCGCCAGAACGCCACCAGATTGATATTGACGGCGTTCAGCATCAACTCGATGCCCAGCAGAATACCGACGGTATTGCGCCGCGACAGCGCGCCGAACAGGCCGATACAGAACAGGGCGCCGGCAAGCAAGAGCACCCAGGAAAGCGGCACGGCTTCGGTCATTGATGGCATACTGCGCCTCTCGTGCAGATGGACGTGGAACCACAACCGCCAGATTACGGCGCAATCATGTCTCGCTTCCTGCAGTCTCGGACGATTGCATGGCCGATGCCGCCGGATCGGGCCGGCGTACTCGCTGTTGCTGGCGCACCTTCTCCGCCAGTGTCGGCACGTAGCGGCGGCGTTCACGCTCCTCGAAGGCGATCACAACCGCGCCAATCAGGGCAACCGTCAGCAGCACGGAGGCCACTTGAAACGGCAACAGGTACTCGCGCACGAAGGCCGTGCCGATCTGCGCTGCTCCGGCGATAGGCGTGGACTGCCCGGCAGGCGCAGGCGGCGGCAACTGCCATTGATAGGTCAGCACCGTCGGCGTGATCAGCAGGCCAAACAATGCCGCAGGCACGATCAGCGCGATCCACCAGCGTGGGGTCATCTGGCGGTTCTGCGTCCCCTCCAGGTCACGTGTCAGCATGATGGCGAACAGGATGAGAATCGATACTGCGCCGACATAGATCAACACCTGCGCCACGCCGATGAACTCGGCTTCCATCAACAGATAGAGCGCACCGACTGTGAAGAACGACGAGATCAGCCACAGGGCGGCATGCACAATATTCTTCACCGTGACGGTCATAATCGCAGCTACCAGGATGTACACGGCAAACACCACAAACAGGATGGTGATGAACGTATTCATGTCGCTGCCCATTCCTCGTCGCGCGCTTCGGGCTCCAACACCGGGCGCTGATTGATCGACAGGATCCAGTAGGTTGCCGCGCCGTTGATGATCGCGCTGACGGCCACGGCAATGAGCTGGCGTTGCCAGGTCGTGAGGGCGTCAAGATTGACCAGGCCACCCCACTGTGCACCGGTCCACTGAGTGATGGACACAACGAGTGCAGCGGAACCGATGTTTACCAGCGCCAGCGGCAACAGCAATTTCCAGGCAAAATCCATCAACTGGTCAACGCGCAGCCGTGGGAACGCGCCACGCAACCAGATCATCACGAAGAACAATACCCAGATCTTGGCCAGCAAATAGATCGCCGAAAGTGCCGCGGCGGCATGGATCCACGGGCCTCCCATGCTTGCCAGAGCAGCCACGCCGGGCCCCTGCCATCCGCCGAGAAATGCGGTTGCTGCGAGCGCGGCGAGGGTGAAATTGAGGATGTACTGTGCGATATAGAATACCGCAAATTTCATGCCGCTATACTCGGTCATATAGCCGGCGACGATTTCTGAATCCGCTTCCGGGATGTCGAACGGCGTTCGCTCACCTTCGGCCAGCGCCGCGATGAAAAAGATGGCGAAACCCAGCAACCCGACCGGTGTAAACACCAGCCAGCCGAGACCGACATCGAGTACCTGCACCGGTGCCTGTGTTGAGCCAGGGAAGAGTGTCGTGGTCGAATAGAGCCAGGATGCACAACCTGAGGGATCGCCACAGATAATACTCGCGCCGAGCAGTGGCACGCCTGCCTGCAGATACGGCAACTGCGCCAGCGACATGCCGCCCACCAGAATAACGATGGCAAGCAACGAGATTACAGCCGGGATTTCGTACGAGACGAGTTGCGCCACAGCCCGCATCGCGCCGAGGAGCGCGAACTTATTGTTCGATCCCCAGCCGGCCATCATCAGGCCAACTCCGGACACCGCCGAAACTGCCAGAATATACAGAATGGCGACATGAAGATCAACCGGTTCCCAGCCGCGCCCCCAGGGGATGACAGCGAGCATCAACGCCACCGGCGCCAGCGAGACGACCGGCGCCAGCAGGTGCACCCAGCGATCGGCAGTGCGAGGGACGATGTCTTCTTTGGTGAACATCTTGACCGCGTCGGCAATCGGTTGCAGCAGCCCTGCCGGCCCGACCCGGTTCGGGCCGAGGCGGTCCTGCATGCGTGCCACGACACGTCGCTCGGCCCAGACCATCATAATGAAGTTGCCGACCGCGAAGAGCAATACAATGACGGTTACCAGCAGATAGGCGATCAGAACGATGAGCCAGTCGGGGAGGGCATTGCCGATCAGCGATCGCAGGATGTCCGTCATATTAACTTTGCTCCTCGCCATTTTCGCGCTTCATCGCAGCCTTTTTCGCGGCATTGGCGGCACGAATGGCGGCCAGGCGAGCGGCCTTGTCGTCCGGGGCAATCGGGGTGGTAGCGGCAGCCGGCGGCGCGGCAGGTTCGGCGGCCTTGTCGTCCGGAGCAACCGGGGCGGTAGCGGCAGCCGGTGGCGCGGCAGGTTCGGCGGCCGTCTTTTTCGCGGCATTGGCGGCGCGAATGGCGGCGAGGCGAGCGGCCTTGTCGTCCGGGGCAACCGGGGCGGTAGCGGCAGCCGGCGGCGCGGCAGGTTCGGCGGCCGTCTTTTTCGCAGCATTGGCGGCGCGAATGGCGGCGAGGCGAGCGGCCTTCTCCTCCGCGCTAAGCGGCCCCGGCTGAGGTTCTGCCGGAGCGGCGGGCGGCGGCGTGGCCGGCTTCGTTCGCGCGGCCGGTGGCGTCGCAGCAGGTATGTCAGCGGCCCGAGATGTAGCACGCTGCGCCTTGATCTTCTCGACCATCTGCGGTGCAACACCGATCAAATCCGGGCGGCGCTTGATGTTCCCTTGCAGTTTCTTCAGCGCGCCATCTTTCACTTCAGCCCAGAACGTCGGTGCGAGGCGTTCATAATACGATACAGGGCGATTCAGCCCTTCTTTGTTGATCGTCAACCCGCCGTGAACATCGGTGGAGAGTTCAAACTCCTGGTCCATCTTAATCGCATCGAAGGGGCAGACCTCGGCGCAGAGGCCACAGCTCATACAGGCATCGTACTCGATCATGAATTCGGCCACTGCCGGAACGGCTTTACCGGTAGCCGGATCCCTGGCCTGGGTCATATGAATAACCTGCGGCGGGCAGATTCGCTGGCACTGGAAGCACGACGTACAGAGTTCCTGGCCCGTTTCATCGTCATAGAGCAGGATCGGGAAATTACGGAACGCTTCCGGGAAGGTCAGCTTTTCTTCCGGGTACTGCACGGTAAAGATGCCGCTGCTCTGGCTTGGTTTTTCGAGCTTGCGGGTAAGTGCATCGCGGAAATGGCGAATAACGATGTCAAGCCCGGCGAGCATTCCCTGCCCGGCGCGCAGTCGTGGCCGGCTGCGGTCGATCACATATACCTTGCCGCGTTCGATGTCAGTCGTCGTCAATGCAGCGTCCTCTATGTTCCAGGGGCCATGCGGATGGTAAAGGGTCTCACCGATCCACTTCGCCCATCACAATATCAATGCTGCCGAGAATGACCACCACGTCGGCAACCTTGTGGCCGCGGCACATATCGCCAAGCGGCGACAGGTTGATGAATGACGGCGCGCGCACTTTGTAGCGATACGGTCGCTCGCTCCCGTCGCTGACCAGGTAGAAGCCCAGTTCACCCTTCGGCGACTCGACCCGGCCGTAAGCATCGCCCGGTGGTGGGCGCAGCGCCTTCTGCTTGCCGATATTCGCCATCGAAGGGTTAATATGCCCGCCGATGGTATCAGGCAGGCGTTCGATCACCTGTTGCAAAATACGGTAGCTCTGGCGCATTTCCTCGATGCGAATCAGGAAGCGATCATAGACATCGCCGACCGACCCGATCGGAATGTCGAAATCAAGCTCGCTGTACACACTGTATGGCTGGGCGCGGCGTACATCATATGGAATGCCAGAGGCGCGCAGTACCGGCCCGGTCACACTATACGATGCCGCGACTTCTCTAGGCAGGATGCCGATATCCACCGTGCGTGACAGCAGGATCTCATTCTCTTTCAGCAACCGCTCGAACTCATCAAAGAACGACGGCAGCGCCTGCATCAGATCCTTGAGTTGCGGCAGAAACTCAGGCGGCAGATCGCGCCAGACCCCGCCGAAGCGGAAGTAGTTACACATCATGCGGGCGCCGCTCGCCATTTCGAACAGGTCAAGGATCTTTTCGCGCTCACGCATCCCGAACATCAGTGGCGTCTGCCAGGCGCCCATATCATTGAGCATGAAGCCAACCGCTGCGGCGTGGTTCAGAATACGCGTCAACTCGACCATCAGCACCCGGATGTATTCAGCGCGCTGCGGTACGCTGATGCCAGCCAGTTTCTCCACTGCCAGGGCCAGGGCGTGATTATTGGCCATGGAGTTGAAATAGTCGAGGCGGTCGGTGTAGGGCATGGATTGAATATAGGTCGACACCTCGGCAAGTTGCTCATGGTTGCGGTGCAAATAGCCAAATACCGGTTTCAGATCGATGATCGTCTCACCATCCACGGTCACGATCATACGGAACACCCCATGAGTCGACGGGTGCTGCGGGCCGATATTGATCTGGAGTTCCTGCGTCTGAAACATGGCACACCTGATGTCGCGCCTCTACTCCTCGGCGTCGCCAAAATATTTGTCGCCCTGCTTTGGGTAGTCCTTGCGCATCGGCCATCCCTCGAACTCATCCCACATATAGATGCGGGTCAGATTCGGATGGCCAGGGAACAGCACGCCGTACAGATCGAACGCCTCGCGTTCCTGCAGATCGGCGCCGGGCCACTCGGCGGTCAGCGTCGGTACGACGGCCGCATCACGCGGCACACGTACCTTGATGACCAGTTCTGCGCCGCCACCGAGGTGGAAGAAGTGATACACCAGTTCAATCACGCCATCGGCCAGGTAATCAACGGCCGTGATATTTGAGAGTAACTCGTATCCCAGGACATCGCGAACATACCGCGCCACCTCGGGGATACGGTCGGCATGGATGACCGCATCGTCAGTCGCAAGCAGATCGACGGGCGTGTGCTCGCCGCGCCTGGGCCGCGCCGTCTTACCGTCACCCGGCGCGTGGCCGGTATCGGCAGGCGTGCGAGTACGGGTTTCGGCGAGGACCCCGGGCAGATCGTGCGCCAGGCGTTCCTTCAACTCGGCGGCGTTAACCCTGGGCATGATCCACCTCGGACTCGGGGCGCTTCAGGTCGTTGATCGCAATCTCAGGTGCAATGCCCGCCGCCTTGTAGGGAGTCTCCAGTTCAACCGTCTCATCCATGATCGGGAACTGGCGCGCGAGTTCAGGATGCTCGATGGTGCCCGAGCGCTCTTCACCGTGCAAGGGGGAAGTATACGGGCTGACCAGCGGCAAGCCACCGACCGGGTCAATCAACTGCCCGTCAATCTCCAGGCCCTGCTTGCCAAAGGTTGGCACCGGAAAGTCCCTGGCCTCGCGCCTGCCGTACCAGCGCACGCGGTTCAGGCGCTGGTTATCGATCTGCGCCTGCAACGTCATCAACGCATGGAGCAGCGCCTCCGGGCGAGGGGGGCAACCCGGAATGTAAACATCAACCGGAAGGAGCAGGTCAATACCGCGCAGGACATTATAGCCGTCGCGGAACGGCCCGCCCGAGGTGGCGCATGCACCCATCGAGATAACATAGCGCGGCTCGGGCATCTGGTTGTACAGCCGCACCACCTGCGGCGCCATCTTCTTTGTGACTGTACCGGCGACGATCATCAGATCTGCCTGGCGCGGCGATGCCCGAAACATCTCGGCGCCAAACCGTGCCAGGTCGAAGCGCGCCAGGCCCGTGGCCATCATTTCGATTGCGCAGCACGCCAGCCCAAACGACAGCGGCCAGACCGAAGAACGGCGCCCCCAGTTATAGAAGCGCTGCATGGTCGTCAGAAAAACACCCTGTTTTTCGGCTTCGAGCTGGATCTCTCGATCGTCGGACATCATTCTGCCATTCTAGAATGCCGTGTGGCCTATACCCATTCGAGCGCGCCCTTCTTCCAGGCATACACCAGGGCTTCCACCAGGCTGAACAGGAAGACTGCCATCGCAATCAGCGCAAAAAGGCCCAGTTCACCATAGGCGACCGCCCATGGATAGAGGAAGACGACCTCGATATCGAAGATAACAAAGGCCAGGGCATAGAGATAGTATTGCACCTTGAACTGTACTCGAATGTCGCCGACCGCCTCGAGGCCGCACTCGTAGGTATCAAGCTTGGTGGGCGTTGGCCGTTTTGGCCCGAGAAAGTAAGCTGCAACGATCGGGATCAGTGGAAAAATGACCGCAGCGACAAAAAACACGCCGACAAAAGCGTAGTTTGCAAGCATCAGGCCACGCTCCTTCAGGGCAGTATCTCAGCGGTCGCAACGACGTTGTTGAGTATATCACAATCCTTCGTGAAGGCGCAAACAAACTGGTAAAAATGCCGCAACCACGGGTTAGCGGTTGGGAAAGAATCGAGATTGCGTCGCTGCACGCGCAATGCCTTCCAGCCATCCGTTCTTCGGGTATTCAGGGGCCGACCAGCCGCATCTCGATGCGCCCGACGCGGATAATATCGCCTTCCTCGACGATGGTTGCGTCGCGCACCTCAATGTCGTTAACGAATGTGCCATTGGTGCTGTGCAGGTCCTCAAGCACCCACTGGTTGCCGCGCAGTTCGAGGCGGGCATGCTGCTGTGACAGGAACGTGTCGTTCAACGCGATCTCGCACTGCTCCATGCTTCGACCGATGATGGTGCTCGGGCTGAGGGGGAACGCTTTGCCCACGGCGACGCCGCTCTGGCCGCTACGCAATACGACCAGCCGGCCATAGGGGCTGGCGGATGATCCGGCGTTGCCTGATTGCCCTGCAGATGCGAGGTCGCGCATCATGACCCGCAGCGCCTGCCACAAAAAGAAGTAGAGCAGCAGAATGACGGCAAACCGCAACACAAGCATGAGAACATCTATCGAGGTGTTGGCGAGGTCAAACATCGGGCCAGGTGGTGGGCGCTTCAGCGGTCAACATCCCGAAACGTCAGTTCCAGCCCGCCGAGTGACACAACATCGCCGTCACGCAATGCTCGCTCAGCCACTGGCTCACCATTCACGAATGTGCCGTTCGTTGAGCCCATATCGGTCAACCAGAAACGACGAGAGCGGTAGCGGAGCTGCGCGTGGTTGCGCGATACGCGCGCATCCTCCAGGACAATGTCGTTATTGAGGCCGCGCCCGATCGTCAGGAGCGTACTGTCGAGCGGGATAACATGGGCACCGTTTGCCGTGGCCAGCAGCAGGCGGGCGCGTGCTGCCGGTGCAGCGACGATCCGGGCCGGGATCACCTGGGTATCACTTGCCGGATCGTTGCCCGCAGGCGCTGCCTGGTTTTCTGCGAGCACCTGGATTGTCCGGCGCGGCACACCCGCATCAGCAACAAGTTCGACACGCGGATGTTCGACCATGCTGAACCCGCGTTCCTGGGCCAGTTCTGCCAGGTACGTTGCCATCTCGCGCTCGACCTCAGCGCGGATGGGCTTGAATGCCTCAAGATCCTGCGGGTTCAGATAGGCGCGGTAATAGTTCGGTACCAGGATACGCCGGACGCTGACCGTCTGGCTGGCCTCCATGGCGCGTTCCAGGCGTTTGGCGATCTCGGCTGGCTGCACCGGGCTGCGGAACAGCCGGGCAACGGACCCCTCGACGATATTCTCCATGAACGATTCGAAACGCGACAGTGCGGACATAACACCTGCCTGGCTCGATTGCGGCAACGCTAACATCGTGATGGTATTGTACAGGACCTGGAAGGGAGGGGCAACCTACACGTCATGTACGACTGCTTCTCTGCCCGACTCCGCCACCCGTGTGCAGACCGCCAGCAGCCGCGCCGCCCGCTGCGTATAGGTATGCGGTAGGACGCGCGTGCGTCCGCGTGCCGCAAGCTCCTCTCGCCGCAGCGGATCGTTGAGCAATGCGCGTATGGCCCCGGCCAGCGCAGCGCTGTCGCTGCGCGGCACGTGCAACGCGCCGTCGCCGCCGGTGATCTCGCGCAACGCCGGCAAATCCGGGCAGATGACGGCACGCTCCATCGCCATGTACTCGAACAGTTTCAGCGGCGAGGCGGTTACATCGGTTACCGTATCCGGAATAACCAGCAGATCGGCAGCCGCCAGGTAGAGCGGCACACGCTCCTGTGGCTGCGGCCCGGCAAAGGTCACACGCCCGGCGATGCCGAGACGTTGCGCCTGGTCCGCCAGCGCTGCGCGCTCCTGGTCGCGCCCGCCAACCAGAATGAAGTGCACGGCAGGCGTATCGGCGACGGCATCGAGGAGCAGGTCAAGGCCACGATAGGCAAAGGTCAGGCCGGCATACACCACGGTCGGAGCATCGGGGAGCCCCAGGGCGTGCCGGGCAGCATCGCGCGCCTGAGGGATGTACCGTTCGTCGTCATACGCGTCGGGCAGAACGGCCACCTGGCGCGAGTCGCGTATGCCAAGTGCGGCCAGCAGGTCACGAAATGCGCCGGTCAACGACGTCAGCGCTGCAGGGCGCGTCAGCGCCAGCCGGTCGATCAGGTGCACCACCGGTTGCACCCAGCGTTCTTTCGCCCGTGATGGGTTGCGCGTCTCCAGGTCGTGCACCTCGTACACGACCTGCGCGCCGGTCAGAGCCGGTGCGAGCAACGCCAGCCACAGAGCACAGATCACCTCGCGCACATAGATCACATCGTAACGCTGTCGCCGCGCCAGCCGCAACCAGAGCAGCACAGCGAGCGCCAGCCAGGCATAGACACTACGCTCGGCGTAGTACCACAGCGTTGAGCGGTACAGTCGTGACAGACGGCCAATCGCGATCCGTGGCAGATGCAACGCCAGCCCGTCAAACGCGCTCGGCCCACCCTCCACACGTGGCACGATCGCCAGCGTCTCCGGCGCCAGCGCCTTCAACGCGCGTAGCGTCGCATGCGTCTGCACCGCGTTGGCTGACCGCAGACGCAGGCTGTTTGGATAGGCGATGTAGCAAATACGCATCTTTGTTGCGGGTCAGGTGGTCGTCCCGATTCTCAATTGCCCATCCCCCTGAGCCATGGTGCGTACAGCCGCAGCAATTCCCCGGCGATCGTCTGCGATGTGAAGCGCTTCGCCAGCGCCGGCCCGCGTTGTGCGAACGCCTGCCAGAGTGAAGGCTCGTGGAGCAGCCGTGCCAGTGCCAGGCCGATTGCCTGGCCGCTCTCCGGTTCCACGACCAGGCCACATCCAGCCTCCGCGACATAGTCGCTTACACCGGTGGTGCGGGTGACGATCGGTGGTGTGCCGACCGCCGCAGCCTCGACCACGACCCGGCTGAATGACTCGGCGACGGATGGCACCGCAGCGACATCGGCGGCCGCAAGGTACGTCATCGCCACTTCGTGCGGGATGCCGCCGACCAGTGTTATCGTCGTTGCAACGCCGAGCGCCTCCGCCCGGCGAGCGAGGTAGGCACCGTAATCGCCGAAGCGCTTTGTGCTACGGTTCGGGCCAATGATCAGCACCTGCGGATCAATGCCGCTGGCCTGCGCATGGGGAATGGCTTCCACCAGGTATTCGATACCTTTGAACGGATGCAACCGGTTCAGACTGACAACGATCGGTCGCGCCGGGTCGAGGCCATGCCGTGCGACGATCTCCTGCCGGCTGGCGCGCCGGAATGCATCCAGGCTCATGCCGGCAGGCGGATAGCTATCGGCGGTGATGTTGTATGGGATGGCTGTCACCTTAGCCGGCGTGGCACCCAGGCGTACCGCCAGCGAGCGGATCTGCGGCGAGTCGGCGCGCAACACGTCGGCGCGGCGGAACACGAATGGCAGGAGCGCCCGTACGGCTGCAAAGCGCGCATAGCCATAATCAAACGCTGGTTCGCTCATGATGTCGGCGCCGGGGAGAGTGACGGCCAGCGGCGGATGGATGGAGCGTGGCACAAGGGCGGCGACCAGCCCCAGCGGGAACGCAGTTTCCACGTGGACCAGGTCATAGCGCCGCGCGGCAATAAAGCGCCGGTAATGCAGGGCGGCGCCGGCCAGGTACGGGTAGCTCGTCGGCAGCGCCATGGCGCGGTTGGCAGCCTTCAACGCGATCGTCGAACTGACCGGTAGGGAGTGCACGACGATCCCTTCGAGTGTCGTACTGGTCAGGCGTGAAATACCGGCTGCGAGGGTGATCACTTCGCTGTCAACGCCACGTTCGCGCCAGGCGGCGATCACCTCGGCGTGAATGCGATTTCCCATAAGCGCCGGGTCGTAGCGTGGAATGAAATAGAGGATCGTCATGGCATGTCCGGCAATCGTCGCCACAGTTGCAGGGTGTAGCCACGCGTGGTGTGAATGTCAATCAACTCATACCGCGCGCGCAGGACGCCCGCGCCACCAAAGTAATCCTCCCAGATACGCGGGATGTAGGTCGGGCGGCGCACATTGAGCACATAGTTCGGGTCGCGCTTCTCGTGCCCTGCGGCGCCGCTGCCCATGCCTTCGACTTCGACGCGTGCGATGTGCCGGTCAGCCAGGCCATAGATGTCGATCGTTTCGCGCTGCGAGTAATAGGCGATTGCGCCGATGCCGCCCGCCGCGATGCTGGCATCCGGTGGCGTATTCTGGTTGAGCCACAGGCCGAGATCGGCCCAGATCCAGACGCTTTCGTCATTACCGCGAACGCGCCGGTCGAGTGTGTCGCCGCGGTTCAGCGCGACCAGCGCGGCCACGGCGAGCGCCCCCACGAGCACCAGCCGCGTCGTTCGCGGCGCACGGCGGGCGAACGGGCGGGCAGCCAGCGTCGCCATGCCGGCGGTGATCAGCATTGCCAGCCATGCAACCAGCGGCACGAAGAAACGCTCGCCGGGAAAATGATCGCCGCCCACCATGATGATGTAGGCAGTATAGACCAGGCACACCATCCAGAGATAGCCAGCGGGTGCGACCAGCGCAGCGATCAGCCGCTCCGCCGGGTGTTGCCTGCTTGTCGTCAGGAACGGTGCAACGACAGCGATGATCAGGAGCGGCCCGCCGGCGATCCGCGCAAAAGCGGCGGCATACTCCAGGCCGCGCAGCCATTGCTGCACGCCGCCGCCGGTTTTGGCGTAGAACGTATTCGGCAGCAGGTCGCCATAGTACCACAGACGCCACACAAAATACGGCACGAATACGGCCGCGAACGCCGCAATCAATGGTAGCACCGCGCGTGCCGCGTTGTCCAGGGCGCCTCGTCTGACCAGGCGTGTCGGCGAGAACATGTGCCCGCCCGGTTCCGCGCACAATGCCGCCAGAAATCCGTGCCCCGCCGTCAGCCCGACCAGCATGATGCCCTCCGGCCGTGTCAGCGCCGCCAGTGCGAATACCAGCCCGCTGAGTGCGAGTCGCCGGGTGACAACAGGGGCGCCATGCACCAGCCCCGCCGACAGGTACAGCCCGCCCCCAAGCAGGGTCAGCCATGCAAACAGGCCGGTCTCCATCCCGGCGCCGCGGGTCGTATAGACCAGCAGACTCTGGCTCGACGCCACCAGCAGGGCCGTGGCCAGGCCCCATGCCGGGCCATACAGGCGCGCGGCTATCCGGTACGACAGCAGCACCAGCGCCAGGCCAATGACCATACCGGCCAGGTAGCTCCAGAAGACCGGATCACCACCGAGCCGGATCACCAGGGCCGCCAGGATGGTCCAGAGAAAGTTGGTATACCCTTCGACGCGCTCACCCGGATTGAACACCAGGCCGTGGCCGGCGACAAGGTTGCGCGCGTACTGAAACGAGATGAAGGCGTCGTCGGTGAAGCCAGCGGGCCAGATGACACTGCTGTAGCCGGCAAGCGCCAGAAGCGCGGCCAGCCCGATCCGTGCCGGTGTGGCGTGACCGATGAAGGCGCTGGCGGCAGTGGCAACCAGGACGGGCACAACGAGCCAGAAGAAGGGAAGCGCATCCGGCCGGTAGAGCGATGCGGTAGCCATCAGCGCAAGTGTATGCACGGCGACAATCGCCAGCGCGCCTCCGCGATCGGTGCGGCGCCGCGCCACCGCCCACACTGCCAGCAAGCCAGCCGGCGCGCCGAGCACCAGCGGCCAGTCGATCGCAACGATGGGAGAAATCTCCAGTCTGGTGATCATCAGGCCAAGATCGCGCCCTTCGCCGGCGGCGCGGAATGGCCGGGTCGCCACGCCAAAGCGCATGGCCGCGTCGCCTCCCGCCGGATCAAGCAACAGGCGATAGGTACGTAGCGCACGTTCGGGCGTCGTCTCGGCGAGCACGCGATCGTTGAGCAGGAAGCGAATCGGTTGCGGACCTTCGGGTTGCGGCGCCAGCGCCGTCACGACCGCGATGTACTTGCGCCCGCTGTTGTGTCGTAGCGGCAGACGCGCCTCGGTATTGCCGCCCGACCAGCGATAGGCGAACTGGTCATTGCGTTCGATACCATAGAGACCCTTGGTGTCAAGCGTATCCGCCGGCCCGTCGAGCGTGTAGCCAGCAGGATTCTGCTGCATGACAGACAAAAATACGGCACAGAGCGCTATGAGCAGAATCAGCGCCGCGCCTTCGCCCGGTGCAGGGAGGAACGTGCAGCTGGCCGGTCCAGTACGAGAGCGCCCAGGAAGTGATTGTTCGAGCGACTGACGCATGGCTATAGCAACGTGCAACAACCTTACACCCCGGTGGGGGGCGCGGCGCGCAGGAACGGCGGCGTGTCCGCGAATCACGGTTGCTGCTTGCCGCTCTACGGTGCGCGACGTTCGTAGATTATGACATCATGGCGCGTGAGCACCGGCTGGTACCCATCCGCCAGGCGTTGTTCAAGCTCCGGGAAACTGCGGGTCGTGCCGGGGCCGTTGACCCACGGTTTGTCTTCGGCAGTGACCTGGACGATAAACCGCGGTTGCGCCTGATCCAGTTCGGCAAGGAACCGCTGGCGCAGGCGTTGAATAACCGGGTGCGAGATATGATGGTAGAAATAGAAATCCTCCACAAAGGACGTCGCCGGGCGAGCCTCGGCGATCAGCAGCGCGTGAATCGCGCCGCCGGTCCAGTCGAGCGTCTGTACCCGATCACCCGGTTGGAGATGTTCGTCCAGGAATGCTGCGATCCGGTCGGTTCGTTCCAGTTTCGCGCTACTCACCGGCCGGCCGATCAACTGGTCGAGCAACTCGGGCGCCGGCCGCGCCGCGGTGACGATCACCGCAGCGGCAATGATCGGCGCCACGACCTGCCACCTTCCTGGCGCGCTGACGGCACGAAAACAGAGCGCCGTCAGGATGGTGAGAAAGAATGCCAGCGGCAACCAGTGATAGGTCCAGAACTTTCCGGCCGGGATCGGGTAGAGGCTGTAGGCGATTGCCAGCGCCACGAGCATCCAGACGAACATCTGGTGATCGCGATCGAGCTGCTCGTCACGCAGCGCGACTACACTGCCGATGACAGCCGGGATCAACCAGATGTGATAGGTGCCAAGTTCAAACCAGCCACGCAACAGATACAATGGATAATTGATATCGTCCGTTGTGCGGTGCAGGCTATCGAGCCGGCCATAGAGCGGCCAGTAGCCGGTCGCCAGGTCGAGAAAGCCGGGTAATGCACCGGATGCCCACAGATAGCCAGCGGTTGCAAGCAGCGGCACGGTGGCGCCGGCGGCTGTGGTGGCAAGGGTCACGACAACGAGACGGAGCGATGGTCGTTCACCCGGCGGAGTACGCGCCAGCGCAGAGCATGTCGCCACGATCGGCAGGCCAATGATGGCGTGTGGTTTGATCGTCGCCGCAAGGCCGAAGAGCATGCCGGCAATCGCCTGGCGAGCATAGAAATGCCGTGCATCGCCGTGAGCGGCTGCAGGATGTGTGAGGAGCAATGTCAGGCTGATCGGCAGCAAGATCACAAATTCGCGCTGTAACCCCATGTACATGCCATAGCCGAGGTAGAGTAACCCGAAGGTAATGGTTGCCGCCCAGGCGACTCGCGCGCCGAGCGATCGCAACGCAAACCCCGTACTCGTGAGTATTCCAAGGAGCATGGCGCCGTCAGCCATCCGGAAGCCGAGGTCACCATAGCCGAATATGCGCCCGATGGCAGCATTGAAGAGATAGACGCCTGGCATATTCTGCTCAAAGAAATCGCGGTACGGCACGCTGCCGAAGCGATCGACCAGCCAGCCGAGGTAGAGCATGATTGCCGAGTCGAACCCGATGCGCCAGAACAGTGAACACACGATACTGACTGCCAGCAGGGCGCCAAGCGGTGCGAACAGCGCGGCAAAGGCGCGAGACTGGCGTGTGGCCGTCGGCTCTGCGGCGTGATTCGGCAGGTACCGTAGGGCGCTTGCGCCACACGCAGCGATTACGGCCAGATCCCAGAATGATGGTTGGATCGAAGCAAGCAGCGGCGGGGCAATGTGCCAGCCGGCGACCAGGGTTGCGGCCAGCGCCAGGGCCAGCGCCGTTGCCGGCAATGGCTGGAGCAGGCGCTGCAACCAGGCGCGCGCCAGCCATGCGACAAGCACAACCGTCAGGCAGCGCAGCGCCGCCGGCAGCGGCAATCGCTCATCCAGTGGGCGCACACGTACAGCGCCGATTGCCGCTCCAAGCGGGCGATCATCATCCGTGCCGCTGGCTTCCGCACGTCCGATCAGGCGCAGATCCGGTTGCTGCCAGGCTGCCGCCGCGGGCATGAGCAACAGGTGGTATGTTCGCCAGCGCGGCGGAATGTCAAGCACGGCAATCGTGCGCCGGTCAGTTGACAGGGTCAATGTTGCTGGCGGAGCATCCGGATACTGCGGCGCAGTCAACGGCGCCGACAGCACCAGGGCGCGATATTCGCCGTAGCCGCCAAGACGCACGATACTTCGCCCGTCGCTCCAGCGCAGCGCTGCCGCGCCACTGCCTTCAACGCCCCAGAAACCATCGAAGACCGCATCGGCGCCAGGCGCATCGACTGCGAAACGCTGTAACCCCGGTGCAGGCGGAAATACAACCAGTACAATGAGGAAGGCGATACCGGCGAGATGCCATACATCTGGAAGGAATCGCTGTGGTTCAGGGCGTTGCCAGGTCATCGAGAGCGGCATGTCAGTCACGGGCAAGACCATGTGGGGCTTCTATTGCGAGGCGCACCGCGCGCCCGGGCACCTGCGATCATCCACAGGGATTCTCGTGTGTTCTCGCGCTGGTCGCATCACTCCGCAAGCCGGCGTTTGTGCATGTCTGTGTCATGGCTGCCACAGTGTACCACAGATCACCTCCACAGAGGGCCGCCGCATAACTGTTTATGAGCGGAGGTCCGGGGGAAGCCTCGGGAAAAAGAATCGGCGATGGCACGTCGCCCCGCCTTCGCAAACAACCTGCCTTCGAGACGTGTGAATACTGACGTCGCTGACTCTAGTTGACAGGCATCTTCCCGCGTGCTATTGTGATTCCGTTAATAGATCACACACTGCTAGGGGTGCCGGGTGAGCCCGGCTGAGATTGCGGCCCGATTGATGCCGCCGACCCTTCGAACCTGACCCGGATCATACCGGCGTAGGGAAGCGTATCTGCTGTTCAGCCGCTGACCGTACCCGGGTCGGTGGCTGTTGTGTTTTCAGCCGGCGTGACGTTGCATGGCGCAGTGTGTGCGATCGGTCTCTGGAGTGAAAGACAGGAGGCAGAAGATGCGTACCAGATGGAGGAGGAGGTTCGCAGGCGGTGCGCGCCGGTACGTGCATACCGCGTGGGGGATCGTCGTCATGGTGCTGGCAACCATGCTCCTGGCAGCCTGTGGCGGCGCGGCACAAACGGGTGGCCCGCCAACGCCGGCATCTGCGCCGGGCGAGCGACGCCTGGTTGTCATGACCCACGACAGCTTTGCAATCTCCGAAGATGTCATGGCCGATTTCGAGCGCGAACAGAGCGTCAGCGTTGAAGTGCTGCCTTCCGGCGACGCGGGGAGCGCGTTGAACAAGGCCATTCTCAGCAAGGATGCTCCACTTGCCGATGTATTTTTCGGCGTTGACAACACGTTCCTCAGCCGGGCGCTCAATGCCGAGATATTCGAGCCGTACCAGTCTCCGGCGCTGGCGGCCATACCGGATGATCTGAAGCTCGATCCGTCCGCGCGACTGGTTCCGATTGATTTCGGGTATGTGACGATCAACTATGATCGCGCGTTCCTGGAAGCGCGCAATCTGGCGCCGCCGCAACAACTTGCCGACCTGACCGGACCGGCCTGGAAAGGATTGCTGGTGGTGGAACATCCGGCAACATCATCGCCGGGCCTGGCATTCCTCATGGCAACCATCGCAACCTTCGGTGAGGATGGAAGTTACACCTGGCGCGACTTCTGGCGCGATCTGCGCGCGAACGACGTGCTGGTGGCCGAGGGTTGGAATGATGCCTACTACACGCATTTCAGCGGGTCGAGCGGCCAGGGGCCGCGCCCACTGGTCGTGTCGTATGCCACCAGTCCGGCGGCTGAGGTGTTTTTCAGCGAGGGAAAGCTGGAGACTCCGCCGACAGGCAACCTGATGGCCGGGAGTTTCAAGCAGATTGAATTCGCCGGTGTGCTGAAGGGCGCGCGCGAGCCGGAACTGGCGCGCCGTTTCATTGACTTCATGCTCAGCCGGCGTTTCCAGGAAGATATTCCGTTGCAGATGTTCGTCTACCCGGTCTTGCCGGATGCCGCGCTTCCCGATGTGTTCGTTCGCTTTGCTCAGGTCCCGTCCGATCCGGCGATCATTGCGCCCGAACGTATTGAGCGGAACCGTGAGCGCTGGATCGAAGAATGGACGCAGATTGTGCTCAGGTGACGCCAGGCAGGGCCAGGCGCGCTCTGGCCGGCAGCCGGCAGGGGGCGGGTTCAGGGGCTTCGGTAGCGACCAATGCGTCTTCGTTATGCAATATACGCGGTACCGCTCATATTTTTGACGCTGTTCCTGCTCTACCCGCTTGCCATGATCCTGCGATCAGGGCTGGCTGGCGGGTTTCCCGCATTCACCGACCGGTTCATCCTGTCGGTCATCTGGTTCACATGCTGGCAGGCGGTACTTTCCACCGGGTTAACCCTGCTTGCCGGCCTGCCGGCTGCGTATGTTCTGGCGCGCTACCGGTTTCCGGGCCGTAGCGCGCTGTACGCGCTGGCAACTGCGCCATTCGTCATGCCGGTGGTCGTCGTAGCAGCAGGGTTCGTGGCGCTACTGGGGCGGAACGGTATCGTGAACGATGCCCTGGCGGGGATATTCGGCGCGTCGGCGCCACAGATTGACGTGTTGAATACGCTTGGCGTGGTGCTGCTGGCGCATGTTTTCTACAATCTGAGCGTTGTTGTGCGCCTGGTCGGTGGCCTCTGGAGCGTGCTGGATCCACGGCTCGAAGAGGCGGCAGCCGTGCTGGGCGCCAGCCGCCGCGCGACGCTCCGGCGGGTGACGCTACCGCTCCTGGCGCCTGCAATCGGCGCGGCGGCGCTGCTGGTTTTTTTGTTTACCTTTGGCAGTTTTGGCGTCGTGTTGTTGCTTGGCGGCCCGCGCCTGGCAACCATCGAGGTTGAAATCTACCGCCAGACAGCGCAGGCCCTGCGACTGGATGTTGCGTCCGCGCTTGCGCTTGTGCAGTTGTGCGCCACACTGGCAGCCGCTGCCGTTTATGACCGGTTGCAGCGTCGCAGTACGGTGGCGTTGCGGTTGCGACCGGCAGGAGCCAGTGCTCGCCCGCCGGAAACGTGTCGGGCGTGGTTGCTGGT
>Ga0272446_1001699_pt1 | contig 31474 bp, 29 predicted proteins | sample YNPCB0061_FD_194587 | JGI IMG/M metagenome (GOLD analysis project Ga0272446, IMG submission 194587) | Hot spring microbial mat communities from Yellowstone National Park, WY, United States - YNP-CB-006-1 | ecosystem: Environmental > Aquatic > Thermal springs > Hot (42-90C) > Sediment | place...
CATCGTTGCTAGTGGCGCTAATGGTTGCATTTTGCACTATATGGAAAATAGCCGCCAAATGGTGTCAGGGGACTTAGTTTTAATTGATGCGGGCTGTTGTTTTAACTATTACAATGCAGACATCACCCGCACTTTCCCCCTAGGAGGGAGTTTTAGCCCCGAACAGGGCGCAATATATGACATCGTTAAGACCGCCCAAGCCAAAGCGATCGAGGCAGTAAGCCCCAAAAGCACGATCAATGATGTCCATGAAGCCGCCCTTAAAACAATTGTTAAAGGTCTATTAGACTTGGGGTTAATCCAGGGCAGTATGGATGAGATGCTGGAAAAGCAAACCTATAAACCATTTTTTATGCACCGCACCAGTCATTGGCTGGGCATGGATGTCCATGATTGCGGCTTTTACAAAACCCAGGGAGAATGGACTACCCTCCAACCAGGCATGGTAATTACGGTAGAGCCTGGTATCTACATTAGTCCCCAAATTTTACCAGCCGAAGGACAACCGCCAATCCCCGATCGGTGGCATGGCATTGGCATTCGGATTGAAGATGATGTGCTAGTCACGCCCGAAGGGAATAGGGTATTGACTGCCCAACTACCGAAATAGATCAAATCAAATTAAAACGGAGAGAGAGGGATTCGAACCCTCGGTGAGTTGCCCCACACAGCATTTCCAGTGCTGCGCCTTCGACCACTCGGCCATCTCTCCAAGCAAGATTCTTATCTTATCTTAAAACTACCGATCGGGATCAAAAATTTTTAGGTATGTAGCACTAGACAGGCTGATGAAGAAATTCTCAACTAGATAGAGGGATTTAGGAGAGCTGAAATTTGTCCTAATCAAATAGGCAATCAGTCAGAGCTTACAATCCTTAGCCAAAATTAAAGAGTAGCCAGGCAATCTTGCCGAAAATTATTAGCCCAAGCCCTATGTTAGATTAGACTGGATGCACTCCAGCCGAACTATGATTTCCCCACAACAAATTGCCAGCCTCATTACCAGTGCTATTCCAGGGGCAAAAGTCCAAGTACAAGACCCCTACAACGATGGACAGCACTTCACCGCCATTGTGGTAGCAGAACAATTTAGGGGACAAACCATGATCAAACAACACCGTTTAGTCAATGAAGCAATCAAGCCCTATTTAGATGATGGTTCAATTCATGCCCTCCAACTCAAAACCTATAGCCCCGAACAATGGGCACAAAGTCAAATTCAATTAAGTTAATGCCTGTTAGTTGGAGTATCGACTTGGGTATGCTTATGGCATGGCAAACTTTGATACTCAACTCGAAACTGAATATGTCAACACCCAAAGGGAGAGGAATTTACCCCTAGCAAGAATCTTGTATCTGGCAAATTCTTGTTTTTTGCTGGGCTTCGCTGCTTGGGATTTTGCCATCGATCGGGAGCGGGCTCTATTTACCCTCTGGGTGAGGGGATTAGCGGCTGGTTTTTCTTTACTCCTTTTTGCCCTTTCTTATATCGAAAAATTACATAAATTTACCCTTTTACTAAGTTATGTAAGCGCCCTCGGCAGTCATTTAGCCCAAGGGATTGTTTTAGTTTCTTTGGAGGGGGGGCTGATTTACGGTACTACCGCCCTTACCTTTTTCCCCCTGGTTTTAGTGGTTTTAGCACCCACCGATCGTTCTACCTTGAGTTTGGGTAGTTTGGGCTTTTTTGTGATACCTAATCTGGTGATGGCATTTGCCCAAACCGATCGGTTTCTTTGGCTCAACGCTAATGTATTTTTAGTAACTGTATGCCTCTTATTTTATATTTTGGGAATCATTACAGACCAGGGTCGTCGTCAGACCTTCTTGTTAGAAAAAACACTAGAACAACAGGCAACCAAGGATGGATTGACTGGTGTAGCAAATCGTCGTTTCTTTTTGGAATTAGCAAACAGAGAATTTCTGCGGTCACAACGTTATCATAAACATCTGAGTTTATTGATCATTGATATTGATCATTTCAAACAAATTAACGACAACTACGGTCATCCGGTGGGGGATCAAGCCATTATTACTCTGACGGAATTGATTGGTCGGGTAGTACGTCATAGCGATATTATCGGCAGAGTAGGGGGGGAAGAATTCGCTGTCCTCCTGACTGAAACTGATTTGATGGGGTTAAAATGTGTAGCCGAAAGAATAAGGGCTGTCGTAGAAGAGATGGAGTTAACTATAGAAGGCAACTCAATTAAATTTACTGTTAGTGTGGGGGGGGTAGTCTCAAGTGCAGACTATAAAGACATCCATCACCTAATTAAAACTGCCGATGATGCCCTCTACCAAGCAAAACGGAGGGGAAGAAATTGTGTTGTAATTGCCAAAAACGGGTATGATGAGCAGGGTGTTTAGCAACCTAACTATGAACTCGATCGATTTTGCCAACCAACTTCTGCTCAAGCGTACTGTCAATATTAAAGTGATAGTTACTCCTCGTTGGAAGGAGGAAATGCAACAACAACTCCAAGCTCAAATTGGTCAGTGTGATGGACAAATCCAACAAATCGATACTCAGGGCAACCGCATGATCACTGAAATTGAGCGCCAGAGCATCAAACCTACTCCCTTGGATGTCCAACGCCAGATCGACAACATCAGGGTAGAAATGAATGAGAAAAAGAATGAAATCTTGCAACAAAAGAATCAATTCTTGCAACAACTCAATCAAGTGCAGGTCTTGGAACTGGAACAAGAAGTAAATCAAGGACAGTTAGAGAGTTTCTTTCCGGTTTCTAAGGGAGATAATCTCATTGCCCTGATGCAAGTTGATGTAGTCTTGCGGGATGGTGTGATTGAAGATATTAAAGTTGGTTTCCCTTCTGTCTTTCAATAGGTAGAACTCCTAATCTCCTGCTAAATTGACCTTAGTCAGGAGATTTTTTTATGAACGATCGGGAGCCTCCCTTTAATTTGTTGATGTACCATTTGTTTAAGTGGTCTATCGTTGCCCCTACTTTCTATGGCATCTTTCAGGGCAGGATTTATGGCAGGGAAAATGTGCCTAAACGGGGTGCTTTTGTGGTTGTCAGTAACCACGCCAGTGACTTTGACCCCCCTTTGTTATCTAACTGTGTTGGTCGCCCGGTCGCGTTTATGGCAAAGGAAGAATTATTCAAAATTCCTATCCTCAAACAAGCAATCCAACTCTATGGAGCCTATCCGGTCAAGCGGGGACAATCCGATCGGCAGGCAATCCGGGATGCCCTCAGATTTTTAGACCAGGGCTGGGCGACTGGTATTTTTTTACAAGGTACGCGCACCCTAGACGGCAAGATTACGGAACCCAAATTGGGAGCGATGTTGATTGCAGCTAAGGCACAGGTGCCCATCCTGCCCGCCTGTCTTTGGGGTACCCATGCTATCCTACCCAAAGGAGCAACTAGACCTAATGCCCATCCGGTCACGGTGCGCTTCGGGGAACTCATCCCTCCCCCTCAAACAACCGATCGGGAAGAACTTGAGCAACTTTCCCATCAATGCAAAGATATAATCAACCAACTCCATAGCTTGGGACGCTGATTATTCAATTCCGCTTTCACTGGGTTTGGGAAAAATTAAGCCTGTTGCGCCTAAATAGATATAGAACAAACCGCTGACCGTCAGTACAATGCCGGCATAATCTAAAACCCGATCGGCGTGGGCAATTAACTTGCGGGCTTGTTTAGCAAAACCTACCCCCACACTTGCCAAAAAGATGATCAAGGTATAACCAAAGCCATAACAAATCATCACAAAAGCCCCCCAGACCGGTGAGCCAGTCCCTCCCGCTGCCAACAGGGTCCCGATCGAGATTGAACTAGCACAGGGAGATAAAATTGTCGCAAAAGAAAAACCTACCCAAAAAGGATGACCAAGCCAGCCTAAAGCACGGGGTCTGGGTAAGGAAAAGTCGGGCAGAAGACCAAGTTGTTTAATGCCCGTCAGACATATCACTAAACCCATGACCAAATAGACCTGATAACGCCATTCTACCAGGAGAGCATTTGCCAGACCTGCAACGGAACCAACTATGGCAAACAAACAAGAAGCCCCACACACAAAGAATAGAGCGTTGATCAATGCTTCTTTTTTTGATTTGGGTTCTAATGTGCCGATGTAACTTAAGTTGACCGGTAATAAAGACAAAATACAAGGAGAAATACTGACGATGATTCCACCACAAAAAGCTAAAAAGGGTAAAAAAATGAAAGACTGACCAATGCTATCTAACCAATTCTGATAAAAAGATATACCAGGTAATAGCACCTTCTGCCAAATTTCCGCTAACTTTTGTAGGGGTAAGCGCAAAACAATCAGAGCGCAAACCCCCAGAGCTAATAAGATCAGTATTCTTCTTCTATTTTTTGGCAAAACTGAGAATCGCTTGGTCTAATACCTGACTAAAATTATCTGTCGTTGCAGAATGACTAAACTGCTCAATTACTTGCCCAGTCCTTGGATCAACTGCTAAAATCAAACCAGTGTTATTGCGATTACTCGAAAAGAAAGAAGATAAGTTTGCAACCCCTGCTACCTTTTCTGCTTCTTTCGTTGACTTACTGTCGCTTACATCAAAGGTAATAAAGGTAACTCTGCCTTTGTATTTTTGTTTGACTTGTTGGACTGTAGGTTCCATTTGTCTGCACATAGGACAGTTACGGGATTTTACTTGAATGACGGCGGGCTTACTCTGCAAATCTGGCGCTAAAGGATTACCGATCGATTTGATTTGGGAATCACTGTGGGCATAAACTCCCGCCACCGGAAGCAGGAATGTTAAACTAGCCAAAACTAAGCTACGCATAGTAAATCACTAAAACTCATTTTATTTTAACAGAACTCTGCGGGTTAAATCCCATCTTTCTTGTTTTACACTTTCACCAATACAGTTGAATTCAATCTGGTTTTGTTTGATGAAACTGCCAAAAGTAGCACCAAAGGTAGAATCTTGACAAATATCCAAGTATAAAGGCAAATAACTGCGCTCTGTATCAATGATGTCCATAGATGAATAGAGGTCGATCCCATTCGATCGGGATACTTGTAAGACTAGGTATCTGCCGTCGGGGGAAAAAGCAACGGGTTTAACATAATTAAAAAAGACGGTAGAACGATGACGAAAAAGAGGAATGATGTTTTGTCTTCTACCTAACAGAATTAAATTGACTATGGGGGTTTCTGCTTTGATCGGAAAACAACTGCCTAAAGAGACAGTGTCTTTACGGGGGCGGCGTTGTAACCTGCCTGTCACATGAAAGGTAAGACCCGATCGGGGTTGAACAAGGGCAGGGCTTTGATAGTTTATTTGGCTGACAGACCGACAATTCTTACCAAGACCCTTTAGCACTGAGGCTAGGTCTTCGCCTTGCGAAAAAGCAGGGAGTGCTAACAAAAGATAGCACCCCATGAAAACTACCTTTGACATATTATTCGGGACTGCTCAGACGGAGATGTTTCATGATTTGATCCCGCCGCTGATTCTCTTTTTCTTTCCTTTGTTGCAAGATGTTCATACCCGTAGAACGACGGATATGGTCTTGGATACGCTGTTTTTGGGACTCATTCATGGTTATTCCTTAAGACGATCGTAGGATAATTATAGAAGGAATTAGGGTTGATTGCTAGGGGGATTATGGTCTTTGATCCAGAGCAGGGAATTCTGTCCAGGGAAAAAGGCAAATTTCTCTACATCTGCACTGGCTTTGTTATTTTCGGTGTCAATCATAGAATTTAAGACTTGGAAGAAGGAGATAGTTTTAACTTCCGTTTTAGTATTCCTGTCAGTCTTTTTAATATCATCGATTAACCGATCGAGTTCTTCTTTCTCAAAGAAAAAAGGAATAAAAACTCTCTCTCCCTGAGACAAGGTAAACAAGCCTTCATTCTTATTCTCTTTGTCAACCGCAAAAAAGACTGGTACATTGGGGAGTTGATTTTCATTCCCCCCTGATAGCTCTGTGGCAGCTTTTATACTAGAAGCGGAAGGTACAATTTGATAGATAAGCTCTTTGTCTTTATTTGCCTGCACAAAGTTATACATATCTTCCATCGATCGGGCGACTACTTGGGCTTGTAGTTCATCATCTTGGATGGTTTGGATGGTTGCTTCTGCTTCTTGGGGATTTAAGAAAAAGGGTAAGACTTGTTCTTCTTTTTCACTATTCTCACTCTTGTTCATACCAACGAGGGGGATGCCATCCCGATCGGTAATAACAAAAACAGGAATTGTTGCCAATCGATCGACTACTTGGGCTTCGGTCAGGGCAAAGGCGGGGAGGGCTAAGCTCAGGCTGAGACAAGCCAACATCACTAAAGAGAGGAGAAAATTAAACACCGGTCTACTCCAGAGGGGATGGCACCACTTTAACAGATTGGGGCTACTTCTTCTCTGCCGTTTCTAGGGCTTTTTGCAATGCACTGCTAGAGGGCACAAACTGGAAGGTTTCTGTAGCCGGGTCAGGCTTGTTGTTGGGGGAACTAATCATGGAGCTAATCACCCGATCGAGGGGAACGACATCAATTTTGGGGGCGGGGGCTTCGGGGTTGGCGCGCCGGTATTCAGTTAAAAGATTCTGGAGGTCATTCCGATCGAAATAAAAAGGGGTCAGTTTCTTTGCACCCTGATTGATCATCAACATCCCGCCGTTTTTATCTCCTGTGGCAAAAAAGACGGGAATCCCTTCAAACTGGTTATCTGGTCTGCCCTGTTCCTTCAAAACTGCTCTGGTAGCGTCTAGGCTATTGCGGGCGGGGACAATCACCAAACTGATATTACGGGCTTTGTTCTGTTTTTGTAATTCAAAAAATTGGGGCATTGATCCAGCGACAATCTTCACCTGTTTGGCTAATTGGGGGTTAGCTTTTTGTAAATCCTGGAAGGCAACTTGGGCATCGCTGTGACTCAAATAAAAACGTACCAACTGGTTTTCTTGCCCCTTGTTACTCAGAGATAAAACTACCGGTTCGTTTTTGCCTGTCATCAATATAAATACAGGAATAGAACTAAGACGGGCAATTACCTGTTGTTCTGTCATGGCAAGGGCAACAAAGTTAGAGGAAAGTAATCCTCCTAAGCCAATTCCGATCAATTGTCTCATCATTGTTTTGCGGTTGTAAGTTGTCATTACTTTAGCAAAAGATTTTTATTCTTTGGAAATGTTCCCTAATTTTTTAAGCCGGTGGCTGCTACTCCCCGCAGTAATTGACGTTGCCCTAACAGAAATAGAAATAGAACCGGGATGGTGCCAATCACGACGGCTGCCATCAGTAGAGACCAATCGGCAGTGAATAATTCCTGGAATCCTGCTAATACTTGTTGGACGGTTTGTAGGCTTGGTTTTGTAGTAAATAAAAGGGGCTTAAAAATATCATTCCATTCGCCAATGAAAGCAAATAAAGAGAGGGTAACAACGGCGGGTCTAGTTAATGGAAAGATGATGTGATAAAGAATTTGCCACCGATCGGCTCCATCCACCATAGCTACTTCTTCTAGGGCAATTGGGATGGTTTCCATATATTGTTTTAACCAAAAAATGCCAAATCCACTAGCAGCGGTCGGTAATATAAGGGCAGCATAGGTGTTTATTAAATTGCCAAATCTTAAAATTAAGAATATGGGCAGAACTAACAGTTGAAAAGGGATCACAAAAGTTGAAATTACTGCAAATAGAACTACATTTTTTCCCTGAAAATTTAGGCGCGCTAGGGCATAGGCTGCTAGTAGGGAGGTAATAACTTGCAGAAAAGTTACACCCAAAGCCACGATCGTGGAGTTAAGAAATGCCAAAATAAATTTTGCTTGAGACCAAGCCTTAATATAATTAGCTAATGTAAAACTCTGGGGTAGCCAATTCACAGAGGGCTTAAAGTCGGCTGGGGCAAAGGATGTAATTAGGACAAATATCAGGGGAAACAATAATAGAATAACCCCTAGCCACAACCCGATCGTTGTCCCCCATTTATTCATAGTTAAAATCCTGGTAAGCGGGCAATTAAATTTCTCTTTAGGGCTTCTGGGCGATCGTTCCAGCCCATCATGCCATCGGGTTTATTACTATAAATTTGGGCACAATCTAAGATAGAATCAGCAAGTTCTGGATGTAAATTACCAAATAAATAGGCATATTTTCCAGGGCTAACAAAAGCAACACAGCAGGCATGACTACAGGCACTCATACAATTTACGGGTCTGATTGTAAAGCCATATTGATCATTTTGCCGATCGAGGGTTTCTAATAGTGTTTCTCCTCCACTTACTCCTACTTTTTTGCCATCTTGCCAGGTGCTATCACAGGTGGTGCAAACATAAACGATCGTGGACATTTTCCTTCCTTTCAAAAACAGACTTAATTATTACAGTAGGCAAACTTCCCTGGCAATATCACTTAGGTATAACTTATTACCCCTATGGCAAGTTGTTTCTGGGATAACCCGATCGGTTATGGTTTTATTGCCTAGTGGATTCAGTAATGGACATTACCATTAGTTATCCTTAAATCAGGGTTTGCTATTTGTAACTTTTCATTTGAATTGGGCAATAACTCTACGTTTTCATTTTTTTATTTGCTTTGTAGCAATTTTGAGTTTGGCTTAAACCTATACTTCAAAATAGTTTGAATAAAGTAAAGTTAAATTAAATTTTATCAATATTTTGATTGATAAAAGTTTATGCTTTTTTCTTTTTGGCATAATCATAGTCTCATTTGACAAGTTTTTAAGGTTAATTTACATCCCTACTCCTGGGCTAAAAGTAGTAATTAATACTTAGAAATTGTCTTAAAAGTTCATATTAAGTAATGAGGTTCAGATCATGCTTGACTATTGTGGAGGTTTCTATGAGACCTAAAAAACTTATAGGGCTAGTTTCCCTATTATCTTTAGTTTTAGTAATTGCTGTATTTGGTACTTCTGCCCAACTTGCGTCTCAAGGTCCAAGCGATCGTTTCTTTGTGTCGATTCGACAGCAAGAAGCAGGTAGTGGCGGGTCTGGGGTATTTGATGTCTCTCCCCCTGATAATAGCACACTACAACCAGCTGCCAGGGCTCCCCGTAATACCTTCGGTACGCGACGGAGTTCTACACCAGCCGATCCTAACTTGCCAGCAGGCACTTTACCCTTAGCTGATGTGGATACGATCCTATACCCTGGCAGCATTGATACTCCTGAAAAGCGCAATCTCTTATTTGAAGGATTTAACCTTACGGCAGCGGAGCGGACAGCAGCTCAGGGGCTTGGACCGATTTTTATTGATACCCGCTGTGTAGACTGTCACCTAAATAGCTCTAGGAATGTGTTACCTAACACTGGTCTAGCCGAGTCAGATTCCATTGCTAGTAGAGCACACCGATCGAGTCCAACCAATTTCCGTTTTGCCACAGTGTTTAATGCCCAAGGAGACCGGATTGGGGTATCCCTAGAGAACTCTGATGCACTGAATAATTCGGGGGATACTTTTAGTTTTACCACCTTTGGCGACTACAATCCTGAATTCCATCTCTTTGACCCCCTGAATGGATCGGGAATTCCTCAGAATTTTACTAATAGTTCTGGCAATCCCATTACCCCCTTTAGCCAAAATTTTGGTGGTTTCGTTCAACACCGCCGAGCAATTACAGGCTGTTTGCCCGATGCCCTGCCGACCGTGGTAGAAGACCTAAATTTGGTTTCCCCCGATCCTGAAACAGGTTTGAGTGGACTTGGGTTTAGAAGGGCTGTAGCAGAATTTGCTGGTCCTCCCTATATTGGGCGAGGTTTAATCGAGGCAATTCCAACCCAAGATATTAGAGCAAGAGAGGACGCTAGGGATCAGGTCGCTCTGCCATCTTCTTTGGATAATGCTGGCAGAGTATTTGCTTGTACAGGGGACTGTGTAGCGGGCAGGACAAATCCAATTCGCCGCACCTATAACCCCAATAACTTTACGGGTTTTGTTGGTGGCATCGGGCGTTTTGGGCTTAGGGCAAATGGGGCAGAAATGTTCCAATTTGTAATTGGTGGTGCTCAAGGGGGGATGAGTATGACTTCAGTTTTATCCCAATCTGAACAGCCCTTTAACTTTGGTCCTAATCGTAATCGATGTGTTGATCCGGTTCCTGAACCCCTTCCCAATCAACCAATACTGCCAGGGGCAAATGATCCTGAGCCTTCCCGTTTTGAGGTTCCTTTGGCGACTCTTTATAGTGCTAGAAATTTTATTCGTTTGGTTGCTCCGCCTGAGTTTGGCACACCTTTGCTTAATATTCTCAATTCCCCTAATCCGGCTGCACCCCAGCCTGATGGCACGATCGAAGCTCAAGTTCAGCGTGGTGCTCAGTTATTTGGGGTTGACTTGGTAGCCTTTGCCAATCGGATGATTCCTGGTCGCTTCCCAGCGGGTGGGGATGGTCTTGATCCTAATGCAATTAACCGATCGGATACCCGAGTAAGTTGCGTAAGTTGCCATATTCCTGTTCAACGTACTGGGCGCTCTCCAGCCCAAGACAGGGATTTTGCCTTGGTCGGTCAACAATTGAGTAACAAGTGGGCACCCATCTTCTCGGATATTTTGTTGCACAAAGACCCTAGTATTGAGGCAGAGCGGATTGCTTCTACACCTAGAGATCCCTTGGTCATTCCCCGTTTGGGCGCTGATGGGAATATTTACAATACTCTGGATATTCCCCGTAACTTAGCTCAAGATGCCTTCCAGTCTCAAAATCCGACAGAAGGTAGATCGCCTAATAGCCAAGTTCCTGCCGTGATTCCAGAAGGTAGAACGGCGGCTGACCTCGATCGGGCTGGTTTACCAGCTTTGGGGGATGAATTCCGGACATCTCCCTTGATGGGTATGGGTAGGATTGGCGCTCCCTATCTCCATGATGCTAGAGTCTATTTGAGTAAATTGACAGTAGACCGGAATCCAGCGGGTACAGTATTCACTAACAGTGAAGTTACTAATGCTCCTTTGGTTATTCGTAGCTTAGATGATGCGATTAGGGTTGCTATTGAGTTGCATGATTTACCTGTTCCAGATGACAGTCGGACACCCCGGGTTCCTGGTGCAGGATGCCCTGTGCCGCCAGCTAATGCCGTCCTCAATGTCTCCTATGGCAGTAATCCAGCGAGTGTAATTTGTCCTCCCCTTGATAGCCCTACCTCTAGGGTAAATCGCAGTGATGCTAGGGAAGTTATTCGTCGTTATCGTGGGCTGAGTCCGAGGGATCAACAGGCAATAATTGAATTTCTGAAACAACTTTAGATACTAATTCTTGTAGCTAGTTCCCTGCTCCCTGGAGTAGGGAATTTTTAGTTATTGCCTAGTGCGATTCAGGGATAAGCGTTACTATTGACTATTCCTGAATCAGGTTCCCTTTTTCATTTGAATTGTGCAATAGATTATTCGGGGTTTAGCCACCGCCAAGCAAACCAGGGGCGCTTATGACGGCGGAAATATTGACCAAATTGGAGTTGATAGACTTCGTCTTCCTTCTGAGTTTCCATGTAGAGGTCGCTGCGGGCATAACCTATACAAATTAGACCATAGCCCTCCTCCTGTAGGCGGCGAGAAAGACCAACTCCTTCCCTCTGTTCCATCTGCCCCGATCGGATTTTGACCGCACAGGTAGTGCAAGCGCCTGAGCAACAGGCAGAGGGTAGAATGACCCCCTGTCTTTCTAGTCCATCTAAAATATACTCATCCTCTGACACCACTCCCTTGAGGGTTTGACCCGATCGGGTGTCATAGATTTCTACGGTATAATTGGTCATTCTTTAGCTAGCAGCGACATCAAATAAAATATAACGCAGGGGTAAGAGGTCGATGGGATCGATTAGTTGCTGTGCTTTGAGCATTTCAAAGTGCAGGTGAGGGCCCGTACTCCGACCGGTGGAGCCTACTTCAGCGATCGGTTGCCCCTGTCTGACGCTTTGACCCTGGCTGACCAATAAACGATTGTTATGGGCATAGAGAGTTTCAGTGCCATCGGGGTGCCTGATAACTAACTTATTGCCGTAGCCTCCTTCATCCCAGCCGCACTCGGTCACAATGCCATCGGCTGCTGCAAAAATGGGCGTACCGATCGGGGCAGCAATGTCAATTCCCTTATGCAATCTCCGATCGCCCGTAATAGGATGGATGCGCCAACCAAAGCCCGCCGTAAGTTCGCCGATCAGGGGCCACATAAAATTACTTTTGCCCCGTTGATTTATGGCAGCTAAATTACTGGGTAAGTCCACTGCCCAATGTTTAGGGCTGACCGCTCTGAGGAACAGAGGCTCATTCCCCATTCTAAAATCCGGTGCAAACTCTACTACTAAGCGGGTAATGCCTGCTTCCGGTTGCCCTACTCTCACTTCCTGGACGGCATTCCCGATCGTGCGTTTGATGGTCGATCGGTGGAAAGCGGTGCCCGGTAAGTCAATTACTAATCTGGTGGGAGACTCTATAATCTTCCCCGTCGGTTGAATATCAGTTTGGGTAGAAAATTCAATCCGATTTTCCGTAATGTTAAAAACAAAAGTTTCGAGGCGGTTTACCTTTGCTAAGGCAGAATGACAAACTACCATAGCTCCAGCCCAGGTAGTTGCTACTAGAGTCCATAGCTGACGCATCATAGTCTTTCCTTTGTGGGTAAGGGAGATGGAAACCAGACTTGCTTGAAGCCGCATTTCCTGAACGGCTGTTAGCATACACCAAGTTACCGATCGTGGCTACTAATTTGGCAAAATTTATCCGTCTAAATACTTAAACCACTCCAAAACTAGGCTAGAAAGACAGACGACCTTTTCTCCTTTTTACCCTTTTTGTAAAAGATGGACTTTCGGCATGGGAAATTGAACTAATCCCAAAACCGATCGTTACGGGAAAGACTGAATAAAAAAGGTGGCGTTTGCCACCCTAGTTCTATCTAAAATTCATGGATGCCGGCGGTCTTTTGTTGGTATTCTTCCAGTTTAATTTTGACTGGATTGACCCGCCAGATGTCTTGGCAATATTCCCGGATTGTCCGATCGGAGGAGAATTTACCCATCCTAGCGGAATTAAGAATCGACATCTTTGTCCATTGTTCCTGATTGCGATATGCCTCTGCCACTCGGTCTTGACAATCGATGTAAGACTGATAATCGGCAAACAACATATAGGTGTCGTGGTACATCAAAGAATCGACCAGGGGTTTGAACAGGTCGGGGTTGCCCGGCGAGAAGTCACCCTCTGCAATCCGATCGATTACCGCCTTGAGCATCGCGTTTTCGCTATACCAGGTCTGGGGATTGTAGCCCTCTGCCTTCATGGCATAGACCTGCTCGGTGGTAAGACCAAACAAAAAGAAATTCTCTTCCCCTACTTCTTCTCTAATTTCGATGTTAGCACCATCTAAAGTACCGATCGTTAAGGCACCATTCATCGCAAACTTCATGTTACCCGTTCCCGATGCCTCCTTGCCCGCCGTCGAGATTTGTTCCGAGAGGTTAGCTGCGGGGTAGATGATCTGCCCCTGGGAAGCGGTGAAGTTAGGTAGAAATACTACCTTCAAACGTCCATGGACATCGGGGTCACGGTTGACCACATTGCCAACGGCGTTAATCAGCTTGATGATCAGTTTTGCCATGAAGTAGCCAGGGGCTGCCTTACCGCCAAAAATCACCGTTCTGGGGGTAATATCCAAACTGGGATTCTCTTTCAGGCGTTGATAGAGGGTAATTACATTCAAGATGGCTAAATGTTGCCGTTTGTATTCGTGAATCCGTTTTACTTGGATGTCGAACAATGAATCAACATTAACTTCAATGCCAGTATGCTGCAAAATGTATTGGGCAAGTTTCTGTTTGTTACCCCGCTTGATTTGACTCCAACGATCGCAGAAGTCCCGATCGGTGATGAATTGCTCTAGCTGACGCAGTTCTTCCGTATGGGTGAGCCAATTTTTACCAATCTTTTCGGTAATCAAAGCAGAAAGATTGGGATTACTCAATAAAACCCACCGTCTTGGTGTTACGCCATTGGTCTTGTTGTTGAACTTATCTGGCCAAATGTGATAGAAATCCCGCAAAACATCTTTCTTTAATAACTCTGTGTGGAGAGCAGCCACACCGTTAACCTTGTGACTGCCTACAGTTGCCAAGTGCGCCATCCTGACTTTCTTCTCTGCTCCTTCTTCGATCAAAGAAAGACAACTAATTAGGTCTTCATCTTTCGGATACCAGCTTTGAATGTCTGACAAAAAACGATGGTTGATCTCATAGATGATCTCTAAATGACGGGGTAAGACGGCATGGAACAAGTCAACCGCCCATTTTTCTAGCGCCTCTGGCATCAGGGTATGGTTGGTATAAGCGATCGTTTGTTGGGTAATCGACCAGGCTTTGTCCCAATCCATGTTGTGCTCATCGACTAAAAGACGCATGAGTTCAGCTACAGCAACGGCGGGATGGGTATCATTCAACTGGATAGCGGCTTTGTCTGCCAAGTTATCGAGGTTGGGATTTAGGCTCAAATGACGACGGATGAGGTCTTGCAGAGAACAAGAAACAAAGAAGAACTGTTGTTCTAAACGGAGTTGACGACCTTGGGGGGTGTTGTCATTGGGATAGAGCACCTTGGAGATGGTCTCCGATCGCATTTTGCTGGCAACAGCGCCGTCGTAGTCGCCGGAATTAAAGGCTTGGAAGTTAAAGTCGTCCCCCGCTTCGGCTTTCCAGAGTCTGAGGGTATTCACGGTATTGGTGTCATAGCCAGGGATGGGAGTATCGTGGGGGATGCCTATCACAGTTTGGGCGGGAATCCAGCGCACATGGGGGCGACCTTTGTCGTCATGGTAAATTTCGGTGTGCCCGCCGTACTTAACTTCGACGGTTTCGTTGTTCCGCACAATTTCCCAGGGATTGCCCCCTCTTAGCCATTTGTCGGGAATTTCTACCTGCCAGCCATCTTGGATGCTCTGGTGGAAAATGCCGAATTCGTAGCGGATGCCATAACCGATCGCTGGAATTTCTAAGGTCGCCAGGGAGTCTAAAAAGCAAGCCGCTAAACGCCCCAGACCGCCGTTACCCAAGCCTGGATCGGGTTCCATTTCTAAAATGTCATCCAGGTTTAAGCCGGACTCTGCCATCGCTTGCCTTACATTTTCGTAGATTTCCAGGTTGATTAAGCTATTGCCTAGATGTCTACCCATCAAAAATTCTGCCGAGAGATAGTAAACGTGCTTGACGTTCTGTTGGGCGTAGGTCTTGAGGGTCTTGAGCCACCGCTGTAACAACCGGTCCCGCATGGTGTAAGAAAGTGCCATGTAGTAGTCGTTGGGGGTAGCGATGGAGTCGTATTTCCCCTGGATGAAGAAGAGGTTGTCGGCGAAGGCGCGCTTGAGGGTCTCTACGCTTAAACCGGTGCGGTCATCTTCGATTTCCACAGGGCAGATAACGCCGTCAGTTACTTGGGTGCGTTCGATTGCTTGGGTCATGGTTGTTCCTCCTTAAAATGAATAGAAAACTTAGGTGATTACCGTAGGTTCAGTCCTACCGGTGAAGTGACGAATCTGTCCTATCCGATCGGCAATTGCAATTAGGTCTTTCAGGGCAGACTGGGCATCCAGGCTATGTTTGGCGGGATCGGCTTCATACTGTTCCAAATAAACTCTGAGGGTTGCCCCCTTTGTGCCGGTGCCGGACAGGCGAAAGACAATGCGGGAGCCATCGGTAAAGCCAATCCTGATCCCCTGTTTGGTGCTGACACTGCCATCGATCGGGTCGGTATAGGCAAAGTCATCGGCGTAGGACACTGCGTAATTGCTAAACTGCTGCCCCAACAGAGCGCCCAGACTCGATCGTAAATGGCTCATCAACTCATTTGCCCGATCGGTGGGGATTTCCTCGTAGTCGTGACGGGAATAGAAGTTACGCCCGTAGGTAGCCCAATGCTCTGTGACAATTTCAGCCACGGATTTTTGGGTAACTGCCAAAATATTGAGCCAGAATAACACCGCCCAGAGTCCGTCTTTTTCCCGCACATGGTTAGAGCCGGTGCCAAAACTTTCTTCACCGCAGAGGGTGGCTTGGTCGGCATCGAGGAGGTTGCCAAAGAACTTCCAGCCCGTAGGGGTTTCAAAACAGGGAATGCCTAATTTTTGGGCGACCCGATCGGGGGCTTGGCTGGTGGGCATCGATCGGGCAATACCTTTAATCCCGTTTTTATAGCCAGGAATGAGATGGGCATAGTGCGCCATAATCGCCAGACTGTCGCTTGGGGTAACAAAAAACCTCCGCCCTAAAATCATGTTCCGGTCCCCGTCTCCATCGGAAGCTGCGCCAAAATCGGGGGCATTTTCGCCGTAGAGAATTTCCACCAGTTCATGGGCATAAACTAGGTTGGGATCGGGATGCCCGCCGCCAAAATCTTCTAGGGGCTTGCTGTTAATTACAGTCCCGATCGGTGCCCCCAAGCGGTGTTCCAAAATGTTGTAGGCATAGGGTCCTGTGACGGCGTGCATGGAGTCCATCTTCATGTGGAATCTGCCGCTAGTCAGCAATTCATGGATGCGCTCAAAGTCAAAAATCCGTTCCATCAACTGGGCGTAGTCGTTCACCGAGTCGATCACTTCCACGATCGTTTCCCCTAATTTGACTGTACCCAATCGATCGAGGTCTAGGTCAGGGGCTTCTAGAATGCGATAAGCACCGATCGTTTTACTCTGCTCAAAAATTGCCTCTGTCACCTTTTCTGGGGCGGGACCACCATTGCCGATATTATACTTGATGCCAAAATCGCCGTTGATCCCCCCTGGATTGTGACTAGCGGAGAGGACGATCCCCCCGAATGCCCCATACTTCCGAATCAAACAGGACAGGGCGGGAGTCGATAGGATGCCCCCCTGTCCCACCATCACCCTGCCAAAGCCGTGGGCAGCCGCCATTTTGAGGATAATTTGGATGGCAGTACGATTGTAGTAGCGCCCATCCCCTCCGACTACCAGGGTTTTGCCGCCATAATCAGAGAGGCTATTAAAAATAGACTGGACAAAATTTTCTAAATAATTGGGTTGCTGAAATACGCTCACCGCCTTCCTTAGACCCGATGTGCCGGGCTTTTGGTCGGGGTAAGGCGTGGTCGTTACGGTACGAATTTCCATGGTTTCGTGATCTGACTGCCAAAATTCTAAAACAGGGATCAACCGATCGGTAATCTATAACTATTTCTGAAGGATTGCAGGAATTGCCGATGGGGCTTAATTTCTAACTTGACTGATTGCCTTTTGCCAACCGATCGATTCTTTGTTGTAGGATCAAAGCCCCCGCCCGGTCTCCAAGTTGTTGTTTGATCAACATTAAATGAACAAGGGCAGAATATTGATTAGGATTAAGATAAAGCGCTTTTTGATAACATCCCATGGCGGTCTGGATTTCCCCCTGAGCCTGATAAATTTCCCCTAGCAAAGTATGGGCATCACTATCTAGGGGATTTTGTTTAATATATGTCTGACAGAGGGTTAGAGCATTGCTGAAATCATTGTTATCTGCTTTGGTTTGGGCTTGTTTTAATAAAGATGCTTCCGTCGTTTTTTCTTTTTCTGCTACAACTACTGGCGGCGGACTAGGAGAGGTTTTAACAATTGTTGGTTTTGTCGGTTTAGCAGAAGCCCTATTCTCTTTACGAAAGACAAAGGCTTTGGGATGCCCCGCCCCCACAAAGGGACTATCGATTAAACAACCAGATTCAGAATGACCAATGAACAACAATCCTTTTTCTGTAAGAGCTTTAGCTAAATTATCGATCGCTTTGGCACGACTACCCCGATCGAAATAGATCAGTAAGTTACGACAAAAAGCAATATCATAATTGTTCAAAGAGTTAAACTCCAAAATATTACCGTAGCTAAACTTGACCTGTCTTTTGATCATTTCTTTTAATTCATAACCTTGACTTTGGAGATCAAAATAACGATCGATTACATCATTATTCACACCACGGAAAGAGTTTTTAGTATAAATACCCATCTTTGCTTTTTCTAAAGACCTGTAGCTTACATCAAAAGCATCGATCGTGAACTGATGACCTAACAACCCTGCTTCCAACAAAGAGATGGCGATAGAATAGGGTTCTTCCCCGGTCGAACAAGGAATACTCAAAATGCGCCATAGCTTTTGTCTTTGTTTGAGATATTCTTTTTTGATAAACTCTTGTAAAAAAAGGAAGGGTTCTTTATCACGCAAAAACCAAGTTTCGGGAATGACTATTACTTCGATCAATAACTGCCATTCTTGACTGGTTTGTTGTAATAACAAACAATATTCCTTAATGTCGTTTATACCGATCGTTTGCATTCTTTGTTTGATCGCCAGACTAATTGTGCTAGACCCGATCGTTTTAGCATCTAAGCCAATCTTTTGTCTTAAAAGCAATTCAATATGAGCTTGCATCGCCCGCTAAAATAAACTGGGTATTAAGTTTAGACACCAAACGATCGAGGCGTACCTGTTGAATAATGCCTGTCCTGTCCATCGATAAATCTCCCTGTTCAAAAGCAGAGCTATTCATTTTGACTGTTTCTGTCACTCTTTCTGCTACCAGACCTAAAATATGTCGTTCTTCTTGCAAAGGATATTCCACTAAAATAATCCGCGTACTCAGATGATTGGCAGCCGGCTTGCCCTGGAGCAACTGACAGAGATCAATTACTGGCACAAGTTTTTGGTGATAACGCATCAAACCCGCAATGTAGGAAGGAGCCTGACGCTGTTTGGTCAACTCTACCATCGGCACGATCGTGAGGATGTAGCGACAATCGAGGGCATACCGCTCACTACCACCATGGAAAAGTAACATTAACATCAGGCAACTTGTAACAAAAGTTAGTAACATTATCCTATGATCTAAATAAAAAGATTTCAATCACTGGGATTTTTATGCGGATTGCTGTAGTCAACGATACTATGATGGAAGTAGAACTTCTGCGCCGACTAATTACTTCTGAACCAGATTACGAAGTGGCTTGGGTGGCAAGGGACGGCGAAGAGGCAGTCGCTAAAGCCCTAGAAGATACGCCAGACCTAATTTTGATGAACTTGATTATGCCCCGCTTAGACGGGGTGGAGGCAACAGCAAGAATTATGAAAAATTCCCCCTGTGCCATTTTGATTATCACATCCGGCATAAAAGAGCATTCTGCCCTCATTTTTGCTGCCATGGGGCATGGTGCTTTAGATGTGATTGATACTCCTTCTCTCCAAGACCAAACCCTTTTAGCTAAAATTGCTACGATCCGCAGGCTAATTGATAAATCCCCTAAACCGCCCTCCCGATCGGTTATGACCCTCCTAGCGATCGGTGCTTCCACGGGGGGACCAAAGGCGGTCGCCCAAATTTTGTCCCAATTACCGCCGGACTTCCCCTGTGCCACGGTAGTAATCCAGCACGTTGATGCCCAGTTTGCTCAGGGTTTGAGTGAATGGCTTAACGAACAATCTACCTTACCCGTAGAAATTGCCAAAGAAAACCATGGTTTAGAAAGAGGCAAAGTCTTTGTTTCAAGTACAAATGACCATCTTGTATTAACGGCACAACAGACCTTCCACTATACGCTCCATCCCAAGGATACGCCCTTTCGTCCTTCCGTCGATGCCTTTTTTATGAGTGCCAAAAAATATTGGCGGGGTAAGGGAATCGGTGTTTTATTGACTGGTATGGGCAATGACGGGGCTGAAGGGTTAAAACAACTAAGAGAAAATGGCTGGCACACGATCGCTCAGGATGAAGCCACCAGCGTAGTTTACGGGATGCCCAAAGCGGCAAAAGCACTAGGAGCCGCCGTTGAAGTGCTTGGTATTGATTCGATCGTGCCCGCCTGTCTGCGTTATTTACAAAAATAATGAATACTTTTGCTACTGATTTTTCCCGTTATCCTGCCACGGTCTTATTAGTGGATGACCAAGCTATGGTGGCAGAAGCTGTAAGACGGATGTTGAGCGGCGAAAATAACATCTCTTTCTCTTATTGTGGTGATCCCGCTCAAGCCATAAACACAGCGATCGAAATATCTCCTACAGTCATTTTACAAGACCTGGTCATGCCAGATATTGATGGCATCATGTTAGTTAAGTTCTTTCGTTCTCACCCTGCCACCAAAAATATTCCTATGATTGTGCTTTCTACGAAAGAAGACCCCAAATTAAAAGCAGAATCCTTCGCTGTCGGTGCCAATGACTATCTGGTAAAACTACCCGATCGGGTGGAGTTAATTGCCCGGATTCGCTATCATTCCCGCGCCTATTTGAATTTATGTTTAGCAGAAGAAAGAGCCATACAATTAGCCGTAGCAAACGAAGAAATTAGCAAACTTAATGCCCGTCTAAAGCAAGAGAACTTGAGGCTTAGCACGGAATTAGATGTAGCACGAAAAATACAATCAATGATTTTACCCAAGCCCAGAGAACTATCAGATTTTGCCCAATTAGATATTGATGGTTTTATGGAGCCTGCTTCTGAGGTGGGCGGGGACTATTATGATGTATGGCAGAGTAATGGCATAGTTAGAATTAGTATCGGCGATGTTACTGGACATGGCTTAGAAAGTGGTGTTTTAATGTTAATGGTGCAGGCAGCGGTGCGGGCAATTTCTGCCTTGGGCATTCATAACTCGATCGATTTTTTGCAGGCGTTAAATAAGGTAATTTATGATAATGTCCATCGCATGAATAGCGATCGTAATTTATCATTTATTTTACTCTCTTATGAAAAAAATAAGCTCTTAATTAGTGGGCAACATGAAGAAGTGATCATTGTTAGAAAAACTGGAGAAATAGAAAGAATAGACTCGATCGATTTGGGCTTCCCGATCGGGTTAGAAGAAAATATCAAAGACTTCTTACAATGTATTGAAATTCCCTTTCATCCTGGAGACACGACCGTGCTTTATACCGATGGCATTGTAGAAGCACAGAACCAAAACAAAGAGTTTTATGGATTAGAGCGGTTGTGCAACTGCATCCTTAAAAATGCTCAAAAAAATGCTGCTGAAATTCGTAAAGCAATCATGGCTGACTTCAAATCCCATATTGGCAAACATAGAATATATGATGACATTACCCTTGTAGCAGTAAAACATCATTAACCTTAGTCTTTCTCGCTTGGTAGATTTCTTTGTTTATTTTTCCAGATTGTCTTAACCTAATATTGACCGATCGGTAAACCTAAATAGGTCTATTTATTAAGATTATTAAGCCCAATTGTTGAGTATTTTAGTAACACCCGATCGGTTGTGATAGCCTAGAGCAAAGCTACAAAGTTACCCCGATGAAAATTTTGAGTTGCCTAGTCAGCATAGCCTTGGTTGCCCAGCCCCTTCTTGCCCAAGATGCCGAGTGTTTTATTGAAGATTCTAAGGGGCGCAAAGTCGATCTAGGGGAAATTTGTGGCAAAAAGAAACCCCCCGTAGCTTTACCCAGTTCGCCCAGACCCCAGTTTGTTTCTATCCCTATCAAAAATCGGCGGGGCAACACCCCAGTGATTGAAGTTACCTTTAACGGCGACCAAACTTTTGACATGATTTTAGATACGGGGGCAACGGGCACAGTAATTACCCAACAAATGGCGAACAAACTCAAAGTTAAACCTTTTACTAGCATTAAAGCCCAGGTTGCTGATGGCTCAGTCGTTCTTTTTCCGATCGGTTTTGTCGAATCGATCGGGGTGAATGGTGCAACGGTAAATCGTCTACCTGTAGCGATTGCCCCCCAAATTCAGCTAGGTTTATTAGGTAACGATTTTTTGAATAGCTATGATGTCAAAATAAAAAGAGACACGATCGAGCTTTATCAGAGAAACTGAGAATGAAGATAAAACATAAACTAATTAAAGTTCTTACCTTTCTCTCAAAGTATAGCTGATCATTAGCTTTCTACCCTTCTTCTGGGAATATCCTGAGCTTCTGGTTCAGAGCCAGCTAATTCCATTAAGATAGCCTTATGGTTGTTTCTATCAAAAGCTGACTTATCATCTAAAATTGTCAGCAAAGCACGACCAGAAGTAACTTCCGGTTTTTCATCTAACCACAAGACCTGTCCATTCTCGATCGTAACTTCGTAAGTTTTGAGCATTGGTTTTTCTCCTTAACTACTTCTAAGATAGTAGTTATATTTAGCAAATGTAGGCTTGAATCTATCACGCGTCCAGATTTTAGCTGAATCTTGATATACTGCGGCGAGCAAGTTAGCATCGACCCATCCAATCCCCTTACCCATCAAGCTAAACTCATCGATAAATTTCATTACATATTTATTTGGGGTATTTTTGTCACAAAAGTAAATAATTGCCCCGATGTCGCTTATACTACATAGTGGAAAAGTTAAGGAAGTTGGCAGATGCAGCAAGTCGGGCAAAGCGCTTTAACCCCCATTGAGTTTATGGGAGCGCCGCAAGGTTTTAATCCTACATTACTACTCTTAATTGCTGCGATCGTTTTGGCTATATTTTCCTCGACTGGCTTTTGGGTATGGCACTGGTCTCCCACCCTGGTCTTTATTCTCAATTTTGTCTCTTTATATGTCCTTGGTACGGTCATCCATGATGCTTCCCACGGTGTAGCCCATAAAAACCGGGCAGTAAACGCCATTATGGGGCATATTTCGGCGATTTTACAGGGTTTTGTCTATCCTGTGTTCACCAGGGTTCATATGCAACACCATGCTAATGTCAATGACCCAGAGAATGACCCCGATCATTTTGTCTCTACGGGGGGACCCCTGTGGTTAATTGCGGTGCGGTTTTTCTACCATGAGGTGTTTTTCTTTCAGCGCCGTTTATGGCGGAAGTTTGAGCTATGGGAATGGGCATTCAGTCGTTTATTTTTGGTCGTTGTTTTGATTTTTGCCTATTATCATCATTTTCTTAGTTATATCCTTAACTATTGGTTTGTGCCGGCAGGAATCATGGGTTTGGCGCTGGGTTTATTTTTCGACTATTTGCCCCACCGACCTTTTCAAGAACGATCGAGATGGAAGAATGCCAGGGTCTATCCTGGTTGGTTGCTCAACATTTTACTTTTGGGTCAGAACTATCATCTTGTTCATCATTTGTGGCCCTCGATCCCCTGGTATTATTATCAACCTGCTTATTACAAAATGAAGCCTTTGTTTGATCAAAATGAATCCCCCCAGAGCTTAGGTTTGTGGAAATTGCCTGATTTAGGAGGCTTCATCTATGACCTTTTCTTGGGTATTCGTTTCGATCATAAATAGATGTTTGTCTTCATTCATGTAAAGAAGAAAAATTAAATGATGCCTGATGGTCTAAGCTAAACTAATAACGATCGGAGGATAATCAGTGTTAGACATTAAACTAATTCGTAACAACTTAAATGATTGTCAAACTGCCCTACAGCACCGCAAGGAAAATATCAATTTGCAGGATTTGATTGATTTAGACGACCGGCGGCGCACAACGGAACAACAACGATCGGGTTTAGAAGCAGAGGCGAATGAACTGCAAAAACAAGTAGGTAAACTAAAACAACAAGACCCAGATAGCCCCGAAATTGAAGGACTAAAACAAAGAGCAAATGAGATAAAACAACAGATCAGCAGTCTTGCTCAACAAGAAGAAGAAATAAAACAACAACTCCAACAACAACTTTTAACTATTCCTAATTTGCCCCATCCCTCCACCCCGATCGGGCAGTCGGAAGCTGATAATCCCGTAGTGCGGGCTTGGGGAGAGGAATACAAACCCGCCCATAGCGTTTTACCCCATTGGGAGATTGGCGAGAAGTTGGGCATCCTGGATTTTGAAAGAGCGGTAAAAGTTGCCCAGACCCGCTTTGTGAACCTAGTCGGGGCGGCTGCCCAGTTGGAGCGGGCGTTAATTAACTTCATGTTAGACCAGCATATTAAGGCGGGTTATATTGAAGTGATGCCCCCATTTTTGGTCAATTCCCTGGCTTTACAGGGGACGGGTCAGTTACCTAAGTTTGCTATGGATGCTTTTCGATGCCAAGAAGATGACCTGTGGCTTATTCCAACGGCGGAGGTTCCGGTGACGAATCTTTACCGTGATGAGATTCTAGACAGCGATGCACTCCCCATCAAGCATTGCGCCTATTCACCCTGTTTTCGGCGGGAGGCGGGTAGCTACGGCAGGGACACGAGGGGGCTAATTCGACTCCATCAGTTTAACAAAGTGGAATTGGTCAAGTTTGTTCTGCCCCAAGATTCGGAAAGGGAACATGAGGATTTAGTAAAAGATGCGGAAAATATTTTACAACTCTTGGAGTTGCCCTATCGGGTAGTAGCGCTCTGTACGGCGGATTTGGGCTTTAGTGCCATGAAGTGCTACGATCTTGAGGTGTGGTTGCCTTCCCAAGGGCAATATCGAGAGATTTCGAGTTGTTCTAATTTTGGCGATTTTCAGGCAAGGCGGGCTAATTTGCGCTATAAAACCAAGGGCAAAAAGGGGACTGAATTTATTCATACCCTGAATGGTTCCGCCCTGGCAGTAGGTAGGACGATGTGCGCCATTTTAGAAAATTATCAGCAACCCGATGACAAAATCCTGATTCCTCAAGTATTACAGCCTTTTTTAGGGAGAGAGTACCTGTAAAACTGCCACTAAATTACCCATGCCGATCGTTTTGTCAGGGGGCACGATCCCTAGGGCATTAGTTTCTGCAAGACCGATCAAATTGCCGGAATTTTGACTACCAGGGTTGGGCTGAAAAGATAAAATACCTTCTCTTGTTACTAACTTTCCCCAGATATAATTCTCTCGTTTTGGTACTCCTTTTAAGTCCATTAAAGTGGGTACATTAAAAATAGAAGGTTCAAAGTTTTTATATCCCATTAACTTCTGGAGGGCAAATTGCCCTAATCGCCAATAACCGACTATAGCTGAGGCGGGATTGCCGGGTAGTCCAATGATTATTTTTTCCTGCAAGCTGGCTACTGTAATCGGTTTGCCTGGTTTCATTGCCACCGTCCGGTAGTGAATTTCTGCACCTAAATTTGCTAGTGCCCGCCCCAAGTAATCGTATTCTCCGACGGAAGCACCCCCGATCGTAAAGATTAAATCTGCCTGGACTAGAGCTTCTGATAACTTTGTTTCTAATAGTTCTAACCGATCGGGAACGATACCTAAATGTAAAGGAACTGCCCCACTTTGACTAATTAAACTACTGAGAGCATACTGATTAGAATCAACAATTTTGCCTGGTGTCCTATCAGCTCCGGGGGGGATCAATTCACTGCCTGTAGAAATAATTGCCACGATCGGTCTGGCAAAGACAGGTACTGTTAAACATTGGACGGCGGCTAAAATGCCAATTTCTGTCGCCCCGATCGTTGTACCTTTAGTTAGTAAAACCCCTCCCCTTGAGCAATATTCCCCCCGCAGGCGCACAAAAGTCCCTAAGGTAGGCTGTTTGAGAATTTGCACCTGTTCCCCTTGCCTCTTGGTGTCCTCCTGCATCACGATCGTGTCTGCGCCATGGGGTAAAGCCCCACCGGTAAAAATGCGGGCACATTCTCCTGAATTAAGACTAACTTGGGGTAAAGTCTCGGCTGCAATTTCAGCCACGATGGTTAGTTCTCGGGGGACAGTTTGAACATCCTGATAAGCCACAGCATAGCCATCCATAGCCGAGTTATCAAACTCCGGCAAATCGATCGGGCTGAGCACATCCTCCGCCAACACCCTTTTTAACAAAGTTGATAAAGCGACGGACTCGAACCGATCGATCGGTTTAGTTTTTGCTAGCAAAATCTCTAGGGCAGAAGGGGCGGCGATCATACCAACACAGGTTTAAGACATTTCTCTAAAGTCTGTAACAAATCCCCCTCTAGGAAAGGCTTAGTTAAATAACCACTTGCTCCCAAAAGTTGGGCAATACCCCGATGGCGTTCGCCACCCCTAGAAGTGAGCATAATGACCGGTAACCGATCGGGGGGGTAATCTTTGCGGGCGTTGGTCAAAAACTCAAACCCATTCATTACTGGCATTTCCACATCGCAGAATACCGCTTTGACATTGGCTTCCTTCAGTTTTGCTAAAGCCTCCTGTCCATCGCTGGCTTGGAGGACTTCATAACCCGATCGGCTCAGGGTGAGGGCTAGGGTCTGTCTGGCGGTCAGGGAATCATCGACGACTAAAATTGTGGTGGTATCAAATAATTCTGGTAAGTCAGGGGCTACAGGCATAACCACGCCGGCATCAGTTTCCAGCCATTGACTAATCAGGGCTGCCCCGTCTACTACAGGCACTAGGGAGCCGTCCCCCAAAATCGTACAGCCGTAGAGATAGCCCGGATGGGGAATCACTGGGCTAAAGGGCTTAATCACCAACTCTTGCTCCGTCACGACCTGCTCTGCCTGAATTGCCACCATCCGACTGCCCAAACCAAGCAACAGGAGCGGTATCGTATCATCCGGTAGTTCTAGCCCTCCCTGTAACTTGCTGGCAATGGTAGGTAGGGGATAGTGGTTGGCAAAAAAGCTACCAGGGCAGATCGGCACCAACACCCGATCGTATCGGTAGAAGTCTTTACCCCACATCGTTTCAATTTCCGATCGTTGGCAAGAAATGACCGACACCAAAGAATCCACCGGCACCGCTAATAATCTGCCACTAATCCGCACGACCAAAAGTTTGGTAATCGTCAAAGTAAGAGGAAACCGCAGGGTAAAGAGAGTGCCCTTACCTACTTCCGACTCGATCGTGATGCTACCCTTGAGGGACTGCACTTGGGCTAACACTGCCCCCATACCCATCCCCCGCCCCGATAGATCCGTTACCTTATCTGCCGTGGAAAAATCAGGGGCAAACAGAAACTGATAAATCTCCTGTTTTGATAGATTCCTCGCCTCCTCTGGCTTAACTAAATTCCGCTCGATCGCTTTGTTTAGTACCTTTTGGGGGTCAATTCCTCTGCCGTCGTCTTGCACCTCAATAAAGGTCTGGTTGCCGCGGTGATAAGCCCGAATTTCGATCGTGCCCTCTTCCGTTTTACCTTGAGCAATTCTTTCTTCTTTGGTTGTTTCGATCCCATGATCAAAGGCATTACGGATCAGATGGACGAGGGGGTCGTAGAGTTTTTCTAACATCTGCTTATCCACTAGGGTGTTAGCGCCAGTCACCTTAGCATTTACCGCCTTTTGATACTTCAAAGATAAATCCCTGACCATACGGGGGAACCGATTGAGAATATCCCCTAAAGGAATCATCCGCGCCCAGAGTAAATCGTTGCGTAGTTGTTTGAGGGTTTGTTGTTTTTTCCGTTGGATATTTCTCGATTGTTGCCCTACTAGAGCTATATCCTGTACCTTTTCCCCCATTTGCGCTATCTCTTCAATAGACTCCTGAATCATGGTGTAGAGGGGGCTGTAATAGTCCATTTGGAGGGGGTCAAGCTCACTATGCCCAGCCTGGAGGGCGTTGCGGACTTGAATTTTTTGGCTTTGGTCTAGCCAGGTTTGCAGATTCCGATTGAGTCTTTCAAATAAAGTAAACCTCTCCTGTAGTTGACGAATGGAGTTTTGCAGTTGTTGTAATTGTAGTTCCGCCCCATTTTCTTGGGTAACTAGCTCCCCGACTAGGTTATTCAACCGCTCTAACCTTTGCAGGTCTACCCTGATCACTTCCGTCATCTGGGGAGAAGGAATCTCTTTCTTCTTAGTCTTTTTCGTCTTTTGGGGTGTAAAACTCTGAATGACGGTTTCTACATCTTCAATGATGGCAGAAGGATGTTGTCTTTCTTTCTCTTGATTGACTAAATCAACTAAGTCTTCACTCAGCCAATTTCCTCCATCATCGATGTCTTCTTCCTCTACCCCGATCGGGTCGGTAAAGTCCTGCTCTAGCCAATCGGAGTAGTCTTCCTCGATGGTCACAAGGGGAATAGAGGACTCTTCTAGGGCATCGAAAAATTCAACCATCCCCAGTTCCTCAACTTCAGGGGCGAAAGACTCTTCCGTAGTCAGGAATAGAGGCTCAAAGGCATCCTCCCAGAGGGGTTCTTGGGGCTGGAGCCATTGCTTTAACTCGGGGCTAAGACTCCCGCCCCGCTCCCGATCGCCCGCTAAAACTTGTGCCTGGGCTTCGCGGAAATTGGCTAAAATTTGAGGCGCAATAGCTCGAATCTCTTGGGGATGCTGATTGAGGATGGTTAGAGCACCGCGGGCAATTTCTGTAAAGCCTGGTAAGTTTAGTAATTCCCCAATGCCGGCAAAAACCTCCGCTTGGGCACGAAATTCCCCTAAAAGTTCCGCTTGGGGGTCCTGTAAAACCCCCGCCAACCGATCGATGCCCTGCTGCACATCCCCGCTAAAAACAACAAGGGCAATATCAACCCCCAATTCCGCTGCCGTGGGCAGAGCATCATTGACATTGTGGAGGCTGTCCCCCAAGAGGGCTTCCAGGGTTTCAAAAACTACCCTGGCATTGCTGACTGCTTGTTCCTCATTGTAGCTGCCGGTTTCAATTTGCTCCATTAAAGGAGTGCGTAGGCTATCAAAGGCAAGGAGGAGGAGTTCCTCTAAATCCCGATCGATGCCCCCTTCCCAGTTGTAGAGGGCACGAAATACATCTTCTAGTTTGTGGGCAATTTCCTTGATCCCCTCTAGCCCTATACTGGCAGCCCCCCCCTTGATCGAATGGGCAGCCCGCATAATTTGGTGGATATTGGGGGTACTTTGGTCAGACCTGAGGATCAAAAGACCCTGTTCAATAGCTTGTAAGAATTCCGGTGCCTCTTGGCAGAAAAATTGATAGGCTTGGTCACGGATTTCACTATTGAGCGCCATCGAACATTCCTTCGGTTAATTCTATATGGAGTAATATATCATCAAATTTTGATACTGTACCCTAATTTAAGGCTTTGATTTGATTGTTGAATTTTAGTTTTTATTTTTTATTTTAAGAAAGACCGATCGAGTTAAGAAAACCTGCTAATCCACTCAAAAATTTTTTAGGATCAAAGGACACAAAAAACCGAGCAAGGGTTAGAAGAATACCACCTAAAACAGTCACAAATACCCCTTTACTAGCAAATTCTTGGTAGCTAATACGCTTGTCAAATCCATCTAACTTAGCTTCAACAGATTTGATGTCACCTTCTAAGCGTTTAATTTCTCCCTTGAGTTCGAGTTCAACACGAGTAATTTCCCCCTTGAGTTCAAGTTCAACACGGGTAATTTCCCCCTTAAGTTCGTTACGGAAGGATTGTATCTCACCCTTGAGTTCACTACGGAGGGTCTGCATCTCACCCTCAAGCTCTTTATGGAGGGATTGCATATCACCCTTGAGTTCATTACGGAGGGACTGCATATCGCCCTTAAGCTCGTTACGAAGGGATTGTATGTCACCCTTAAGTTCAGTGTGTACATTTTTGATCTCTCCCCGCAATTCAGCAAAACCCACCTCAACTTTTTTGTCCAAATGGTCAATTTTTTTGTCAAGTTCCCCTAATTTAGAGAGGATTAGGTCTTTGAGTTCTTCGTTAGTAATATCAGCCATCGCTTTATTAAAGATAATATGAAGTAATCTTATCACTTGAGAATAATGATATTCCAGAAATTAAGAGAAATTATCTTTATAGGCTGGAGTAATTATTTTGTCATAACCCGATCGGGTCAAAATCAAGAAATAAAATCCGAATGCGCCCCATAGGGAATCGGGGTTAAGGCTAAATTGCACCTTTCTGCAACCAAAATTCCTGAAAATTTAAGGAAACACTCTGTTTTATGTCTATTGTGGGCTGAAATCACCTGTTATGTTATATTCCATTAGGCGGCAAGTCATGCCTATGCGGTCTTGCCCAATTAAGTTAACCGAGGAGTAAACAAACAATGGCTGATAGATTAGGCACAAGCGCTGGAGACTTCCTAATTGCCGGCAATGAAGGCGATGACATTAGGGGTCTTGCAGGTAATGACACAATTTTGGGTGGCGAAGGTGTTGACACCCTCAATGGTAATGAAGGACAAGATTTAGTAGTCGGTCGGTTTGGTGCCGATCGGGTTTATGGCGGACAAGGTAATGACACCGTAGTTGCTACCGCTGGCGGCATGATCGTCAATGGTAACAAGGGCGATGACTTGGTAATTGGTTTTGGTAGCTCCACAGTATATGGCGGTCAAGCTAACGACACCATCTATGGCGCTGAAGGAACTGCCAACGGAGACTTAGGAGCAGACTTGATTTTCGGTGGTGCGACCATGAATGGCGGTGCAGACCCCGATCCCGATAGCAGCGTACCTGCTGGCAATGACACTCTGGTTGGTAGCCGTGGCAACAACACAATGACCGGTGGTCGTGGCAACGATCAATTTGTTTTCCAACCTGAAGTAGTAAAAACTTTTAACCTCACTTTTGAGCGTCCTGTATTCAACAATATTGCTGGCGCGAACCAAGTAACCGTTACCGAAGGCGGCTACGGCGGTGCTGATGTAATCACCGACTTTGTTGCTGGTCCTGGCACTGGTGACATTGTTAAATTGGTTGCCCTCGACTTGGGTTCTACCGTCACGATCGAGCAAGTAGGTGCAAACGTAAGAATCACCATCGCTGGAACCACTTCCCCCGATGGCTTGGGTGCTAATGCAGTAACCACTGCTAACACTCCTGGTCAGGCATCTCCTACCAATCAATCTGCTGCCCAAATCATCACCATCAACAATATCAACATCCAAGACTTCCTAGCAGTTGGTAGCGAAGACTTAGAAATTAATGGCGAATCTATCAATACCGCTACCCCTGGCTTGGCAGTAGTTAACCCCAACCTCAACAACTCCTTCCGCTTCACGGTAGGTGCTCGCCAGGGTCGTAACATCGATCTCAGCCGCACTGGCTTGATCGGTACCCGCTTGGATGCAGACTTTGCTCCCGATGGCGTGCCTTTCCCCAGTGTAAATAACGACACGATCAATGGTACTGGGGGAAGAGACTCGATCGCTGGTTTGGCTGGAAATGACGTAATTACCGCTGCTTCTGGTAACGATACTGTGCGTGGTGGCACGGGTGACGACACCATCTGGGGACAAGGTAACGACGCTCCTGACCCAGGCAAGGTTGTGACCACTAGCGATGGGCGCACCCTAACCATCACTGTAACCGACATCCTTTTCGGCGAAGACGGAAATGACTCCATCTTGGGTGATGGACCTAATTCTTCTAACGAAGGTCCTGACTTCATTGATGGCGGTGCTGGCGATGACTCCCTCTTTGGTAATGGAGACAGCGACACAATCTATGGTGGAGCAGGTAACGATTCCATTCAAGGTAACGCTGGGGCTGACTTAATCGCTGGTGGTGCTGGTAATGACACCATCACTGGCGGACCTCTTGACTCCAGCAATGACACAATTTTCGGTGAAGATGGCGACGATGTCTTGTTTGGCGATGGCGGTAATGACAGCATCTATGGTGGCGCTGGTAACGACTCCATTCTGGGTGAAGATGGTGAAGATACACTGTTAGGTGAAGCTGGCAACGACACTATCTATGGTGGTGCTGGTCGTGACAGCATC
>Ga0272446_1001700_pt1 | contig 31468 bp, 26 predicted proteins | sample YNPCB0061_FD_194587 | JGI IMG/M metagenome (GOLD analysis project Ga0272446, IMG submission 194587) | Hot spring microbial mat communities from Yellowstone National Park, WY, United States - YNP-CB-006-1 | ecosystem: Environmental > Aquatic > Thermal springs > Hot (42-90C) > Sediment | place...
CCGGGGGCCTGCCCGGCCCCCGGCCCGGGGGTGCGGGGGCGGCGCGCCCCGCACGCAGCATCGGGGCTGGCAGCGCCCCGCACGCAGCACAGGGGCTGGCAGCGCCCCGAGGGCGCGGGGGCGGCGCGCCCCGCGAGCAGCATCGGGGCTGGCAGCGCCCCGCAGCGGGACCGGGCAGGCCCCGCGTAACCCGTCGGCTCACCGTGCCACAACGGGACGGCGCATATGGGCGCTCCGGATGGCGCGCAGCACTTCCTCCAGCTCGAAGGGCTTGCGCAGCACCTCGAGCGCGCCCAGGCGACGCGCCTCGTCAATCTGGCTGCCCGTCGTCTGCCCGGTGAGCACCAGTACCCGCGCGTCGGGGTCGTAGGCCCGCAGCTCGCGCAGCAGTTCCAGCCCACCCATCCCCGGCATAGCCAGGTCGCTCAGCACCACGTCGAACTCGCCCGTGCGATAGGCATCGAGCGCCGTTCGGCCATCGACACACAACGTCACGCTGTGGCCGATCTGCTCCAGCAGCCGGCGCAGTGAACGCCCGACCGAGGCATCGTCTTCGGCCAGCAGGATGCGCAGATTCGGCAGTTCGGCGGGCTCGCGCTCGCTCTCGGCCAGAGCAGCCGCGGCCTCGGGCGTGCTCACCACCGGCAGGCGCACGCGCATCGTCGTGCCCTGGCCGGGCGCGCTCTCGACCTCGAAGGTGCCGCCGTGGCTCTTGACGATGCCATAGGACACCGCGAGGCCGAGCCCGGTGCCCGGCGTGGCGCTGCCGCCCAGGGCGCCCTTGGTGGTGAAGAAGGGCTCGAAGATCTTGTCGCGGATGGCATCGGGGATGCCGCTGCCCGTATCGCGCACGGCCAGCACGATCGCGCGCTCGTCGCCGTGGAGGCTCACCGTCAGCGTGCCGCCCTGCGGCTTCATCGCGTCGCGGGCATTAGTCAGCAGATTGAGGAAGACCTGGGCGAGCTGGCCGGCGTCGCAGATCGTTAGCGGCACGGGGTGAAGATCGCGCACCACCTGGACGTGATGCTTGCGCAGCTCGATCTCCATCAGCGTGAGCGTGCCCTGCACAGCGTCGTAGAGGTCGGCCAGTTCGCGCTGGGGCTCCTGGCGGCGGGCAAAGGTGAGCAGGCTGCCGGTGATGCTCTTGCCACGCTTGCAGGTATCCACCACCACCTTGAGCGCCTCGGTTCTGGTCTCCTCGTCATTGCTGCCGAGGCCGAGCTGGGCGTAGCCGAGCATGCCCCCCAGCAGATTGTTGAACTCGTGGGCGATGCCGGCGGCGAAGGTGCCCACGGCCGCCAGCTTCGATGACTGGACCAGTTCGGCCTGCGACTCCTGGAGCCGCCGGAAGAGGCGCGCATTGGCGATCACGGTGGCCGCCTGGCGGGCGAAGGCCATCAGCACGCGCTGCTCATCCTCGCTGAGGCCGCGGATCTCGGCGAAGGTCAGGCAGACTGCGCCCATCACGCGCTGATCGTCCACCAGCGGGATGCAGACCAGGGCATTCCAGTAGACCCCCTGGGTCAGCTCGGGCAGGGGCGCCAGGGTCTGGGTATGCTGATCGGTGAACATCACCACCCGCTCGCGGCTGAGTACCGCCTCGTAGCTCTTCGGCAGCGGCACGGGCACAGGATCGGGGCCAGTGGCGGCCAGCGGCAGATTGTAGGCGGCGACCAGTTGCGGCACCTGCTGATCATCGAGCAGCACGACCCATCCGTTGGCGGCGTTCATCTGCCCGGCCAGGCGGTCGACCAGCACCTGGAGCATGGTCGGCACGTCGCGGCTGGTGATCAGCGCGACCATCAGGCTCTGCAAGCGCTCGAGCCGCTCGGAGAGCGCGGTCGAGTCATCGGCCATGGCGCGCAGCTCATTGCTATAGCGGGTCAGCTCGCTCTGGTTGCGCAACGCGTTCTGGAGCAGCACCATGGGCACGATGCCGAGAGCGATCGCGATGCCGTTGATCTGCCAGAGCAGGGCCAGCAGGCCACCGAGCGGCGCGAGCAGCAGCACGTACCAGGTCAGTTCGTCGCGGCGCGGGCGCAGACCCTCGCCGAGCGGGGTCCCCTCATTGAGCTGTCCGAGCAGCGCCACGGCGCCCCGCTCCACCAGGTAGAAGACCCCGCCGGTGATCAGCAGCGCCACCAGGGCCTGGACCGACGTATAGGGCATGATCCCGCCCTGGGGGTCGCGGATCCAGGTGCCGGCGTGGAAGGAAGCCAGGGCCACGCCCGCGGCGACGGCCAGCCAGCGCACCGCCACGGTCGAGAGGAGCTTCCACCACTCCAGGTCGCGCGCAAGGGCGGCGCAGAGTGTCCCGAGCACGATCGCTCCCAGCAGCAGCGGCCAGCTGAGCGACGTGAGCGCGCCGATCAGCACGGCCACCGCAATCGAGACGATCCGCCCGTTGTCCATCTCGAAGGCGGTGAGATCGGCCACCATCAGCAGCGCGGCGAAGATCAGCGCCGCGAGCAACTCGGGGGCCGCGGGCGGGCGCCACTGAACGCCGGGCGCGCCGATCGCCACCACCAGCGCTATGAGCCAGAGGCCGGCAAGGTAGAGCTGTGCCGGCCAGGAGAGTGCGCGCATAGCCAGGGGCTCCTCGCGAGACCACCGCCGATGCACCTGGATCTGTTCACACTATAGCGTATCAGCAGCGACGGAAGATGACGAGCTTGTAAGAAATGCGCGCACAATCGCGTTGAACAGCTCGGGGCGCTCGTCCTGGGCGAGCAGCGAGGCGTGGTCGAGCACCTCGAGGCGGGTCCGGGGGTTGGCGCGCAGGAAGCGCTCGGCCTGGCGCAACGGCGTGGTCGTGGCCTGTTTGCCCCAGACGAGCAGGATGGGTTGCTGCAGGCCCGGGAAGGTTTCACGCACCGAGCAGTTCAGCAGCCCGGTCAGGAAGCAGATCGGCGCATAGTAGGCGCCCGGGCGACGGCAGGTATAGTAGAAGCCATCGTGGGTCTCGGGGGTGACGCACGCCGGGTCGTGGTAGGCCTGGGAGCGGAGGAAGTAGGCCGTGCCCGCTCTGCTGGTCAGGCTATCGTAGATGCGCTGGCCCAGCGGCCCGCGCAGCGTGCGGTAAGCGGCCCAGCCCAGCGGCCCGGCCGGGTCGGCCAGTTGATCGAGGCCGGTCGGGCAGACCAGGACGAGCGCACTCACGCGCGTGGGCCAGCGCGCGGCAGCGTTGATCGCATAGGCCGCGCCAAGCGAACTGGCGACCAGGGCGGTCGGCGCGGCGATCCGGGCCAGGGCGGCGCCGATCTGGTCGATGTAGTCCTCGGCGCTGTAGCTGCGCGCCGGGCGGTCGCTATTGCCGTAGCCCAGCAGGTCGAGCGCGTGGACGGCGAAGTCGTCGCGCAGCCCATTGAAGGGGCCGCGCATCTCAAAGGCCGAGGCGGCCGCATTGATACTGTGGATGAGCAGCAGCGGGCGCCCGGCGCCGGCTGTGTAATGGGCAATGCGCGCGCCATGCCAGTCGAAGTGGCTGGGGGGCACGGGCAGCAGCGGCAGCAGTGGCAGTTGAGCCATATGGAAGGTATGAATGAGGACGCAGCATGCCGCGCCCGTATGCGCAGTGACCTGGAGCAGGCCCCAGACCCCGATTTGCGGTGGTGTTGGCGGCGCAGCCGCCCCGGCCTGGAGGCGCGGCGAGCCGCGCCTCCAGCTATGATCAGTATATAATGGGAACGTGGAACGTCAAACACCAGAGGCCGCGCAGCCAGCGATCCCGCAGGAGCCAGCGCTGTTCGCGGCGGCGCCGCTCGACGCCTATGCCCGGCGGCTCACGGCGGGCCTGGCCTACCTGGGCGGCCTGCTCATGCTACCGTTGCTCTTCGCCTACCTGGCGAACCTGCGCTGGGCTGGGCTGATCGTGCCGGTGGCCCTGGCACTGGCAGTGGCGGTCTTTCTCCTGCTCACCTATGCCGCGCAGCCGCGCCGCTACGAGATCGGCGAGCGGCAGCTGGTCGTGCGGCGCCGCTTGCTGCCGCCGCTGCGTGTGCCCTTCACGATCATCAGCGGCGCCTCGTCGGCCGCGCACCTGGCCGACGTGCCGCGCCGTGGCCTGCGCTTCGCCTTCAACGCCGGGATCTTCGGCTACCAGGGGCCGTTTCGCCTGGCGCCCTACGGCGAGGTCTTCTTCCTCGCCACCAACCGCGAGCGCCTGGTGGCCGTGGCCCGCGACGGGCGCGTTCCGCTCATCCTCAGCCCCGCGCGGCCGCGTGCCTTCGTCGAGGCGTTGAATGATCAGCGCACCCGCCGGGCGATGGCCGATCTGGAACAGCAGGGCGCGCCGGGCGAAAGCCAGCAACAGGTTCCATCCTGATTGATCATCCGGTCTCCAGCGCTCAAAGACCATCAGGCCCACAGCGGGCCGGTCGAGCGGCGTACCCGATGAATGGATCAATCTTCATCGGCTGGCGGCGTGATCACCGCCCTACGACGCCATGGCCGGCGATGCGTTACGCTGCCGCCAGGGCCTGCAGCAGCGCGATCAGCAGCTGGCCGTGGCGGATCAGGTCGACGAGCGGGATGTGCTCGTCGGGGCCGAAGGGCGCGCTGGCGGCGCGGGCAACGCCGACCGAAGCGCAGGGCACACCGAGCGCCGCGGTGAAGAGTTGCAGCGGCACCGTGAAGCCACCGGCGGGCACGATGGGCAGCGGCGCGCCGTGGACCACGGCGCCCGCGGCGGCCACCTGCTGCACGAACGGGGCCTCGGGGGCGGTGCGGGCCGGCGGGTAGCCCCCGGGCAGGCGCTCGAGCGTCACGTCGGCGAACCCCTGTTCGTCAAGATGGGCGCGCAGCAACGCGGCCACCTGAGCCGGCTGCTGGCCGGGCACGAGCTGAAAGTCGAGCACGGCGCTGGCCGCGGCGGGCAGCTGGGCCAGCCCGCTGGCCGGCGTCGAGTGGACCAGGCTCAGGTTGCAGGTTGGCAGGGTCACCTCAGCGCGGGCGAGGGCGGCGCCGCTCATACCGAAGAGGAACTCCTCGGCGCCCCAGGCGGCCAGGCGACCCGGCTCATCGAGCCGGAGCTGGCGCAGCAGTGTGTTCTCCTCGCGTGAGGGACCCTCGACGCTGTCGTAGAAGCCGGGGATACGGATGTCCTCATCGGCGCCCTTGATGCTCGCCAGGGCCCAGATCAGGCGCCAGAGCGGATTGCGCAAGGCTGGCGCCGCCCCCGGGGGCAGCGGGTGGGCGGGGCCGCGCGCGCTCAGGCGCAGGTGCAGCAGGCCCTTGCTGCCGCTGTAGCACAGCGGCAGCCCGGCGGCGTCGCGGTCGCCCAGGCTGGCGAGGCAGGCCTCGGCACGGAGCAGATCGCCGTGGGCGGCGAGCGCTGCGGGGAGGCTCGGCGAGCCGCTGAGCCCGCCGCCGTCGGCGACCACGACCACGCCGCAGGGCAACTCACCCTCGGCCTGCAACAGCGCCGTCAGGGCCTGGAGCTGGGCGGCCAGCGGGCCCTTGCCCTCGGCCACGCCGCGGCCATAGAGCGCGCCATCGCGCTCGGCGAGCTGGAAGGGCTCGTGCGACCAGGCGCGCCAGGGGCCGGGCGGGGGCGCATCGAAGCGGTGGTAGAGCAACAGCGTGTAAGGAGAACGGCCCGCCCGGCGCGCGAGCACCAGCGGCGGGCCCGGCTCATCGACCAGCTGAACCTGCATGCCCAACTCAGCGAGCAGCGCCGCGATCAGCTCGGCGCCGGCCCGCAACTCGTCGGGGTGCCCTGCGCCCGTCGGCTGTGCGCAGAGGGTCCGCAGGCAATCAACGAGTGGCTCGGCCAGCACGGGCGGTGAGACTGACACAGGGGCTCCTGCACTAGGCGCTGAGCGCATAGTACTACAGTTGTCGTTCGTATGCCAGCGCCCCTGTCATTCCGCGTACCTGATGGCCCGGCGGCGGGCCAGCGCCACCCCATGTCACCCCGCACCCGTCGGCTGCGCGGCTCCCGAGCTTGTCGAGGGGCAGGGTCCACGCCGCGCGGGGTCGTACCAGATTCCTCACGACGCTCCGCTCCTCAGAACCAGATGGTGCATGTCATTCCGAACGGCGCCGCAGGCGGAGTGATACCATTTCCGATTGCAGATTTTGGATTGCAGATTGCCGCACATGGCGTCACGATGAGCGATGACGGCAACGACAATGCGGAACTGCCAACTGGATTTGGTATGAGGAATCTGGCGCTGCCCATGCGCCGCAAAACCCCGCGCTGCGCGCGGGGTGCCATGGGTTGCGCCCGGCGCCACTGGCCCGCCGCCGGGCCACACGCTCCTCCTCGGAACCAGATGGTGCATGTCATTCCGAACGGAGCCGCAGGCGGAGTGAGGAATCTGGCGGTGCCCATGCGCCGCAAGACCCCGCGCTGCGCGCGGGGTGCCATGGGTTGCGCCCGGCGCCACTGGCCCGCCGCCGGGCCACACGCTCCTCCGCAGAACCATAGGGTTCATGTCATTCCGAACGGAGCGGAGCGCAGTGAGGAATCTAGCGCTGCCCATGCGCCGCAAGACCCCGCGCTGCGCGCGGGGTGCCATGGGTTGCTTCCGGCGCCACTGGCCCGCCGCCGGGCCATCAGGTACGCGGAATGACACGAACGATGTGGTGCTGCGCAGCCGAAGGGCACGGGGTGACAATCAGCGCCAGCCGGCCGATCAAGACACCGACAACGGTAGAAATAGTCGCCCTCCAGCGAAACCAATTCCCGGCTATTATAGCACGGCGCTGCCGAGGGCTCCCGCACGGGGTTGCCGGAGCCTGGGCTGATGCAACCTCTGCTGCCGGCGGTGGGCTTCAGGGCGGTGCCACCGAACAACCAGGGGTTTGGTGCTTGCCCCACCAACGTTGCATCAGCCCCGTTTCCGGGGCCCGACTGCCATTCTGACGAGAAAAACCACGGTTGTTTGACGCACCTAACATTTGACAGCAGTTCCCGATTCGCGTTATAATGTATGCTAATCACGCTTTATCGGATAAACCGCCGGCATGTGCAGTGGCCATTCTACGCCCGACGCGAGCATTGCGGCCCACATGGCTTGTGCGCGCAGCAGTCGTTCCTGACAGTGTCGAGGGGCGTGTGTTTTTTGCGTGCGTGGCGCCAGCGGCGGCCTACCGGGGCGGCGTGTCCAACCACCCGGCCGTCGCCTGCAGCGCGGCCGGCGCGCTCGCAATCGTCGCTGACGACGATCGAAACGGTGTTCTCCTGTAAGGAGGTCTGAACGACGATGGGAATCTTCTCCAAACGCCCCACCGCCATAGTCGCGCTTATGGCGGTCCTCGTCCCCATCCTGGCGGCCTGTGGCGGCGCTCCGGCGGCGCCCGAGGTGATCCGCGAGACGGTCGTTGTGGTACAGACTGCTGAGCCGATCCGCGAGACCGTGGTGGTCGCCCCCACGGCCGAGGGCGGCGCCCCCGGCACCACTGGTGCCGCGTTCACCACCCCGCACCCGATCCTGGGTGACCCGAAGGTGCGCCAGGCGCTCGCCTACTGCACCAATCGCCCTGAGTTGATCCAGTCGGTCTATAGCTACCTGACGCCTGAGCAGCAGGAGGGGCTGCTCATGGATACCAACCTGCCCAAGACCCACTGGGCGGCAGCCAGCGAGGCCGATGGTATCGTGACCTACCCCTTCGACCCGGAGAAGGGCAAGGCCCTGCTTGAGGAGGCCGGCTGGACGCTCAAAGAGGGCGCCACCGTGCGCGCCAATGCCGATGGCGTGCCGCTAACCCTCGAGTTCACCACCACCAACGCCCAGTTCCGTATCACCTGGGCCACGGTGCTGGAGAAGCAGTTGCTCGACAACTGCGGCATCCAGATCATCCGCAAGCACGCCCCGGCCTCCTGGTGGTTCGGCAGCGCCTCGGGCCTGCGCCGGCGCGACTTCGAGCTCGGCGCCTACGCCTGGGTGGGCGAGGCCGATCCCGGTGGGCGCACGCTCTACGCCTGCGACCAGATCCCGCTGCCCGATAATAACTGGAACGGCCAGAACTACATGGGCTGGTGCAACCAGAGCGCCAGCAACGCGATCACCGCAGCAAACAACACCCTGAACCGCGATGAGCGCATCAAGAACTACAAGGCCTTCCAGGTCGAGTTCACCAAAGATATGATCAGCCTGCCGCTCTTCCAGCGGTTGGAGGCCTATGGCTGGAACAAGGCCCTCCAGAATATGAAGCCCGACCCCACCGAGTACATCACCGCTAACGCCTATGAGTGGGCGCGCAGTGATAACGAGGATACGATCATCCTCGGCTTCACCCAGGAGCCGGACACGATGTTCACGCTCGTGTCGAGTGCGGCGGTGCAGCGCCAGGCGGCGCAGCTGGTCGAGGGCGTGCTGACAACCCAGTACAACTACGATTTCCAGCCGGTGCTACAGGATGGTCTCTCGACCATCGAGAGCGGCAAGGCCAAAAATGAGGTGATCGAGGTCAAAGAGGGTGATACGGTCTGGGATGCCACCGGCGCGGCGGTCGAACTCAAGCCAGGGGTTGAACTGATCAACTCCGACGGCGAGACGGTGACCTACCAGAGCGGTACGGTGAAGATGAACCAGCTCACCGTGACCTACGATCTCATCAAGGGCATCACCTGGTCGGACGGCGAGCCGCTGAAGAAGGCCGATCTCGAACTGGGCGTTAAGATCGTCTGCGATCCGAAGTCGGGCAACGTCAGTCTCACCTTCTGCGAGTCGCACCAGGGCGCCGAGGGCATGAACGTGACCAGCGATACCAGCTACACGATCACCTTCCTGCCGGGCGTGCAGTGGCCGACCTACTACCTGGCGCCCTACGGCGGCTACCCTTCGCACCTGGAACTGAGCGATGGGCGCAAGCTGGCCGATGTGCCGGCCGAGGAGTGGGCGACGCTGCCGGAAGTTGCCGAGACGCCGCTCGGCTATGGTCCCTACATCCTCAAGGAGTGGAACAAGGGCCAGAGCCTGGTCTATGAGGCCAACCCGAACTTCGTGCTCGGCGAGCCCAAGGTCAAGAACGTCGTCATCCAGATCTTCGCCGACACCAACGCGGCGGTGGCAGCGCTGCTGACCGGCGAGGTCGACATTCTCGAGAAGGCCACCCTGGGCGCCGGCCCCGAGGTGGAGACGGTGCTCAAGGCCGCGGAAGAGGGCAAGATCGAAGCCAGGACTGATGCCAGCCCGACCTGGGAGCACATGGATATGAACCTGTTCGTGCGTTGATCGTCCGTGATCGTCCGTAGAGCGGAAGCACCGGCGTCGCCGGTGCTTCCGCTCTACGGGGTGGCCTCAGCCCCAAGAAAAAGCCATGACCGCCTATCTCATCCGGCGCCTGTTTCAAATGGTGATCGTGACCGTTCTCTCGGCCATGCTCGGCTATTCGTTGCTGTACCTTGCGCCGGGCGGGCCGCTGCTCTTCTTGCAGCAGATGCAGAATACAGGGCGCAACCGCGTCTCCGAAGAAGATATCGCGCGCCTCAAGGCGCGTTATGAGCTTGATCTCTATCTGCCGGTACGCTTCACCCGCTGGCTGGCCGGCTTCCCCAGTGGCCCGCTGCAGGTCGGCGGGCTCAATCTCCTGCCGCCCGATACCGTGGTCGGCTGCGCCATCCCGGGGCAGGTGCGGCTGCGCTACCCCGATGGCACGGTGGAAATTCGCGAAGAGGGCTGCGAGCGGGTGGTCACCCTGGCCGACCTGGAGAGCCGCCGCAGCAGCCGCGGCATCCTCTTCGGCGACTTCGGCCTCTCGCAGCAGATCGCCCGCGACCGCCCGATCAGCGACCTGCTGATGAGCCGCTTGCCCTACACGCTCTGGCTGATGGGCGTCTCAACATTGCTCGCCATTCTGATCGGCGTGCCGATCGGCATCTACTCGGCGGTGCGCCAGTATTCGCGGTTCGATTATGCGATGACCACGATCACCTTCGTCGGCTCTTCGCTGCCGACCCTGTTCATGGGGGTGATGGCCATCCTGATCTTTTCCGTACTCGCCAAGGATGCCGGGCTGCCCTACCTGCCCTCGGGCGGCGCGCAGGCGGTGCGCGACTACACCATCCCCTGGATCGGGCGGGTTGAAGCCGGCTCGTTGCTCGATCGCTTCCTGCGCTTCATTATGCCTGTCAGCGTGCTGACCTTCTTCAACATCGCCGGCTGGAGCCGCTTTGTGCGCGCCAGTATGCTCGAGGTGCTGCGGCAAGACTATGTGCGTACCGCACGGGCCAAGGGTGTGCAGGAGCGGCTGGTGATCACCAAGCATGCGCTGCGCAACGCGCTGATCCCCTTCGTCACCCTGCTCGCCGGTGTGCTGCCGACACTGGTCGCCGGCGCGGCGATCACCGAGTCGGTGTTCAACTGGCCCGGGATGGGGCGCCTGCTGGTCGATGCGCTCGGGCGCAGCGATTACACCGTGGCCATGGCCATCCTCTTCATCAGCACCGTGCTGGTGTTGATCGGCTATTTGATCTCTGATATCCTGTATACCGTGGTTGATCCCCGTATCCGTCTGACATAGCACTGCTTCCGCCCGGCAGGAACGCTCGAACGTAGGAGGAGCGTCCTTTCATGGCAACAACCACCTCGGCTATCCCCGAGGCTGCGGAACGTACCCCACGCCGATCCGAGGGCCAGTGGGTCGTGGTCTTTCGGCGCTTTCGGCGCCACCGCCTGGCCATGCTCAGCCTGGGGATCCTGATCGTGATCTTCAGCGCGTCGATCCTCGCACCCTGGATCGCGCCCTTCCCGCGGGATGATATCGGGCTCAATCGCACCAACCTGCCGCCGCTGAGCGTTGACCCGGCCAACGGCAAGCTGCACATCCTGGGTACTGATCACCTCGGGCGCGACTTCTTCACCCGCGTGATCTACGCCGCACGCGTCTCGCTCATGGTCGCGCTCTCGGTGACCATGCTGGTCGCGATCGTCGGCTCGCTCCTTGGCCTGCTGGCCGGCTTCTTCGGCGGCTGGACGGATAATGTCATCAGCCGCGTGATGGAGTTTGTGGCGACGATCCCCGACCTGCCGATCCTGCTGATCCTCAGTTCGATCATGATCCAGAACGCCGACCTGATCGTCCTGCCGTCGTGGATCATCGGGCCGGTGGCCTGGATGATGGCCGTGCCCAACCGTGAGGCGACCCAGGTGGCGCTGCTCATCCTGGTGCTGGCCTCGCTCGGCTGGGTCGGCATCGCGCGCCTTATGCGCGGTATGGTGCTGCAGGTGCGCGAGATGCAGTACATCGAATCGGCCCGCTCGCTCGGTGGCTCGAATGTGTGGGTGCTTGGCCGCCACGTCTTCCCCAATGCCTTCCCGCCGCTGATCGTGGCCTTTACCCTCGGCCTGAACGCCGCGCTGGTCAGCGAGGTGGCGATCTCCTTCCTCGGCTTCGGCGTCCAGGACCCGACGCCGACCTGGGGCAATATGATGGGCTTCGCCACCAGCTATATGTTCAATCACCCCTGGATGCCGCTCATCCCCGGGCTGCCGATCTTCCTCTGCTCCCTGGCCTTCAACTTCATCGGCGATGGGCTGCGCGATGCCCTCGATCCGCGCATGAAACTCTAGAACGGCGCCCATCGTGACTACTTCTCCGGTCTCTGCCCATGCCACCGCGCCGCAGACCAGGTCACAGCACGGCGATGTGCTGCTCAGTGTGCGCGGGCTCAAGACCTACTTCTTTACCGAGGCGGGCGTGGTGCGCGCCGTGGACGGCATTGACCTGACGCTGCGCCGGGGCGAGGCGCTCGGTATCGTCGGCGAGAGCGGCTCGGGCAAGAGTGTGACCTCGCTCTCCATTCTGCGCCTCATCCAGGACCCGCCGGGCCGCATCGTTGAGGGCGAGGTTATCTTCGATGGCACCGATGTGCGCGCGCTCAGTAATGAGGAGATGCGCAAGATCCGCGGCAACCGGATCTCGATGGTCTTTCAACAGCCAACGACCTGCCTCAACCCGGTCTTCCGGGTGGGCGACCAGATCATCGAGGCGCTCGAGATCCACCAGGGCCTGCGCGGCGAGGAGGCGCGCCGCCGCGCAGTAGAGCTCTTCGCGATGGTTGGCCTGCCCGACCCGGCGCGGCGCATCACCCAGTATCCCCACGAGCTCTCAGGTGGGCAGGCGCAGCGGGTGATGATCGCCATGGCCCTGGCCTGTAACCCCGAGTTGCTGATCGCCGATGAGCCCACTACCGCGCTCGATGTGACCATCCAGGCCCAGATCCTCGACCTGATGCGCGCCCTGCGCGAGAAGATCGAGACCTCGATCATCCTGATCACTCACGACATGGGCGTGATCGCCGAGATGGTCGACAATGTGATCGTCATGTACGCCGGCCAGGTGGTCGAGTACGCCGATGTCAAAGCGCTCTTCGCCGACCCGAAGCATCCCTATACCCAGGGCTTGCTGGCCTCGATCCCGGTGCTGGGCGAGATCGTTGACGAACTGGCAACCATCCCTGGCACCGTGCCCAGTCTGATCAACCCGCCGGAAGGCTGCCGCTTCGCCGATCGTTGCCCGCGGCGCTTCGCACGCTGCGATGAGCCGGTGCCCATGTTTGAGCTTGACGATGGGCGCAAGGTGCGCTGCTGGCTGTACGAGTGAGATCGGAGCAGAGATTATGGCCGCCCCGAAGATCACGTCGCCGTCTCCCGTCCCCCAGAGCGACAGCAGCACGCTGCTGGAGGTGAACAACCTCGTCAAGCACTTCCCGATCAAGGGCGGCATTCTGCGCCACACCGTCGCCACCGTCAAGGCCGTCGATGGCGTGAGCTTCGCCGTGCGCCGCGGCGAGACACTGGGCCTGGTCGGCGAGAGCGGCTGCGGTAAGACGACCACCGGCCGCACCGTGCTGCGCCTTGAGCGGGCCACCTCGGGCGAGGTGCTCTTCGAGGGCAAGGATGTGCTCAAGGCCAGCGCGCGGCAGATGAAGGCCCTGCGCCGCGATATGCAGATCGTCTTCCAGGACCCCTACGCCTCGCTCGACCCGCGCATGACCGTCGGTGCGATCGTGGCCGAAGGACTGAACATCCACGGCCTGGGTACGAAGGCCGAGCGCGCCGAGCGCGTGCGCGAGGTGCTGACCAAGGTCGGCCTGCACCCCGGCCACGCGGATCGGTTCCCCCACGAGTTCTCCGGCGGCCAGCGCCAGCGTATCGGCATCGCCCGGGCGCTGATCATGGAGCCCAGGCTGATCGTCTGCGACGAGCCGGTCAGCGCGCTCGATGTCTCGATCCAGTCTCAGGTGCTCAACCTGCTCAAGAGCCTGCAACGCGAGTTCGGCCTGACCTACCTGTTCATCGCCCACAACCTGGCCGTGGTCGAGCATATCTCCGACCGGGTCGGCGTGATGTACCTGGGCAAGATCGTCGAGCTCGCCGGCCGCGACGACCTGTTCCGCGAGCCGCTGCACCCCTACACGAAGGCATTGATCTCGGCCATCCCCCACCCCGACCCGACCCAGCGCCGCGAGCGGATCGTGCTCCAGGGTGACGTGCCCAGCCCGATCAATCCGCCCACAGGCTGCCGCTTCCACCCGCGCTGCTGGATGGCCCAGGCCATCTGTAAGGAACAGGAGCCGGCCTTCGAGGAGAAGAAGAAGGGCCACTGGGCGGCCTGCCACTTCGCGGGGCAGTTTTGAGGTGACCGGGCCGCCGGGGCGCCGTGGGGCGAGTTGTCGAAAGAACGTGACCATGAGCGAACTGGTGCTGATCGAGCGAACGGGCCCGCTCGCAACGCTGACCCTGAACCGCCCGGAGGTGCACAACGCCTTCAACGCGCAGCTGATCGCCGACCTCCATGCCGCCTGCAATGTGCTGCGCGAGGCCGCCGGGCTGCGTGTGCTGGTGCTGCGCGGCGCCGGGCCGTCCTTCTGCGCCGGCGCCGACCTCAACTGGATGCAGGAGAGCCTGAACTACACCCATGCCGAGAACCTGGCCGACGCGGCGCGCCTCGACGCCATGCTCGAGGCCCTGAACACGCTGCCTATCGCCGTGGTGGGCCGTGTCCACGGCGCGGCCCTCGGCGGCGGCGTGGGCCTGGCCGCCTGCTGCGACGTGGTGGTGGCCGCCGAGCAGGCCAGCTTTGGCTTCACCGAGGCGCGCCTGGGGCTGTTGCCCGCGGTGATCGCCCGCTACGTGGTGCCCAGGATCGGCCCCGGTCACGCCCGGGCGCTGTTCATGAGTGCGCGTCGCTTCACCGCACAGCATGCCCTGGCGATCGGCCTGGCCCACGAGGTCACACCAGCCGAGCAACTCGATGCCGCCGTCGAGCGCGTGGTCAGCGCCGTGCTCAGCTGCGGGCCGCAGGCAGTAGCGGCCTCCAAGGCCCTGGTGGCCGCCGTCACCAGCCTGCCCCCCGCCGAGGCCCGCGACTACGTCATCGGCGCGATCGCCGCTGCGCGCACCGGCCCCGAGGGCCAGGAGGGGCTGCGGGCCTTTCTGGAGAAGCGCCGGCCCGCGTGGGTGGGGTAGGTGGGGTAGGTGTGGAGGTGTGGAGGTGTGGAGCTCTACACCCCCTCACCCCCTCACCACCTCCCGCCACGCCGCCTCGACCTGGGCGCGGGTGGCCTCACGTGTACCGCCATTGTCGATAACGACGCTGGCCTGGGCCAGCCGTGCCTCCTGGGGTGGCTGGGCGGCGATGCGCTGCCGCGCCTCGGCTTCGCTCATCCCGCGGGTGGCCATCAGCCGCTGCAACTGCTGTTCCTCCGGGGCGGTCACTACCCAGACGGCATCGCACACCGCGACCCAGCCCGACTCGATCAGCTTGATCGCGTCGATCACCACGACCGGGCGCTCAGCGGGGCCGGCGGCCTGCCCCACGGCTGTGATGAAGTTGCGGATCTCCTCCCGCACCGCCGGATGCACGATCCGCTCCAGCTGGCGCAGGCGCTCCGGGTCGGCGAAGACGATCGCCCCGAGCCGGCGCCGGTCCAGCGGGGCGCCCGGCGCCGGTTGCGCCTCGGGAAAGGCGTCCACGATCTGCTCGTAGACTGGCGTGCCCGGCGCCTGCAGTTCGTGGGTGATACGGTCGGCGTCGATGGTGTGCGCGCCCAGCTCGGTGAGCATGGCCAGCACGGTGCTCTTGCCGCAGGCGATGCCGCCGGTCAGGCCGATCAGGTAGACGTTGGGATGTTTCACCGGGCGCCCCCTACTCCATCTCCACATACTCCTGCTTCACCAGGTCGCGCTCGTCAACGCCGGCGATGGCGAGCAGTTCGCCGATCAGCGCGGCCCGCTCGGCGGCGTCGCGGCTGCTCCAGGTGCGCGACTTGATCTCGAGGAAGGGGCCGGGGTCGGGGCCGCCGAGCAGCGTGTCGAGGTTGATCGCGAAGTCGTGCTCCTTGTACAAGATCCGCCAGCGGCGACGGCGCTTCTCAAGCTCCACCACCCGGTCGGGCTGGAAGTACTCACGATAGAAACGGACCGTATGGTCGGCCGGGGCGGTGTAGCGCGCCCGTGAGAGCACGATGGCGTGGGGGTACTCGCCGCGCACCGCCCCGGCCATCAGCGTGATCGTGTACTTCGGCTCGGGGCGAGCGCCCGGATCGGTGCGGTGGTCCTCGCGGATGCGGATGCGCTCCTGGTTCTGGAACAGGAAGTAGGTGTCGTACTGGGTCCGCACACTGGCCTTGGTGATCCTGACCCGCGGATCCTCGAGGATGCGCCGGGCCCTGCCCTCGCCGTTGGGGCCGAGCCGCACCTTGACCTGGATCTCGAAGATCTCGGCCTGTTGCACGCCGCCGAGGGCGATGATCTTGGCCATGAGGTTGCGCTCACGGGAGGCGAGGAAGGCGTCGATGCGGGTCGAGATCGCCTGCGCGCGGGCGAGGATCGCCGGTTCGTCCAGCGTGAGCACGGTGTGATCGCGGACGAGCATGCGCCCATCGACGAATACGTGGCGCACATCGGCCGCACGGGCGCTGTAGACCAGGTGCGAGTAGACGGCGTCGGGGCTGTAGAGGTAGCGCGGCGCGCTGTGGGGCTTGCCCAGTTCGACCACAGCGATATCGGCGCGCTTGTGCGGCTCCAGCGCGCCGACGAGGTGGTCGAGGTGCACCGCGCGGGCGCCCCAGCAGGTGGCGAGGGCCAGGGCCTCGCGCGCCGGCACGGCCGTCGGGTCGCCGCTCACGCCCTTGGGGAGCAGGGCCGCCAGCTGGATCTCGGTGAACATATCCTGGTCATCGTTGGAGGCGGGGCCATCGGTGCCGAGGCCGGTGCGCACACCGGCGTCGATCAGGCGCTTGTAGGGCGCGATGCCACTGGCGAGCTTGAGATTGCTGGTCGGGCAGGGCACGGCGCCGACACCGGACTCGCGCAGCAGGCGGATATCGTCTTCGGTGGCGTGGGTGCAGTGAGCCGCGATGCACGGTACGTCGAAGGCGCCGACCCGCCTGGCGTAACGGATGGGGGTGACCTCGCGCTCCTGGATGCTCTGCTCAACCTCACGCGCTGTCTCGGAGAGATGGGTGATCAGCGGCACGCCGAACTTGCGACAGAGGGCCGCCGCCTCCTGGTAGATCCGGTCGGTGCAGGTGTAGGGCGCATGGGGGGCCACGGTGGGCACGATCCGCTCGTGGCCGGCCCACTGCTCGATGAAGCGGCGGGCGCGCTCGAGGCCCTCATCAAAGGAGGGCGCGTCGGGGGTCGGCAGGCGCATCACCGTCTGGCCGCAGATCGCGCGCATACCGGCCTCGTCGGCGGCGCGGGCCACCTGCTCCTCGAAGTAGTACATATCGACGAAAGTCGTCGTGCCGCCGCGTAGCATCTCGGCACAGGAGAGCAGCGTGCCGACGTAGGCAAACTCGGCGTCGACAAACTGGCTCTCCACCGGGAACATGTAGCCGTAGAGCCAGACGTCGAGCTGCTGGTCGGCGGCCATGCCGCGCAGCAGGCTCATCGGTACGTGGGCGTGACCGTTGATCAGGCCGGGGATGATCGCACAGCCCGCGCAGTCGATCGTCTCACGGGCAGCGTAGCGCTGCCCAAGCTCGCTTGCCGGTCCCACGGCGACGATCTCGCGCCCCTTGATGGCCACCGCCCCCTCGGGGATGACCGTCCAGGCGGCGTCCATCGTCACCACGGTGCCGCCGCTGAGCAGGATATCAAGCTCTTCGCGCATAGGCTCCTCTCTCGTAGGTTGTTCGTCATTGTAGCAGAGGTGCCCCGCCGCCACACAGGGTGTGTGCAACGTTTCAGGGCTGATGCACGAGCCCTGCCCGGTGGCAAGGGGGCTATGCTATAATCGCAGGGCGCCGGAGTCGGGCGCAGACGGTAGCCCCAGTTTCAGGAGGCCCGGCTTGAATCTGATGGACATTCTGCTCATTCTGCTCTTCTTCGGCACGCTGGCCGTGGGCTTCTTCCAGGGCGCGCTGCGGCTGCTCGTGCTGATGGTGGGCTTTTACCTGGCGCTTGTGCTGGCCAGCCTCTACTATCCAGCGCTGGGCGAGTTTATTGTGCGCAACTTTGGCGCGGAGCGTTTTGTTGGCCAGTACCTGGCGTTCTTCCTGGTCCTGTTCTTTGGCTTCGCGCTGCTTGCGGTGGCCGGCCTCTACACCTTCCGCTACGTACGGGCGCCGGGCGGCCTGGAGTACCTCGATCGCGTCGTTGGCACGCTGCTCGGCATGGTCTTCGGCGCGCTCGTCGTCGGCGTCGTTTCGTCGCTGCTCTGGAACTTGATGATCCTGCGTGGCGGGCGCAATATCGACCTGCCGCTGTTCAGCGCGCTGGGCGCCAGTATCGCCAATTCGTTCGTCTTACAGTACTTCTCCAACCAGGTGCTGCCGCTCGTCTACAGCTTCCTCGACCCGATCCTCCCCGATGGCGCCAATATGCTCTTTGCGGTGCAGTAGATGGCCATTGCCGCTCAGACCCTTGTGACGCTCGAGTTCCCGAAGATCCAGGCCCAGTTGGCCCGGTACACCGCGTTCTCGGCCTCGCGCGAACTGGCCCTCGAGTTGCTGCCCTCCACCGTCGTGGCCGAGGTGCGCCAGGCCCTGGCCCTCACCAGCGAGGCTCGCACCCTGCTCGACGAAAGCCCCGAGCTCTCGGTGGGCGCCGCCCACGATATCCGCCGCGCCGTGCAGCACGTCGCCCGCGGCGGCGTCCTCGACGGCACCAGTCTGCTCGAGATCGCCGACTGTGTGGCGGCGGCTCGCGTCCTGCGCAGCCGCCTGCTGAAGCTCGAGGCCGCCCGTTTCCCGCTGCTGGTGGAGCAGGCCGGGCTCATCCCGCTGTTGCCGCCGCTCGAGGAGACGATCACGCACGCGATCGGCGACGATGGCGCGGTGCTCGATGCGGCCAGTCATCGCCTCGCCGAGCTCCGCCGCGATATCCGCATCGCCTTCAACCGGCTCCACGAGAAACTCCAGAACCTGATCAGCTCCAGCGCCTATGCCGGCGCGCTCCAGGAGCCGATCATCACCGTGCGCAACGGGCGCTATGTCGTCCCGGTCAAGGCCAGCCACCGCAAGGATGTGCGCGGCCTGGTCCACGATCAGTCGAGCAGCGGCGCCACGCTCTACATCGAGCCGATGGTCGTGGTGGAGCTGAACAACCGCTGGCGCGAGTTGCAGGCCGCCGAGGAGGAGGAGGTCCAGCGCATCCTCGCCGCCCTCGCCGACCAGGTCGGCGCCGCCGCGCCGCAGCTGGTCGCTGCGGTCGAACGGGTGGCGGCGCTCGACCTGGCGTTCGCCAAGGCGAAGTATGCCGCCGCGCTGCAGGCCGTCGCGCCGGCGATCAGCGAGGGGGTGGCGCCGGACACGGTGGGGGACGAGCCCGAGGCCGCGCCGTTGCTCTTCACCGCGGCGCGCCATCCGCTGCTTGACCCGGCGACGGTGGTGCCGATCACGATCTGGCTGGGCGGCAGCTTCCGCATCCTGCTGATCACGGGCCCCAACACCGGCGGCAAGACGGTGGCGCTCAAGACCACCGGGCTCCTCGCGCTGATGGCCCAGGCCGGCCTGCACATCCCCGCCGCTGCCCCCTCGCGCCTGCCGGTCTTTGGCCATATCTTCGCCGATATCGGCGACGAGCAGAGCATCGAGCAGAGCCTCTCCACCTTCTCCTCGCATATGCGCAACATCGTGCACCTGCTGCGCGCCCTGGACGAGCCGCCGGCCCCCGCTGAGCTCTGGCAGGCCGACCAGCAGGGCCTGCTCGCCGCAGAGCGCCCGCCTGCCCTGGTGCTGCTCGACGAGCTCGGCGCCGGTACCGACCCGGTGGAGGGCGCGGCCCTGGCCCGCGCGATCATCGGGCGCCTGCTGGAACGGGGCGTGCTCGCTGTGGCCACGACACACTATGCCGAACTGAAAGCCTTTGCCTACGCTACCCCCGGCGTGCAGAACGCCTCGGTCGAGTTCGATGTGGAGACTCTGGCCCCGACCTTCCGGCTCAGCATTGGGCTGCCCGGGCGCTCAAACGCCCTGGCGATCGCCAGTCGCCTCGGGCTCGACCCGGAACTGGTTGAGCGGGCGCGGGCCACGATCGACCGCAAGGATGCCCAGGTGGAGGATCTGCTCGCCGGCATCCATCGCGAGCGCGAGGCTGCGGCGGCCGCGCTGCAGCGCGCTGAGGCGTTGCGTGAGGATGCCGAGAAGTACCGCGACCGGCTCGAGCACGAGTTGCGCAGCCTCGATCAGCGCCGCGAGGCCGAGGCCGCGGCCGCGCGCGAGGAGCTCGAGGCCGAACTCCGCGAGGCCCGTCTCCAACTCAAGCGCCTCCGCGACGATTTCCGCAGCGTCTCGCTCTCCCGCGAGTGGCTCGAGCAGGCCGAGCAGCGCCTGGCCACCACCTCGGAGCAGGTAAAACAGGCCGTCGCCCGGAAACGTGAGCCGGCCGCCGCGCTCCCCCGGCCCGCCGTCCAGGCGCCGCGCCCGCTCCAGCCTGGCGATACGGTGCTGGTGCGCCCGGTCGGCCTCAAGGGCGAGATCGTCAGCATCGACCCGGACGACGGCAGCGCCCAGGTGCAGGTGGGCGGCTTCCGCATGAGCGTCGATCTGCGCGAGCTCACGCGCGAGAAAGGCGCTCCCGAGGCCGCCGGCGGGCGCCGCGAGGAGCGAACCGAGCGCGGCGTTGCGCTGCCCGCCGCCCCCGAGGTCGCGATGAGCTTCGATATGCGCGGCTGGCGGGCCCACGAGGTCGGCGAGCGACTTGACCGCTACCTGAACGACGCCTACCTGGCTGGCCTGCATCAGGTGCGGCTGATCCACGGCAAGGGCACCGGCGCATTGCGCCAGGTGGTGCGCGACGTGCTACAGCACCACCCGCTGGTCGCCTCCTTTGGCAGCGGCGGGCAGGATGGCGGCGACGGGGTGACGGTGGCGAACCTGGTGGAGCGGTAGAACCGCACGACCCTGGAGGCCGTGGTACAATGCGCGCGCTATGCCCGAAGCTCTGGTCTACCTGCTGCTCTTCGTTGCCCTTGTGCTCCCGGTGCCGGGGGTGCTGGCGTTGCGCCTGCTGGGGCGGCGCGTCGGCGAACGGCCGCTCGTGCTTGGCTCGGCGGCAATCTTCGCGCTGGCGATCCTGAGCGCGCTGGCCCTCGCCCGCAGTGAGGTGGGGCTGCTGCGCGTGGGGAGCTTCAGCCTGCTGCTGCCAGGGACACGCGCTCTCGATAGCGCGGCGCTCCCCCCGCTGGTCGCCTCGGTTGTGCCCGTGCCCGAGGAGGTGCCCGTGCTGCCGACGCGCACGCCGCGCCCCTCGGCCACGCCTGCGCCACCGGCCACCGCTACCCCCGCGCTCAGCCCGACACCCGCGGCGACCAGCACCGCCGCGGCCACGGCCACGGCGACCGCAGAGCCGCCCAGCGCTACCCCCGAGCCGCCGGCCGCCGGCCGCCGCTATGTTGTGGAGGCGGGCGATACCTTCCGCGCCATCGCCGAGCGGTTCGGGGTCACGGTGCCTGATCTGCTGCGCGCCAATAATCTCACTCCCGAGCAGGCCGATAACCTGCGCGTGGGCCAGGAACTGGTGATCCCCTGAGGTCGCCCGCACGATGAAGGAGCCGAGCCGAACGTGTCCACCGCGATCAAGACCATCGAACGCGCGCCGCGGCTTGCCGGCGCTGGCAAGCCGCCGCTGCTGCTGCTCTTCCATGGCTATGGAGCCAACGAGCACGACCTGTTCGACCTGGCCGACTATGTGGATCCGCGTTTCTATGTGGTGAGCGCCCGCGCGCCGCTGGCCCTGCCCTGGGGCGGCTTCGCCTGGTACCACCTGGGGGGCGCCCCCGGGCGCCTGGTGCCCGAGCCGCAGTCGCGGGCCCAGGCCGCCGACCTGGTCGAGCGGTTCGTTGAGACGCTGCCCGGCCGGATCGGCACCGACCCGCAGCGCACCTACCTGCTCGGCTTCAGCCAGGGCGCGATCATGGGCTTCGTTGCCGCGCTGCGGCGCCCCACCCATATCGCCGGGCTGATCGCGCTCAGCGGCTATCTTGACCCGGAACTGCTGCCCCCGGCTGGCCCGCAACTCCTGGCTGGCATGCCCATCCTGCACATGCACGGCAGCTACGATGACGTGATCCCCGTGGCCGCGGCCCACATGACCCGCGACCTGCTGCAGGACAGCGGCGCCCGCTACAGCTATCACGAGTACCCGATCGGCCACGGTATCCATCCCGACGGCGTGCGGCTGATCCAGAGCTGGCTCAGTGAGCGCCTGACCGAAACAGTCGATCGCTGACCGCAGCGAGGAGCATTGCTATGACGACCCGGGTGCGTGTCCCGTTCGGCGACCTGGCCCGCCAGGCGGCGGCACTCGGCCCCGAGTTGACCGACGCGCTGCTGCGGGTTGCCCGCGGTGGCTGGTACGTGCTTGGCGCCGAGGTTGCGGCCTTCGAGGCCGAGTTTGCCCACTTCTGTGGCGCAGAGACCACAGTCGGCGTGGCCAGTGGCGCCGAGGCGCTCTACCTGGCCCTCGCGGCGCTCGACGTCGGCCCTGGCGATGAGGTGATCACGGTGGCCAATGCCTGTGTCTACCAGGCTGCCGCGATCCTCCAGGCCGGTGCCCGCCCGGTGTTCGTGGATATCGACCCGGCGCGCCACACCCTCGACCCGGCGCTGCTCGAGGTCGCGATCTCGCCGCGCACGAAGGTGATCATGCCGGTGCATCTCTATGGCCGCGCGGCAGATATGGCGGCGATCTGGGCGATTGCGCAGCGCTACGGGCTGCAAGTGGTGGAGGATGCCGCCCAGGCCCACGGCGCGCGCTATGACGGGCCGGACGGGACGGCGGTCGGCGGCGGGGCCAGCGCGCTCACCTGCTGGAGCTTCTACCCCTCGAAGAACCTCGGCGCCCTCGGCGATGGCGGCGCGCTTACCACTGGCAGCGCCGAGCTCGCCGCGCGGCTGCGCCGCCTGCGGATGTATGGCTGGGGCGAGAAGTACATCGCCAGTGAGCCCGGCGGGCGCAACTCGCGCCTCGATGAGCTCCAGGCCGCGGCCCTGCGCGTGAAGCTGCGCCATCTTGCGACCTGGAACCAGGCCCGCCGCGAGCGGGCCGCCTGGTATCGTGAACTGCTGGCCGGTCTGCCGCTGGAGTTGCCCGCGGACACCCCTGGTCACGTCTACCATCTCTTCGTCGTACAGTGCGACCAGCGAGACGAACTGCGCCAGCATCTGCTGGCGGCCGGCATCGGCTGCGATGTGCACTACCCGCTCCCGGCGCACCTGCAGCCGGCCTACGCCAGCCTCGGCTACCAGCGCGGCCAGTTCCCACACAGCGAGCGTGCCGCGGCGCGCCTGCTCTCCCTGCCGCTCTTCCCCGAACTCACTCGCGCCGAGGTCGAGGAGGTTGCGCAGGCGGTGCGTGGCTTCTTCGCCTAGCGCGGTGCCCGCGGTGGCCCGGGCGGCCGCCCTCTCAGGTATAGGGTTTTTGGGAGTTGCGCCCCCAGGCCCCGCATACCCCACCCCCCTACCCCCTCCCCTGCCAGGGGAGGGGGCCGGAATCTGGCGTTGCGGTGCGCCAGCTTCGCTGGCGCACCGCAACGCCAACAACATCCCCCCCTCTCCCAGGTTGGGAGAGGGGGGGAGGGGGGTGAGGGCAAGCAGCGCATCAGGACGCCATCCGCCAGAAACTCTACACCTGATACCGATTCTGCTTGATGGCATCGCATTGGCTCAGTTCCACAGCTCGACAGCTCGACAAAGCCCTGTGTGGCGCTGGAGCGCTGTGGCGATGAGCGGGACAATGCGGGATTGCCAATTCCACGTGGTAATGACAGCGGGCCGCGAGCCTGCGCAACCGGCGCACCAGACGATGTTGCATCTGCCCTGCCCGCGCCCGTACATGCCCTTGCCCCGGTGCGGGCAGCGGGCTATACTGCACATGGGCCAGCCACTACCATCCGCCACCTGCCAACCGCCATGGCTCTCCGCGCCAACCCACAGCCTGCTGCCACCTCAACCGGGCGCTGCGCCACCTGCGGCGAACCCCTCGTCGGCAGCTACTTCACCCTGGTCGATCGCCCCGAGCGCTACTGCGCCCGCTGTATCGCCACCCGGCCCCGTTGCGCTACCTGCGGCGCGCCACTCGGCGACCACCACTGGCGGTTGCACGATGGGCGCCTGCAGTGCGTCACCTGCCATAGCACGGCGGTCTACGATCCCAACCTGGCCCGCGCGATCTTCGACGAGACGGTAGCCGGCGTCGCACAGCAACTCGGCATGACCCTGAACGTGGGTGTGGCCTTCCGCCTGGTGGATGCGCCGACCCTCGCGGCGCTGCGCGCCGAGGGCAGCACCACCGTGCCCGAGGGCGAGCATACGCTCGGCCTCTACCAGCGCCGCGGCCACATCCGCGCGATCTACATGCTCTACGGCCTGCCGCGCCTCACCTTTCGCACGACGGTGGCCCACGAGTATGCCCACGCCTGGCAGGGCGAGCGTTGCCCGCTGCTGCGCGACGACGAGCTGCGCGAGGGTCATGCCGAGTGGGTGGCCTACCAGCACCTGCGCTGGCTGGGCTGCACTCGCGCCGCTGAGCGCATGCTCACGGCCCAGCATCCCTACCGCCCCGCCCTCGAGCGGCTACTCGCCCTTGAGCGGCAGCTTGGTGTGCACGGCGTCACCGCGTATCTGACCCGCGCCGAGTAGCCCCGATGCAGTTCACCCCCGAGCAACGCGCCGCCATCGAGGACGAGGGCCACCTGGTGGTTGTGGCCGGCGCCGGAAGCGGCAAGACCCGCGTACTCGTCGAGCGCTACCTGCGCCTGGTGGCCACCGCCGACGCCCCGGACGAGGACCCCTTCGCCGCGCTGCTGGCTGTCACCTTCACCGAGAAGGCCGCCCGCGAGATGCGCGAGCGCGTGCGACGCACCGTGGAGCAGCGGGCACGCACCACCCCGCCCGCCGAACGGGCCCGCTGGGCCGCCTACCGCGCGGCCGTCGAGGGGGCGCGCATCGGCACCATCCACAGCTTCTGCGCCGAGTTGCTGCGCGCCCATCCCGCCGAGACTGGCCTGGACCCACGCTTCGCCGTGCTCGACGAGGTCGAGGCCAGCATGCTGCGCAGCGCAAGCGTGGATGCCGCCCTGCGCGACGCGGTGAGCAGCGCCTGGCCCGCCGGGGGCGAACCAGCCGGCCTGCCCGGCCTGGGCCTGCTCCTGGAGACATTCGGCCCCGCCGAGCTGCGCGCTATGCTGCTCGGGCTGCTGCAGGGCGGCGGCGAGACGCGCGCCGCGCTGGCCGCGCTTCCGGCCAGCCCGGCGGCAGTCGTCGAACACTGGCAGCAGCACCTGGCCCTGGCCCGCGCCGAGGCCTGCCGCGAACTGCTGGCGAGCGAGCCGTGGCGCGCGGCGACCGCCACCCTGCTGGCCCTGGCCCCGCTGGCGCCTGCCGCCGACCGGATCGGCGCCCAGGTGTGCGCGGTGGCCGACTGGCTTGCTCGCCTGGAGCCGGCCAGCGCCGATGTTGCCTTCCTCGGCGCGCTCAACCTGCAGGGCGGCAGCACGAAGCTCTGGGGCGATGCTGAGGCCCTCAAGGCGGCCAGGACGGCGCTCCGCACGCTCCGCGAGGCCTACGCATCGGTGGCCGAGGTGCTGGCCTATACCCCCGATCCTCAGATCGAGGCCCACGCCGCCGCCGCCAGCCTGGCCCTGCGTGACCTGGTGCAGTGTGCCGACGCCCACTACAGCCGGTGTAAGCTCGAGCGCGACCGACTTGACTTCGACGACCTCGAGCGCCACGCCCGGGCGTTGCTCGAGACCTACCCCCACGTGCGCGCCCGCTGGCAGGCCGAGTTGCGCGCCGTGCTGGTCGACGAGTTTCAGGACACCAACGACGACCAGCGGGCGATCATCTACGCCCTGGCGGGGGCGCCCGCGCCGCAGCGCGGCGGGCCGCGCCTCTTCATCGTCGGCGACGGCAAACAGTCGATCTACCGCTTCCGCGGCGCTGACGTCAGCGTCTTTCGCGCAGTGGAGGCCGAGGTGCAGGCCTGGGGCGGACGGCGCGTCTCACTGCGCACCTCGTTCCGTGCCCACGGAGCGCTGCTGGAGCTGATCAACGCGATCGGCGCGCGCCTGTTCAGCCGCAGCGCGCCGCTACGCCCCTTCGAGGTGCCCTACGAGCCGCTGGAGCCGCACCGGCCCGCCCCGGTGCATCCCATCGCTGCCGAGTTGCACGTTGTGAGCCGCGAAGGCGACGCCGCTGCGCGCCGCGCCGCCGAGGCCACGCTGCTGGCCCGCCGCATCGCCGAACTGGTGGCCGGCGCCGCCGGCGCGATCGTCTACGACCAGGCCACGGCGCGCTGGCGTACGCCAGGCTATGGCGACGTCGCGCTGCTCTTCCAGGCCGCGAGCGCGTTTGAGCCCTTCGAGGCCGCCCTGCGCGCGCACGGCATCCCCTACCTCACCACGGCCGGGCGCGGCTACTACGGCCGCAACGAAGTGCAGGACCTCATTCACCTGCTGCACGCCCTCGACGACCCGGGCGACGAACTGGCCCTGGTCGGCGCCCTGCGCTCGCCCCTCTTCGCCCTGGACGATGGGACGATCATGGCCCTGCGCCTGGCCGGCGCCGCCGGTCTCTGGCAGGCGCTCAGCGCCGCCGCTGAGGAGAACGGGGCGGGCGCTGAACTGGCGTTCGCCGCCCGCACCCTGCACGAGCTGTACGCCCTGCGCGGCCGGGTGACCGTCGTGGAGTTGCTGCGCATCGCCCTCGAACGTACCGCCTACCTGGCCACGGTCAGCGCGCTGGAGGATGGAGAGCGCCGTCGGGTGAACGTGGAGAAACTGCTGGCTGCGGCCCGCCTCAGCGGCACGGGCGGCTTACGCGCCTTCAGCGAGTACCTGGAGCAACTCCTGGCCGCCGAAGTCCGTGAGGCTGAGGCCCCGCTGGAGGCGCGCGGCGTCGTGCGCCTGATGACCGTACACCGTAGCAAGGGGCTGGAGTTCCCGATCGTGGCCCTGCCCGACCTGGGCCGCGCGCCGGTGCCGCTCCGCGAGCGTTGGCTCGCCCGCCGCGCCTACGGTCTTGCCCTGCGTGTGCGCGACCCCGATGACGCCGATCGGCTGCCCTGCGCCGTCGTGCTCGCCCGGCGCGTCGAGCGCCAGCTCGAGCGGGCCGAGCGCGACCGCCTGCTCTACGTGGCCATGACCCGCGCCCAGGACTACCTGCTGCTCAGCGGGCCGGCCCTGCCAGCCAGCAACGAGAGCTGGATCGGCAGCCTTGCCGCCGCGCTCGGCCACCCCTGGGAAACCGGCGGGCCGCCGCCGGGCCCGCTCAGCGGGCTTCAGGTCTTCCGTCACGACCTGGAGCCGGCCTGAGGTCACCGGAAAGCTGTTGTCCGGACTCATCAGCACCCTGCGCTCTAGCCCTCGTCCCGGCGACTCGCGAGTCTGGCGAGCCCGGGCCCGAGCGCCGGGACGAGAGCCAGGGCCGGGGGAGCGCCTGAGCCCGTCTCTTTGCGCTGAGCCGCAGGGCAAAGCCTGAACCTGTTCGACGGACGTTGACCGAGCCCCGCTCGAGATGCCTCGCTGGCGCTCAGCACGACGTGCGGGACCGCGTTACGGATGCGGCCGTGCGCTATCAGGCTTTGCCGTACACCGGAACGTGCGCCCCGCTGATGATGCGCGCATCCGGGCCGACGAGGAATAGCACGACCCGTGCGATCGCCTCAGGGCTCACCCAGCGGCTGTGATCGGCATTGGGCGCGCCGCGCCGGTTGGCCGGCGTATCGATCGTGCTGGGCAGGATCGCATTGGCGGTAATCTCGTGGTCGCGCAACTCGGCGGCTAGCGCCTCGGTGAGTTGCAACACCGCCCGTTTCGCGGCGGCATACGCCGCCAGGTTGGCCCCCGGCTGGGTCGCGGTCCGCGTACTGACGTTGACGATCGCGCCGCCGCCACGGGCGATCATGTGCGGCACCGCTGCGGCGCAGGAGATCACCGCCGTCTTCAGGTTCAGATCCAGTTGCTCCTGCCAGATCGCCCAGCCTGCCTCGTGAACTGGCCTGCCCCCCGCAAAACCGCCGGCGACATTGACCAGGATGTCGATTCCGCCGTGCTCGGCGGCAACCTGCCCGTAGTAGGCATGCACGGCCGCTTCAGCCGTCAGATCGACGACGGCGCCGCTGAGCACAGCATCGGCGGTCAGGCCCAGTTGCTGGCGCAACGCCTCCAGTTCACCCTCGTGCCGGTACGGCGCCGCGACCGTCGCTCCCGCTGCGAGCAGCGTGCTCACGACGGCACTGCCCAGCGCCCCGGCGCCGCCAGTGACGATCGCCACCTTGCCCTTCAGACTCATAGGTTGCTCACTGCACCACAACGACCGGCGGCACCTTGCTCCACAGCCGCTCCAGCCGGTAGTAATCTCGCTGGTCCGGATTGAACACGTGGACGACCACATCGTCGTAGTCGAGCACGATCCAGCCGGTCTCCGGCGTCCCCTCGCGGCGCGGGTTTAGCCCGAACTCCTGGTGGACCTTCTCGTCGATGTGGTCCACGATGGCCCTGATCTGGCGGTCATTATCACCGGAGCAGATCACAAAATAGTCTGCGATGGTGCTCTGTGGACGAATGTCGAGCAGCACAATTTCGTTCGCCTGCTTGTCCTCGGCCAGTTCGACCACCCGGCGGGCGATGCTTCCTGTCTCGATGGCTGCTTCTCCTCACTGCAATGGGTAGAAAACCGACTACGTGCGCAAATCCTAACATGGCTGACGGGGATTGTAAACTGGAAGTTTCCCCGCTCGTCGCGCCTTACCGGCATCGGCCTCAGTGGTCTGTCAACGACGTTTCCTGCTCTGACAGACTACTCAGTCGCCGGGGTTTGTCCCACCGGCATGCTCCAGGCGCGCTCCCCGCTCATCAGGAGGGGCTCAGCGTTTGCGGCGCAGCAGGATCACGCCTGCCGCGATCAGCAGAGCCGGGAAGATCAGCGACATGTCGATGCCAAACTGTTCGAGCAGGATCAGCGCGCCGATGCCGATCAGGATCAGGCCCAGGGTGCGCCAGCTGCGACCCCGTGGGGCTGGTGGGGGGGCGTAGGCGCCAGGCGGTACGTCCTGCGGCAGGCTGAGGTTGACCGTCTCGCCGGTGGCTGAGTGTTCGGCGCTGGCTTTCGGCATCAGGATCCAGAGCACGAGGTACACTGGCAGGCCCAGACCACTCGTCAGGGTGACCAGCACGAAGATCAGCCGGACGATGACCGGGTCAATATTGAAATACTCGGCGAGACCGCCGCAGACGCCTGCCACCATCGACTCGGTGGTGCTGCGCGTAAGCCGGGGCTGCATCGTGCGCTCCTCACAGTCACCGACGGCCGCTCCGTCGTCGCTGCTCATACGACGGTAACGGAACGGTTAATGTTGCGCAAGCGCCTGCAGTAGCTATGGCAGCACCTCCAGCACGTCGAAGTCCATCGGGTTCACATTCACCCAGGCCTCGCCTTGCCGGACCCAGACCTGGTAGTCGAGGTGCGGCCCGGACGACATCCCGGTCGAGCCGATGTAGCCGATCAGGTCGCCGCGCTGCACCTGCTGGCCATCGCCGACGGCGAAGCTCGCCAGGTGGGCGTAACCCGTACGATACTCGTCGTTCGTTACCCAGATGTGGTTGCCAGCCGGGTAGCTATTCGCCGTGGTTTTGACCACTCCGCTATGGGTCGCATAGACCGGCTGATGCCAGCTCCCCTCCGGGTCAGCCGCGCCGTCGCCGTTGCCGTCAAGCGCGAGGTCGACCGCGCCCCAGACCGCGGCCGGCGCGTGGCTGCCCACGCCATAGCCCTGTGTGAGCACGGCGTTCGCTGCGCGGAGCGGGTTGCCCAGGGGCCGCTGCTCCCCGGGTAGGCCACGGCCCTGCTGGGGCTCGGCGAGGCCGCGAAGGCCGGGCGCATCGGGGGCCGCTGTTGCGTTACCCGCCCGCAACGGCCCACCCCAGCCACTCAGCCGCACGCCTTCGCTGCTGCCGCGTTGCATCCACAGGTAGCCGCCGCCGACCAGCGCGAGCAGGAGGAGGATGATGGGCATGCGCCCGAGACCGCGCTCCATGCTAGCGCACTCCGCCGCTGCGCCACTCATCGACGAGGCGCTGCACGACGTCGACATAGCCGGCAACGTCATTTTCGAAGGAGGGTGCGTAGATCGGAATGATCTCGGCCACCGTCTTCGTCCCGCGTCCCTGGATATACTCGACGTCGATCAGGCGATACCAGTCCTCGATGCCCTCGGCCCAGCTTGCGTAGTCGCGGAAGCGGCCATAGCAACTCGGATAGCCGGCGCAGATGATGTTACCCACATTGTGGGTGGTTTGCCCGCCCGGTTTGAGGCCGGCCCAGTTGGGGCTGGTGCCTGCACCACTCTCGTGGATGAAGAAGGCCAGCGCAAAGGCCGGGTCGATCCCGTACTTCAACCCGAGGTTGTACCAGTCGTGGCCGGTGCCGACGGCGGGTGAGCCATAGGCCGTGAGAATGCGTTCGATCTGATCGGGTGTGAGGCTGGGCGGACCCTGGAGGTTGTAATCGCCCACCGGCCGTGCTGCAGCGAAGAGCGCGTTGCGACTGGCCTGTGCGGCTTGATTGCCGCCGAAGCCCTGCCCAGGCCAGCCACTCCACGTCGGATCGCCCCCGCCTTGGCGCAGCGCGAGCAGCACCAGCAGGCTCAGCACTGCCACGACGCCGATCAGCCACCAGCGCACGCCACTCGCCGCCGGTGCGGCTGCCCTGCCGATCCAGGTGCCGAAGCGCTCGCTGATCCACTGGTACTCGGCAAACTGCAGATCCGCCCCGACATCGGCCAGCCGGTCCCGCGCGACCCCGAGCGGCTCGTCGGCCACCCTGGCGACGGGCTCCTGTGCTGCGACCCGCAATGCTGCCTCGTCGCGCGCCGAGCGCTGCCGTAGCACGACCGGGCGCTCGCTGCTCGCTGCCGTGCGCTCAACTGGCCGGGCCGACGCGCCGCCCCGCGGCCAGCCATCGCGTGCTGGTCGTGTCTCAGCGAAACTCGGCAGGCTCGCCCCGACATCGTTGAGGAGCGACCCGAGCGGCGCTGGCGGTTCGCGCCGCGCCGTTACGCTCAGGTCGTCAGGTTCGAGTGGGATCAGTGGCGCGCGCTGTTGCTGCGCCGCTGGCTGGCGCTCGGCTGGCTGCCCCCCGCCGGGCCGCCGCTCCGGACGCGATTGGTCAGCGGTGCTCACGGGTGATGCTCCTGGACCAGCAGCGTCTGCTCGTCCGGCGTGGGGAGGCGGAACCCTTGCTCACGGTTCAGATAGACCACATGCTCGTTACGCACATCGATGATCAGATCATCACGACCATCGCCGTCCATATCGCGCAATGATAATACCACAGGTGTCAGATCTTCTCGCGCACCGAACAGATACGGCCCCGGCAGACTGCGCACCTGAGTGGCGTCGCCGCCTGGCAACTCGAGCACGACCACCTGGCGGTCAATGTTCATGCCAACCAGGCGCGTTGGCCGTCCCGGCCCCTCCGCCGGGTGACCCACATAGCCCGCGACGTGACTTGTCCGGGGCCGCCCATAACGCAGATCGTCGAGCCGTACCTGCGCCCATCCGATCAGCGCGTTCACCAGCACGTAGCTCGCCAGCACGGCCAGCACGGCTGTCACCAGATAGGCTAGCGGACCGAAGCTCGCGGGCCATCCCAGGCGATGCGCTCCCTTGCCGCCGATCACTTTGCTCGTGACTGTCATGCTCGCACCCCTTCCTTGCCACAGCACCACTCGACTGCCGCCGCCCACTGCTGCAGGCGGCATCCATCCGGCACATTGGTGATCGAACAAGTGTTCGCATACTACCAGGATGTTTCGTCTTTGTCAAATTTGGCTGACAATGGTCGCAAGTCGGATGCAACGGTACTGCTTCGTTCCCACGCCGGGGCGCGCCGCCCCCGCGCCCCCGGGCGGCGCGCCCCGGCGCCGCCCCCGCGCCCCCGGGACGTTGTCCCGGCCCCGGCGCAGCTAGCGGGGCGCGCCGCCCCCGCGCCCCCGGGGCGTGGTGCTGCTCCGCGGCAGCTAGCGGGGCGCGCCGCCCCCGCACCCCCGGGCCGGGGGCCGCCGCCGGC
>Ga0272446_1001701_pt1 | contig 31465 bp, 22 predicted proteins | sample YNPCB0061_FD_194587 | JGI IMG/M metagenome (GOLD analysis project Ga0272446, IMG submission 194587) | Hot spring microbial mat communities from Yellowstone National Park, WY, United States - YNP-CB-006-1 | ecosystem: Environmental > Aquatic > Thermal springs > Hot (42-90C) > Sediment | place...
TGTGCGGCTCAAAAAGGCGGCTACGCGGGACTTGGTCATGGAAATAGCCTGCGGACTAGCCAATCTTCGCCTCAGTTTTCCGTAATCAAATACTTATGATAGATAATGTCTACAATGTAGGAACAATCTCAACACAATGTTGAAGGGCATAATACTGGTGAGGGCAGGTTGTACGTAAAAGGGAAATCGCGTATATTTACAGTTTTGCGAACAACAAAGCTAAAAAAACATATTATCAGACGACCGTAACGCTTAAACTATGCCCTACAATCACTCCGCTCTTGAAGCTAAATGGCAGCAGTTCTGGGAGGCAAGCCAGACCTTTCGCACAACCAACGACACAAGCAAGCCAAAATACTATGTGTTGGATATGTTCCCGTATCCAAGTGGTGCAGGGCTGCACGTCGGGCATCCCGAAGGCTATACCGCCACCGATATTGTAGCACGATACAAACGCATGAAAGGCTTCAACGTGCTGCATCCGATGGGCTTTGATGCCTTTGGTTTGCCCACCGAACGCTATGCCATGACCACAGGAATTCACCCGCGCGTCGTTACCGAACAGAACATCGCCACATTCACGCGCCAACTCAAGGCTTTGGGGTTTTCCTACGATTGGGAGCGTGTGGTGGACACCACCGACCCACAGTACTACCGATGGACACAGTGGATTTTTCTGCTTATTTACAACTCGTGGTACGACGAAAGCCAGCAGAAAGCCCGCCCTATCAGTGAGTTGCCTATTCCTGCTACATGTACAACACCACTAGAAATCCAGAGCTATCAAGATTCTCGACGGCTGGCATACATTGCTGAAATTCCCGTGAATTGGTGTGAAGAACTTGGAACTGTCCTTGCGAACGAGGAAGTTGATGAATGGGTGAGCAAAGGCTACACTGTTGAACGCCGCCCAATGCGCCAGTGGATGCTCCGCATTACAGCATATGCTGAACGCCTACTGAACGACTTACACCTGGTGGATTGGCCACATTCCACGCTCGAAATGCAAAAACACTGGATTGGCAAAAGCGAAGGCGCGGATGTGTATTTTCCTGTGCTTGGACATGATGAAACTATCACGGTCTATACCACTCGCCCTGATACGATATTTGGCGTGTCCTACGTGGTGCTTGCGCCTGAGCATCGGTTAGTCGATACTATTACCACGCCTGAGCAACGCGCTGCTGTTGAGCAATACCAACGCGCTGTCGCGCTGAAAAGCGACCTTGAACGCACCGAACTTGCCAAAGAAAAAACGGGCGTGTTTACGGGTGCGTTTGTGCTGAATCCTGCGACTAACGAAAAAGTGCCGATTTGGATTGCTGATTATGTGCTGGCGCATTATGGTACTGGGGCGGTCATGGGTGTTCCAAGCGGTGACCAGCGAGACCACGATTTTGCAACAACGTTCGGATTGCCGATTCCTGTGGTAGTGCAGCCCGCAGACCAGACCGTTGCTGCGTCGTGGGACTTTACCAAGCAAGCCTTTGATGATTACGACCGTGCTATTGCTGTCAATTCCAAAAATGACAAGGTCTCGTTGGACGGTATGGAATCGAACAAAGCAAAAAAATGGATGACAATGTGGCTTGCCAGCGAAGGGCATGGCGCGTACAAAGTGCAATACAAACTCCGTGATTGGCTCTTTTCGCGCCAACGCTACTGGGGCGAACCAGTGCCGATTATGTTTTTTGAGGATGGTACACGCCGTGCGCTGGATGCGGATGAACTTCCTTTGCAACTACCAGAGATACGGGATTTCCAGCCCGCAGGCACGGGCGAATCGCCGCTTGCAAAGGTAGAATCGTGGATACAGTTTACCGACAACAAAACAGGCAAACAAGCCCGCTTCGAGACGAACACCATGCCGCAATGGGCGGGTTCGTGTTGGTATTATCTGCGTTTCATAGACCCCAGTAATGACAAGGCATTCGTGGATTCCGCGCTCGAACAATATTGGATGGGCAAAGGCGACAACGGGGGAATAGACCTTTACGTGGGTGGCGCAGAACACGCCGTGCTGCATTTGCTCTACTCGCGCTTTTGGCACAAGGTCTTGTTTGACTACGGCTATGTTTCCACGCCCGAACCGTTCAAAAAACTCTTTCATCAAGGGTTGATTTTGGGCGAGGACTCCCGCAAAATGTCGAAATCGCTCGGAAACGTCGTCAATCCTGACGATGTGATTACAGAGTTTGGTGCCGACGCGCTCCGGGTGTTTGAGATGTTTATGGGACCGCTGGAAGCCGCCAAGCCTTGGTCAACGAAAGGCGTAGAGGGTGTGTCGCGCTTTTTGAACCGCGCCTATCGCATGATTGCTGACGAGCAAACGGGCAGAGTACTCGATGCAGTACAAGACGTAGAACTCAGCAAAGAACAAGCCTTTGTGCTGCACAGCACCATCAAAAAAGTTGGCGAAGACATTGAGAACCTGAGCTTTAACACCGCCGTTTCACAGATGATGATTTTTGTGAACGAATTTACCAAAGCCGATGTGCGCCCGCGCGAGGCGATGGAGAAATTCGTTCTTTGCCTTGCACCGTTTGCGCCGCATTTGAGCGAAGAACTCTGGCAGCTGCTGGGACATCAGCAGTCAGTGGCATTGCAGAGCTTTCCTGTGTACGACCCATCAAAACTCGTGCAGGACGAAATTGAAATCGTGCTGCAAGTAAACAGTAAAGTGCGGGCAAAACTGGTCGTGCCAGCCGATGCTGATGCTGCAACGCTGGAAAATCTTGCACTCGCAAACCCTACGGTGCAGAAATTCTTGGAGGGCAAAACGCCGAAAAAAGTGGTTGCCGTTCCGAAAAAGTTGGTCAATTGCATTGTCTGACCAATGGTTGTTGCTCGGAAGTTTTTTACACAATCTTTCACGGAGAATTGTACATGGTACGTTCTATGAACTCGATGCAATATTTGCCGAAGGCATTGTTCGTGCTGCTCACATTTAGCACGGCGCATCTGCTTGTGCCGCAGAGCGCGGCTTATCAACAACGCAAGGCTCAGCAACGTGCAGCCCAACAACGCGCACAAACGCCGCCGACCTGTTGTGCTGTTGGGAAAACAGCTACTACAACGTCTATTCGCAACCAACGCTCTGCCGCGCCTGCACGGTTTGCTGCGCTTGCCAGAGAGACCGCCTTCACAATGGCGCACGATGAGCCGCTACCGTTTGTGCTACAGTCTGGCAAAGGCAGCATGATAAGCGTGAAAGCCGCTGACGGAACGGAATGCTTTGGGTATGAGGTAAACGCTGCCAATGCCACAAAACCGCTCAAGAACGTTGTGTTTATGATTCACGAGTGGTGGGGCTTGAACGATTATATCAAACAAGAAGCCGAAACACTTGCTCAAGAACTCGGCGTAACGGTGATTGCGCTGGATTTGTACGACAAGAACGTTGCTACAAGCCGCGAGGACGCTTCAAAGTTTATGCAAGCCGTCAAACCCGAACGCGCAAAAACGATTATTAAAGCCTTTGCTGGCTATGTTGGTTCACAGGCAAAGATTGGCACAGTGGGCTGGTGTTTTGGCGGTGCTTGGTCGCTACAAAGTTCGTTGCTCTTGGGCAAGCAAGCAGCAGCGTGCGTGATATATTACGGAATGCCTGAGACTGAGGCGGCAAAACTCAAAGATTTGAACGCGCCAGTGCTGGGCATTTTTGCCAAGCAGGAACAATGGATAACGCCTGAAATTGTAGGGAAGTTTGAGCAGGCAATGAAGTTGCTGAACAAATCTATTGAGGTGAAAATGTATGATGCCGAACATGCCTTCGCCAATCCCAGCAATCCGCGCTACAACAAAGCCTTTGCCGACGAAGCGCACGCTTTAACGGTCGCATTTTTCAAAAACCACCTGTAATTAAAGTTTGGGTAAAATCTTGCGAATCGCACAAAAACTTGCTTCTACGCTTGCCCTCACCCAACCCTCTCCCAAAGGGAGAGGGCTTCAGAACCGGTGATGTTCTTTGTCTTCGCTCCTTCTCCCTCTGGGAGAAGGCGGGGGATGAGGGCAGAACGAGCGGTTTTTGTCTAAACTTCAATCTCTAACCATTGGTAAAAGGAATATTCGGAAAACCATTATGATATCCATAGTGATAGTTACCCTCGTAGGTGCGGGCTTTGTGATTCGGGGGTTTTACTTGCTCAAGCAATTCGGCAAACCGGAATACAAAGGGCGCGAAGCCTATCTTATCAATCAACTGATTATATCGGCAGTGATTTTTTTTACGGTCGCGCTTGTGGTGGCGTTTGTCTTGAAAGTTGGCGAGTTTGAGCAGTAGTGGACACCGTCCAACTGTCCAATACCAAAAGGCTTCGTGTGCGCCTAGCAGCACGCCGAAGCCCGTGTTCTGGACGCAAATCATGTTTACGACGGCGCAAGTGCCGCTAACTCTTCTTCGTAGAGCCGTTTTTGCATAGTGAGCAGTTCCATTTCGCGTTTGACGGTTGCAAGTTTTTCCCGAATCCGTTCGGCCTCGCTTGTTGAAGCAATGCGGTCTTGCAGCAAGATGTGATCCATGAGTACCAGTGCCACCATTGCTTCTGCCACAGGTACAACACGCGGGCAAATGCAGGGGTCATGCCGTCCTTCGACGAAAAAGTCCACCATGTCGCCATTGCGATTTGCTGTTTTGACAGGTTTGGTGATGGACGAAGCAGGTTTGACGGCTATGCGAAGCACAATATCTTCGCCGTTGGAGATGCCGCCCACCACGCCGCCTGCGTCGTTTTTGATGGTGCGAAACTGACCGTTGGCATCTCGAACATAGGGGTCATTGTTTTCGCTGCCGCGTTTGAGCGTTGCAGCAAATCCATTACCAATTTCAAAGCCTTTGACCGCACCAAGCGTCATGAGTGCGTGGGCGAAATCCGCGTCGAGTTTGTGGTAAATCGGTTCACCCAGCCCGGGCGGGCAGCCACGCACCACTACTTCCACGATACCGCCAACGGAATCACCATCGGCTTTTGCAGCTTCGATAAGGGCTATCATTCGCTCTGCCGCGTCGGGGTCGGGCGCACGAACGATGTTGCTTTCAATCACTTCTCTGCTGACGGCACTGGTACTGGTCTCAGCAGTTACGTCTGCTACTGAGCGCGTAAAGCCTATAATCTCCACGCCCCGCTCGCGTAAGAATTGTTTTGCCACTGCACCTGCCGCCACACGCAGCGCGGTTTCGCGCCCGCTTGCCCGCCCGCCACCACGAAAATCGAACACGCCGTATTTTTGGATGTACGTGTGGCTGGCGTGTCCGGGTCGCAGAATGTCGGCAATAGCACCGTAATCTTTCGAGCGTTGGTCTTGATTTTTTATCAAAATGCAGAGCGGTGTGCCAGTGGTTTTGCCGTCGAACACTCCACTGACAATTAGTGCCTCGTCTGGCTCGTTGCGTGGCGTGGTAACGCTGCTTTGACCGGGCTTGCGGCGGTTGAGTTCGCGCTGGATGTCTGCAAGGTCTATCGGTAGTCCGGGTTTCACTCCGTCGATGACTACGCCAATGTACGGACCGTGGCTCTCGCCAAAGGTCATAAAACTAATATGGTTGCCGAACGTATTTGCGCTCATAGTCGTACAATTTGTGAAGAAGAATAGACTGGTAATGATTTATTCAAATCCTTCGATGCGGTTTTGTAAATCCTCAAACGTGTATAGTTCAAGCAGATATTGATATTCATCACGTCCAAGCGTTGCTGTTCTCGCTTAGTTTCACTGGTAATCATGGAAAAAAGTCCTTTCTATTTCAAGAAACAAATTTCGTATTTTTACGATTGCGTACTAACATCAAATGTGTATTATCCAAAACACCATGGACAAGAAACAAGAAGTTGTGTATATGTAGTGCGGCAAAAGCACAAAAAAGTTTCTACACTGAGGCTTTGGTGCTATACGTTTGCTAATCCCCTTGATGCCACCTCAATTCAGCTGAAAAAATCAGCATGTTACAACCTTATTGCTCAATAATTTTCACTGTTTATGCTTGACCATTATCTTAATACAGTCATCCAAGACGATGTTTTGAATGTACTTAGGCAAGTACCTGATAATTCTTTAGACGTTGTGTATGGTGACCCTGACTATAATGTCGGTATCAATTATTCAGGAAAGAGTTATACCACAAAATGGGATGAATATATTGCTTGGTACATTCAACTGGCTAAGGAGTCTTTGCGTGTGCTCAAGCCAACAGGTAATCTCTTTTTTATTAACTACCCCAAACAAAATGCTCATTTGCGGGTAAAATATCTTGATGAACACGCATATTCGGTGCATGATTATGTGTGGGTGTATAATAGCAACGTAGGGCATAGCCATCGGCATTTTACAACAGCCCACCGTTCAATACTCCATGCAACAAAATCTAAAGATAATCACTTTTACAAAGATCATGTTGCACAGCCTTATTTGAACCCAACAGATAAGCGCATCAAACAGCGCATGGCTAATGGTCACAAAGGAAGGATGCCATATTCATGGCTGTACTTCGATTTGGTGAAAAATGTGTCGAAAGATAAAACATTTCATGCTTGCCAAATTCCTCTTGGTCTTGTAGAAACATTGATAAAAGCCTGTACACAAGAACAAGATAGTGTATTTATTTTGTTCGGCGGCTCTGGTTCAGAAATTCTTCTATGCAAAGAACTCAACCGCAATTTTCTCTCGTGTGAACTGCACCCAGAATATTACAACATGATTATTGATAGGCTTTCTCATGACGGAAAAATTCGTGATGAACACCGGCTTCGATTCCTTCAAGAGAAGAAGATGGATCCTGCTTTTACAGCCGAGCAACCATTACTGTTTACATAACAACTCTTACGATTTTCCCGCCAACCACCGCTCACAAATCACCCTGCAAATCTCTTCGCTGGTGCTTGCAGAGGTGTTCACGTACAGTTGTGCGGCACGGGCGTAGAGCGGCTTACGTCGGGCGTAGTTCTCCACAATGTCGCTTCGCATATCCCCAGCGTTCAACAGCGGGCGGTGAGCATTGTCTGCAGTGCTTAGGCGTGCGATAAGGTCTTCAACCGCCGCATCCACCCACACCACAAGCGCGTTCTGACGTAAGAGTTGCATGGTTGCTGCGTCTTCCACTACACCACCGCCGCAGTCCACAATCGTTGGCAGCACGAGCAATTGATGGCTGTTGCTCAGCGCAGGCAATTGGTCAGCTAGTCGGTCAGCCAACGACGAAGCCGCCTGTGCAGGAGAACTCATAACATCGTGGATAACCTCGCGTTCCACACGCCGAAATTCTTCCCAACCGTACTCTGCTACAAATGCTGCTATCGGCTTTCCTATGCGCCCTTCAATCTGCCTATCGGTGGAAATAATACTACAAGCTATGCTTGCGCCTGTAACGGCTTTGCCTAACGCTGGAGAAAGAGCTTGTGCCAGCGTAGATTTTCCTGCACCACGAAAACCAATGAGAACAAGGGTATTCATGCGGTACTGGCTTTGCTTGGAGATGTTCTGAGCGTGAGCGCATATCCTGCCGCTACCAGCACGAGAGTTGCTGCACTTATCCACGCACCGATGCGAAATGGCTGCGAATTATACACCCAGCGCACTACATGAGTGCCTTGTGGCACGGCTACGGCTCTGAGGCTATAATTTGCCCGCAGTACTTCGGCGGGCTGACCGTCAATGGTTACGCGCCACGCTGGATACCATATTTCACTGAGCAACAACACGCCGTTTTTGGATGTGCTAACGGTATAGCTCATGCTGTTGGGAGTGTATTCGGTGCAGCGCACACTGTGTTGTACCGACGGCACTGGTTCGTTGGGCAGCGCAAGCGGAGATGCACGTTCCAGCAGCACTTCATGAGCAAAATCTACCTCGCCCGAAGCAGCGAGCGTTTTCACGCTGTCGGCACTGGTTTCGCGGGCTTTATAGAGCATTCGGGCGCGGGGAAATGCCGTCGGGCGTTCGGCAAAATACGCTCTGCCGCTTGCCGAATCCACACGAACGGCATAGCGAATGTTCAGCAAATCCAGCGTGGTTTCCGCCGAAGGCGTTATGGGATTTCTGCGTTCGAGCGTCAGCGGCATGTAGCCTTCAAACATCATCACAGGGGTCATCAATCCTTGATTACGGGGCATGGTCATTACACCGCGTTCGCGCGTTTGCACCCGAAAAAGCGAATCGGGCTGCTGAGGCTGAAGCAAAAATTGCAGTTGCGGGTTGAGTTTGTACACGTCTTCAGGATTGGTTGTGCCGCTATTAAACGACGAGAGCATCACATTGAGGTCTATCACCACCAGAACGATACATACCAAGCCTGCTATGGTTGGTGGAAGCACACCGCGCGCTGCCAGCAGCAGTGCCGCCGCCGCCAGCAACGTGAATACGAACGCCACCAGCAAATGCGATTGTACGGCAGCAACAAACTGCTTTGGCGTTTCAGCGAGTGCCGTCCCACCAAGCACCAGCACAAACGATACTGCGAGTATGCCGCCCACCACCGTGAGTGCAATGCGCCAGCGTTTGGGGCTTGCACCGGCAAGCGCGTCAAATCCCACGCCAGCAAGCAGTGTGCAACCAATCGTCAAGTAGCACACTATTCTGGACGGTACGCGAAAGCGGTCAAACAAGGGCAACTGAAACATGGCGGGAAACACCACGCCGTTGTTACCCAATGCAAACAGCACAGCAAAGAGGCTCGTGAGCAGCACAAACATCCCAAGCCGCCCGTGTTCACAGCTGCGAAATGTGTGTACCATGCCCACCAAGCCGAGCATCAGTGCCACAACGCCGCAATAAAATGCCGTTTCCCAAAACGCATAATACTCGCTGCCTTCCAGCACAAACGGTACTGCTCCTGCCGCACCGGTTGAACTTGCGGCATCGCTTGCGCCGAACAATTTTGGCGCAAATGCCGTCAGCAATTGCTTGAACTGCAAAGAACCAATCGAGGCTTTTTCTACGGTGAGCAAATTCCGTTCGGAAACGCTGGAAAACTCTTGCGAATGGAGCAACTGAATGGCAAATATGCCTGCGCCTATCAGTACAGGCAATGCCGCCAGTGCGCCGCTTCGGAGCAATGCAGAAGCGGGGATGTGTTCGTATAAACCATTCCCTACGTGCCAGAGTGTGTACAACAGCAGCCACAGCAGCAGATACAGCGTTGTTTGCGGGTGTCCCGACAGCATCATCACGCCAAGCACCATACCCGCAAGCAACGACGAGCGCACGGCTGCAATTCCCTTCTGCTCCAGCGCACGGCGAAACAGCATAAATGCAAGCGGAAACCATGCGTAGTGGGCGACCATCATCGGATGAAAGGTGTGGCACACTACTATTCCCGAAAATCCGTAGGAAAGAGCTGCTATCGCGCTGCCTAAGTTGCTTACGCCGTAGCTCCGCACCAGTCCGTACATTGTTACCTGAGCAAGCCAAACATGCGCGATGATAAGGCACTCCACCGCCAGCACAGACAAACGCCCGTCGCTCACAAAGAGAGCGAGCATCATGTTCGGCGGATACCACAGTCCTACTGCCACATCGGCAGCAAAAGGCAGCCCTGAGAACGTGTAGGGATTCCAAAACGGAATCGTTCCGCTCTGAAGCATTCGCGCGGCAAAGGATTGTGCTGGATAGACGTATTCGATGAAATCTTCCCAAAAATATGCCTGCCCAAACAGTTGAGCGCGGAAAAACAGCAGCGTTGCAAGCGTGAATAATGCCACTGCCACCCAAAACGGAAACACCGCCAACACGTTTGCCGAAGAACTTCGTGCAGAGCCGCGTTGTCGGTGTTGCTGTACGGTTGTTGTGCCTGCCGATTGTGCTGCTGAAGATTTACGAGCGCGTTGAGCCATGAAAAAACCAATAACAGGTAACAAAGAACCAGAAACTCCAAGCCAGACATCATAACACCGAATTCGTCAATTTCGTAGGCGTGCTGTGTCGATGCCGTTTAAGTATTCGACTTTTTTGAGCAAACTCTCCCGAGTTTCCACGTTGTCTGGGTCGGGCAAACAGCAATCTACGGGGCAGACCGCCGCGCATTGGGGTTCGTCGTGGAAGCCCACACATTCGGTGCATTTATCTGGTACGATGTAAAAATACTCCGTCGAGAAAAAATCGCCCTTAAAACCGCCCGGTGATGTAGAATCGTTGAACGTTTTATCGCCAAGTTTCCATGCCATTGCAGGTTCGTATATGGCGGTGTTGGGGCATTCTGCCTCGCACGCACCACAGTTAATGCAATCAGAAGTAATGCGAATAGCCATCGTGAGTATTCCTCAAAAATGGTGAACAGATAGTGTTGCTCCTTGTTCTCCTCTACGAAACAACTGCCGAACGCAACTGAACATAACCAACACACAAATACGTACAGGCAGCAGTGCTACTAAACTACAACCATGAGCGTTTTTCGGCAAACCTTTTTCTTGTTGGCAGCCATCGGTGGCGAAAAAAATACCCCTGCGCCAGTACTATGGGAATGTGCAGGGTTTTGGTGTATTTACCGTGCTAATACGCCACAGCAAACAGTACGCGGCGTGTGGAGGGCTTGCCAGAGTAGATGCACACACCATCTTCCTGCGGCGCGTCGAGCGGAATGCAGCGAATAGTCGCTTTGGTTTCTTCTTTAATCTTGAGTTCTGTTTCCGTTGTACCATCCCAATGGGCAAGCGCGAATCCGCCTTTGTGTTCCATCATGGTTTTGAATTCATCATAGCTGTCCACAGTACGGATGTTGCTATCGCGGAAGCGCAGGGCTTTTTGGTAGATGTTGTGTTGAATCTCCGTAAGCAAGCTCTCCAAGTGGTCAGCGACGCTCTCCAAGGGCTGCACAGTTTTCGCGCCTTCTTCGCCGCGTTCTTTGTCGCGCCGCGAGACTTCAATAGTGCCGTTATGCAGGTCGCGCTCGCCCAACGCCAAGCGTACTGGCACACCACGGAACTCCCAATCGGCAAATTTATAGCCGGGTGTGAGACCGTCGCGGTTATCAAATTTGACGCTGATACCGCGTGCTTGCAGTGCGCGTTGCAGTGCGACGATTTTTTCTGAAACGACGGCAAGTTGTTCGGCGTTTTTGTAAATCGGCACAATCACCACTTGTATTGGCGCGAGTTTTGGTGGCAGCACCAAGCCGTTGTCGTCGGAGTGCGCCATAATGAGTGCGCCCATCAGCCGCGTACTCACGCCCCAGGATGTTCCCCACACGTATTCGAGTTGGTTGTCTTTAGTAGAAAATTGCACGTCGAACGCTTTGGCAAAATTTTGCCCCAAAAAGTGCGACGTGCCAGCCTGCAACGCCTTGCCGTCCTGCATCATGGCTTCAATACAGAAGGTCTCTTCTGCGCCGGCAAATCGCTCGTTTGCCGTTTTTACGCCCTTTATGGCTGGCAATGCCATATATTCCTCAGCAAACGCGGCGTACACCTCAAGCATTTGTTTAGTTTCGGCAATAGCTTCTTCAGCCGATGCGTGCGCTGTGTGCCCTTCTTGCCAGAGGAATTCCGTCGTCCGCAAAAACAGCCGCGTCCGCATTTCCCAGCGCACCACGTTTGCCCACTGATTGACCAAAATTGGCAAATCGCGGTACGACTGCACCCAATTGCGGTACGTGTTCCAAATCACCGCTTCGCTTGTGGGGCGCACGATGAGCTCTTCTTCCAAGCGCGATTCGGGGTCGGCGATGAGTGCGCCTTTGTTGTTGGGGTCTGCTTTCAGGCGGTAGTGCGTAACCACAGCACATTCTTTGGCAAATCCTTCAGCGTGCCCTTCTTCTTTTTCCAAAAATCCTTTCGGCACGAATAAGGGAAAATAGGCGTTAGTGTGTCCTGTGTCCTTGAACATTCTGTCCAACGCGGCTTGCATCTTTTCCCAGATAGAATAGCCGTAGGGTTTGATAACCATGCAGCCCCGCACAGCAGAGTTTTCTGCCAAATCTGCGCGTTTGACAAGGTCGTTGTACCATTCGGAATAGTTTTCGCTACGCTTTGGTAAGGCTTTTGTGCTTGCACTCATGAGATTGTGAACGTTGTAAGAAAATAGTGATGAACAATACAGTGATAAAACAACAATGCCCGCGTTAGCGTGTTGTGTATGCACACGCCTTGGCAAAGCAGCAAAAATACAACGTTGTTGTTTGCTACCGAAGAGAAAATTGTTGTTGTGCGCCCCGTGCAGTGGGGTGCATCGTCGCGTCGTCACGTCACACCGCGAGTTCGACGGTCGTTGCTTCCATTACCGTTTCTATCAGCTGTTCCAAGCCTTGTTTATCGGTTTCATCAAACCGTGATAGCACGGGGCTGTCCACGTCCAATACGCCTACGAGCGTGCCATTGCTCACAATTGGCACAACAATTTCCGAACGTGAGGCGGAATCACAAGCAATATGACCGGGAAATTGGTCTACATCGTGGACGATAATGGTTTCGCGGCGTTCGGCGGCAGTGCCACACACGCCCTTGCCAAGGGGAATCCGCACGCAGGCGGGCTTGCCCTGAAACGGTCCCAGCACGAGTTGGTCGTGTTTCCACAGGTAAAACCCTACCCAGTTGATGCGCTCAAGCGACATCCATAACAGCGCGGCAATATTGGCAAAATTGGCAATCATGTCGGTTTCGCCTTCCACCAGCGACGCAGCTTGTTTGTTGAGCAGCGCGTAGAGTTCAGGATTGGCGAGATTGTGGTTTGTTTCGATGATGTGCATATATGGTTTCGGATTCGTTACAAAAACTCTGTGCCAGTGTGATTACCAACGCTCGAACAGGAAAAATACATTAAAAACGCCAACTTTTCAAGCCTTTCCTTGCTTGTACCAAGCATCTCTACACCATCTCTACAACAAAGATTCTCGAAAAATTTCGTAGATTGCCCGTATGTAGGAAAGTATGAAGTATGAAATGAGACCGTGTGAAGAACCATTGTCACATAATTTTTTGTCCCTGATGAAACCAGTAACGCATCTTATGTGCGCTCGCCGTTGCAGTTGGTTATTGTGCATTTGCTGGCTAATGGTAGCTGAGTTTTGCTTGCCAGTGCTTGCCCAGCGCGGGCTGTACGGATTTCTTCGTAACGAGGCAAATGCTCGTGCTGCCGCCATGAGCGGCACGTTTGTTTCTATCACCAACGACGTGTCAGCACTGTTTTACAATCCTGCCACTGTTAGCACCATAGACAGTAGTGAGGTCTCGGCGACCTTTGCCAAGCACGCTCTGGACATCAACTCTGGTGCCGTTGCCTATGCTATACCGCTTGCAGACTTGGGCTTTCGGGACAATGGCAGCTTTGGCGTGGGCGTGCGCTACATGAACTACGGCGAGTTTCAGCGCACGGACAAAAACGGCAACCGCACAGGAACAACATTTGGCGGCTCAGACATTGCCTTGTCGTTTGTGTACTCCAATATGTTGGAATCAACTTGGCACTACGGCGTGGCGGTGAAATACATTCACAATCGCTTGGATAATGTGGGTTCGGCTGCACTTGCAGTTGATGCTGGCATGGTCTATCGCATTCCCAAAGCCCGCGCCAGTATTGGGGTTTCGGTGTTGCATCTTGGCACACAGATACATGGTCTTGGCGGTGTGCGTGAGGAGCTACCGATGGATATTCGTTTGGGGGTAAATCATGCGCTGCGCGGCTTGCCGTTGTTGCTGAGTGTATCGCTGAATCGCCTCGCAGACCCCGCACCGAGTTTTTTTGACCGTTTTGCTAACGTTTCTGTGGGCGGTGAAATCTTGCTGACAAAGTTTTTCCATGTGCGCGTAGGCTACGAGAACCAACGCCGCCGCGAACTTGCACCTGAACTCCAACCGCGCTTGAGTGGGTTTTCGGGTGGTGCAGGGCTGATTCTACCTATGTTGCGCGTGGATTATGGGGTGAATTCCTATGGCATGGTAGGTTTGCTGCACACCATTAGCCTGAGTGTTCGCCTGTAAGTTCTCCTGTAAACTCTCCTGCAAGGGCTTGTCCGCTTGCCGTACGCCCCAGAGAGATGTGCTTGAACCATGTTGCTGAAGAATGTACCAAAGAATTATCGCGCGGTGAAAAATTCCAGAAGCTACTTTTTCTTGCCGTATTTTTCCAGATACTCTTCGTACGTTCCCGTGTAATCCCGCACGCCCTCGTGCGACAACGCAATAATACGAGTTGCCACACGGCTGACTAAATCGCGGTCATGGCTGACGAACACGACCGTTGCTTGGGTTTTTTCCAACGCTTCGGCAAGTGCGCTTACGGATTCCAAGTCCAAGTGGTTTGTCGGTTCGTCGAGAATCAGCAGATTGTTTTGCTGGAGCATGAGTTTGGCAATAATAAGCCGCGCCGATTCGCCGCCGGAGAGCGTATCGGTTTGTTTCATGCGGTCATCGCCACTAAAAAGCATCCTGCCCAACAAGCCGCTTAACACCTCGTTGCCTTCATCGGTGGAAAAACTTTCCAACCATTTATAGGCGGTCATGCCGTGGGCAATGCCCGTTTTGTAATCTTGCGGGAAATAGCCGATGCTCACTTCGTAGCCCAACGTTACCGTGCCTGCGTCGGGCTGTAAATCGCCTGCGAGCATTCTCAGCAACGTGGTTTTGCCAATGCCGTTGTTGCCAATCACACCGATTTTTTCGCCGCGACCGATAGAAATATCCAGATTGTGTATAACGTCCAAGACCGAACCATCGGGTTGTGTGTAGGATTTTTTCAGCCCTGTGGCAGTCAGAACCTCGCGTCCGGGCTGTTTTTTGGTCTCAAAGCGGATGTAAGGACGCTGGATGTTTGATTTTTTCAGTTCTGTGGCTTCTAACCGTTCGATTTCCTTTTTTCGGGATTGCACTTGGCTTGCCCGCGTGCCTGCGCCGAACCGCGCCACAAAATCTTGTAACTGTGCTACTTTTTTGGCTTTTTCGCGGTTTTCGGCTTCAATTTTCGAGCGGGCTTGCACTTTCATCTGTACCATGTCGTCGTAGTTGCCCGGATAAATAATCACTGTTTCGTAGTCAATGTCGGCAATATGGGTGCAGACGGTGTTCAAAAAGTGGCGGTCGTGCGAAATCACCACCAGCGTTCCCCTGTATGCCATCAGTTTTTCTTCCAACCACTCCACCGAAGTCAAATCCAAGTAGTTCGTCGGTTCATCCAGTAACAGTGCTTCGGGCGAGCCGAACAAGGCTTGGGCTACCAATACGCGGAACTTCAAGTCGTTTGGCAAGGTTTTCATCAGGTCTTGGATTTTATCGCTCGGAATCCCAATGCCTTCCAACAATTGTTCTGCCTCTTGTTCGGCTTCATAGCCGTTTTCTTCAGCCACCACTGCTTCGAGTTCAGCCAGCCTAATTCCCATTTCGTCGGTAAAATCTGTTGCAGCCCACAGTTGTTCGCGTTCTTGCATCGCAGCCCAAAGCGTTGCATTACCCATCAGCACCGTGTCCAGAATGCGATATTCGTCGTAGGCAAATTGGTCTTGTTTCAACACGCCAACGCGCTTGGGCATAGAAACTGTGCCGTATGTGGATTCTTCAAGTCCTTGTAAGATTTTGAGGAAGGTGGATTTGCCCGCGCCGTTTGGACCGGTCAGACCATACCGATTGCCGGGCGAAAACGTTACGTTTACATCTTCAAACAGAGTTTTGCTGCCAAAGGTTTTTGTCAGATTGGAGACAGTAATCATCGGAATTGGTATCGTTAGTGAAAAGTGAAACATACTACGCACAAGCACACAAGCTGTGACAGCGCACAGCGCAAAAATACGGAAATAAAGCCATATTTCTTGCGGTCTCCAAAAGGTCTTCCAGCATAATTTTGTATGATGTTCTTAAGTTCTGTGCGCTCTGCACCCACAATCGCTGTTATCAATTGATAACATCAGAGATTACGTCTTTGTAACACCCGCAGAAGTATCTTGCCGTCGTTTGTAATGTGCAGAGTTTAAAGAGTTTGACGATGCACAACGACGCACAACGATACACAACGATACACACATCGCAAGCCTAACTGTCCCTTGTTTTACCTTTACGTTCAGTTAAACCCTATGGAATTGTTGTTTCTTGTTCGCTTCAAAGCACGTGTCGTGCTGGCAGTCCTAGCAATAGTATTGTTGGTGTACACCATGATAAGCCCGCAGCACACACAAGCCCAGACTGCTATGGGAAGCCATCTACGGCTGTTAAGCCGTTGGACAAGCCCATTGCCGCCGCAAGGTGGTGGCGGTTTGTGCGAATTTTTGGCATTCGACATAGCATCGCAACGCTTGTTTGTAGCCAACAGTCTTATTGTGGCTGGTCAGCAACGCTATGTGCGTGTAGAAGTGTTGGATTTGACGAATCCTGAATCACCCAGCCTGCTTACGTCGTTAGATTTGTCCGCTTTTGGTGCGGATGTGAGCAGTGTTGCTGTGCACAACGGTATTTTGGCGGCGGCAATGATTCAAGAGCCTAAAACCGATAGCGGGCGTGTGGTGTTTCTCTCTGTGCGTGGTACAGTCGAGGAATTACGCACTGCCACTACCTCTGCTGTGAGCGTGGTGGTGGGTGCGCAACCCGATATGCTGACGTTTACACCCGATGGTCGTCGCGTTGTTGTTGCTAACGAAGGCGAACCAAACGGCGGTGCGTCCTATTTGCCAGACCCCGAAGGCTCTGTCAGCATTATAGACCTTCCCGCTCCTGTCGGTGGCGTGGTGAATCTTCGGTCTATTACGCAAGCGTCGGTACGCTTTGTACGGTTCAACGAGTTTAATGTTGGCAGCTCACGCCACAGTGAACTTCGCGCCGAACTTCCCAGATTGCACTTTCCCTCCCCCACCAGTGCTACGGTCGTAGCGGGTGCGCTTCCGGGCAGACTTGTTACGATTGCTCAAGATATCGAGCCTGAATACATTGCCGTTTCGCCCGACTCTCGCACAGCATATGTTACGCTACAAGAAAACAACGCGTGGGCTATCATTGACCTCGAAACCGCTCGTGTGCGCAGCATCCGTGCTATGGGATTCAAAGACCACAGCCGCCCGGGCAATGGATTTGACGCAAGCGACCGCAGCACAAGCATCAAAATTTGGAACTGGAATGTGTTTGGGATGTACCAACCCGACGCACTTGCAGCGTTTTCGGTGGGCGGGCGCACCTTTATCGCTGGCGTGAACGAAGGCGACACACGAGATTATCCGCCGTCTTACAGCGAGGAAATTCGGGTCAATTCAGCACAATATGTTCTTGACCCTATGCGCTTTCCCATGCGTGATAGCCTCAAACGCGATTCTGTGTTGGGCAGATTAGTCGTTACACGCGCACGAGGGGATATTGATGGCGACGGCGACTTTGACGAAATCTATCTTCCGGGCGGACGCTCTCTTGCACTATGGGACGACAATGGGGAATTAGTCTGGGACAGCGGCGACCTGTTCGAGCGCGTTACAGCACAACAGCTACCACGATTTTTTAACTGTAACCGCGATGCCGTAACGCCCAAAGTTCGCAGCGACGACAAAGGTCCTGAGCCAGAAGGCGTTGCTATCGCTCAGATGGGCGACAGTATCTACTGCTACGCAGGGTTGGAGCGCACAGGTGGCATCATGGTGTTCAACGTTACTGACCCACGCAATCCACGATTTGTTCAGTACATAACCACACGCGATTACAGCCGCCCGATTGGTGGTGATGTCAGCACTGAGGCAATTCTGACCATTCCCGCCTCGGCAAATCGTTTGCGCCGCCCGCTTGTGGTGGCTTCGCATGAAGTGAGCGGCACGGTCAGCATTTTCACTGCCGATAATGCTCCCACGTCCGTGCAACACGTCCACAATGCCTTGCAAAGCGGTATGCAGGTGGCAACGTTGAGCAGTGGCGTGTTTTTATGCTCTATTCCCACCTTCGGAGCCCAAGCCGTAACGATGCATGTAAGCGATGTACTCGGTAAGCCTGTTCAAAGCATTGCTTACAGTGGAACGGAGCAGACACCAATGCTCCAGCACCTTCTGGATGTGAGCAATCAGGGAGCGGGTGTGTACTTTCTGACTATTCATTGCGGCGAACGCACGCTCACCCATAAATTTGTCGTTGAACGCTAAACGATTTCGTCTTGCAAGCGTAATGTTTGCCATGATGTTTGCAGAGAACTAGCAACAAACAAACGCCTGTGAAGGAGGACTCTTCTGCTTCACAGGCGTTTTATGTATCAAGAACTCGACCATGCTGCACTTGTGCGCGTGAGATACTCGCTTGGATATCATTCGTGAGCAGCAGCCTTTGCTTGGGAGGTGTGTAAACGTGCAAACGTCTTATACCTTGATAAACCAGCGTTTGCGCCACAACCACCACGCTAAGGCAAACATCATCAGGTTAAAGCACACCGCATAGGCAAGCGAAATATTCACAGGACTCAGAGGCAACGAGCCAAAGATGTTGTAGATGGCAGAACGCAAGGAGAGTTCGCTGCCGTCGGCTTGGGGAACTTTTATCCACATCCAGGTCTTCAGAATCAGTGCGGACATCGCAAAAATAAACAGGGCGTTCATACCGTATATCACCAATGGCTTGAACACTGCTTGTGCAGTCCGTGAGGGGCGCACATCCAAAAACCAATAGAACACCGAAAACATAATGAGTGCCCATCCCGTCATCATCACACAATAGGACGTTGTCCAGAGGCTTTTGTTAATGGGCATAAACGTTGCGTCTATGCACACCGCCACAAACAAACACGCCAAACCAGCAAAGAGCATCCACACGGTTTTTTCCTCTTTGGAAAAGTTTGCGGCAAGCCACCGCCCAGCCAAGACACCGAACAGTTGGCTGCAAACGGCGGACAGCGTGGTGAAGAGTCCTTCGGGGTCCCACGTTTTCGCTGCTGCCCAAAGATGCCCGGACAGCAAAGCACGGTCTATGAATGAGCCAAAATCTCGCCCTGCTTCCAGCACACCTGCTCCCCATACGCCTTGCGGGTCTGGCACAGGCACAAACACCATTCCCGCCACATACACGGCTTGAAAAGCAACAAGCGCGATAATCTGCCCGCGCAAACGGCAATACAGCACCACCGGTGCAGCCAGAGCCACACACAGCGCAATGCGCTGCAACACACCCGGAATCCGCACTGTGGCAACGTCAAAGCGCGGATACAGGTTCAGAGCCAGACCGATAAGAAAAATGATACCAGCACGTTTCCAGAGTGTAAACAGCAACTCGCGCTTGTTCGCACCAGATTCCGCGCGTTTGCCCAGCGACAGCGTCATGGAAACGCCACCAATAAACAGGAAAAACGGAAAAATCCAGTCCGTAAACGTCCAGCCGTGCCACGGCGCGTGAAGAAGTTGCGGGTACACAGCCTTCCAATCGCCCGGATTATTGACTAAAATCATACCAGCGATAGTAAAGCCGCGAAAAGCGTCTAAGGAGACAAGGCGTTCATTCGTGTTCATTGTATGCTTTGATGTGGTGCGGTTGCCTGGCTCACGCAAACGAGCGTAGCAGCGTGACCATGTCCCGAACAGCACGGTCAAGCCCGACAAAAATAGCGCGGGACATGATAGCATGACCAATGCTTACTTCTTCGAGTTCATTGATAGTGCAAACGGGAGCCATATTGACGTAATTGAGTCCATGCCCAGCCGTTACTTTGAGGTTCAGCGAAGCGGCATATTCCGCCGCACAGCGCAGCCGCTTGATTTCAGCTTGCTGTTCGGCTGGGGTGCGTGCGTTAGCGTAAATGCCTGTGTGGAATTCCACGATTTCCGCGCCAGCAGTTGCCGCCGCGTTAATTTGTTCTTGCTCAGGCTCAATAAAAAAACTGACAGCGATGTCTTTTTGGTGCATTTGCGCCACAACGTCGGTGTAATAGTGTAACTTTGCCACTACATTTAAGCCGCCTTCGGTGGTGAGTTCTTCGCGGCGTTCAGGAACGAAGGTAACTATATCGGGCAATATATCGAGCGCAATGCCTATAATCTCTGGCGTAGCAGCCATTTCAAGGTCGAGTTTCGTTTTGACTGTTTCCCGCAGCAGTCGCACATCACGGTCGTTAATGTGGCGGCGGTCTTCGCGCAGATGGCAAACAATGCCCACTGCGCCCGCAAGTTCGGCGATTGCCGCGCCTGAGACGGGGTCTGGTTCAATGCCGCCTCGTGCCTCGCGCAAGGTGGCAATGTGGTCAATATTGACAGCAAGGTGTATCATGCCAAGAAGAGAAGTGAACAAAGTGAACAACGTGAACAGCGTGCAATGCAAAAAACATGCTGTGGTTGGTTGTGCATTCCGCAAGATGCAGCGTGCATTTGTCGAATTTATCAAGATTCTGGCGTTTTTTCAACTTTGAAGTTTAGATAAAAATGAGCGTCTATTATTCGTGTCCCCCCTGCAAGCCGCTTTGCGCCTTGCTTCCCCCCGAATTCGGGGGGATTGAGGGGGGGGAGAAGCGCAGACAAGGTTTGATGCGGTGTTCAGAGATTTATCTCAACTTCAGCAACTATTACATTGCAGCGTCACGCTTCAAGAGTGATGACTACTTTTCCAGTAGTGCTGCCCGATTGAAACATCGTCAAGGCTTCGGGCAGATGCTCAAAAGGGAAAACGTGTCCCACAAATGGCTTGGGAAGGCGCATGGAGATTAATTCATCGACCATTTGCTGCAACAGTGGCAGATTATTCCACAGATAAATCAGGTTAAAGCCCAGTATTGCCTTGTTGTCCTCAATCATCTGGAGCGGGTCGAAGCGTGGGCGTTGAAAGTACTTCCACAGAAGTTTGGGATAGTTGGGGCGGTTGCCCTGAAATGCCAAATGTGCCGAGCCAAAACACACTACACGCCCCGCAGGCGCAAGTGTTTCATAGCCCACACGCATAAGAGAGCCACCCAAACTGTCCAAAATGAGATGAAGTGGTCTGCCATCAAGGGCGGACTGTAATGCTGCCCGAAAATGTTCTGCGCTGGCTCTGCTGCTGCCAGAGCGCACAATCACGTGGTCATAGCCTTCACGCTCCAACAAAGCACGTTTCGCGGCATTGCCAATAGTGCCAATAGTTATCACGCGCCCTTGCATCATGGTTTTGGCTATACGATGTGCCAGAAGTCCCACGCCACCTGCTGCGCTGTGGATAAGCACTGTGGGCGCGGGCTGCTCCGAAAACGCGCCGAACTGCTCCAAGCCGCCCAGATGCTTGAGCGCATAATACGCAGTGAGTGACTGCACTAAAAACGCCGCGCCTTCCAAAAACGACCAACCTTCGGGAAGAGGCTGTACATACTGGGCATCTACCACAACGTGGGTCGTGTACGCACCAAAACGAATAGCTCCCATCACGCGGTCGCCAAGTGCAATGTGGCGCACGTTCTGACCGCATTCCACCACTACACCAGCATACTCCAATCCGGGAATAAAACTGCCTTTGGGCGTAGCACTATACAAGCCAAACATGGCAAAAATGTCGGCAAAATTCAGACCGATAGCGCGAACTTCTATCAGCACATCGTTTGCACCAAGCGGCGGTATTGGTTCGGTAACACGATGCAGATTGGACAGTGCGCCCGTGCGGTCAATGCGATACGATTGTCTGGTCATAAGAGTCAGGGGTGTTGAAATGGTGTAAAAACAGCAGTCCAAACGGTAAGGCAGTCCAAACGGCGGCTGAAGCACTCAAAAAACCGTCGCTCTGCCGCGAAGTGGATGTTGCAAAAAAAAATCCCCTGCAACACTGCGTTACAGAGGATGTTTCATGCTAAAAAGCGTCCAAAAGGCTTGTTTACTATTGCGCTCCACCTAAGCGCACAACGGCGATTTTTGCTTCAGCGACGACTTCGCTGTATTCAGGAGATTCAGCAAGACGCTTAAAGAGTTTGAGTGCGGCATCTTTTTGACCAGCTTTTTCATAATTCATGGCAGCGTATAAGGCAAAACGCTCGCTCTCGCCTAATTCTTCACCGACTTTTGCAGCTTCCTCGTACAATTTCGCCGCATCAACGTAGTTTTTGCCCTGCGCTTTGCAGGAGGCTTTGCCAGCCAGACCGCCCATTTTGGTAATAGGGGCATCTGCGCCAGAGGCTTGGTCGTAGTAGCGTTCAGCGCTGCCAAAATCGCCGCCAAACGATAAAATGTTCGCTGCGTACAGCGCAGCCAGTTTGCCTGTTTCGGTGCTGCTGTACGTATCGGCAATCGTCTTTAAGCCTTGCACTTGGTTGCCACGAATCAGCACTTGATTGCCCAGACCATTCAAGGCTTCGTTGTAGTATCCTTGTTGGTAATACGGCGAAACTCGTGAAAGCGCGAGCGAGGCTTCTTTTTCGTTGTTGTCTTGAACATACCTGTACCCGAACCATCCACCAACCAAGACCAGCACCAGCGCGGCACCAATCAAGCCATACCGAACAACGGGGTTGTTCAGCGGAGAACTTTCGTCAATCTCTTCATACTCTTCGTATTCTTCGACAGCGTCTTCAAGTTCTTCATTCTGCTGTTGGTCGAGTTCTTCCTCTTTTTCTTTGAGCTTCTTTTCCATGAACATTGCAAAAAAGCGTGACAAATGTGTGTTGGTGTTGCACGCCCAAAGGGATTTGAACCCCCAACCTTTGGAACCGGAATCCAACGCTCTATCCAATTGAGCTATGGGCGCGTAGGTCTTATTGTGCGTTTTGAACCGCATACGTAATAGTAAAGCGGTAAAGAACCGCAATGTACGACTTTTTTGCAAAAAAACAAACGTTTATCGTTTTCTCTCATCTTCAACGAACGCTCAAAAATCCTCAAACCGCAGAACCAGTGCCAATGCGTGATGCGGCAGGGCATTGGCAACAGTAACGTGATACCGTACCTGCAGATTCCACTGCCGCGTAATTTCCCAGCCCGCGCTCACACCAAGCGTCAAGCGTTGCTCAAGGTCGCCGTCCAAAAAGGTAACGGTTTCCGCATCCAATGCCGTGCGAACGCCTGTTTGTGGGTCAAAACGGTAGCGAAGGGTCTGCAAAGGGCTTCCGCCAACATTGCGCACCAAGTCGCCGTTTGGATTCACGATGTTTTGACCATGCCGCCGCCACACTGCGCTGAAGACCACAGGATAGCGATTGCCATACCACCAGCGCACCTGCGCCGCGAGTTCATCGGCATTGGGCGGTACATGCCCTGCAAACAAGAATCCATCATGCGTGGCAGCGTTTTGGCGGTCAAAGTGTGAAAACGTGTACGGCTGAACCCGCGTGTATTCGAGCGTTGCATCAAACGGTACAAACACTGGCGACAGCATCACTGCTGCGTTCCACGCCCATTTGTTTGACCACCAGCCCGTGCCAATGCGGTCGAAAATCACATCATCCAGCACAAATGTTCCTTTGAATTGTACGCCCGCCAGTGGTCTGAATGTGGCATCCAGAGCCATTTGCAGGTTGTCGCGGTCGCGGAGCGCGTTGCTCACAGACCGCAAAAAACTCACGGGCAGCAAGTATGGCAATTCCACGCCGCGCCGCGAGTACAGCACTTGCTCGGAAATCCCCACCTCGCCCCACGTGCCACGAAATGCCAAGCGGTGATATGCCATGAACTTGCTTGGAATCTCTGTTCCCGCGCCGTAGGAATTCGGGTTCGGTTCGGGCTCACCAAGCAGCGAAAGGTGCATAAAGCGATACTCAAACCCCGAAAATTTCCCGCCCAGCATGAGCGCGTCCGCCACAGGAGCATTGTCGGAAAACAACAACCGGGAGTTGTAGCCACTGCCTATAAGCCGCGTTTCGCGCCCCAAACCCGCATAAAACCACCGATGGTCAAAACGAACGTGGGATTCACTGAAGTCAAAATTGCCTGAATTGCCTTCGGTGTACAGCCGCCACGTCAGATTATGCCTGAGCCGAGCGTCATTTGTTAAGTTCGGCGACGCACGATTTCCCGCAATGAGCGCACCATTGGTGCCCTGCAGAAAAAAACCTAACGCGCTGTCAATGGTGCCAAAAACCCTTCCGCCTACGTCAGCCATCAACGCTGTTTCCGCGCTGCCGCCCGAAGTTGCGGCACTGTTGAGTACTCTGCTGTACAGCCGTCCGTCCAGTGCCACCAGCGGTACAACATTGACCGTGAGCCATTGGCTGCGCTGAACGTACAAGAATTTGTCATCGTCGGAAACAAGCCGCGACACCAACACCTGTGTAGAATCCGTTGGGCTAACAAACACGGTCGAGCGGCTTTGCGGGGCAATCCCAAATTCCCGTTCAAACCGCGCAAGCGTGGATTTATCAACTTCAGCGAGCAGCGAATCATGCTGCCGTGCGCTCTGGAGTGCAGCAACGATTTCTTTGCGCTGAAGCGGCAGTACCGACGAAGAAAAGTCCGCAGGCAAGATTTTCTGGGCTTCCCAGCGCATAAGCGTTTGATACACGGGATGCACCACAGGCACGTGTTCGACTTGTGCGTGTGCTATCTGAACGCTGCTAACCCAGCACACAGCACATATCAACGCTTGCAGTTGGATTCGGCGACGCGCAGATAGTCCTGCAGTGGCAACAACCGTCGTGTAAACAACAGCGATGGACTTCATATGGTGGTCATACATTGAGTGCGCGAAGATTGTGGTCAGTGCTTGAGGTGTTTTTGGCATCCGTCTTTCCGAGCGCGTGCTCCAAGAATGCTTTGTCATCTCGCTTTAGGTGTGGGAGCGTTTTATTCGGCATAGTATTCTTGCAAGGATTTTACTGCCACAGCACCGCCTGAACGCAGGAATTTCAAGCCCCTGAGCGTGGCTTGTGCAGCAGCAAGCGTGGTAAAAAACGGCACTTTGTTTTTCATGGCAGCACGCCCCATGACCATCTCGTCGAACCGTGAATTTTCGCCTTTGGGGGTGTTGATGACCATAGCGGTTGCGCCGGATTCGATGTGGTCTATTACGTTAGGACTGCCCTCGAAATATTTCAGCAAGGGCGTGGCGCGGATGCCGTTGGACTCAAGCCATGCAGCCGTGCCTTTGGTTGCCCAGATTTCAAAGCCCAACTCGGCATAACCTTTGAGCATTTGCGCGGCTCTTGGGGTTTTGTCGCGGTCGCAGAGCGAGGCAAAGACGCGCCCAAACTGTGGCAAGCGGTGTCCAGCAGAAATATTTGCTTTCACAACCGCACTGGCAAAATCACCGTCTATGCCCATCACCTCGCCTGTGGAGCGCATTTCTGGTCCCAGATACAAATTCGCCTTTGGAAATTTGTTGAACGGGAACACCGATTCTTTGATAGCCACGCGCTTGGTGGACAGCGAAAAATCCTCAATCTCTGGTAATTCCTTGCTACCGAATTTCTGCCCCAGCATCACCCGCGTAGCAAGTTGCGCCAGTGCCACCCCGCGCGCCTTCGAGACAAACGGCACCGTACGCGAGGCACGGGGATTAACCTCAAGAACGTAGAGTTCATCGTTTTGCAGGGCAAATTGAATGTTCATTAAGCCCACCACGTTCAACGCCTTTGCCAAGCGGCGCGTGTAGTCCACGATGTGGTCAAACTGTTCATTGGTGATGTTATACGGCGGCAACACACACGAAGAGTCGCCAGAGTGAATACCAGCTTCTTCGATGTGCTGCATCACACCGCCAATAACCACGCGCTCGCCGTCGGAAACTGCATCAACATCAAACTCGTAGGCATTTTCCAAAAAATGGTCTATCAGCACGGGGCGTTCAGACGACACACCGATAGCGCGGTTCATGTACTCGCGCACGGCTTCATCGCGGTAGCAAATTTGCATAGCACGCCCGCCAAGCACATAGCTTGGGCGTACCAGAACGGGATACCCAATGCGGTTTGCCGCGTCGATAGCTTCCTGTATGGTTGTGGCTGTGCCGTAGGGTGGGCAGGCGATATGCAAACTGTCCAAGAGCGCGCCAAATCGTTTGCGGTCTTCGGCAAGGTCAATGCCTTCGGGGGATGTGCCGAGAATACGAAATCCAGCCGATTCCAAGCCGTGCGCGAGTTTGAGCGGTGTTTGCCCACCAAAGGTAACGATAACGCCATCGGGCTGCTCGAATTCTACCACGTTCAGCACATCTTCCAGCGTGAGCGGCTCAAAGTAGAGCTTGTCGGCAATGTCGTAATCGGTGGAAACCGTTTCGGGATTGCAGTTAATCATAATTGCCTCGAAGCCGCATTGTTTGACGGCAAAAATGCCCTGCACACAGCAGTAGTCAAATTCAATGCCCTGCCCAATGCGATTGGGTCCGCCCCCCAAAATCACCACTTTTTTGCGCTCCGAACGCACGGATTCGTTCTCTTGCTCGTAGGTGGAGTAATGGTACGGCGTGTGGGATTCAAATTCTGCGGCACAGGTGTCTATGGTCTTGAACACTGGTCGGACTCCTGCTTGCAGTCGGTGAGCGCGGAATTCTGTTTCAGTGCAGCCCGTGATAAGGGCAAGTTGGCGGTCGGAAAAGCCCAGAGCCTTGTAGTGGCGGAGTTTGTGGGCGGTGAGTGTTTGAAAAAACGCACCACTGTTTGTGCCAACTTCAGTTTCCCACGCACGCCGCTCTGCGAGCAGCGTTTCAGCAGCTTCGACAATCTGGCGGCACTGCTCAATAAACCACGCATCGTAGCCCGTCAGGTTGTGGATGTGGTCGGTAGAAAGCCTCATGCGTAGTGCTTCGCAGAGGTCAAACATCGAGTCGGATTTGCGCCGGAACAGCCGTTTGCCCAAAATTTCTTTATCCACCGTAAATGTGGAAGGCGGTGTGAGATACTCTGCGCTGTCGTAGCCAAAACCGTAACGGCTTTTTTCCAGACTGCGAAGGGCTTTTTGAAAGGATTCTTTGAATGTGCGCCCGAACGCCATTGCCTCGCCGACGGATTTCATCTGCACGCCCAATTCATCATCCACGCCCTTGAATTTTTCAAAATCCCAGCGCGGAATTTTTGTGACCACGTAATCAATTGTTGGCTCAAAACATGCTGGCGTTGCGCCCGTGATGTCGTTGGTGATTTCGTCAAGCGTGTAGCCAACGGCAAGTTTGGCAGCAATTTTGGCAATGGGAAATCCTGTGGCTTTCGAGGCAAGCGCACTCGAACGCGAAACGCGGGGGTTCATCTCAATAACAATCAATCGCCCATTGTCTGGATTAACGGCAAATTGAACGTTTGAGCCACCTGTTTCTACGCCGATTTCGCGCATAATCTTGATGGCGGCATCGCGCATAAACTGATACTCGCGGTCGGTGAGCGTTTGTGCGGGCGCAACGGTGATGCTGTCGCCTGTGTGAACGCCCATAGGGTCGAAGTTTTCAATCGAGCAGACGATAACCACGTTGTCTTTGGTGTCGCGCATCACCTCAAGTTCGTATTCCTTCCAGCCGATAATGGATTCTTCCACCAACACCCGATGAATTGGACTTTCCTGCAATCCATATGCGAGTTTTTGCCGAAAATCGTCCCAGTTGTATGCCGTGCCGCCGCCTGTGCCGCCAAGCGTGAACGAGGGGCGAATAATCAGGGGAAAAGTGCCAATACGCTCTGCCATTGCTATGCCTTCTTCCATAGTGGAAACAAAGCCACCGCGCGGCATTTCTAAGCCGCATCGTTTCATAGCTTCAAGAAATTCTTCGCGGTTTTCTGCCATTTCGATAGAGCGCACGGTAGAGCCGATAAGCTGGATACCGTATTTGTCTAAAATGCCCAGTGTGTGCAGTTCCATTGCGGCGTTGAGCGCGGTTTGTCCGCCAACGGTGGGCAGAATGGCACTTGGGCGTTCTTTTTGGATAATGGCTTCGATGTACGTCGGCGTGATTGGCTCAATGTAAGTGGCATCGGCAATGTCGGGGTCGGTCATAATTGTAGCGGGGTTGGAATTCACTAAAATCACCCGCAGACCTTCTTCGCGCAACGCGCGGCAGGCTTGCGAGCCGGAATAGTCAAATTCGCAGGCTTGACCGATAACGATTGGACCAGAGCCAATCACCAGAACACTTTCGAGGTCAGTACGTTTAGGCATGGTGTTGTATGATAGTGAAACGTGAAGAGACTTCGTTCAAAAGTTTTCAAAAGCACCCTTCCCCGCCCATTTCCCACTGGCAGAGGGTGCTTGAAGCGCGAAAAGCGGGTGAGGGTATTGTCAAGACCTTGTCAGTAAGTGCTTCTGAAAGAAGTCTAAGGAAATAATCAAGCAGAGGCAGTACCGAGCAAAGGCAGTGCATGGTTGCGCTGTGTTTTCTCAGCACCAATGTGCAAGCAAAAAAAAGTGCTCAGGACTCGCGCCCAAACACCCTTCCATTTGTCCATTGCGTATAAACGTGTATCTCTCTGTTGCGTGGTTCATCTGCTCAGTGGTAGTTCAACAATGAACGTTGCTCCTTTGCCGAGTTCGGACTCGCACCATACAGTGCCGCGCATAGCTTCAACCATTTTTTTGACAATCGAAAGCCCCAACCCTGTTGAGTGTTCGCCGCCAGTAGGTTTAGCTGTAAGCCGTGCAAATTTGCCGAACAGGTTCTTCATGTCTGTTGCACTCAATCCCGGGCCTTCGTCTTGTACTTCCACTCGTGCTGTGCCTGCGCTGGTGGCTCGTACACGGACGTAAATAGCCTTGCCCTGTGGCGAGTATTTCACAGCATTGGAGACGAGGTTGTCTAAAACCTGCATCGTTGCTGCTTCGTCGGCGAGCGCATTGATAGTGCCCTCAGAGGAATAATGCAGCGTGAGCTGTTTTGCTTCGGCGCGGGCTTTGTAATCATTCACCGCTGCTTGAGCAAGGAAACTGATGTTACAGGATTTTATGTCAAACGCTCTGCCGCCACGCTCAATTTGGTTCACATCCAAAAGGTTTTTGATGAGTTCCATCATGCGTTGCGACGAACTGGTAATAACACCAGCAAACTTTGTAATGTCCGTGTGGCCGAGCGTTTCTGGTTCGTTGAGCATAGTGCCAGCCATTTGAATAGCCGCCAACGGATTTTTGAGGTCGTGAGCCAGAATGCCCATCATCTCATTTTTTTCATTGTTCAATTCTTCCAACTGCGCCAGAGCTTGAGCGAGTTCAGCATTGTGTGTTGTAACGGCATAGTGGCTAAAGCACAGACGGATAGCTTCGAGCAGTTCGGCGTTTTTCCAAGGTTTGGTCAAAAACCGATAGACGTTGCCCAAGTTAATGCTGTCTATAATATCGTTTACGTCGGTATAGCCCGTGAGAATAACTCGTATTGCGCTGGGGACGTATTGGGTGCTTTGTGCTAAAAACTCTGCGCCGCTCATGCCAGGCATGCGCTGGTCGGCTAAAATAACCTCTGGCGTAAACCCTTCGGCGAGGATTTGTAAGGCATCTGCGCCCGATGTTGCCGAACGAACAGCGTACATATCGCCAAAGAGATTGACTAACATTGTCAGTAGCGATTCTTCATCGTCCACAATGAGCAGATTTCGTTTTTGCTGCTCGAACGCTGTTTCCTTTGGAAGTTCGGTGCTGCGACTTGTTTTGAGTTTAAGCATACATCTATAAAAATTCCTGTCAATGGCAAACCCAGTAGCGAAGTATCATCCTCACAAAGAGTCCACAACCAACTATCAACTATGATGCTATGATAGCACAGATACTATGATAGCCACTCATGACACACATTGCTGTTCTGTTGTTTTTCTGTAAACCAACATCTTGACGCACTCTTGAAATATGCGCGATTACGACGTTTTAATATCAGACGAATTCTCGCGTTTTCCAAGTAAAAAATATGTATTCATCATGCCTTTGCCCTTGATTTCAATGCTCCCGCGCTTTTCAAACACAAATGTTTCCGCAAGTTGTCTGTACACAAACTCGGAGCAATGAATTCGCCCTGCCTCGCCGCGAGATTCCATACGGCTTGCAATATTGACCGTGTCGCCCCACACGTCGTAAACAAATTTTTTCTTGCCAATGACCCCCGCTGTGACCGAACCTGAATGCAAGCCAATCCGTAAGTGCCAAGGCTGTCCTGTTGTCTGGCGGAACTGTTCTGCCAATTGCATTAAGCGGAGGGCAAAAAGGGCGGTCTGCTCAGTAGCGTTGGGACATTCACCGAACAACCCTGATGCAGCCATGTAGTTGTCGCCGATAGTCTTAATTTTTTCTACACCAAAGCGTTCGGCGGCAGCATCACACAAAGTGAACCACCTGTTGAGGGTGTCCACCAACTGCTCTGCCGATGTGCTGGCGGAATACGCGGTGAAGCCCACTAAATCAGCAAACAAAATTGCAGCGTGGTCAATGCTATCAGCAATGATGGACGCGCCGTCTTTGAGTTTCGTAGCAACGCTAAAGGGCAGAATGTTCAGCAAGAGGCTTTCAGAGCGTTCTTTTTCGTAATCCAGAAGCATATAGGCTTGCTCAAGTTGATTGCGGCTTTGTACCAACTCTGCATTGGCTTGCTGCAACTCGCTGTTGAGCCTTGAGAGTTCCTGCATGGCTCGGGCTAACTCTGCATTCTGCGTGGTGATGTTGTAGTGTTCAAACGACAAACGAAGAGCTTCCACCAACTCCGCGTTTTTCCACGGCTTAGTCAAAAACCGATACACATTGCCAACATTGATGCTGTCGATAATATCCGTTACATCGGTGTAGCCAGTTAAAATCACCCGCACAGCTCTGGGGGCGTGTTGCGTGCTGAGAGCTAAAAATTCTGCGCCGCTCATGCCGGGCATGCGCTGGTCGGCAAGGATAACTTGAGGATAAAAGCCTTCAGCAAGAACGCGCAATCCCGCCTCGCCTGAGGATGCTGTTTTGACAGCATAGCGTCTGCTGAACAGAACTTCCAGCGTTTCCAGCAATGCTGGTTCGTCATCAACTATCAACAGGCTTTGGTGTTGCGGGATTGGTGCTACTGGAGTCGTGGTAGTTGGAAAAGTGAATGGCTGGGGCAAACCCTCAGAACTGGGAGTAGAAGATGATGGAGAAGATGGTAGAACTGCCTCAACCTCCGCCACAGGCTGCGTTGTTTTATCAGATGAACGGTCTGAAGGCAACGTTGTTGTTCGCAGTTTGAGCATAATGCTTAGTGTATGTGAGTATTGAACCGATACATCAGCCCACAAAGTTACAAAAAGTCCGTGTATTGACCGATAAGAACTTTTGTTCTTTAACAAGAAGAAGTAGCAGCCAACAACAGAACAGATATTCCGCAAGCGCACCAATTATATTATAGGGTCATAGGGTAATCGCATGAAAATTTTTGGACGGTGTGGAGACAAGTCATGCCTTGTCTCTACTATGAAGGTTTTATGCGGTTTTTCGACGTTTATGCGATTGCCCTGCAGCAATCAAGAAAAACGACGAAAAGTCAGAGCTTTTTTCTATTTTTGCTGTTCTCTTGAAGCACACGCTTTGTGGATTGTTGGTATTGGAGTTGTCTAACATTTTAACAATGAGCGCAGAGAGCGCGGAGAACGCAGAGAAATTATGAGCAGAGAAAAGTATGTTCGACGAGTGGGGAACAAGATATTGTCCTGCTTCTCCGCGCCCTCGGCGTTCTCTGCGCTTAAAACTTTAGACAACTTCATTGTTTGTGTACGACATTTTGTGCGAAAAAAAACCATGGCTGAAATACGGACGACGACA
>Ga0272446_1001702_pt1 | contig 31449 bp, 29 predicted proteins | sample YNPCB0061_FD_194587 | JGI IMG/M metagenome (GOLD analysis project Ga0272446, IMG submission 194587) | Hot spring microbial mat communities from Yellowstone National Park, WY, United States - YNP-CB-006-1 | ecosystem: Environmental > Aquatic > Thermal springs > Hot (42-90C) > Sediment | place...
TTTGACTGCCCCCACCCGCATTAAGTTGTGGGTGACAGCTCAAGGGAAAAGCGAAGCAACGCGGCTTCAGCCCGTTGCGTAGCATCCTTTGGGAATCCCCTCTCTTTCAAGGAGGGGAGAAGTCAATGTCTAAGGTCAGGCACCGACGTGATGGCCTAGCGGAACCACTAAATCGCCACTACGATAGCGGTTAACCATTGCTGTGAGAGCTTGCTCCATCTCACGGGCATGCTGCTGCGGATTCCACAGGGGAGCGCTACGCTTAGCTTGGCGGAGTTGCCAGCAGACATGGCGGCGTAGCTCCGGCTCAGTGCCCATACGGATTCCCCAGTTGACGTATTCCTCATCGCTGAGGGCAATTCCGTCCGTGACCCCAACATTTTTGAGAAAGGTGTAGGTATGGCGAGCCACAAACTGTTGCCCCACTTTCGTGACAATGGGCACTTCTAGCCATAGGGCTTCGAGGCTCATCGCACCACCCGTATAGGGATAAGTATCCAGCACCACATCCACATCGTAGAGATTCGCGCGGTGTACTTCGGGGACATCAGAGGTTAAAAAATGCAGCTTACTAAGGTCAAAGCCCTCGGCGGAGGCAACATCCCGACACCACTGCTCAAAGAGGGTACTGCTCTGATGGTATTTAATGACCAAGACAGCATTTTTGACCGCAGCAACAATCGCTAGCTGAAGTTTTAGCATCTCTGGTTGAATTTTGCTGGCACGCTGGGCACACAGAAACACAACAGTGTCATCGCCAAGGCCAAGGTGCTTACGGATACTAGTTTTATTAGCAACATCATAGCCATCCAACGATAAGTAGCAATGGGGGAGTCGCCACAGAGTTTCGGTGTACCACGCTTGGGCACCATCAGGGAGGATATAGGGATCAGCAATGAAGTAGTCCACTGTGGGGAGGCCAATGGCATCAAACCCCACCCATGTTGCTTGGACTGGCGCTGGTTTGAGGCTCAAGAGCTGAAAGGTAATATCGCTAGTGCAGCTATCGAGATCAATGAGTAGATCGATGCGATCCTCGTAAATTTGTTGGGCAATCTCACCAGCATTGATGTCACATTTGCGAAATTGAGTAAAGGTGGCCTCAAACCACTCAGCGAGGCGATCGGCCTTTGCGGTGCGAGACCAAGGGTTATAGGCAAACAGTTCAAACCGCCCTCGATCACACAAACGAATAAAGGCACGGATTTGATGGCTAGCGGGATGCTCAAAGAAACAACTACCAATAAAGCCAACCCTTATTTTGGAGGAGTTGCTAGGTAGAGTCTGTTGTGGCTGCGAGGGTTTATAGTACGGTTCAACAGGCAATAGGTAACGGCCATAATCGTGAAAAATACGATTGCGATCGTTGTAGATGGGTTTGATCTGGGCGGGTTGATCCACCTGATGACACAGATGAAAATAAGAAGCAATGGCATAGAAAATACTGCCAAAATCTATGGCCTGCTGTTGGGTCTGCTCCGCTAGGTAATGGTTGCTGTCTTGAGACCCCTCCAGCCATTCCTGATAGAGAGCCTTCACCGTTTGGGCATAGCTGAGATCGTACTTAAAGGTTTGCAACACATGGAGTTTCGCTGTCACACTCATGTCTTGGCGTAGGGGGGTGGCTGGAAAGTCAAAGAGCCGATTGGCGCAGTGCAAGGCTAACTCAGGTACTTTGCCTTTGGCACACACTCGCGAGAGAAACTCGTACAGCCCCCATTGTTTTGTAGCAAGCTCCAGATAAGGTTCAGCAAGACGAGAGGCAAATTTAGCGGGGTCATTATTGAGGTGCTCAAAGAGTAATGTTTCCAGCAGGGGGCGGAGTTCGGCATGGCCACTCAGCGCCTTGACAAACAAGGGAACTTCCGCAAGATCACTGTAGTTTTTGAGCAACGCCTTGATGCTAGCTATCAGGGTATCTGTGTCTGAGGGAGTTATCTCTAAAGGCTGAGAGAGTACGCCCAGGAGTTGACTGAGAAGATCTTGGATGTCAGGCTCTGGTAACCCAAGTTGTAAAGAACGATACAACAATTGCAGGCCGTTCCGAGGCGTGGCCGCAAATTCGTAGGCATAGCTGGTGAGCGCAAACTGCATGTCAATGGTCAATGAGGGTACTCCAGCTAGCTCTAGGAGGCAGTTCGCCCAATCTGTACTAATCTTGTCTTGCTCTGCGGCATCAAACTCACTCAGATACACCGACCAGAGGAGTTGGGCTTCGGCCTCTTGGGCTTGGAGAACATAGGCTGCCCCCTGATAGGCCAGCCAGCAGTGAGCAGTGGGAAACTGTTCACTGAGGGTGTCGCAGAGGGTGATGACCTCGGCATAGCGGCGCTGTTGGAGATAGTCACGGAGTCGTGCTTGCCAACGGGGCAAAGCAGCAATAGAGAACGTTGGACTCACTAGAGACGTGAGAAATGCCTCCCACTCTTGGGCCCGTAGCGACCAGGTGCAATGTTGGTGGATATAGGTCACTTGGGCGCGGAGGTGGTCTTCGAGGGCTGGCCAGTGCTCGGGCTGGCTAAATCGGTCTAGGGCGCGATGCAAGGCGTGCCCATAGGCACTGAGGTAAGCAGCTGTATCTTGGGGATAGGGAATGAGGTCTGCAAAACCAGCGGTGGTTTCAGGCAAAGCCCCAAAGGCACTGGTAATGAGATAGCAGCCGCTAGCCATGGCTTCAAGCGCCGCAATGCAAGAGGTTTCGGCAAAGGTGTTGGGATAGGCCCAGATAGTGGTGGTTCGAAGGGCTTGAACGAGGTCGGGTTGGGGGAGTGAGCCAATGTAGTTGACCCCAGGCAACGCCTGACAGCGTTGATAGAGATCGGCATACTTATCATCCTCATCGGTCTGCTGATAGACTTTCATGCTGGAATAGACATTCAGCGTGGCTGTTGGATGGGCAGCGTGAATTTGGGGCATCACCTCCAACAGCAGGTTCAGACCGCGGAACGGAGTGCTGGTGTAGGCAAGGGTGAGGTGTGGGGTTTTGTGGGCAAGAATGCTGTCGCTATCCGCAAATAGGTTTTCAAAGCAGGGGGCAATGGCATTGCGCAGGATAGTTATTTTGTTAGGGGGCAGTTGGAAGTGCTCGATGTAGGTTTGCCGTTGCCAGTCACTGATGAGGACAACGTGATCGTAAAGGGCTTGTTCTTGGGGGTCTCGGAGAGGGGCCACCGCCGGCTGATTGTAGGCGTGCTGAGTCCACAGCACTAAGCGGGTGGCGGGGGGAAGCATGGCGCGCAGATCCTGATTGCCAAAGCCACGGTTTAGGAGGATTGCCACCTCGGGGTTGAGGTACTCTAAAAATTCGGCTGTCAGTAATGAGAGGGGGAAATGGGGCACTCCCCGGACAATTTCGATGTGCGGCACATTGTTAAATTTAAATAACGAGATTTGATGCCCCCGCTGGCTCAGGTGATCTGCCAAATAGCAAAGGGCTGATTGGGATCCCCCTAAAGGGCGCTCGTAGGGGGTTTGTAGGGTATAGTCCCAAGAAATTCGATCAATAAACAGAATCCGCATATCGCTTATTTCAGCATAGGAATGTATCGAGGACGCACAACAACGACACTTTAGATACTGGCTAAAAGGGAAAATGTTAGTATCGTTCCAATCTTACCCCTTGGGTTCTGGCTATGCCCCCCATCTACTTAGATGGACTGGCCACAACGCCTGTTGATCCGCAGGTTCTGGCAGCAATGCTGCCCTACTTTAGCGATCGCCCCGGAAATGCCAGTAATAGCGCCCATGCCTACGGCTGGGAAGCAGCGGCGGCGGTGGAAGTGGCGCGGCAGTATTTGGCGGCGGCCATCAATGCCGACCCGTCAGCCATTATTTTTACCAGTGGTGCCACCGAAGCAGATAACCTTGCCCTGAAAGGGGTGGCGGAGGCCTACTACAGTCATGGTCGCCATATCATTACGGTGCAGACAGAGCACAGTGCGGTACTGGCTCCCTGCCGTTATCTAGAGTCTGTGGGGTTTCGGGTCACCTATTTGGGGGTGAATGCCCACGGTCATATTGATCTGGAGGCTCTCGAAGAGGCGTTTGCTGCCGATACGATTTTAGTGTCGGTGATGGCTGCCAATAATGAAATTGGGGTGGTGCATCCCTTGGCGGAGATTGGTCGCCGCTGTCGCGATCGCAATGTGCTGTTTCATTGTGATGCCGCCCAAGCCCTTGGCAAAGTTCCCCTAGATGTTCAGCAGATGCACATTGATCTGTTGTCCCTGACGGCACACAAGCTCTATGGCCCCAAGGGAATTGGTGCGTTGTATCTGCGGCGCGATCGCCCTAGGGTGCAGTTAGCCCCCCAACTCCACGGCGGCGAGCAGGAGCAAGGATGGCGATCGGGCACCCTAGCGACCCCACTCATTGTCGGCTTTGGCGAGGCGGTGCGCTTAGCCCAGTCCCGCTTCACCGCGGATATGGCTCACCTGCGCCATCTCAAGCAGCATCTCTGGCTGGGGCTTTCAGCCCTAGGGGAGGTCTATTTGAATGGTGACTTAGAGCAGAGCTTGCCCAACTGCCTGAATATTAGCATTGGCGGTGTTGACGGCAGTGCCCTGCTGCGAGCATTGTATCCGCACGTTGCCCTGTCCTCTGGATCCGCCTGTAGTAGCGCCAAAGCTACCCCCTCCCATGTATTACTAGCCCTAGGGCGATCGCCCCAACTCGCTCGGGCAACGCTCCGCTTTGGCCTCTTGCGAACTACCACCCTAGAAGAGATCAATCAGGTGATTGGCTACGTGACGGAATGCGTGCAGCACCTACGGCAATAGGCAATACGCTATGAAGCGTGAGAAAAAAGTTGATAACCCATAATATCTTTCACATTTCTTAATAAAAATGCATTTTTTGTATTTCTTTACAATGTCTGTAAATGCTTACTATCACAGCACTTTAGTGATCTGGGTCACAGTTGATCCCCGGTCTGCGTAGAATTACGAATGATCCCCAAGTAACGGATTTCTTAGAATGATTACATTAGCAGAATAAGCCTTAAGTTATGGTTATAGCTGTGGCGATCGCCAACCTGAAAATTTACAAAACCTTGACAAATAGGCTGACGATTGCAGCCAGCATAAACTTTAACTTTCGTTACACGTAAGTTGTCGATAAGTGATCAGATTCGGGGGATTATCAATGACCAAGCTGTTACCGGTTACTGCCTACACCATTCGCCGTTTGTTGCGTCACTACCAAGGACAACTCCGATCTGTGGTCGCAGAGGGGGCGTGTCTGGTCGCTGATCCTGAAATTGACCTCAATGCCGTTCTTGAAAGTCTGTACTTAGATGAGGACGAAATTCGGGTTCAAGTTGCAGAAATTGAGAAGTTGATGATGACGTATCAGTTGCTCTTAAAAGCAGGTGCAAAAGAGCAGGCTACGGCCACAGAGGATAAAATTCTCTGGATTTTAGGGTTAAAACGCATCACCACGAAAACCGCCAACGCTGCTCCAGCCATGCCACAGATGATGGCTCTGAGTGTCTAACCACTGCGCAGGATAACCCGCTGATTTTGGCGAGCAACTAGAGAGAGGGTCAGCGGGCCTGCGGTATAGACGGGCGTGGGGGTGACCGCGCTAATATCGACAGTGCCCTGATAATCTTTGAGATCCAAGATGAATTTCACCAGTTCAATCTGCCGGAAGGAGCCAACGCTGCCGGTGACGGGATCCGGTAGCACTCCTGAGGAAATAGCCCGCTGATTGCTGACGGTAAACAACTGATCGAGCCGTTGAAAAATCTGTTCGTCGGTCATTTGGCTCGGATCAAAGGAGATGGTGGCCAAGTTCTCGCCTTCGCGAAAAACCTCTTGGTTGCGAGCCACTTGCGGCACAACTAAAATGTTATTTTCCCCCTGTAAATAGTTGGCAGCAGCTAGAATTCGCACGACGTAGGGCTGACCGTCACTAATTTGGGCACGGAGGCGATTAATGTCGGCCGCGGTCACCTGAATCACCTGATCAGTAGGTCTCAGGTTTTGGGGATTATTCAGGACGATGGCATTGCGGCGTGCCTCCCGTAGCAGTTGCTCAATGGCCTTGGTGGCTTGGTCGCGATCGCTGACGTTTTGAATGACTGCCGAGGCAAGCACCTGGCCCGTGCGAATAGACACCGTGCCCCGCCGTAACCCCAGCAACAAAATATTGACATTTTCCTCTAGGCGTTGGCGACTGGCTTCGAGGGCAGCAATTTCCTGCTGAAGGGTGCGCTGCTGATCCCGTAGCACCTGCTGCTGTTGGTTAGCCACCGCCAGTTGATCTTGAATACGGTCAATCTCCGCTTGGAGGCTGTTTTTCTGCGACTCCACCTCTGCTAACCGCTCTTGGGCGGTGCGAATCGCATTTTCTAAGGCTGCTTTTTGACCTGCTACATCTCGCAGGCGACCCTGAATGGCTTCTCGCTCCTGTTGCAGGCGTTGAATTTCCTGTCGCAGTTGTGTCCCTTGGGCTTCAAACTGTTTGAGTTCAGCTTGGGCGGTGGTGTAGCGGTTTTGCAGTTGGTTGAGTTCTGCCTCGGTGAGGGTTTGGCGGTTAACCGCCTGCTCTAAAATTTGATTGGTTTGGCCAAGGCGTTCGCGAACCGTGGCAAGTTCTACTTGGGATTGGGCCAGCTCGGCTTCAATGGCTTCTTTTTGGGCGCGGGTCTCTGCCAGTTCCCGTTCCGCTGCCTGCTGTTGCTTGCGAATCGTGCCAATTCGCAATAGACCATCCTGTAGTTCCCGACTGAGGGCAAAGAGTAAGGCTAAGGTAGAGGCGGAAATTAGGCTACCGGTGAGAATGGTAATCAGCACGGCTGTTTGCCGTGGGCGCAAATTAAACAAACTCAGGCGCGCTTTGCCCACCTTGGAACCCAGCCGATCGCCAACGGTTGCGATCGCGCCGCCTAAAACAATAACCGCTAAAACCAAAACGTACCCAGCCATACAGGGTGTTGCTGCTCACTCCCCAACTATACATTACGTAACAAAGGTAACAAAGGTAACAACGGCAGAACTGCAGTGGCCAGTGGAGGTCAAGTAGGCTACCCTCGATGGCCAAGCATTCTCACCGTTATCGGACTACCACTTCTAGCGTATGCGGTTAGACAAAATGCTATAAACTTTTGTGAGATCAAATTGCCATGGCCAATGTTGCAAATTGCCACTTGGAATGTCAACTCAATTCGCACTCGCCTTGACCATGTGTGCCAATGGTTGGACGCTACGGGCGTGGACTATTTGTGTTTGCAAGAGACAAAGGTGGTGGATGCGGAATTTCCACGGCACCCCTTTTTAGAGCGAGGCTATACCGTCTATTGTAGTGGCCAAAAGGCGTACAACGGCGTTGCCATTATTAGCCGTCAGCCCCTTGCAGCAGTGGAAGCAGGCTTTGCCCCCCAACTGCCCACCCAAGCTGACCTAGACGACCAGAAACGATTGATCCGCGCCCAACTGTCCCCCGACCTCACCTTGGTCAATGTCTATATTCCCAATGGCGGCGAGTACGATAGCGAGAAATACCACTACAAGCTCCGCTGGTTACTCGGCTTGCATGCCTACCTTGCACAGCTTCAGGGAGAGGTGATCCTCTGCGGTGATTTTAATATTGCACCCGAAGACAAGGATCTGTTTGATGCCAGCGATCGCGCCACAAAGGTCGGTGCCACCGATGCCGAGCGGGAACAGTTGGCCGCCATTCGTGCCTTGGGATTCTGCGATGCCTTCCGCCACTTTACCGATGCCGCTGGCCATTATTCTTGGTGGGATTATCGGGCGGGGGCGTTTCGCCGCAATCATGGTTGGCGCATTGATCACCTGTACATCACCACCGGTCTCAAGCAGCGAGCACAGGCGTGCCGGATTGATGTGGCACCGCGCCGCCTACCTAAACCCAGTGATCATGCACCGGTGATTTTAACAATTGAATAACTGCCGGACGGTTTCGCTCTCGAGCCATGTAGAAAGCTGTGTGAGTCCTTGGGAATAGGTTAAATCAAAGGTCAAGGGTGTAATGCTAATGAGGTTTTGGGCGATCGCCTCCACATCGGTGGGGAGTTGATCTGGATCTTGGGGATATTCTTCTACCACCTCTCCCGCAAGCCAGTAGTAAGTTTTCCCCCGGGGGTCAACCCGCTTCTGAAACAAATCATGGTAGCGGCGAATGCCTTGGCGGGTAATGGCCACCCCCGCAATCTCACTGGCGGGCAGGGCAGGCACATTCACATTCAAGAGCATTTTCGGCGGCAGAGGCACTGACGACTCTAAGGCTTTTAATAAATGACAGGCAAAGTCCGCAGCGGGCTGAAAGTCATGGACGGTAAAGCTGGTCAGGCTCATGGCAATGCTGGGGATGCCCTCAATCACCCCTTCCATCGCCGCGGACACCGTCCCCGAATAGAGAATATCGGTACCGAGATTTGAGCCTTGATTAATCCCCGACACCACAAAATCCGGCAGTTCCTGTAGCAACGCCCCTAGCGCCAATTTAACGCAATCCGACGGCGTCCCTGAGCAGGCCCAGGCCTGAATACTCGGATGAAAGCGATCGCGAACCACTTCAGCGCGGATGGGGTCAAAAACCGTCAAACTATGACCGGTGGCCGATCGCTCACGATCGGGGCACACCACACTCACATCATGACCGGCGATCGCCAACGTATCCGCAAGGCAACGGATACCGGGGGCAAAGACCCCATCATCATTGGCAATGAGTAAACGCATTGTTGCCCCCTACACCGCAAAAGGTTACAGTTGATTGCAAATTGCAGCACACTTCCTGAGAAATGTTAACCTCTAAAAGGGTCAGGTTGCTAACTGTCCCGCGTTAACTGGCGAGCACACGATTCATTCACTGCTTTCCCTAGCATCTTTTGATGTTTTCATGGTCAGCACTGTTGAACATAAGCGTAAGGAGAACACTGTGTCTGTGCATCAAACCCATCCGCTGCTCCGCGAAGATCTGAGTGAGTACGTTGCCCACCTGCAACTGCACATGGCACTCCAAGCTCGTAATCTGGTTCCGGCGCTCAAGCACACAACCGATAGCCGCGAGCAACTGCTCCATCAAACCCAAGCCACCTTTGAAAAGCACGTTTCCCGCCAAAGTTACGCGAGCTAGCCTACAGCAGGTGGATATGTCTGGGGCGCGCCCATGCTGGTGAATGTCCCTTTTTTCTATAGTCACGAAGAAACGAACTGTGCCTGCTTACTCCTCCATGGGCTGGGGGGTGGTGCCTACGAACTACAGCTTTTAGGCCAAGCCCTCTACGAACAGGGGTTGACAGTGCGGGGGATTCTTTATCCGGGGCACGATCGCCCCGCTGAGCCGATGCCCGCCTCCACGTGGCCAGAGTGGTACGCTGCCGCCCTAGCAGCCTTTAGGGAACTCCAGAGCCATTTTCAGACCATTGCTGTCATTGGCTTTTCGACAGGGGCAACCTTAGCCTTACATTTAGCCCGCAGCCAGCCAGTGGCAAAACTAGTGCTGCTGTGCCCCTTTTTGCGGATTTATCGCCCGTGGTTTGCCCCCCTGCCGGCAGAACCGCTGGTCAAGGCCATTGCCCCTTGGGTGCCGCACCTGCCGCGCCTCGCCCTCCCCCTGCGGGATCCCCAGATGCGCCAACAGGCAGAAGCGGCGGCATTTTTCAAAAGCTTTAACCTGAGTGCCGTGGGTAGCGCCCTTGACCTTATTGCCCACGTTGAAACGGAGCTACCGAGCATTACCACCCCGACGCTGATCCTGCAGACCCTTGCCGACAGCACGGTTGACCCGCAAGGCGCACAGCAGATCTATGACCAATTAGGGAGCGCCCACAAGGAACTGTACTGGCTACAGCGCTCTAATCATTTGATTCCCTTAGATTATGAACGAGATGACGTGATCGCCAAAGTGGCGAAATTTTTGGGAGCTTGACTTCTCTCCTCCTTGAAAGAGAGGGGATTCCCAAAGGATGCTACGCAACGGGCTGAAGCCGCGTTGCTTCGCTTTTCCCTTGAGCTGTCACCCGCAACTTAATGCGGGTGGGGGCAGTCAAAGACCCCCTACTCACCTCAAGCATTTCTGCTATTGGGACTACGTTTATGTTTCGGTTCGTGGTTTCGCACTTTTCAACACTAGCCAATTCGATACGCTCAACATCCTGCCATTGCTTGCAGTGGTTTAGGCTTGCCGCCAAAGCGGTAGTGACTTACTTGCCGGGATTTCTCCGTACTAGGATGTTTCTTCGCGTAGTTGATACGCCTACTTTCCACGTCTCTAGTTTAACACATAGAGAGGGCTAAAGCCCCCTGAGTTGGCTGTATCCCCTCGCTAAAGCGGAGGGGTTTTAGCCCGCCCACATCACTCCTATAATAGCAGATAGGTTACAGCCAGCGGCATGGAAACACTTGATCTACGGGGTACCCCCTGTCCTTTGAACTTTGTACGCACAAAACTGCGGCTCCAGCAGCTTGCGCCTCAGCAGCCCCTTGAGGTGTGGCTAGATGCGGGCGAACCCATTGAGCAGGTGCCCGATAGTCTGCGGATGGCGGGCTACGATGTGTTGACGGTGGAGCCACGGCACGAGTATTTTGCACTACAGGTGCAGCGACCCGCTGAGCGCCCATGACGGTTGCCCCTTTGCTGGGTCTAGTGCGGGCGGTGCAGGCGAACTATTACCGTGTGCGGCTAGGGCAGCCTTACTATGGCATTGATGAATTGCTGTGTGTGCGGCGATCGCGGTTAAAGAAAATTGGCCAGCACGTGTATGTCGGGGATTGGGTCGAGGTCAGCCATCCCGACTGGCAAGGGCAGCGCGGTGCCATTAGCAACGTCCTCCCCCGGCGCAACCAACTGCAACGGCCAGCGATCGCCAACGTAGAGCAGGTGTTACTGTTGTTTGCCCTAGCCGACCCCGAACCCGATGCCCTGCAAATGACCCGCTTTTTAATCACCGCCGAAGTCCTTGGGGTTGAGATCCTAGTGGGGCTAACCAAAGCAGATTTGGTCTCTGACGCCCTAGAGACCCTGTGGCGCGATCGCCTGCGGTCTTGGGGCTATAACAGCTATGGCTTCAGCATCACCGCAGGTCAACAATGGCAAGCGCTACTCCGTTCCCTAAGCAACAAGGTAACGGTTGTCTGTGGCCCTTCGGGGGTCGGCAAAAGTAGCCTCATTCGCCACCTCCATCCTGACGGCAAGATTCGCGTCGGGGCAATTTCCGAGCATTGGCATAAGGGGCAGCACACCACCCGCCATGTCGAACTCTTTCCGTTGCCCACGGGCGGCTGGATTGCCGACACGCCCGGATTTAATCAGCCAGAGTTGTTGGCCATCACCCCCCAGCAGCTTGCCCAAGCCTTTCCAGAAATTCGCCAGCGATCGGCCACTCAGTCCTGCCAGTTTGACAATTGCCGTCACCGTCAGGAGCCAAACTGCGCAGTGCGGGGCAATTGGGAGCGCTATCCACTCTATCTGAGTTGCCTTGCAGAACTGGAAGCAATCAAAGACTACGGGGTTGACACCGCTCCCCACAGTAAAACGAAAACGGATCGCCACGGTGCTCAGCACCAAGAGCCTTTATTGGATCCGAAAAAATATCGGCGGCGATCGCGCCGCCAACAGCATCAGCAGCTCACACCCTTAGACACCGAGGAGGAGGTTATGGATGTCTAGCCTGACATTGGGGTTACTGGGGGCAACACTACTCTCACTGCTGATTTGGCTGGTACTTTTACTATTTTGGGGGCAATTCTGGCGCATCGATCAACGCCTGAAGGGCACCCCGCCAACCCGCTGGCCGAGCATTGCGGTGGTGATACCTGCCCGCAACGAAGCAGCGGTCATTGCCACCAGTGTGCGATCGCTCCTGCAACAGGACTATGGGGGTGACCTTCACCTCATCCTTGTGGATGATCAAAGCGAGGATGGCACCGCTGACATTGCCGAGCAGACTGCTATCAACCTCGGCAAACACGCGCAGTTAACGATTGTGCGAGGAACCCCCCTCCCCAAGGGCTGGTCGGGCAAGCTCTGGGCACTGTCCCAAGGGATTGAAGTTGCGGCTAAGGTTGCCCCGGATTATCTACTGCTCACCGATGCCGACATTGCCCACGATCCACAGAATTTAAGCCAACTGGTGGCTCATGCGTGTACCCACCACTGTGCTTTAGTGTCATTAATGGTGAAGTTGCGCTGCCAAAGCCTCTGGGAAAAACTCTTGATTCCGGCGTTTGTCTTTTTCTTTGCCAAGCTGTACCCCTTTCGCTGGGTCAATGACCCCCAACGCGCCACAGCAGCGGCAGCGGGGGGGTGCATTCTCATTGAAACCACAGCCCTTGAAAAAATTGGTGGCATTGCCTGTATCCGGGATGCTCTCATTGACGATTGTTCCCTTGCTCAGGCCGTCAAGAGTGCAGGATACCGGATTTGGCTAGGGCTAACCTCCTCCACCGTAAGCTTGCGTGCCTACACCACCCTCGGCAGCATTTGGCAAATGGTGGCGCGCACCGCCTACACCCAGTTGTCCTATTCGCCGCTGTTACTCCTGGGAACGGTGATCGGGATGACCATGGTGTATCTGCTAGCTCCCATTTCCTTGGCAACTGGTCTGGTTCTGCACCAAGTTCCGTTAGCCGGTGTGGGGGCGAGTGTCTGGCTCCTGATGGCGATCGCCTATACCCCCACCGTGCACTTTTATGGGTTGGCTTGGCCGTGGGCGTTGACCTTACCCCTGATTGCCGTCCTCTACACCCTCATGACCCTTGACTCGGCTCGCCGCCATTGGCAGGGTCGCGGTGGCGCATGGAAAGGGCGGGTCTATCCTTAGGGAGTATGCTCAGCATGGCAACGCTATCCTCAAAGCTGGATCAGCAGTTAGCACAGGTGAATCAGCGGCTAAAAGCAGCACAGTTGGGGATACAAATCGAGCGCCGCGGTCACCGACTCAATTTGCGGGGCACCCTACCGCCGCGTCCGGGCACTCAGCGATTGCGTCCCCATCAACAGCGGCTGAGCCTAGCACTGCCAGCAACCCCTGCGGGGCTCAAGCAGGCAGAAATAGAGGCAAAAATTATCGCTGCTAAGCTGCTGGATAAGTCCTTTCGCTGGCAAGACTATCAAACGGTTCCTAGCTTGGGTTTCCTCGGTGCGTTGTCTCTGGCGGAGCAGGTGGCGGCCTACGAAGACATGTTCTTGCGGGTGGGTGATAGCAGCAGTCGCCGCACCACGTGGCAAACGGCCTATGCACCTTACCTGCGCCAACTGCTGCACCACGCGGCTGCCCATCCCGACTGGGCACTACCAGAGCTGATCTACACCCTGCTTGAGCAGTTACCGCCGCACCGCCGCCAACGACAGGTGGCCTGTACAGCACTTCAAGGGCTGTGTCGCTTTCTGCAGGTGGAGTTGCCCATTCCCTTATCCCGGTTTTGGGGGCACTATTCCCCGAACCGCACCCAAGAGCGTCAGCTTCCTGAAGACAGCACTATTGTTGCTGCGTTTGCTCAGATTCCCAACCCAGGATGGCAGTACGTCTATGGGTTGATGGCAACCTATGGCCTCCGCAATCACGAGGTCTTTTTTTGTGATCTGACGGGTTTGGCCAATGGCGACCCCCAAGGCCGAATTGAGGTATTAGCCACAACAAAAACCGGTTCCCATTACGTGTGGCCGTTTCCACCTCAATGGATTGATGTATTCCAATTGCGATCGCCCCGGCTGCCCCAGATCAACACCGACTTGAGCACCACACCCTTGCAACGGATTGGCCAGCGGGTGAACCAGCAGTTTCGTCGGTATGGCATTCCCTTTCGCCCCTACGATCTGCGCCATGCTTGGGCGGTACGTACCATTCACTACGGCTTACCCGATACCGTGGCCGCACGGATGATGGGGCACAGTGTGGCCATTCATCATCGTACCTATCACCGCTGGTTAACCCTGCGAGATCAGCAGCAGGCTGTGGCGCGGGTGTTGGCACAGCAGGGGGATGCGCTGGAGTTGAATCTCTAATGCTTTCAAACTTGGCTTACTAACGATCGCCACTGAACTCCTTAATTGAGGAACGTCTTGATGATCCTAAAGGTCAAGTTGATTCGCGGTGCGACGTTCCTTGACGTTTTTGGAACTTGGTGAAACCAGTAGTGCTGAGTCGCTCCACCCATGATTAACAAACTACCGGCACTGAGATCAAACGACACCCTCAGGTGAGGGTTCCTCTTGTGTTTGAATGCAAACCTCCGCGTTGCCCCAAAACTCACTGAGGCAAGGAGCGGGTTCTCTCCTAGCTCCGGTTCATCATCGCTGTGCCAGGCAACGCTGTCATTTCCATCCCGATAGAGGTTGATCAAGACGCTATTAAAACTCACGCCACACACGCTCTCGATAGCGTTTTTAATCATCATCAGAGTCGGTGTCCAAGGTTCCGGCTCCATTGTAATTCCTGAGTAGGTGTAGGATTTCCCCGGATCGCCGTGCCAAGCAGTAAGTCTAGGCACAAGCATTGTTTTGCCAAATAGGGTGATTGAGTCCTGCCGCCACGGGGTCTGATTCAGCAATTCTGAATAGATGTGTTCACTGTCTATAGCACTGAAAAATTGCTCGTAGAATATAACGCTGGCATCAGGGATGTCGATAATTTGGGGTGTAAGCTGGACTGACGCGTCCTGAGAGTCCAAGAAATTGAGCTGCTGCATCACTCGCCACCGACGACTACTCCTATCCTGTCACGTCATCTCAGTCTAACGGACATTTTTGAACGAGGCAGGGCTAGGGCAGAAGGGGCTGACATTTGAGCGCTGACATCCTAATATCAAAACAACTTTGGGCATACTTTCCCTATGACTTCCCCTGTCGTTCCTGGTAATCGACCTTTAAGCCCTCTACAACAGAAAGGACTGGATTGGGTGCAGTTATGGGGAGGTCGAGATGTGGCACTGGCGATCGACCTGACGGAAAGCGTAGGTCTTAACGATTCGGGACGGCTCCACTTGCGCCACATTGTTGAACAAACCCTTAATAAAGGGGACACAATCCATATTATTCCCTTTGCTACGACGGCGCGATCGCCCATTACGATTGAGTATCAAGGGGAACAGGACATTCCCAAAATTTTAGAAGTCATTCCCATGGATGCTGGGCCCGAGCGCGGCACCGATATTCAATGTGCTGAGCTTTACGTTTATCGGTACCTTGCGCAACTGAATCAAAGGCGACTTCAACAGCAACAGCCCATTAAGGCACAGTCAGTCATTTGGTTAACCGATGCCCCCCTGAACATTCCTCAAGGTGAATCACAACGGTGGACTGAAGCTCCCAATAGCCCCTGCGGCATCCATAACAGCCCTAGGGCAGACGAGCGGAGCCAATGGCTGGGGACCTTACCCATGACCCAACGCAGTATCCAGCCGGGGCAGTTTCAGCTTACTGTTGTTGATATTCCTCCGACCGTACAGGAATTTTGTACCCCCAAACCCGGTGGTGGTGAAGTCTGCCTTGTGAATAGCTACCTTTGGGGACAACTTTGGTGGCAACTGCTGCTAGTGAGTTTGCTTGGAATGGTTGTGGGAGGCGGCGGCCTGTTTTTCTTCATTCGCTGGCTGAGACAGCAACTTCCGTGGACAGTTACGGTGGCGGTGGGTGACCAAGAATACAGATTTCCCCTCAAACATGCTGGAAAAATTGGTCTAGGAGAGCTGGTTTCCGGATCGCTGTACTTCGTCTCCCTACCTTGTTCAGAAGCTGTTGGCTTTTTACTCCGCCAGCACAACACGCTGCGCATCGGTACAGTCCACCCAGCAAAACTCACATACAGAGGCCAGCAAATTTACACAAATGTCAATGGTCAAGAAATTGATACAAATGTATTTGTACCAAGAAACAATGAATTTGTTATAGTTACCTATAACGATATCGATATCCAGATCACCATCACAATGTAGGTTTCGTGTTTAAAGCCTGAGTCATAGGGGAGCTTCATGGCAAGCATAGAAGAGTCAAACAGTCTGTTTTCTGTCACGCGGTCGATCTGTGTGGGCATTGGTGGCACAGGGCGGGATGTCTTGGTTCGCATTCGCGAGAACATTGTTGATACATTTGGCTCCCTTGCCGATTTACCCATCATTAGTTTTGTCCAGATAGACACCGATCGCGGCGGCTCCATTCCCAACTATCGCGGCCAAAACATTAGTTTTACACCCTCAGAAATTGTGCATATCAAAGTTTCCTTAAATCAGGTAAATCAATTTAGGCAGAACTTTGATACTCGCAGTGGAAATGAGCATATTGACACTCCTGATGACAATATTCTAGAGTGGTTTCCCCCTGAACTCATCAAAAACTTGCAGGCCATTGAAAATGGAGCAGGAGCCGTTCGAGCCATAGGGCGGTTTGCGCTGTTCAAAAATTATCAGAAGGTTGTTGAGAGTCTCCAACAAGCTCATCACCGGGTTCTGAGTGCTAATGTTCAGTCGCTCATTGAGCGTGGCATGGATGTCAAGCCGGGGCTGCGGGTCTTTGTTGCGGGTTCCCTTTGCGGTGGCACCGGTGGTGGAATGTTTCTAGATATGGGCTATATCCTACGTCAGCTTTTTGCAAGGGGAGTGGCAGACTTTGAAACCCATGGCTATTTCATTATCTGTCCAGAGCTTTACGGTGGCAATCAGCATGTTAAAGCCAATACCTATGCTGCCCTAAAAGAACTAGACTTCTACAATCGTTTTGGGACGACCTTTGAGGCTCAGTATCCGGGGCAATTTCGTCTGCGGGAGCAGCGAGAACCCTATAACTATACTTACCTGATTTCTAACGCTACGCCCGGCAATACGTTTATTATCCCACCCAGCGCTGAAGCTAAAGAACAAATTACGAACAACATTGCTCAAAAAATTTGTCTCTCTTTTAGTAGCAATGCGACAGCTGCTGCTGAAATTTCTGCACGGGATAACCTGAAGGCTATTGATGGCGGGGAGGAGGCATACGATAGGCATCCTCGCCCTAATCGCCAACGGTATATGACAATGGGGTTGGCTAGTATTTATTTTCCCCAAGAGCAGATCAGTGCGCTTGCTGCTAATCAGGTTAAAATTGAGGTTTTGGAATTTTGGGAAAGCGGTTTAGGGACAGCCCCTAGTGCCGCTCAGATCCAGCGGGTTTTTGCTGGGCGCTGCGCTTGGGAAACAGACAGTGTAGGTGCACTGCTGAAAAAACGCCTTGAGACCCTAGAGACTTCAGGGACGACGGTTCAAGCAAAGATTACCCAATGGCACAACAATCAGTATGCTGCTATCAGTGCAGCCCGCTCCGTTGCAGAGCAGGATAATCTCAAGGTAACCTTGCCCCAAAATTTTGCTGCTTTAGCGAGCTATGTTCGCCTTGGAGACAATGCCAAGGAAAGGGGTGTATGGCTAGCACCGCTGGTAGAGCAAACCTCAGGGGTCATTACCGACATCAAAGATAGTATCAATGTATTCTTAGCGCAAATACTACAACCAGATCATGAATTTTTTGGGCTTGAGAATGGGCTATCTTGGCTGCAACACCTAAAGCAGACCTTTGAACGCGCCCGTGGAGAACAACTGCAAGATAAGAAGCGGCCCGTTGATCCCAGCGGTGAGCTAAATGGCATTACCCAGCGGATGCAGCATGAGGTACAGGCTATCCGCAGCCAGCGATTTCCTTGGTGGGGTAAGACAGGCAAAATTCAAGTGGCATTTCGCACGGCAGTTGATCAGGTGACGGCTCTAGCCAAGAAAAATTACCAGTGGCAAATTTCTCGTCAGGTGCAGTTAGCAGCGGAAGAGCTGATTGAGTTTACAAATCAAAAAATTGCTGCACTAGATAACCTCAGAAACAGTATCCATAATGAGATTATTGAGCTACAAAGTAATGCTGATAGACTCACTCAAACCAACGTTAAAAAGCGTATCGGTTTATTAATCATCTCAGCGCAAGATACGCAGCAGTTAGTTGAAGCGGTGTTACCGCCTCAGAGTTCAGAGCGTCGCTTGGCATTGAACCGGATTTCCACCCAAATCATTCAGAACTCTACTCTTGTCAATAGTGATGAGCGCCCCAGTCTAGAGCGCTTTTTGCAGAACCAGTTTGAGCCAGCAGATGTTCGTCAGGCATTAAATAGAGTGGTTGATCAGGGGACTACAACGCAGATGAAAAAACTGCGCAAGTCAGCAGTTCAGCAGTTTATGGCAACGATGGGAAGCCGCCAGCAGCTACTAGCTTACCTTACAGAACTCAGTCAGCAGTCCGAAGTGTTATTGCCCTTGAACCTTGACGATGGCTATTTTAATAAAGCCGACTACAAGCAATCTAGGATTATTGCTTACCATCAGCCTAACGATGACTCCTCGGTAGAAGCTTTTCAGCAGTTGCTACAAGAGAGTGATGTTTTGAGAAATGCTCGAGTGGTGCCACTTCCAGATTCCGAGCAGCATCATGTCATTTTTGTGACGGAGTATGCAGCTTTTCCCCTACGGCTGATCAATAGTTTAGAGCATGGGGGGCTAAAGTATGCCTATGAGTCAACAAAAGGAAGATACTTACACACCAATAAAAATATTGAGCCCAGTTTGACAGATGTTTTGCCACCTCCTCCCGACGTGGTTATAACAGTGAAAGAATTGTTTTTTAAGTGCTTGGGACTGGGGATATTCGATGGCCGAGATAATGGTGATTTGAGTTTATTGAGCCATAGTAAGAGGATTTTTCTGGGTAAAGATTGGTCAGCCATCATTGATCAACTGAGCTGGGCGCAGGTGCAAAAAGCGCAGGAAAATGGGGCAAGCCTAACCCTAACTGATTTTTTGGGTCAACAGTGTAGTCAAAAGATTCAGCAGCTCGTCGAGAACCCATCAGATTGGTATGGCGATTCTGAAAGAAACTATGTGGGACAGCGCCAGAAAGTTGAGGCACTAATCAGTGAAATTCGCAATTATCCTAGAGAGCATATCAACTATTCATGGGTTGCTAGTGTTGCAGGAAAGGATATTGAAAACATTACTGGTTTTGAGAAAAAAGGAATTTTGCAAGAGTTAATCCAAGAAATAGATAGGCGAATAGAACAAAAAATAAAGACAATAGAGGGGACAGTAACAATCGAGCAAGAACCACCACTTTTACCAGATTAGAATTAACCATATTTTTGAGACGATAATGATTGAATTATTTATGCAAGAGGTGATTAATTCACCTATCCTCTTAGGCTTTATTTCTGCATCATTGGGGATCGCCTTTGTAAGTTTTTTGCTTCGGATATCCCTGTTTAACCGCTTAATGTTTCTCAACCGCTGGGATTGGGCAGTTGCAGCAACTACAGATCAAGCGCCACAACTGATTCAGCGACTGCGCGATCGCATGAAACGCTACGTCGAGAACCTAGACGAGGTAAATACTTTTGCCTTGGTGGACTATACCCTAGCTCAAGAGCGGGTGCTAGGGCTTTCCTTTGAGCAAGCAGAATACATTACTCGTGTGAGTCCTAATCTGCTGATTGCCATCGGCCTATTGGGTACATTTCTAGGAATTACGATGAATCTTGTGGGGATCACGATTAGTCTCCCCGAAATTATGACTGGTCTCTTTGCTTTGAAAGAAAATGGATTAGAGCGTACGGATTCTCTCCTTCAGTTACTCAGTCAATTGCGTGAACCATTGATGGGAATGTCGATCGCCTTCATTTCCAGTCTTGCTAGCCTGACCTTGGGTATTTTTCTGACTGTTGTAAATTCACTGTTTAATACAACGCTAGCACGGCAACGCTTTTTTACGGCTGTCGAACTCTATCTTGATAATGAATTAGCCAGCCATCAACGCACACCAACCGCACGCTTACTCAGTGAAATATCGCGTAATTTTGATATTTTTCTTACTAATTTTGAGGCGACAGTTACCAGGGCAATTGAGCGGCCATTAGAGCGAGAAGCAGAACGTATGACCCAGATTCAGCGCCAGACGGCTGATCTTGCAAGGGACGTGTACAATCGGTTCATGGATGCATCGGGTAACATTGTGACAGGGTCTCGTATTTTTGAGCAGGCTGTTACCGTCTTAGAACAGAGTCAGTTTGCTGATAAACTGAACACTGCAACAACACAGATGTGCCAATTTATTGATCAGTTGACTGAGGTGACAGCGCGATCGCAACAACTGAGTAATGAAGTTATTGAACTCACTCAAGCGGTCATGCTGACGCAAGAGTATATATGCCAAACCATGGAGAAGGTTAACAAAACACAAACTGATTTTGAGGCAATTTCGCAGAGACTATTTACAACAACTCAGACCTTTATTCAAATTGACCAATTGGTTCAGCATTTACTTACCCAAATTGAAGCGGTAGATCGCCAAGTTATCGCTAAATCTGAAGAGTTATCACAGATTACGCAAAAATTAACTGGTTTGACTGAAATTGCTCAAGAATTCCAAAAAACTTTAGGGCAAAACCAAGAGGAACTAAAAGTACTTCTGTCCTCTGTTGAGCAAATGAATAACCAAGTTGCACAGAACCTATTAAGAGGTAATGAGATACTGCAACAGATTCACAGCAATAATCAGCACACTAGCCAGCAACTAGTAAGTGCTTTTGATGCTGCCAGTGTTAATCTTGACCAATTGAGTAGAGCCTCTTCTCGTATAACCGAGTTTAGTGAAATTATTAACCATGAGTATAATGATTTGAACAAGCAATTAAAAGATGTTAAAACTAGCTTTGAAAATTACATAACTCAGCGGTCTACTGCTGAGAGCGATCGCCAAAGACAGGCTCAAATTCTTAATGATAGGCTTGATAGAAAGATCAATCAGGCTGTTAGTCAATTTGAATCTTTTCATCAAGAATTAAAGCAACTCAATAAAGTGCTAAGTACCGAGTATAATGATCTAAACCAGAACTTAGCTGAGGCTAAAATTAACTTCGAAAATTATAGAAAGCAGTACTCTAGTGATGAAGGCGATCGCCGAAAACAGATTAATGCTCTTAATGATCACCTTCAGCAAAGTTTTAACGAATTCAAGAAGATCAATGAATTTCTTGATAAATTTAATGAATTTGAATTATTGAGCAAATTAGTTGATAAGCTTGAAACCCTAGATAAGGGAATTAAGTTGCTAAATCAAGAATTAAATCAAGTTGGTACTGCGATTAGTCAATTGGATAACAATTTTAGGGATCAGCCTAATATTTTGAATAAAAACGCAGATGCTTCAAAAGTAGCCGAAAAGCGAACAAAAAACCTTGACTTTAGCTAATTGCTTGCTTTCCCTCCCTGTTTAGAAGGATTCCTATGCGTCAGTCACGTCGCTCGTCACCCCCAGAATCAGAGCAATTCGACATCTGGATTTCCTACACTGATTTAATGTCAAATAGCTTTTTGATCTTGAGCCTCATTACTCTGCTTTTAATTATTTTCACATTTTCTGCGCGGCAGACAGATTCTCTTCCCCCGATTATTATAATTCCTGATAATGAGGCTTTTCGCTTTCCGGTGGGCAGTGCCAAGGTGTCTAAACCTCTACAGCAATACATTTGGACTAGTTTAGCCAAAACGATCCGTGACAATCACAAACGATACAGGATTGATACCGTGGAAATTATTGGTCATACCGATGGGCAACCCAACCGAAGGAGTAGCAGCAACCTCGACTTAGTTCTGGAGCAGTCGGCAGCGGCAAATACCCTTGGCCGTCTCACTCCTGGCTCCAATGCTGATTTGGGATTAATGCGAGCACTGGCGATCGCCAACGAACTGCGCAAGGTGCAAGCCACGAACCCCGAACTCAAAAATCTACAGTTTTATGCCTATTCTGCCGGACAACTTTACCTGCTTAACGGTAACCTTGCCCCACCAAATCGCAATCCAGATAGCTCTCGCCGTCGGATTGAGGTACGCTTTACGCGCAGACGCGAGAGAGAGACACAAGTTGCCCCCGTAAACTAGCTGCGGCGTGCTTGTAAAACGCTTTGGGCTGAAAGGCCATCGCTGCCATTGCCGATATACCATAGCGCCATGGCTGCTTCGGCATGGCTCACCGCTTTCTTGGGTTGCAGCAGTAGGGTTTGCCCCCACACCCGGCGAATATTAGAGAGATCGCCAGCAAGGTAGTCAGCAGCCACAGCGTTGACTGCGCTCGGGGCAATACGGGTGCTGTCTTTGAAGCCCCACGTTTGCTGGATGCGATCGATGGTGCTGGGGCTGAGCTGCCCCTGTTGATCAAGGGGAACCTTCCACTGCAAGAGGGTTTCGCGATTGAGGGGGGCATCGGGACGAAACAAAGCACTCGCATCACCGGTTAGCGGGCTAGGTAAAAATCCAGCCATGGCCAAGCCCTGAACATAGGCAAAATCAGGATGTTGGCGGGGCACGTCTTGAAAAACCGGATCATCGTTACTGGTGCCTAGGCGAATTTGGCGAGCGGGGCGATCTTCGTAAAATCGGTTGTAGGTAGTCACCAACCAGCGGACAAATTGACTGCGGCTAATTGGGCTATTGGGATCTAGCTGATTGCCGGAGGTGGGCAATGTGCCCAGTTCCGCTAGTTCGCGGATGGCGGGCTGGAATGGTGTGGGAGCAGCATCAAGATCACTGAAGGTTTGCGGGGTGAGTGCCGTTGTTGGCGATGGCGTTGGCGCGGACTCTCCATTAGTCGTTGTGGGTCGATAGGCTACGGTAAATTCAGTGGTGTTATTGGTGGTGGCGGTGTTAATGGTTACCGTTACTTCTAAATCGGCACCAACGCCCTTGAGGGTCATGCTGTTATCAGCAACCTGTTGTTCAACCAGCCGCCAGTTAGTTTGCTGAAACTGTTCGCTATAGAACTGCTGAATGGCGATCGCTGGTGCTGAGGCTTGCCAGCGGGTTTGAATTGTGTTCGGATCGTTGGCAAGGGGCTGAGTCTCTAGGAGTGTGGCATTGGGGAAGCGCAGGGTCTGGGGCAAGGTTGTGGTGGCAGGACTAGGGGATGGGCTGGCGCCCCACTGATCGGCATTGGAATCGGCGGCAAACAGGTTTTGCAGGCCACTGCCTTCGCAACTGGTTAGCAACAGGACACAAAGGATTAAACTGACGCGCACAAGGGGCGATCGCGAACTCTTCAACGGAACCGATACCTCACAAATCATGCAGTGATTTAGGGGGATAGGGCAGCACGCAGCCGCCACAATAGCAGGGTTTGACCCAGTTCAAGGGGCAGGAGTGTTACGCCTTCCACACAGGATTGCACCCATCCCTCTCCCCAACACCATTCCTGCCAGCCCTCGATCCCGCGTCGTAACACCAACACCAGTCGATGGTCACTGACCAGCTCTACCCTGTGCTCAATGGTGAGCCAGCCCAACTGGGTTGTAAACTGGCATCCTTCGTTGAGGCGATCGCTGCTGGTGTCAATGTGCAGCGGCCACAGCCATTGACGCATCTGGGTTGGCTCCGTTAAGTAGGCGGTCAACTGCGCTGCCGTAGCTGGCATTTCAATGCGCAGGTGGCTCGACTGAAAGGTTCCCAGCATAGATCCCCCTAGGTCGATAGGTACGTGTAACTGCGTAAGCTCCGCTCATAGTTTTCTAGGAGGTGTTGGGCCTCCGCTAGCGTAATGTGCTGCTCGGCAAGGGCATCTTCGGCACGGCGGCGAATATTTTCAAGGAGCGCGTCCCCGTGATACTGAACATAGCCCAGTACTTCTTGCATTGTATCGCCTCGTACCAAGTGCTCGATTTCATATCCCTTGGGGGTTAGCCGAATATGAACAGCATTGGTATCACCAAAGAGGTTGTGGAGGTTGCCCATAATCTCTTGGTAGGCACCATTCAGAAATAACCCCAGATAGTAGGGTTCCCCTGGCCGCAAGGGATGCAGCTCCAGCACCGACTTGACATCCCGCAGGTCAATAAACCGATCGATTTTACCGTCGCTGTCACAGGTGAGATCCGCCAAAATTCCTCGCTCTGTTGGCTCCTCCTCAAGTCGGTGAATCGGCAAAATCGGAAAAAGCTGATCAATCGCCCAACTGTCGGGTACCGACTGAAACACCGAAAGATTGATGTAGTAGATAGAGGCCATGATCTTTTCAAGGTCTTCGAGATCGTCGGGTACGTAGTCCTGTTGGCGGGCGATCGCCAGAATTTTGCTACAACAGGCCCAAAATAGCTGCTCTGCCCGTCCGCGCTCCGGCAAACTCAGATAGCCAAAGTTAAACAGACTGATGGCTTCACTCTTAAACTGCAAGGCATCGTTGTAGGCTTCTTGGTAGTTGCTCACATCAATGCTTTGGTACGTGTCGTAGAGGTTGCGAATAATTAAATGCTCCTGCGCCGTTGCCGCCTCGGGTACGACCTTGGGTACGCTGCTCACCCCCAATACATTGAACACCAGCACCGATTGGTGGGAGGCAATGGCGCGCCCACTTTCGCTAATGAGAGTTGGCACGGGAATATTGCGCTCACTACAGGCTTCCTTGATCTCGGCCACCACATCACTGGCGTAATTTTGCATACTGTAGTTTTTGGAGGCATGGAAATTGGTTTTGGAGCCATCGTAGTCAACGCCTAAGCCGCCGCCCACATCGAGGTATTGCATATTGGCACCGAGGCGCACCAGTTCACCGTAGATCTGCCCCGCTTCGCGAATGGCATCTTTAATCACGCTAATGGCGGAAATTTGCGAACCAATATGAAAGTGCAACAGTTGGAGAGTGTCCAGCATCTGGGCTTGGCGTAGCTGCTCCACTGCGGTTAAAATTTCCGGCACGGTGAGGCCAAATTTGGCGCGATCGCCCGCAGAGGTGCCCCACCGCCCCACCCCTTGGGTACTGAGCTTTGCCCGCACGCCGACAATGGGGTCAATCCCTAGGGCTTGGCTGACGGCAATGACCTCTGGAACCTCCTCCGGTTGCTCAAGGACAATGATGGGGGTATGTCCTAGTCGTCGCGCTAGGATCGCTGTTTCAATGTAGCTGCGATCTTTATAGCCATTGCAGATGAGAAGGGCACCTGGGGTCGTGAGCATCGCTAGGGCAATTAATAACTCTGGCTTAGACCCTGCCTCAAGGCCAAACTGGTGCGACTGACCAAAGCGAACCAGTGCTTCAATGATGTGGCGTTGCTGATTACACTTAACCGGAAAGACTCCCTTATAGGTACCGTTATAGCCATAGCGGGCGATCGCCCGGGCAAAACAAGCATTCAGCCGCTCAATGCGATCTTCAAGAATATCGGAGAAGCGCAGCAAAATCGGCAGGCCAATATTGCGCTGTTGCAGAGCCTGCACTAGTTCATAGAGATCCAGTGATCCACCGCGATCGCCCTTCGGCGAGACGGTGATATGGCCGGCTGCATTAATACTAAAGTAGGGTTCCCCCCAGCCTTGAATGCGGTACAGTTGCTCACTGGCCTCAATGCTCCAGCCTGCTGTTGTTGTTTCTACAGTTGCCGATCCAGCACCCATATCTGCTTGTTGCCCAACCAAACCGTGCTGATCCTAACCTGTTTCAGCAATAGCGACTAGTCAAGGGGATACTCTAGCCCTGCGAACATCGCAGCCACAACCCGCTGGGCTTTTTGATCAAGTTGGTGCCAGTCCACCTCCCCTGCCGCATCCAATAACCCCATATCAGCTGTCACCTCCCCCACCTGGAAGTCATGAATGCCTGCGTAATCTAAGTCTGGGGTATAGTCCGCAAAGCAGATTTCGTAGCACAGTTCCCATAAATTAACCCGCTGGTGGCGATCGCCGCGCCGTAAGTGCAACCAGTAGAGCACCTGCGGCTCTGAGGTGGGCAGTTCAACCGTTTCGTACTCCCCCTGCCACCCTGAGGTTTCTAATTGTCGCCGCAAATGATCTAGTAAGCGAATCAATGCCGGTTGTAGCAGTTGAGCCGCCGCATACCATGGGTGTTCTGTTGTCATGCCTGTCTCGCTTCCGCCTGCATTGGGTAGAATAAAGGGTATCCGCCAGCATCGCCAAGAGGAGTTCTATGACCGAGGCACCGGTTTTACCCATCCTACTGATGGGGATTGCCAACTTTTTGCAAATCTATCTCATTATCCTCTTAATTCGGGTTCTCCTGTCTTGGTTTCCCAATATTAATTGGTACAACCCGCCCTTTTCCTTCCTGAGCCAGCTAACGGATCCCTACCTCAACATCTTTCGGGGGCTGATTCCTCCCATTGGCGGTCTAGATTTTTCCCCCATTATTGCCTTTTTCCTTTTGCAGTTTCTCGTACAACTGTTGGCGGGGTTTTCCAGTAGTGCCACGTTCTTTTAGGGTCTTGCGGCATGTCCACGCTGTTTCAAGATGAGTTTGCGGTGATTGTGGTGGGGGCTGGCCATGCAGGCTGTGAAGCGGCCTTGGCCACGGCACGCCTAGGCTGCCGCACCCTACTGCTGACTCTAAATCTTGACAAAATTGCATGGCAACCCTGTAATCCAGCGGTGGGGGGGCCTGCCAAATCCCAATTAGTGCACGAAGTGGATGCCCTCGGTGGTGAAATTGGCCGCATCACCGATCGCACGTACTTGCAGAAACGCCTCTTGAATGCCTCCCGCGGGCCAGCGGTCTGGGCGCTGCGAGCACAAACCGACAAGCGTGAATACAGCGCCCTCATGAAGCAAATTGTCGAAAACCAGCCCAACCTCCTAGTGCGCGAAGGCATGGTTACCGACTTAATCTTAGATGGCAACGATAGTGTGATCGGCGTGGAAACCTACTTTGGTGTTGCCTTTCGCTGCCAAGCCGTCATTTTGACCACGGGAACGTTCCTCGGCGGGCGCATTTGGGTTGGCAATAAGTCTATGGCCGCCGGTCGCGCTGGCGAGTTTGCGGCAGAGGGGCTATCCCAAACCTTGGCACGACTGGGGTTTGAAGTGGATCGCCTGAAAACGGGTACCCCAGCACGGGTCGATCGCCGCTCCGTGGACTACAGCAAAATGGAACCCCAGCCCCCCGATGAGCAGGTGCGCTGGTTTAGCTTTGATCCCAGCGTTTGGGTAGAGCGCCCTCAAGAACACTGCTACCTTACCCGTACCACCGCAGCAACCCACCAACTGATCCGCGAGAACCTGCACCTCACGCCAGTCTATGGCGGTTGGGTCGATGCCAAAGGGCCGCGCTACTGCCCCAGCATTGAGGATAAAATTGTTCGCTTTGCCGATAAAGACAGCCACCAGATTTTTATTGAACCCGAAGGCCGCGACACCCCTGAGCTTTACATTCAAGGGTTCTCAACCGGACTGCCGGAACCCCTACAACTGCAACTGCTGCGCACCCTCCCGGGGTTAGAGCACTGCATTATGCTGCGCCCCGCCTATGCGGTGGAGTATGATTACCTGCCGGCCACCCAGTGCTTTCCTACCCTGATGACTAAGAAAATTCAGGGGTTGTTTTGTGCAGGTCAGATCAATGGCACCACGGGTTACGAAGAGGCTGCTGCCCAAGGAATTGTGGCGGGGATTAATGCGGCGCGGTTTGCCCAAGGCAAGCCCATGATCACGTTTCCACGGCAAGAAAGTTATATTGGCACCCTCATTGACGATCTGTGTACCAAAGAGCTGCGGGAGCCATACCGGATGCTCACCAGTCGTTCGGAGTATCGGTTGGTTTTGCGATCCGACAATGCCGATCAACGCCTGACCCCCCTAGGGTACGAGATTGGCTTGGTGTCTGAAGAACAGTGGCACATCTTTCAAGCCAAGCAAGAGCGCCTAAAGGCGGAACGTCAACGGCTGGAAACCACGCGTCTTAAAGCCCACGACCCCATAGGTGAGCAGATTGTGGCTGCCACCGGCCAAGGGATTAAAAGTGCCATTACCCTCGCTGATCTGCTGCGGCGATCGGGTGTCCATTACGAGGTGCTAGATCGCTATGGCTTGGGCAATGCCGATCTTGCCCCTCAGGAAAAAGAGGCGGTGGAAATTGCCATTAAGTATGCAGGCTATATTGAGCGGCAACAGCGGGAAATTGAGCAGATCGCTCGGCAGGAGCAACGGCCACTGCCAGCGGATTTAGATTACTTTGCCATTCCTACCCTTTCTATGGAGGCGCGAGAAAAACTGAGTGCCATTCGCCCCCTGACCCTAGGGCAAGCCTATCGCATTGGTGGGGTGAACCCCGCCGACATTAATGCCCTGCTTGTCTATTTAGAGGTGCAGCAGCAGCGGCAGTCGTTAGTAACGGTCAACGGGTAGCGATGCGTGGCAGGATGGCTTGGTGAACTGGAGTTAGCCTACGCTTGGCAGCAGGGACGCACTGTTGCCTGTCGTACCTATGCGTCAGCACCCCTGAAACTACAGCGCTCCTTTTATCCCGAAGGGGGGCACATTTGCCATAATGTGCTGCTCCATACGGCTGGCGGCTATGTGGGGGGCGATCGCCTTCAGCAAACCATTACGTTGCAGCCCCACTGCCATGCCCTCATTACCACCGCTGCTGCGGCCAAGGTGTATGGTCGTGCCCAGCAGCCAGTGGACAACCGGGTTCACTGTCATATTGGTGAGGGAGCCTCCCTAGAATGGCTGCCCCAAGAAACCATTGTCTTTAATGGTGCTCAGTATCGCCACCAGTTGCATATTGAACTGGCCACCACGGCCCAAGTTTGCCTTTGGGAGATGACCCGCTTTGGCCGCACGGCTCGCGGTGAAGCGTTTTTAACAGGACACTGGCGATCGCACATCGACGTGTGGCAGGCAGGCGTTCCCCTCTGGATTGATCGCCAACACCTCGACGGAACACTCTGCACCGCCTTGAATGGCTTGGCAGGGCGTACCCTTGTGGGCACCCTAGCATGGATTGGCACCACCGTGACACCAGACCAGATCATGGCACTGCGGGAATTGGCCAGCCCTTTCCAAGGAGAGCTAGGGGTCACTCGCCTCATTCGGGGCGTGGTGTGCCGGTATCGAGGGCACTCAACCCCAGAGTTACGGCAGTGGTTTATGGCCGCTTGGCACCTGCTGCGGCAAACTCTGCACCCAGATCAGCCTCGCCATCATCCACGGGTGTGGCCGTTGTGAGGGGATTGCGCCAGTGATATACTCCGGACACTCATGCTGACGCATAGCGTGTGGGCTGCTCAGTGACTCCTGCTAGTGCATCGGATGTTACCTGAGCTTTATTGACGGCATGCCCTACCGCCAGAAACTTGATATTGACAGCCGCATTGTGATCACGGTCAATCGTTAAACCACTGGATAGCCTGCACTCTATCCACTTCGGATGAGCCTCGGGAGTCATGGCACTGACACGCAGTCTAGGCGCGCTGACCCCACGGCCCCCAAATGGCAAAGGTCATCCCCGGATGGTAGAGGTTGACAAACATCGTCTGACCATCGGGAGAAAAGCAGACTCCCGCCAGTTCTTGATCGTTGAGAGCATTCTGGGCAAAGGGGTAGATTTCTCCTTGAGGAGTAATGCCAACTAGGCGTTTGTTGCTGGAGTCCCCATCTTCGCAGCAGAAGAGATCCCCCCACGGTGCCATAACAAGGTTGTCGGGATAGTCCAAAATATTTTTTCCGGGAGACTCCACAAACAGTTCAATCGTACCGCCGTCATTAGTTGTAGAGCCTGGACGGTACCGCCAAATTTGCCCTAGGCGTTTGTCGCCGCCACTGGTGGCTGCGAAATAAAACTCGCCGTTGTGGTAACATAGTCCTTCCCCACGGACAAACTGGGCTGCCCCGCGGTCATTGCCTTGATAACGGACGGTGTCCACGGCAGGGTCTGGCTCAGGAATAGTGACCCACTCGACTTCAAAGGGTTTGCGTAGGGGAAAGTCGCTGCCAGTGTTGATTTTGGGATAGCGTTTAATTTTGAGGGCTTGGAGTATTCCCCCCGCTGCTAGCTGCCTAGGCTCCTTGGGGATAAACCGATAGAAGAGGCTGTCGCCGCGATCTTCTGTTTGATAGATGATGTTGGTTTTTGGATCGATGGCGATCGCTTCGTGTTGAAAGCGACCCATGGCTTTGAGGGGCACCGGAGTCACTGGGCCTTGAGCAGTAATGGGGACTTCAAAGTTATAGCCGTGGCGTTTTTGCACAGGGCCTCGGTTGGCTGGGTTTTCGGGGGTGGCAATGGTTTCTTCGCAGCTAATCCAACTGCCCCAGAGAGTTGTGCCGCCAGCGCAGTTGCGGGAGGTACCTGCCAAGGACACATAGTGGCGCAGCAGTTGCCGATCCTTGCTCACTATTAGAGTGGTGGTGCCCCCGGGGGCAATGGGGTCATACATTTTATCTTTGGCAGCAACAACGCCTTGGAAACTACGGGGCAGTCCGGGATAGACTTCATGATTGCGCACCAAAATTGTTGACCCATCCGGCCCCGGAAAAGCCGCCATACCATCGTGGCAGGTGGGAACAGGGTTACCATCACTGAGGCGATCGCCTAGCCTAGAAAAGACTCGATATTGAAACCCTGCCGGTAGATGCAGCAGCCCCTGAGGATCTTTAACCAAGGATCCAAACCCCCGACCTGCGACGGAACGACCTTCGGCAGCACGCTGGTAGAGCAGTTGTAGCCCTTGGGGAAATAACGTTAAGCCGACCCCTGTGGCCGCTAACGTAAGAAATCGGCGACGTTGCAAACTCATGGTTTATTTTAAACTCTCTGTAAGCTAGACTACACAGGCACCATCAGTGCTCCCCTTTGTCTTACCGTGAATCCCCAATCAATTTCAAGCTTGAGTCGCCCGCTTAGCAACTGCTGCTGAAGACCTAGGGCGATCGCGCCCATCGAGAGTTTATCGTCAACCCTCGCTACACCTCGAAAACCTGTCATTGTTGCAACGTGATAGGTCATCGGCAGGGCAAAACGTTTGCGTGCCTGAACGTGCCCTGCGGCTGGATAGGAGATGCTGATGTGAATGGAGCGAAAAATATTGCTACTTTGGGGGGGCTTGTAAACATCCCTAGAGGCTCCGAGATACTGTCCTGCCCATGGCAGGATGTTGTCTTGAGGGCTGCTGAAAGCCCCGTCCTCTATCGGGCGAGGTAGTTTACGGATAGGTTTCCGCAGTGGCCACAGCGGTTGTAGCTCGATAAAGAAGCCAGTCGCGATTCCATGGTTCAAATTGCTAGTTATGGTCGAGGAGACTATCAACGCTACGAATATCTCCATCGAGATGCGGCTAACGCCTTAATGAGAATGATTAGTGCAGCAAGGGATGAAGGGGTGTGGATTGTCCCGGTCTCTGGGTTTCGCGACATAGAACGACAAACTCTCCTCTGGCAAGATCAAATACAACGGCAGGGTTCAGAGGAACTAGCTGCCCGATTAAGTGCCCCTCCGGGTTATAGCGAGCACCACACAGGCTACTCCATTGACCTTGCCGACGGTTCCCGGCCAACGCAAGATGATATTACCCTTCGATTTATAGGAGTGATGTGGGCGGGCTAAAACCCCTCCGCTTTAGCGAGGGGATACAGCCAACTCAGGGGGCTTTAGCCCTCTCTATGTGTTAAACTAGAGACGTGGAAAGTAGGCGTATCAACTACG
>Ga0272446_1001703_pt1 | contig 31414 bp, 22 predicted proteins | sample YNPCB0061_FD_194587 | JGI IMG/M metagenome (GOLD analysis project Ga0272446, IMG submission 194587) | Hot spring microbial mat communities from Yellowstone National Park, WY, United States - YNP-CB-006-1 | ecosystem: Environmental > Aquatic > Thermal springs > Hot (42-90C) > Sediment | place...
TAGTAAACCATAGTCCATTAAAACAAGGATTGCGACTCTTTTTAACTCATTTAAAGATTTGATATTTTTATTATAGTAAACCATAGTCCATTAAAACAAGGATTGCGACTAAGACTGCGTTAAGGTCTTGCGAGTAATGCGTCCATAGTAAACCATAGTCCATTAAAACAAGGATTGCGACATCTCCTTTCATTTTCTTATCTGCTGCTAAACCACTTATAGTAAACCATAGTCCATTAAAACAAGGATTGCGACTCGGCTATTTTGTTTTTTGAATCTTGTGGTAGTTTGTATAGTAAACCATAGTCCATTAAAACAAGGATTGCGACGTTATGAAAATTCTTACAATCATTTACTTAATAAAAATAGTAAACCATAGTCCATTAAAACAAGGATTGCGACTATGTTCATTGTTTTTGCTCCTTCTTTGATATTAAATAGTAAACCATAGTCCATTAAAACAAGGATTGCGACACTTATAATATTTTTTATCGGGATACTTATGGGACTAATAGTAAACCATAGTCCATTAAAACAAGGATTGCGACTTTTCCAAAATTGAAGAAAACTGTTTTATCTCCACAATAGTAAACCATAGTCCATTAAAACAAGGATTGCGACAACGATTTATTCATACGTAGAAGAGAAAGACGAACTATAGTAAACCATAGTCCATTAAAACAAGGATTGCGACAATTTCCATAGCTCTAAATGAGTTGCTGTCCCAGTGGATAGTAAACCATAGTCCATTAAAACAAGGATTGCGACTTTGCCAATAATTGTCCAATAGCAGCAACAAGCACATCATAGTAAACCATAGTCCATTAAAACAAGGATTGCGACTTCCTCTTGATATTGAGAAAAAAGTAACTACTTTCTCTAATAGTAAACCATAGTCCATTAAAACAAGGATTGCGACGTCCCTATACCATCACCGTTAAACAATTCAGCGTCTTATAGTAAACCATAGTCCATTAAAACAAGGATTGCGACTGTGGTGGTGTTTGGTCTGTTTATCAGTTCAACAGTATAGTAAACCATAGTCCATTAAAACAAGGATTGCGACTGTACTTGTGTAAAGTTTCGGTCTTTGTATTCAATATAGTAAACCATAGTCCATTAAAACAAGGATTGCGACTGTTGTGGAAAGGATTTCTAGAATTTGAGTTTTATTCATATAGTAAACCATAGTCCATTAAAACAAGGATTGCGACATTGACGTTTATGGGAGCGTCTTCCACGAGCGTCGCTTATAGTAAACCATAGTCCATTAAAACAAGGATTGCGACTGGTGTGAAGAAAACAAAGATACTATCCCAGACGAGTATAGTAAACCATAGTCCATTAAAACAAGGATTGCGACAAACTTAAGCCTTTGTATTCTGTCGTTGACGGTAATAGTAAACCATAGTCCATTAAAACAAGGATTGCGACTAGATTGTCATAAATTTGCTGAAGGGTTATCTGTTTACATAGTAAACCATAGTCCATTAAAACAAGGATTGCGACTATTTTTTGTTTTTTTAAACTCAATTGTTGTTTTAGCATAGTAAACCATAGTCCATTAAAACAAGGATTGCGACTCCATCATACTCTACAGACATCATATTGTTGGTTATAGTAAACCATAGTCCATTAAAACAAGGATTGCGACTTGAATAAGCATTAATTTTTAAATAATTGTTAAACTAATAGTAAACCATAGTCCATTAAAACAAGGATTGCGACTCCTCAACCAATTTGGCTTTTATTATCAATGCCATATATAGTAAACCATAGTCCATTAAAACAAGGATTGCGACGGCATTTTCTATATACCCAGAGAATGTGGTTTGGGTTATAGTAAACCATAGTCCATTAAAACAAGGATTGCGACACTACAAAAAACTTTGCCGTACAATCGATGACTTAATAGTAAACCATAGTCCATTAAAACAAGGATTGCGACCCCAAAGTGGCGCTTGCTGCCAAAGAGAATAAAGTTTATAGTAAACCATAGTCCATTAAAACAAGGATTGCGACTAACCAGCAGTGTTCCATTTTAAATCGCCAATTTTAATTATAGTAAACCATAGTCCATTAAAACAAGGATTGCGACGGTATTTCGCTACTTTGAATACATTATTGTTCTCATTAAATAGTAAACCATAGTCCATTAAAACAAGGATTGCGACTCATTAGTAATCGGCGTGTCACATACGAGGTTTCCCATAGTAAACCATAGTCCATTAAAACAAGGATTGCGACTTTGTAGCTATAACTCTGAGGATTTTAGTCTAAAGATAGTAAACCATAGTCCATTAAAACAAGGATTGCGACAATACTTAAGTCTGATTTTTTAAAAGCAAGAAAATTTGATAGTAAACCATAGTCCATTAAAACAAGGATTGCGACTATAAATTAATCTATCTATTTCTTGCTTTTTATCATTATAGTAAACCATAGTCCATTAAAACAAGGATTGCGACATTTCCTTTTCTCCTCTCGTCTATTGTTGACAAGATATAGTAAACCATAGTCCATTAAAACAAGGATTGCGACAGTAAAGCAGTTTCAATTTTGAAAATATCTTCTGTTTTATAGTAAACCATAGTCCATTAAAACAAGGATTGCGACTTTCTTATGTATTTTTTATATTCTTTATGTTTCTTCAATAGTAAACCATAGTCCATTAAAACAAGGATTGCGACCAGGTGTTAATAAGTGTAATGCGTGTTTTATTGCGGATAGTAAACCATAGTCCATTAAAACAAGGATTGCGACATTCTTCAACCAACGAAGCTTTAATAGTTACTGCCATATAGTAAACCATAGTCCATTAAAACAAGGATTGCGACATTGCCTGGTGCTATTCTCCAGTACGGAGCTCAGTATATAGTAAACCATAGTCCATTAAAACAAGGATTGCGACTCTTGTTGCGCTTTTTCTTTAATAACTGTTTTACTTATAGTAAACCATAGTCCATTAAAACAAGGATTGCGACACCATTCTAATATAGAAAGCGGTAAATGCGCCGCTAATAGTAAACCATAGTCCATTAAAACAAGGATTGCGACTGGCTCTTGTTGAGCACACTCTTCTAATATGGAGAATATAGTAAACCATAGTCCATTAAAACAAGGATTGCGACACCAGTTTAAGAGGTCTGACGGCAATAATCTCTCGGATAGTAAACCATAGTCCATTAAAACAAGGATTGCGACTATTCCAATAAAGAATATTACAAGTGTGAAGTACATTATAGTAAACCATAGTCCATTAAAACAAGGATTGCGACTGTATAAACAATTGCCTTTAAGCGTGTTAAGTTATACAATAGTAAACCATAGTCCATTAAAACAAGGATTGCGACAGTACCTTCCCATTCTGAAAAGCTATTTATGCCATCTTATAGTAAACCATAGTCCATTAAAACAAGGATTGCGACACTTTCATCTTTATTTAATGTTTTTACACCATTATTATAGTAAACCATAGTCCATTAAAACAAGGATTGCGACTCTAACGCCTTTAACTTTTGCCTTAATAGAGTACCCAATAGTAAACCATAGTCCATTAAAACAAGGATTGCGACCCCTTCAACCCCCCACCCTTCGCCAGCGGGGAAATTAATAGTAAACCATAGTCCATTAAAACAAGGATTGCGACTTAATTGGACCAAATTTGAGAGAAAAAGGAGGAAGATAGTAAACCATAGTCCATTAAAACAAGGATTGCGACTTTATAAATTTTGGGCAAAGGATTTTGCCACTTTCTTATAGTAAACCATAGTCCATTAAAACAAGGATTGCGACTTGACCAGAGCTTTTGATACTTTGTTGTTGTGAGCATCATAGTAAACCATAGTCCATTAAAACAAGGATTGCGACCCCCATAAAGAATTTAATACAAGTTTTTTCCAATTAGAATAATAAACCATAGTCCATTAAAACAAGGATTGCGACCGTCTTCCTTCGCACGGGTAAATTCATCAAAAACTGATAATAAACCATAGTCCATTAAAACAAGGATTGCGACAACTCGCAGAATTTGTCATCAGAAACGGTATTTGATAATAATAAACCATAGTCCATTAAAACAAGGATTGCGACGCTCATCCAGCAAAGTAATCACTTTCTCAATATCCTCATAATAAACCATAGTCCATTAAAACAAGGATTGCGACATTGACTGTCACTACATTTTCACCACTGAAGACATCTTATAGTAAACCATAGTCCATTAAAACAAGGATTGCGACGGTTTTAGGACCTCTGCGAGAATTTGAGACTTTTATTATAGTAAACCATAGTCCATTAAAACAAGGATTGCGACTTGCAACGAATTGCAATCGTGGGTCGCCTAATCCGCGAATAGTAAACCATAGTCCATTAAAACAAGGATTGCGACACTGAATTTCAGTAATTTCTTTTAGGACGATACCCTATAGTAAACCATAGTCCATTAAAACAAGGATTGCAACTATTTGCAAATTAAAAATATTGTGCGTAAATTTGCAGATAGTAAACCATAGTCCATTAAAACAAGGATTGCGACGAGGCTTGTGTCTTTGCCTAAGATTTCCATAAAAAGAATGGTAAACCATAGTCCATTAAAACAAGGATTGCGACGCTCTGGTTTGAATACCAGGCTTAACGAGGACTTTTTTTATAGTAAACCATAGTCCATTAAAACAAGGATTGCGACTAAATAACTATTAACTATTAACTATTAACTAATAGTAAACCATAGTCCATTAAAACAAGGATTGCAACTCTAAAGCAATTAATCCAATTGGGGTTAGTTGAGTATAGTAAACCATAGTCCATTAAAACAAGGATTGCGACAAGCATTATAAATCTCTCCAACTCCTCCCATACCTCTATAGTAAACCATAGTCCATTAAAACAAGGATTGCGACAATTGCTTCCTTTTTTTAAAGGAAATACGCTTTTTTCATAGTAAACCATAGTCCATTAAAACAAGGATTGCGACTCTAAAGCAATTAATCCAATTGGGGTTGGTTGAGTATAGTAAACCATAGTCCATTAAAACAAGGATTGCGACCCTCGTGGGGTTTCCTTTCTCCTCCCACCTATTATCGGATAGTAAACCATAGTCCATTAAAACAAGGATTGCGACTTTTGTTGTTTTGCTTTTTTCATAGTTTCTATCTTTTATAGTAAACCATAGTCCATTAAAACAAGGATTGCGACCCCGAATAGCCTAAGGCTTAGTAGGGGATTTTACCCATAATAAACCATAGTCCATTAAAACAAGGATTGCGACAATTAAGAGTTGAACCTTTACAGGTTCTCAAAGGTTAATAATAAACCATAGTCCATTAAAACAAGGATTGCGACTTTTTACAATCAGGATTTACGCAAATTTTTTTGTAATAGTAAACCATAGTCCATTAAAACAAGGATTGCGACTTAACTACTTCTGGTATAACCCTAAATTTTCGCTCGTTATAGTAAACCATAGTCCATTAAAACAAGGATTGCGACGGATTTTCTTTCAAATAATTTTCTACCTCTTCAAGAATAGTAAACCATAGTCCATTAAAACAAGGATTGCGACGGTTTGAATTCCCGGCCTGACCAAAGCCTTCTTTACCTTATAGTAAACCATAGTCCATTAAAACAAGGATTGCGACAACCTCTACTGTGAGTTCTTCGGCTCCTGTATGGAGCGAATAGTAAACCATAGTCCATTAAAACAAGGATTGCGACTCTGACGAGCGGGCCTCCAATTACTGTCGAGCTGGTATAGTAAACCATAGTCCATTAAAACAAGGATTGCGACGAGGCTTGTGTCTTTGCCTAAGATTTCCATAAAAAGAATGGTAAACCATAGTCCATTAAAACAAGGATTGCGACTAAATAACTATTAACTATTAACTAATAGTAAACCATAGTCCATTAAAACAAGGATTGCGACACTTTTTTTGTAGATGTTGAAATAGGCTCTTCTACTGATAGTAAACCATAGTCCATTAAAACAAGGATTGCGACACGAGCCAGACCCCACGACGGGATTGCTCTACACCGATAGTAAACCATAGTCCATTAAAACAAGGATTGCGACTATTTGCAAATTAAAAATATTGTGCGTAAATTTGCAGATAGTAAACCATAGTCCATTAAAACAAGGATTGCGACGAGGCTTGTGTATTTGCCTAAGATTTCCATAAAAAGAATGGTAAACCATAGTCCATTAAAACAAGGATTGCGACGAGGCTTGTGTATTTGCCTAAGATTTCCATAAAAAGAATGGTAAACCATAGTCCATTAAAACAAGGATTGCGACCATAGTCTGTGTTAGACGAAAGATGGTTTAAAATGGGATAGTAAACCATAGTCCATTAAAACAAGGATTGCGACAGCAATTCTAAAAACTCATAAAATAGCTCTTTGAACGAATAGTAAACCATAGTCCATTAAAACAAGGATTGCGACAAAGTCGCCTTTATGGATTGAGTTAATATCTAATGGATAGTAAACCATAGTCCATTAAAACAAGGATTGCGACGATTCTTCCGCTTCTAAGGCATTTACGGATTTTGAAATAGTAAACCATAGTCCATCAAAACAAGGATTGCGACGATTCTTCCGCTTCTAAGGCATTTACGGATTTTGAAATAGTAAACCATAGTCCATCAAAACAAGGATTGCGACTAGCCACGCCTGAAACATTCTTTCTTCATCAATCTCATAGTAAACCATAGTCCATTAAAACAAGGATTGCGACTCCATTAATGAAGCGTCAAAGTTACAGCCCACTTCTTATAATAAACCATAGTCCATTAAAACAAGGATTGCGACTTAGGTTGCTACGGAAATCCATACAATGAGACTCCAATAATAAACCATAGTCCATTAAAACAAGGATTGCGACTAAATAACTATTAACTATTAACTATTAACTAATAGTAAACCATAGTCCATTAAAACAAGGATTGTGACTTTAACTACTCAACAGTTAACAATTAACAATTTTTTGATAAGCAAACCCTGAATTGAGAAAGCGGACAGAGAAATAGCGAGAGAAAACTAAGATTTTGATTAGAAATTTTTATTTTTTCCTTTCTTTTAGTAAAAACTCATAAACATCAAAAAATATGAAAACGAAAAAGATAGCCTTGCTTTGCTTTTTGCCTTTGTTTTTATGGTCTAATACCACTCCCAAAGATGAGCTTGCGGAGGGGTTTAAAAATCCACCCATAGAGGCACGTCCTATGGCTCTTTGGGACTGGACTAATGGGAATTTTTCTCTTTCACAAATTACTTATGAAATGGAGCAGGCAAAGGCAAAGGGCATGGGAGGTTTTGATATTTGGGACGTAGGGGTGCTGGTAGATGAGAAGAAAATAATTCCTGCAGGCGCGCCTTTCATGAGCGAAGAGTCCGTGCAAGGGATTGCTCATGCGGTCAGGGAAGCAGAGCGCTTGGGTTTGCGCTTGGGCTTAGTTACGGCGAGCAGTTGGAATGCAGGCGGAGATTGGGTAAAGCCCGAACATGGTGTAATGGGGCTTTTTAAAACAGAAATAAAGGTGAAAGGAGGGCAACAAATCAAAGAAAAATTGGCTTTCCCTACGCTCCCCGAACAGCTTGGACGCAATACAACCCTCATAGAGAAAGATGCCAACGGCTTGCCTACTTTTTATAAAGAGGTAGCGGTGTTGGCAATGCCTACCGATAAAACTGTACTGAAAAATACCGATATTGTCAATATTTCTGATAAGATGAACGCCGAAGGCGAACTCTCTTGGGACGCTCCGCAGGGAGACTGGCTCATAGTTCGCTATGTATGCGCCCCCACAGGTCAGCCGCTCATGGTGCCAAGTCCTAATTCCAAAGGTAGAATGATAGACCATTTTAGCGCAGAAGCTACCGAGGCTCATCTGATGTATATCATTGAAAAGTTGCAAAAAGAATTAGGAAGTTTGAAAAATCGCGCTTTACAATACTTATATACAGATAGTTACGAGGCAAGTTCGGCTGTTTGGACACCTAATATCGTTAGTGAGTTTGAGAAGCGTTGGGGCTATAGCATGATTCCTTACTTACCCGTATTAGATGGGAAAATAGTAGAAAATCAAGATATTAGCAAGCGATTTTCTTTTGATTACAGAAAATTACTTTCTGATTTAATCATTGAAAACCACTATGCTAAGTGTGTAGAAATTTGTAAAAAGTACGGTTTGCAATTCTCTGCCGAAGCAGGCGGACCCGGGCAACCCATTCACAACGTTCCTTTTGAAGATTTAAAAGCCTTAGGTTCGCTGAGTTTCCCCAGAGGAGAATTTTGGAACAAACATTCTCAGCTCGAGCTTTTGCAAATCGTCAAAGGTATATCCAGCGCAGCGCATTTGTACAACCAAAAATACGTAGAAGCAGAATCTTTTACCAGCGTTTGGTTGTGGCAGGAAGGACCGCAAGAACTCAAACCTTTGGCAGATAGGGCTTTCTGCGAAGGGTTGAATCGCATTGTCTATCATACTTTTCCTCATACACCCGCTGAGGCAGGCAAGCCCGGTTGGGTATATAACTTCGGTACATTGATTCACGTCAATAACTCTTGGTGGGAAAAATCCAAATCCTTTCATGAATACCTTGCCAGATGTAGCTATCTTTTGCAACAAGGAAACTTTGTAGGCGATGTCGCTTTCTACTACGGCGACCAAGCCCCTAACTTTGTGAAACCTAAGCATATCCCTCCCTCCTTAGGCAGGGGCTACGATTACGATGTGGTCAATTCGGAAGCTATCATTAAATTTATGAGTGTAAAAGACGGAAAAATATTCCTTCCGCATGGGCAATTTTATGAGGTTGTAGTCTTGCCTAACGAAGAGGAAGTGAATTTAGAGGTGTTGAAAAAATTGGAAAAAATGGTCTTTGAAGGGGCTACAATTATTGGTAGAAAACCTACAAAAACCTACACACTAAGTAATTATAAGCAGAAAGAAGAAGAAATCAAAACTATTGCAAACAGACTTTGGGGCAAGTGCGACAGCGTCAATGTGAAAGAAAACAAATATGGCAAGGGAAAGGTCGTATGGGGAAAAACAGCAAGGGAGGTGCTGGCGGAAAGAGGCAAAATACCTGACTTCCAATTTGCCTCTGATTTGGATTCGGCAATGCTTGACTACATACACCGCCGAACAGCCAATGATGATATTTATTTTATTAGAAATGTAAAAAATGCGACTTATGAGGCAAATCTCACATTTAGAAATACAGACAAAACCCCACAGCTTTGGAATCCAGTAGATGGTAGTTTTTACGAACTTACCAATGTGCAAAGGCAAGCTGGCTCTACTACTTTCCGTTTACAAGTGCAACCCTATGAATCTTTTTTTATCGTTTTTAGAAAAAATCCTAAGAAAGCGCCTTTGACCGACAAGCAGAGTCCTATACTTTCTACCAAAGAAATCAAAGGTGAATGGGAGGTGCGTTTTCCGCATGGTTGGGGCGTTCCTACACGCACTACTTTTCCTGAACTTGTATCTTGGATAAGTGCCAAAGATTCAGCTATTCACTATTTCTCAGGGGTTGCCGCCTATCACAAAACGTTTGAAATAAATAGCGAAGATATACAGCAGGGGAAGCGGATTTTCTTAGATTTAGGCATAGTGAGAGAAGTAGCAGAGGTATGGCTCAATGGACATCACTTAGGCGAAAGATGTTTTTTGCCGTACAGTTACGAAGTTACGCCTTATCTGAAAATAGGGAAAAATTACTTGGTGGTAGAAGTAGCTAACGTGCTGAATAACAGAATGGTAGGAGATGCCAAAGTCCCTGAACCTTACCGCCGCACTAAGTCTAATATTATCAAAGGAAAAAATGCGTGGATGCGACCTTGGGCAGAGGTCAGCTTGGTCGAGTCGGGTTTGTTAGGAACGGTCAGATTGATAAGCAAATAGTAAATTAATTTTAATGAGGTAAAAGTGATGAGCAGTAAAAAATTAGAACATTGCTTTTACCTCCTCCAATATCAAATCCACCCATTGTTGGTACATCAGTCCCGAAGGGTGCAGATGGTCTTCGGCTATCCATTGAGGATTATTTTTAGCCTCTCGCGAGATAGGGGTAATGTCAAAATATTTTACACCATACTGTTGGCTTATTGCCTTATTGATATGATTAAAAGCATCAATTTCTTTGGCTATTTTAGCTACATCGCTATTTTTAGCAAAAGGAGTTACTCCATAGTCAGGAATAGATAAAACAAAAACCCTATTTTTATTGCCTTTGGCTTTCTGAATAGCTATTTTTAATAAAATTTCAAATTCTTTGCGATAGGTTTCTTGACTATATCCTCTATATTGATTATTCACACCAATCAACAAAGAAACCAAATCATAGGTATCGGGCGGGTTTTTTTGCTCAATAGCAGAGATTAGTTCGTCAGTAGTCCAACCTGTACGAGCAATAATATCGGGGTTTTTGATAGGTATTTGAGCCTTATTGAGTACTTTTGAAAGAATGACGGGGTAGCGTTCCTCCTCCTTTACGCTTTCTCCTATGGTATAAGAATCTCCCAAAGCCAAGTAAGTCAGTAGCTTACTTTCGTCTTTCTGCTCTGCCATACAGTTACTAATTAATAAAAGTAATAAAATTACATATTTCATCGACCTCTACTTATTGTGTTCTTACAAAGATATTTTTCTATGAAATATTTTTGCTATAAATTTCTTCATTTTTTCGTCTGAAAAATTATTTAACATAACTTTTTCTATCATTTTACGTATTATATTTTTTAATGTAAAAAAAACACTCTAATTTTGTTTGGCAAATAAGAAAACTATTATTTGCCATGAACCACACATTTATAGAGGCACTTACTTATGATGATGTACTGCTAATTCCTGCATACTCAGAAGTATTACCAAGAGAAACAGACGTTTCTACATATCTTACTCGTAATATCAAACTCAATATTCCATTTTTAGCCGCAGCAATGGATACCGTTTCGGAGTACGAAATGGCTATGGCAATTGCTCGCGAAGGCGGTATGGCTTTTATTCATAAAAATATGCCTATCCAACAGCAGGCAGAGCAAGTCCGTAAAGTAAAGCGTTCGGAAAGTGGAATGATACTCGACCCTATTACCCTCACCCCAGATGTACCTATTAGAGAGGCATTTAGGATTATGAAAGATTTTAAAATTGGTGGGATTCCTGTAGTAAATAGGGAGGGATTCTTAGAAGGCATTATTACTAATAGGGATTTGCGCTTTCAAAAAGACATGAATACTTTGGTAGGGGATATTATGACGAAGGAAAACCTCATTACTGCCCAAGAAGGCATAGACCTGCACGACGCAGAGGAGATTCTGCAAAAACACAAAATAGAAAAACTGCCTATCGTCAATAAGCAAAACAAACTCACAGGGCTGATTACTTACAGAGATATTTTGAATAAAAAAGACCGCCCTAATGCTTGTAAAGATAAGTTTGGTCGCCTGAGAGTAGGAGCCGCAGTAGGGGTAACGCCGGACATGATAGACCGAATTGCTTTGTTAAAAGCGGCAGGAGTAGATGTAGTTTGTATAGATACTGCACATGGACACTCTAAGGGCGTATTAGATGCTGTGAAAAATGCAAAACTACAATTTCCTGATTTAGATATTATTGCGGGGAATGTAGCCACTGGGGAAGGAGCAGTTGCTTTGGCAAATGCAGGAGCAGATGCAGTAAAAGTAGGAGTAGGACCAGGTAGCATTTGCACTACCAGAGTAATCGCAGGCATAGGCGTTCCTCAGCTATATGCAGTCATAGAAGCATCTAAGGCATTGAAAGGAACTAACATACCTGTCATAGCCGATGGAGGAATTCGCTTCTCTGGCGATGTGGTGAAGGCTTTGGCAGCAGGAGGGAGTACCGTAATGATAGGTTCACTTTTGGCGGGAACGGAGGAAGCACCCGGCGATGTAATCCTGTACGAAGGGCGTAAGTTCAAGTCTTACAGAGGCATGGGGTCAGTAGAGGCAATGGAAGAAGGCTCAAAAGACCGCTATTTCCAAGACGCAGAAGACGACATAAAAAAGTTAGTACCAGAGGGTATCTCAGGCAGAGTACCTTTCAAAGGGAAAGTAGCAGAGGTGTTATATCAGTTAGTAGGAGGTTTGCGGGCAGGTATGGGCTACTGTGGAGCTAAAAATATAGAGGCACTTCGCAAAGCAACTTTTGTAAAAATTACCTCCGCAGGGGTCAGAGAAAGCCACCCTCACGATGTAATTATTACCCAAGAAGCTCCTAATTACAGTCGGTAAATGAATGAAATCTACATAAAAAGAATCTACATCTTTGCAGGGGTAATAAGTTGGGCAGTCTTGGCATTGCTCATCTTAGCAGACCATTTTTTTGATATTTATCACTATAAACTGCAAGTCCCTCTTTTCATTAAAGCCCTCTTACTCAATACTTTTATTATAAGTATCTATCTTTTTATTGAGAAAAAAGAGGAACTCAAAGAGGGTAGCGGGTTTTACAATATTCTTTGGAGTGTATTTTTTATAGGCTTAGTCTGTACGGTTTTTTCTCTTATCCTTACCCAGTTTATGGGTAAGTTTACTCATTCCAACGCAGGAGCAACTATTTTATGGCTTTATTTCCTCTATTTAATAGAGTTAGGCTTGATGATAATTTTTCTAATCGTTGCATTTATTAGGTGGAAAAAACTTATTCTGTATCAAAATTCACGTTTTGTCAAGATTCTTTGGCGCATATTTGAGTATGCTTTATTTACCTCGCTAATCCTGCATTTTTTTAATAATCAATACATTATTCCTTTATTCAATCAAATTATTGAGATAGTATTTTTTGCTTTCAGTTTGATACTATCTATTAATTTGAGTTGGATTGCTTTTCTGTCTTTGCGACAAAAATTTATCAGCCTCTTGCTTTTGATAGGCATGATAGTATTTTTGGCTTACTTTTACAATCTTTTAAAGGAATATCCCGAACTTCGTAAGATTTCTGTTGACCTTTCCAGTAGTGTCTTTTTTGCTTCTATCACCCTTTTTGTCGGCGTATATGGCGTATTTTCTATTTTGGTTCTGCTATTCAATATGCCCACCTCCTCAGTTTTCGAGAAAAAATTTGCAGAAATTTCGGACTTCCACAAACTGATAGCAGGCAAGACTGCCAAGCAAGTCTATGATACTATGTTAGAGATAGCGATAAGAAACCTCAAATCAGATGCGGCATGGTTAGAATTGGCAGACCATAAAGGACTTATCTGTTCTCAAATAGAAGAAGACTTAGCAAAAAAAATCATAGATAGCATCAGCAAAAGTGGCTATAATCATCAACAATATAAAAAATTTAACCCTGATTCCCTCAATGGATTGGCTGAGGATTTTGATTATAAATCAATTTTAGCAGTGCCTTTGACTTCTCGCAACAAACATTTGGCTACTTTGGTCTTACTTAAAAAAGAGAACAACGCCTTTGACAATGTGGTTACTAACCTGATTAGTACGTATGCCGCTCAAGCAAGTATAGCCTTAGACAATTTCCGCCTGATTTCCGAAACAGTAGAAAATGAGCGATTCAAAACGGAACTACTTACTGCTAAAAAAGTTCAACAGCGATTGCTCTCCAAACTTGCTTTCCAATCGGAAAAGATGGAGTTGTTGGCAACTTCTCTGTCCCCAGAGGAAGTGGGGGGCGACTTTTACGACTTTCATCAAATTGCCGAAAACAAATATGCAGTGATTATTGGCGACGTTTCAGGCAAGGGGACAGTAGCCGCCTTCAACATGGCTCAGATGAAGGGCATCTTTCATGCCTTGGTGCAGTTGGATTTACCCCCTGACCTTTTTTTAAAATATGCTAATGAGGCACTATCGCGATGCTTGGAGAAAAATGCCTTTATCACAGCAATTTATATAGTCATAGACACTAAGCTAAACAAAATCTCTTACGTAAGAGCAGGACATTGCCCTCCTCTACTCCTTCAAGCCAATAACAATGAAGTAAAATATCTCCAATCCAAAGGGTTGGGCTTGGGCATTATCCGCAATAAAAGCTATAAAAGTTTTATTAATATAGAAACTTTGTATTTTAAAAAAGGTGATATTTTATTTCTTTATACCGACGGCGTTACAGAAGCCAAAAAGCACGAAACAGGAGAAGAATTTGGCTATGATAGGCTTAAAACCTTCATTATTGCCAATCAACATGCTCACTTAGACCATATCGCCAACAACTTAGTAAGAGAGATTTATCAGTTTACTAACGACACCTATCTCAAAGACGACTGCACTGTGTTACTCATGCGGTTTTATTAATATCAACAGATATTGATTGGGTATTATTAATTTTTTGCAAAGATTTTAGATTTGAAAAGCAAGTTATACTTAAAACCAAATGGTTTGTAAAAGTTTATAAGTTTTCAAACCTTATAAACCTTAATTTTCAATCAAAACCAATTTTGATGGAGTATATTTTAGCTTATTCAAAAGCGAATTTTGCATCAATGCTTCAAAGCAAGCATTATTTGCATAAACATAAAAATTTTTATCATAAAAAAACTAAAATCTTTTGAATTAAACCAATAAATGTATAATATTTGTACTATTATTACATGCGTAATTTTAAAATTACCCATATTCTAATTTCACTTATCCCTTGTTATAAATCATTTAAAGCAATAGTGTTATTAATACTTTGACTATCAGTTTTCTTGTTAGACATAAATCAGTATCACTTTATTGAATTTTTTGCTTATGAGTGTTGTTAAAAATTTAACATATTTATCATAAATACTAAGATTCTCTTACCCAAATTTTTAGACACACTTTTATGTCAGCTATGTTTTAAAAGTGAATTATTGAATTTCAAGAGATTAAATTACTAAAACGATGAAACGTATATATCTACTTATTTTTGCATTTTACTTTGCCATAGTTGTTAATCAAGCATTCTCTCAAGATGGTTTGCCTTATTATGTAGATGGGGAGAACTTGCGTAGAGCAGGGCAGTATGATAAGGCAATCGCCGAGTTTAACAAAGCCATTCAGAGAGAACCTACTAATTATAGATATATTTATTCTAAGGCGGTTTCTGAATTTCAAACTCGTAAAATAGACGCCGCACTTAATTCCGTCAATAATGTAATTCGTCTTAAAGATGACTTTGTTGCCGCACATCTTTTAGCCGCTAAGATTTATCAGAGTAAGGGCGAGCATGACCGTGCTATTTACTACTACGACCAAGCCTTCAAATATGAAACTGATATAGACAAAAAGGTTGGGTACAAGTTTACCGTGATGCGAAAACTGATAAACGATGGCGATTATAAAGGGGCTTATGAAAGGATTAAAGAGGCAAAGGAAATCGCTCCACAAAATAAAGATGTGCTGTTTTTCTATGCCAAACTTAGTAATATTTTAGGGTATTATGAGGAGGCAAAAAAAAGTATCTTAGAATTAGAAAACCACTTGAAAAGTTTAAAGCCTGAGGATAATGCTAAATACTATTACGAATTAGGTTATGCTTATTACAAACTGGAAGAGTATGAAAAATCAAGGGAAGCATGGCAAAAGTCAGATGTGCCTCCTTACAGAGAGAAAATTAGTAAGTTTAGTGCCAAATACTTTTGTAGTGTAGCATTAGCCTATTACAAGTTTTATGAAAATGAGCTGAGCAAGCAGTATGTCGACCAAGCCGTGAAGATTCAAAAAGATTTTCCTATGGCGCATGTACTGCTGGCACAGCTTTCAAAGCGCAATTCTAACCATGCCAATACTATAGCACACTACGAAGCCGCATTAAAAAACGAAAAAGATGCTCTTCGAAAATTCGCCATCTATGATAAAATAGCCGATTTGCACTTAGAGTCCAATAATTTTGAAGGCTGTCTTAAAGTAATTTCCGAAGCCCTCAAAATTAGAGCAGATGACACACAGGCTTTATTGACTAAGGCAAATGCTCTATATAAAATGGAAAATTACAAAGAAGCGGTAGAGGTAATTCAAACGGTATTAAAGCAAAGAGTTGACGAAGCAACAAGAACAGATTTTATGTTTCTTATGGGCTTGTGCGGTAAGAAAATGGGAGATAAGCGAATAGCAAAGGAAGGTTTTGTGGCAGCAATGAAAAGCTCGCTCAGAGATGCCGCAGAGGTAGAACTCAAAGAAATGAGAGAATTGGCAGAATTAGAAAAACAAGAGGGGAATGATTAGTAAAGAGTTTCTTGACCAAGCTAATTACTATATAGGTCTGAATCTTCCGAGAGTAGTCAGTTGTATAAACATGCTTAGCGAAGAGGAGATTTGGCATAAACCTAATACTTATTCCAATAGTGTAGGTAATCTTGTACTCCACCTTTGCGGCAACATGACACAGTACATTCTCTCTGGTTTGGGAGGGAAGGCAGATGAAAGGCAAAGAGAGGCGGAGTTCAGTACAAGTGGAGGGTTAAGCAAAGAAGAACTATCTGCCAAAATTACAGAGGTAGTAACACAAGTCCAACAGGTAATTAGTCAAATTAATGAAACAGATTTACTAAAAAAAAGAATTGTACAGGGGTTTGAAATGACAGGAGTAGGTATCATTATTCATGTAGCGGAGCATTTTTCCTATCATACAGGGCAAATTGCCTTCTGGACAAAACTCCTCAGAGATACAGATTTGGGTTTTTATAAAGGTATCAACCTTAATGCGAAGAATGAGATTTGTACCCAATAAAATTTGATAAAATAAAAGCATAAATTGCTTATAATCAATCTATTAACCCTATAAGGTTTTTAAAATCTTATAGGGTTAATTATATTTGCACTACTACCTTTTTATCCAAAGGCAATATAGGCAGGCATGGAGTGTTTTTGAGTAATTCTTAGGGTTTCTCTTTTGGCAAAATCCGTTTTAGTAATCTCAAATAAAATATCTCTTGCTTTTCTGGCACTTTCCTCTATATCCACCAAAGGATAAGGGTAATCTCTGCCCAGCTTAAACTTGTACAAATGCTCCTCTAAGTGCGTAATTTTCCAAGGCTCATAAGCCAAATAGGTAGGCAGACGTTGCAGTTCGGGAAGCCAAGTTTTGATGAATTTAGCCTCAGGGTCATGTTCTTCTGCTTGCTTAGTAGGGTTGTAAATGCGAATTTTTTGTGAGGCTGTTCCCATCGTGCTTGCCTGCATTTGGAATTGGCAGAAATGAATACCTGCCTCATAATCAAGAAACTGTCTTGCTAAGTGAGCTACGCCTGCCTGCCAAGGTTGAAAAAGATGATGCGTAAGAAAAGAAACCAGCATAGCTCTCATTCTAAAATTTAAGTAGCCCGTGGCACTGACGCAACGCATGCAAGCATCTACAAGAGGAATACCCGTTTTGCCTGTCTGCCAAGCATGTACGTATTCAGGTCTAACCTCTTGGCGTACAGCATCAAAGGCAGGGTGCAGATTTCGAAACTCCATGCTACACTCCATTTCAAAGCGTTGGATATAGTGGCAGTGCCAGTGCAAGCGTGATTCAAAACTGGTAAAAGCATGCTGATGGAAAGGGAACTTTCCCTTTTCTGATTGCATCACTTGATACACCTGCCGAACAGACAAATTGCCCCACGCCAAGTAAGGCGAAATACGACTACATGACTTTCTGCTTTCCGCAGGTTTGGAAAGGTGCTTGGCATAGTTGCTTATTCTATCTTGGACAAAACTTTTCAAGTACCGCCATGCCAAAGTTTCTCCTCCTTTTTGGAGATTGTGCGTAAAATCTTGTTTTTCAATATTTAGTAAGCCATAATTTTCAAAGAAAGAAGAGTCTAACTGTACTGCTTTTAGCTTTGCTAAGTTTACCTTTTCTATGGGCGCTTGCATAGTAGCTAACCACTTTTGATTCCACCCCTCTCTATTGCTTAGCCCGCGTATTACGCCATCTTTTTGATTTTCAATCCATTGGATTTGAGAGGCTTGGCAAAATTTTTTAAACTGTTTATCCCTATCAAAAGTAACTTTCTGACCAATTTCCTGATGAGAAAAAACGGCATGAATTTTATACTTTTCTAAAATCCGTTGGAAAACAGGAATAACCTCATTTTCAAAAATATGCACTTGTGCTTGGTAAGGTTTAAGGCGAGTTTGGAGGTCTTGTAAGGACTCCTTAGCAAAAATCCAATGTCTTTCAGAATGCTCGGCTAATTGCATAACAGAGGGTTCAAAAAAGAAAACCAATAGGGTAGGATAGGGGCTTTCTATGGCTTGACGCAAGGGAGCGTGGTCATAGAGCCTTAAATCTTTTTTGAACCATAAGACATTGATAGTTTCCATTAATCGTCGTTCTCTGCTTTAGCATCTATGTAATCATCAAGATTTTGTAAAGTATTGCTAATTTCTGATACTTGGCTGTTGAGTTTTTTTATCAAATAAGACAAATGGTTGAGCTTTTCTTGTAATTTTTTTGAGTAATCTTCTGTATCTACAAGCTTTGATTGGTGTACGGACACTTGCTCTTTCAAATAAGTAACTTCATTTTGAAGCTCGTTGGCATAAGCCAGCGCATCGCTAAGCATACACTTTTGAGCAACTAATTGCTCTTTAAGGTAAATTACCTCATCATATAAAGGGTTCTGCATTTCGCTTTTTATTTCGCTCATAAGCTATTTTTCTACTGCTTCCTCTATCGACTCTGCATACTGTATATCTAATTCTTTATACTTTCCATTAGGAAAATCTCGTTCTATTTTCATTCTGCCCAACTGCACACTCTGCACAAAAACCTTATCCTGTGGGAGTATTTTACGATGCGCTTTTACCCCATATTTCAAGTAAATCTCCTCTTTCCAAATAGTAAAATACCACTCCATAGAGGGCTGATGGAATACTGTAAGTTTCCTTTTGTCAAAAATTACTTTGGTTATATGATACTTGGCAATGATTTCGCTTGATTGAGTAAATATTTGCTTAAACTCCTCGATAGGAATATAATTAGAAGTAGCTACAATTAATAGCACCTTTTTCCCTTGCCAAACATAAATCTCCGCATGCCTAAATCTTTCAATAAGTTCAAAATCGTTAGTGGATTTGTTTTTCATAATTAGACGAAAAATGTTAGTTAGATAAAAATTTATATATAGCTAAAACTTAAAAAGTTTCTTTTTGTTTAAAAGCAAGTAAAAACAATAGCTTTACAGTTTATTTTATAAGGGATTTTTTGAAAAGTCCACAACAAGTCAGTAACTTTGAGCATCAATCAATCATTACACTTACTGACATGAACAAACGAGTTCTTCTGATGATATTAGACGGCTGGGGCTTAGGGTTAGACCCCAAAATCTCTGCCATTGCACAAGCCTATACGCCTGTCATGGATAGCTTGAATGAAAAATATGCCCATAGCAAATTGGAAGCCTGTGGGTTAGCGGTTGGTTTGCCTGATGGGCAAATGGGCAACTCCGAAGTAGGACACATGAACTTAGGAGCAGGCAGGGTTGTCAATCAAATGTTTGTCAAAATCAATAAAGCCATTGATGCAAAAATTTTAGATAAAAACCCCACCCTATTGGAGGCTTTCAAATATGCCAGAGAAAACCATCAAAAAATACATTTTATTGGCTTGGTATCTGATGGCGGAGTTCACTCTCATATCAATCACCTCAAAGCACTTTGTACTATCGCTAAAAACGAAGGATTAAGTGAGGTATTTATTCATGCTTTTACCGATGGTCGCGATACCGACCCTCAGTCTGGCTTAGGTTTTATCCAAGATTTAGAAAAACATTTGCAAAATAGTGTAGGCAAAATTGCCTCTGTTATAGGGCGTTATTATGCTATGGACAGGGACAAGCGTTGGGAAAGAGTAAAATTAGCTTACGATGCGATGGTGAATGGCATTGGCGAGCATTGCCAATCCGCTGAGGAAGGCATCAAAGCTTCTTACGCTAAGGAAGTTACCGACGAATTCATAAAGCCAATTATCTGTACAAATGCAAATAACCAGCCGCTCGCTACTATTCAAGACGGAGATGTTGTGTTTTGCTTCAATTTCCGAACTGATAGAGGCAGAGAAATCACTATGGCACTCACACAGCAAGACTTTCACGAGCAAAATATGCACAAACTTAACCTGCACTATCTGACCATGACTCGCTACGACGAGAGTTTTCAAGGCGTAAACATTCTTTTCGAGGAAGATAATTTAGCCATGTCTTTGGGAGAAGTTTTGGCAAAAGAAGGAAAAAAACAAATCCGAATAGCAGAAACAGAAAAATATCCTCATGTAACGTTCTTTTTTTCAGGAGGGAGAGAAGAACCCTTTGAAGGAGAAAAAAGAATTTTATGCCCCTCGCCCAAAGTTGCTACTTACGATTTACAACCAGAAATGAGTGCGGAAGATATTAAAAATGCTATTATCCCTGAGATTGAGCAGAAAAGTGCAGATTTTATTTGTCTGAACTTTGCTAATCCTGACATGGTAGGGCATACAGGCGTTTTCTCCGCCGTAGTCAAAGCCTGCGAAACCGTGGATAAGTGCATGGGTGAAGTTCTTGATATTGCCTTAGCCAACGACTATGCAAGTATTGTGCTTGCCGACCACGGCAATGCCGACTACATGATAAACCCTGACGGCTCGCCTAATACTGCTCATAGCCTGAACTTAGTCCCTTGCATTTTGGTAGATAAAGACTTCAAAGGCAAGCTAAAAGATGGAAAATTAGCAGACGTTGCCCCTACCATTCTCAAACTTATGGGCATTAAGCAACCAGTGGAAATGACAGGAGAGTCGTTGATAGCAGATTAATTTTGGGCAAAGACAATGAGTAGAATCGCTGTCATAGACATTGGGACTAACAATTTTCATCTGTTAATAGCCGAAAAACGCCAAGACAACATCGAAGTTTTGCACAAGTCAAAAGTATTTGCCTTTATTGGCAGAGGGGGCATTCATAGCCAAATGATTACCCCTGAGGCGATGGAGCGCGCCTTAGAATATTTACAAAAATTCAAAGAAATTATAGATAATTTCCAATGCGAGGAAATACTTGCCATTGCCACAAGTGCAGTTCGCAATGCCTTGAATGGGAAAGAGTTGGTAGAAAAAGTCAAAGCAAAGACAGGTATTCCAATACAAGTAATAGATGGAGAAAGAGAAGCTGAACTCATTTATTACGGAGTAAGGTCTTATTTGGTTATCTCAGCAACTTCGCTCATCATGGATATAGGCGGGGGAAGTGTAGAATTTATCCTATGCGATGCCCAAAAAATCTACTGGAAACAAAGTTTTGAGATAGGAGCGCAACGATTATTATATGATTTTCACCAAAGCGACCCGATAAGCATAGAAGAAATAGAAAAGTTAAATGCGTATTTGGAAAAAACACTACAACCCTTGCTTGAAGCAAGTAAAAAATTTCCTACGTCCACCCTTATTGGCTCTGCGGGTTCTTTTGACACTATCGTAGATATTTATTGTGCAGAAAATCAAGTATATAACAGCTTAAAAGAAAAAAAAGAATTTGACATGCCTATGAGTGCTTACAAGCAAATTCATCAGCAGTTTATCAACAAAAACTTAGAAGAAAGGCTAAAAATAGAAGGAATGACAGCACAAAGAGCAGAAATGATAGTAGTGGCTTCCTGTCTTATTGATTTTGTAGTCAATAGATTAGCCATCAAACAAATGCGTGTTTCTGCCGCCTCACTCAAAGAAGGAGTGTTGTGGGAATGGGCAAGCAAGAAAATGTAATAAAAAAACAGAGAAGTTATACTTTATCTAATGAACTTATCTATCTTTGTCTTGTGAAATATTCAATGCCGTCCAACTTATGATACGACCTGACGAAAAAATTTTTGAGTTAATTAATAAAGAGCAAGAAAGACAAATAAGAGGTTTAGAACTAATAGCCTCTGAGAACTTTGCTTCCCCCTACGTGCTACAAGCTATGGGAACAGTCCTTAACAATAAATATGCTGAAGGACTGCCCCATAAACGCTACTATGGAGGTTGCGAGGTAGTAGATGAAGTAGAAATTTTAGCCATAGAGCGTGCTAAGGAACTTTTTCGCGCAGAGTGGGTAAACGTGCAACCCCATTCGGGAGCGCAGGCAAATGCCGCAGTAATGCTTGCTGTTTTAGAACCGGGAGATAAGATTCTCGGTTTTGACCTCGCTCATGGAGGACACCTGACGCATGGTTCGCCTGTAAATTTTTCAGGAAAACTGTATAAAGCCTCTTTTTACGGAGTAGAAAAAGAAACAGGGGTAATTGATTACAACAAAGTAGAAGCTACTGCCAAGAAGGAACAGCCTAAGTTGATAATCTGCGGAGCCTCTGCTTATTCCAGAGATTGGGACTATGTAGCGCTTAGACAAATTGCCGACAAGGTAGGTGCTTTGCTTTTAGCAGACATTTCCCACCCGTCGGGCTTGATTGCCAGAGGTTTACTCAATGACCCTATCAAGCATTGCCATATCGTTACTACTACCACTCACAAAACTTTGAGAGGACCCAGAGGCGGTATGATTATGATGGGAGAAGATTTTGAAAATCCATTTGGTAAAACTAATCCCAAAGGCAAACTGCGCATGATGTCAGAACTATTAGATTCGGGAGTATTCCCCGGCACGCAAGGAGGACCTTTGGAACACGTCATTGCCGCAAAAGCAGTCGCTTATCAAGAAGCCCTTTCTGATGACTACATGCACTATATCTTGCAAGTAAAGAAAAACGCAGACCTTTTAGCAGATATGTTTTTAGAAAAAGGCTACCAAATTATCTCAGGAGGTACAGATAACCACCTTATGCTCATAGATTTGCGAAATAAAGGTATTACAGGAAAAGAAGCCGAAAACGCACTTATCAAAGCAGATATTACCGTAAATAAAAATATGGTGCCTTTTGACGACAAATCTCCTATGGTAACATCAGGAATTAGAATAGGCGTACCTGCGATTACTACCAGAGGCTTAAAAGAAGAAGATATGGCAAGGATAGCAGAATTGATTGACAAAGTGCTTACTAACCATACCAACGAAACTCTTATCGCACAAGTGAGAAATGAAGTAAACGAATGGATGAGGCATTTCCCACTGTTTGCCCAAGTAGAAGAAGTAGCAATGGCTTAGAAACAGAGTAAATCTAATAGATATAAATAATCATCAAGCACATAGATAGTTTGGTGCTTTCTTATTTTCTAACTGTTCTTGCTCGACTTTGATATTAATTTATTATTAAATTTTCTATCTCCTGTTCTCAAAACTTCTTTATATAAAAATTACTTTTTGGCAAAGATAAAGTTAATGGATATACACTGCTCAAACATCTCCGAACATAATTATGCCTTTCTACTTGTATTTAAAGCCAATTTTTATGTTAAAAATATTGAAATATTCAATTTTGTATATTTGTCTATGCAAATTTGCTAATGTTAATTAATTATAAAATATAGCTATTATATTTGTTTAAGCAAATAAGCAGTTTTGTATATCTACAAATCTTAATTAATTTTGCACCAGAAATTAGTAAGGTAGATAAAGCTAAAAGTCGTTTAAGTGCATAGGCTAACTTATTAATAAAGGTTGATGATTAAAAGCTGATAATAAAAGTACGTTAATGACTAATACTCATTGATGAAGCCATAGAGACTTTTCATTTTCATATTTACTATGTTAGACTAAGGGCTTTATTGATGATAAAGCCCTTTTTAAAAAATAAATTCACTAAAATATTTTCAAAATAGAAATATATTTTTTAAATTTGTATCAATAAAACGTGCTTATTTTTGAAAAAATGTTAAATTTTAACAAAAAGTAAGTAAAATTTAAAACCTTCTACAAAGTATTTACGTTATATAGGTGTAGTTTGATTAAGAAAGTTAATAGAGTTTTTCTAAATAAAGATAAAGATTTTTCATTTTCATATTTACTAGATAGTCGACTAAGGGTTTTGGCTTTGCTAAAACCTTTTTTATTTTATACGCCTGCTAAAATCCAGTATTTTAATCTACCCAATCAATAGCTTTTTCATTTCCTTATTCTAATTTTGTAAAATAACTAATATTCATATACTCATCTAACTGTAAATTAACAATTTGAAATATAATGCAAGTACACTACGGACTTGAAAATATAGGAAAACTTCCCCATACAGTAGTAACAAGTGGTACTTTCGACGGCGTGCATATTGGGCATCAAAAAATCCTTCAACGCATCAAAGAAATAGTCATCTTTATCAGAGAAAAAGAACATAAATACGCTGAATCTGTGGTTATTACCTATCACCCGCACCCTCGCTTGGTACTTTTCCCTGACCAATCAAATTTGTTTTTACTCTCTACCTTAGAGGAAAAAATAAACTTAATGGAAAAACATGGAGTAGAGCATTTGCTTATTATCCCTTTTAACAAGGAATTTTCTCAAACAAGTTCGGAGGATTTTATTCAAAACATCTTGATTAATAGGCTTAACACCAAAAAGTTAGTTATAGGTTATGACCATAGGTTTGGCAAAAATAGAGAAGGAAGTTTTGAGTACTTACAAGCAAATCAACACTTGTATCCTTTTGAAATAGAAGAAATATCAAGGCAGGATATTGATAACGTGGCAATTAGCAGTACAAAGATTCGCAATGCTCTCATGCAAGGCAAGATAGAAATGGCAAATGAATATTTAGGACATTTTTATATGCTCTCAGGACAAGTAGTCGAGGGAAATCAAATTGGCAGGACTATCGGCTACCCTACTGCCAATATAGCGATTCAAGAGAAACACAAATTAATCCCCACAGACGGTATTTATGCAGTTAGAATACTTCACAATGACTTGATTTACAAAGGAATGTTGTATATAGGCTCGCGTACCACACTCGGAGATGACTTGCAAAAGACGATAGAAGTCAATATTTTTGACTTTGATAAACAAATTTATGGAGAGCATCTTTCCATAGAATTAGTAGCTTTACTACGCAAGGAGATGAAATTTAATAGCATAGAAGAAATGAAAGAGCAGTTAGATAAAGATAAGAAGGAAGCTGTTTACCAATTAGCAAAAATCGGAGGGTAGATTCATTTGGCTTTATTTTATTATTGATTAAAAATATTTATATATTTGCAAGATATAAGTAGCTATTAAAACTAACATAAAAGTAAGTTTACATTTGTACAAATATATTGTTTTTCAAATACTTGGATTAAATATAATTTCAGACTGCCAAAGTCTTTGGCTTTAATACGTAGCATCTAACTATTATTAACTACATAGCAAGATGGCAACCAAAGTGATTTCTTTTGTAACGCTCAAAGGTGGTTCAGGAAAGACTACCTTGCTCATGCTTACGGCGGCGGCAGTGCATAACCGTACTCACAAGAAACTTTTGGTCATTGATTCTGACCCTCAGCGTTCTGTCAAGCAGATTTATGTACAAGAAAATAATAAAAATTCTTATGATGTATTTGCTTTCAACTGGAATCAACCAAAACCCGACGAGAATTTTGAAAAGGTGCTTACTATTGCTAAAAGCAAATACAACCTGATTTTTATGGACTTACCTCCTGGACGCATTACAGATACAGAAATTTACCATAGTATTATCCGCTCAGACATATTGATAGTACCCGTAGTCGCAAGCGTGCTTGATATCAACGCTACTACCACTTTTTTGGAAACGCTACCTGAAATTTTGAAAGACAAAAAAACTCCTCTGGAAGTGTATGGTGTCATCAATAAGCAAGACCAAAGTATTGAGTACAAACACCTTACTAAGTTAGCAGGCATAGGAGGAATGCAGTTATTTTATTCTCCCTTATCCAATTTAGTGCGCTACAAGAGAGGTATCTCTACCGTACATGACATTACCCTGCCCGATGCCAAAGAAGATGAGTTCAATATGTATTTTGATGAATTTTGTACCAAATGTTATGTATTTTAGCCTAATTTTACCTTTGTTGCTCAAATTTTATGTGCCTTTGGTATTGATGCTTAGCCCAAGCAAGTTAGCGATTTCTTCTATCGTTTTGGTCTGCTCATCTAAGGCTTGAATAGTTTTTAATATGCGTTCATTCCCATGAGGGTTTTCATGACTTATTTCTGTATCAAAAGGAGGTTGAATCGCTTTGGCAGACAAGAGTGAATGAGTCAAGTTTTCTTTCATTTTTTCGGCTAAATTTTTATCTAAGGAAGTGAGCAAATCAGCCAAACCTTTTCCTTGAAAATTGCGGTATTTCCCTTCGTAAATGTTTATCATGCCTTGAATATTAGCAATAATATCGTTGTGGGTATTATCGCTAAAACAAGAGTGTTCGTCTTCTTGGTCATGATTTACCAAAGCTACTCTCATGCGTTCGCCTCCTAACTCGGCTCTGCTTAGGCTACCCATTCCCGTCAATATTTTAGCCAATGAGGTATCTACGTCTTTGACAAATTTGCTCCTATAATTGTTCGGTTCGTTTGGAGTCCATGCCGTAGTAACTTCTGCCAAATCTTCTACGAGTATTTCTGCACAGAGTTGTAGGTATTTTTTTCTGCGGTCTGCATTGGGAGCAGTAGTATAGTCGGTAAAACTTCTTTTCCCTGCACTTTCTTTGTACAAATCCTGTCCCCAAAGCAAAAACTCAATCGCATGATAGCCAATGCTCACATTTTCTTCTACGCCATCTTGCTCATTTTTGGCTCGTAAGGTGGCTTTGTCTAAGTGAATACTCAGGTCATTGATAATTCCACTGTTAAGATTACCTTCTACATAATCTATGTAGCTTTCATCAAGAGGCCACGCATTGATATGAGGTTCTAAGTTGTGCTGGGGGTTATCTATGGGACTCCCGTAAAAGCGGAAAGCCTCTGTTTGCGAATATATTGCCCTTGCCGATAACCATGCTTGTTTGGCTTTGTGGAACAGGACATCGGAGGGAGAGGCAACAAAAGCATCAATCGCCTGCTTTAATTCTAAGGCAGATTGGTGAGCGTCTTGGTAATTGAGGTAAGCAATTTGGGCATAATCGCGAACTACTTCTGCTTTTAAGCTATTGATTTGCTTGGTGTTGTCATTACAAGCAAAAAGTATAAAAAGAAGAAAGAAGATATACCGTATTTTCTGCATGGTCTTTATTATTAAATTTGTTTAGACTAATTCTAAATAAATGCAAAAGTAAATATTTTTCAAAATGTTAGCAAATTTTGTAAAGGTAAAACTATGATTCTTGTTTTTTGACTCTGCTTGTGAAATGAAATTTAGGAAACGTTCTAAAAGTTCTGAAGAGCTAAAGGCAGTTAGAAAAAACACTTTTGTTTGGGCATAAATAGCTAATTTGTGAAACATTTTTATATTTTCGTAAACTGAAAGTTCTAATACTATGAAACCTATTCCCCAAGTACCTATTGAGAATCTCATTACAAGAAATATGCTGGCTTTTGCACGTAATCCACTTGCTTTTTTTGAGACAAATCGGCAAAAATATGGAGATGTGTACGAGTCGAACCTTTCACCATTTCTGAGAATGTTTGTTTTTTGTAAGCCAGAATATGTCAAGTACTTATTGATAGACAATGCAAAAAATTATACTAAAAGTTTTGCGTATGGTTTTCTAAAACGTGCCTTAGGGAATGGCTTGGTAACAAGTGAGGGAGATTTTTGGCTAAGACAAAGGCGAATAGCCCAACCTGCTTTTCACAGGGAGCGATTGACGGCTTTGGTACAAACCATGACCGATGCTATTGATGACTTATTGCTAAGAATGGAAAATTACAAAGCAAAAGGACAGGCTTTTGATGTCGCAGATGAGATGATGCGCCTTACGTCAGATATTGCGGCTAAGGCACTTTTTAGTTCTGATATTTCTGGTTTTAAAGACAAAGTGATAGATTGTATTAACAACCTAAATCTATCTATCTCTAATATGATAAAATCCCCATTCAGCAGGTTTGTAGGCTGGTTTCCCACCCCTAATAATCTGTTTTTCAAGAAAAATCAGAAAGAGTTTGATAAAATTATCTACTTACTGATAGAAAACAGGCGAAAGGCTCATGCCGAGGGCTATAATGACTTACTGCAAATGCTTTTGGAGGCAAAAGATGAAGAGACCGGAGAGAGCATGGACGATGAGCAACTAAGAGATGAGGTAATTACACTTTTTGCAGCAGGTTCGGAAACCTCCTCTAATGCCCTTGCTTGGGCTATTTTTTTGCTTGCAAGCCATCCCGACAAAAAAGAAAAATTAAAAACAGAAATCAGAGAAGTACTTAGAGGAGCTACCCCTCAATTGGCAGATATTCAAAAACTTACTTATACTAATCAAGTCATACAAGAAACTCTTAGGCTTTACCCCCCTGCTTGGATAGTGGGTAGGCAAGCCAAAGAAGACGATGAGATAGACGGATACTTTATCCCTAAGAAAACGCAGACCATTATGCCTACTTGGGTAATTCATAGACACCCTGACCTGTGGGACAGCCCTCAAAGTTTCCAACCCGAACGCTTTGAGAGTGAATTAGTAAAAACAAGGCATAAGTTTGCTCATTTCCCTTTTGGAGGCGGTCCGAGGTTTTGCATAGGCAATAACTTTGCAATGATGGAAATGACGCTTGCCTTAGCAATGATTTTTCAAAGATTTGATTTTGAATTAATGGACAAGCAAAATATCGTAGAAGAGCCTATGATTACCTTAAAACCTAAGTATGGTATTTGGGTACAGGTTAAATAAGTAAAAAATACAGTTTTTACAGGCAAAATGATTTAAGTCATTTTTTTTCATTTCCCTTTCCCCGAATTTTGAGGAAATTTATAACTTATAGTTTGTCATTATGCCTGAAATTATCACTGACGAGCCTCTCACTAAGCAAAATTTGGCGTGTTACCACTGTGGCGAAGAGTGTGAACCTAACGAATCGCTTAAAGTAGAAGAAAAACAATTCTGCTGTCAAGGTTGTAAAACCGTGTATGAGATTTTAGAGGAAAACAACCTTTGTAACTACTACAATTTAGCCGATAAAACCGCAGGACGTAGCCTCAAAGACTTGCCCGCCTCCACCCAATTTGCTTTTTTAGATGACAAGGCTACGGCTTTCAAATTATTAGATTTTTCCGACGGAGGCATTAGCAAAATGACCTTTTACGTACCTGCTGTTCATTGCAGCGCTTGTATTTGGTTATTAGAAAATTTACAAAAGTTAGATGAAAATATTTTGCATTCAAGGGTAAATTTCTTGCGTAGAGAAGTCAGCGTTACTTTCAAACACGAAGGAATTAGCCTAAGGCAAGTAGCTGATTTATTGGCATCTATTGGATATACGCCCTTGATACGTTTGGATAGTTTAGAAAAAAAAGAAAGCAACAAACAAAAGGAAATCCAGCAAGACAAAAAAGCCTACCGACAAATGTATTATAAGTTAGGTGTAGCGTTTTTTTGCTTTGGAAACATCATGTTACTAAGTCTTCCCGAATACCTTTCTTTTTCAGACTACATAGAAACTAATTTTCGTAAACTATTTGGATATCTCAATTTTATATTGGCTCTTCCTGTCGCTTTTTACAGCGGAACGTATTACTTCCAATCTGCCCTGACTGCTTTCCGCCAAAAGCACCTCAATATAGAAGTGCCAATCGCTTTGGGGATTGTTGTGCTTTTAGTAGTAAGTACTTACGAAGTTTTTACCCAAACAGGAGCAGGATATTTTGATTCTTTAGCAGGTTTGATTTTCTTTTTGCTCTTGGGGCGACTTTTCCAACAGAAAACTTATCAATCTCTTTCTTTTGAGCGCGACCACTTGTCTTATTTTCCTGTTTCTGTATTAGTCAAAAATGAAAACGTTGAAAAATACATTCCTGTCAAAGAACTTAAAGTAGGAGATAGGATAGTAATTCATAATCAGGAACTTATCCCTGCCGACTCTATTTTATTGCACGTCCATGAGGCATCGGGAAAGACATTGATAGATTACAGTTTTGTAACGGGAGAAGCACTGCCCGTAGAAAAAGTAAGCGGAGAAATGATTTATGCGGGAGGGCGACAAATCGGCGGAACAGTAGAGTTAGAGGTAATGAAACCTTTTTCGCAAAGTTACCTCACCCAACTTTGGAATAACGATGTTTTTAAAAAACAAAATGATTCTAAAATTACAAGGATTACTGACCAATTTAGTAAAAGATTCACTATCAATCTATTATTAGTAGCTACTACAGCCACCGCGTATTGGCTTTGGCAGGGAGATACCGCTACGGCTCTTAAAGTTTTTACTTCCGTACTGATTGTTGCTTGTCCCTGTGCCTTGGCTTTATCTGCCCCCTTTGCCTTAGGAAATACATTGAGAATCTTAGGAAAGTACAAACTGTACTTGAAAAGTACAGATGCCGTAGAAAGTTTGGCAAACATAGACACGATTGTTTTTGATAAAACAGGTACTATTACCGACACGCATAAAACCCAAGTCAAATTTGAGGGTAAGTCGCTTACAGACACAGAATTAGCGATGGTGCAAACCTTAGCCAAAAATTCTACGCACCCTTTGAGCAAGGCATTGGCAAAGATGAATCTATCAGAAAAAAATTATTCTATGAGTAGTTTCAAAGAGCATATCGGCAAAGGCATTGAGGGAGAAATAGCAGGAAATCATTTATTATTAGGCTCTTACAGTTTTGTTGCTACTCATCTGAAAGATAACAAAGAAGATAAAAGCACAGAAGCTACAGCCGTAGTGCATTTGGCAATTAATGGAGATTATAAAGGTAAGTTTCTCATTACCAATGAATACCGAAGAGGTTTAGAGCAAATGCTTCGCAACTTAGCCAATAAATACGAACTTTTGGTGCTTTCTGGCGACAACGAGCAGGAAAAGGAACGCCTAAGCAAGATTTTTGATAAGAGCAAGCTAACTTTCAAGCAAACTCCACAAGATAAACTCAACTTTATCAAAGACTTACAGAGTCAAGGAAAAAATGTGATGATGATAGGCGACGGACTGAACGATGCAGGCGCTTTAAAGCAGAGCAAGGTAGGAATTGCCTTAGCCGAAGATGTTGCCTCTTTTTCCCCTGCCTCTGATGGTATTTTAGATGCAAGTGCTTTTACCCAACTCCCCCAATTCTTAAAAATTGCCAAAGCGGGTAAGCAAGTTGTGCATTGGAGTTTTGCTATCTCTTTGACTTATAATATTGTAGGGCTAAGTTTTGCAGTACAAGGACTATTCACTCCTGTCATCTCGGCGATTTTGATGCCCTTGAGTTCTGTTACGGTTGTTAGTTTTGCTACGCTGGCGGTAAGTTTGTGGGCAAGAAGGATTATCAATGGGAACGGCGTTTAAAAGATACTCCTTTTTCATATTTTTGCTAAATACAGACGTTTGACATAAATTTCTCAAAAACTTTCAAGCATTTTTCTATTGATGAATGTAAAATAACCATGAAGTTGTTTAGGATTTATTTTTTTTATTGATTCTTCGTATAAAAATGACCGTAAAGGATAAGATAAGTAAATTTAGCCATGTATCTACTCTGGTT
>Ga0272446_1001704_pt1 | contig 31403 bp, 15 predicted proteins | sample YNPCB0061_FD_194587 | JGI IMG/M metagenome (GOLD analysis project Ga0272446, IMG submission 194587) | Hot spring microbial mat communities from Yellowstone National Park, WY, United States - YNP-CB-006-1 | ecosystem: Environmental > Aquatic > Thermal springs > Hot (42-90C) > Sediment | place...
AAAGCGGCGTAGCATCTTGTGGTGAGCAAGCATAATCTGAGCCATGGGTGCACCTCACATCAAAATCAAAAAAATACAAAAGGTTTGGGTAGTAGCAGAACATCGTCATCATTATTTTGGGGCTTTCCCAAAATGGCATCGTTTTCAACAAGGGAGTATGCTCTTTTGCTGTACAAGATTTGGCGCAACAAGGGGTTGCAACCCCCTTGTCCCTATTGTTGCGAAAGTCCTAATTTTATACCTGCTCGCCTACACGGCGAACCTCACATTGTCTCGGTATGTTCCAGTCTGGTGCGCCCACAAATATACGCAAAGTCCTCTGGATTGAGTGGCGATGTTTTCAGTACAAACAAGCGCGAGGCGTTCATGCTCTGAACGCCTCGCTACACCGTCTAACTTGCGTTATGTGCGTTTGTGGTATGGGGCACTCTTAGTTGCCTTGCACAGCCGAAAATCCATTTTCGCCGTCAAAGGTGTAAAGATTTTCGGTTTTTATCACGTCAAAACCCGCTGTGATGAGTTTTTGCATCAGTTCCACAATCTGCTCATGCTTGATTGTTGCTCCACCAGCCATGTAACGACAACGCCAGTGGTCAACGCAAAACGTTTCGGGCAAGCCGTCGGGATAGACTTTCACGCCACGATTGCTGATAACGCCCAATTTCAGGCTGCCAGCAGTAATGGCACTCAGTTGTTCACCTAAGTCATTCGGCTTGCCAACCCACTCCAAAAATACATCCACTCCCACAAGTTCTTTATTCGGCGACTTTCGCGGCGAAGCCTGAATGGTAGCAAGTGCGGCGGCAGATTTGTAGCTGACGGCTTTGAGTTCGTTCGGTGTTTTGCCAAGATTGCCTATGACCGCATCGGCAAATTCTTTAGTGCCGACTTTGGTTTTGCTTATGCCATCTTGGAAAATGTCGTAGGTGTGTGTGCCTTGCTCCAGCGTTGTGAGCCAAGCGTTATGCACTCGCGCAGCTACTTCGGGCTGACCAATATGCACCAGCATTTGCACCGCACCCAAAAGCAAGCCCGATGGGTTTGCCAGATTTTGCCCTGCACGGCGTGGCGCAGAACCGTGAATTGCTTCAAACATTGCACATTTGTCGCCAATGTTTGCCGAACCAGCCAAGCCCACCGAACCAGCAATTTGCGCTGCTACGTCCGAGAGAATATCACCGTATAAATTCGGCATGACAATCACATCGAACACGCCCGGCGTGTCGGCAAGTTTTGCCGCACCAATATCCACAATCCACATCTCTTTTTCAATGTCGGCATATTCGGCACCAATATCATCAAACACTTTGTGGAAAATGCCGTCGGTCATTTTCATGATGTTGTCTTTGGCAAAACACGTTACTTTTTTGCGACCGTTTGCTCGTGCGTACTCAAACGCATAGCGCACGATTTTTTCTGAGCCGGGGCGGGTGATAAGTTTCAAGCACTGATACACGTCGGCAGTTTGGCGATGTTCGATGCCAGCGTACAAATCTTCCTCGTTTTCGCGGACAATCACCACATCCATACCCGGATGCTTGGTGCGAACGTAGGGATTGTAGGCTACGCATGGGCGCACATTGGCGTACAGACCCAGCACTTTGCGTGTGGTCACGTTTAAGCTCTTGAAACCGCCGCCTTGAGGAGTAGTAATGGGTGCTTTGAGAAATACTTTGGTGCGCGTGAGCGACTCCCATGCCGTTGGCTCAATTCCTGCTGTATTGCCGCGCAAATACACTTTTTCGCCAATTTCAATTGTTTCGATTTCTACTTCCGCGCCCGCTTCTTGGATAATGCGGAGCGTTGCGTCCATGATTTCTGGACCAATGCCGTCGCCGTGTGCTACGGTAATAGGCACTTTTGCCATTCGAGCCTCCTCAAGAGTATCTGTGGTTGATAAAACAGTAGTTGATAACGTTCGCTGATAAGGTTTTGCTACACTAATACGGTTTTGGTAAAGCCCGATAGTCAGCACTTCAGGCTGACAACGCTCACGACGAACAAGCACGCTTTTGCATTTCACGCAAGAACCCGCATGTTAGACGAATAACACGCAAACATCGTGTGAATAAACACGAACATACGGAAGCACAGCGCGAACAATGTACGCAAAGACCGTACGCAAAGACCGTACGCAAAGACCGCACCATCACGCAAGACTTGGTCGAGGTGAGGCACGGATAAACGTTTGCACTTCCTCTACGTCGTCAAAATGCAGTTTTTCATTGCCGATAAGTTGATAATCCTCATGACCTTTACCCGCAATCAATACTATGTCTTGGCTATCGGATGCTTGAAGCACAAGGCTAAGAGCATAGCGAATTGCCTCACGGCGTTCAACAATAACCACAGGCTCGGCACGGCGTTCGGCGTTCGGCGTTCGCGTAATGCCTTCCACGATGTCGCGCACAATCTCATGGGGGTCTTCGTTGCGCGGATTGTCGCTTGTTACAATCACCACATCTGCCAAGCGTGCGGCAATTGCACCCATTGCAGGGCGTTTGGTTCTATCACGATTACCACCACAACCGAACACGCACACAAGGCGCGGCGACGTGTTAGGCGACGTGTTGGATGTGTTTTTTGTAGCACTGAAGCTGTCTTGGGCGGAAGACTGGGCAGAAGACTGAATGTCTCGGCAAGCAAGCAGAGCTTTTTCGAGCGCATCGGGCGTGTGGGCATAATCCACCACAGCAGCCGCACCGTTGGGCAAGGCAATGCGCTGCATCCTGCCCGGAGCAGGTTGAGCAAGGAGCGTGGCAGCTTGCAGACTGGACAGCAACGCTGCTTTAGACTGGTGTTTGGACTGTTGAGAAGCGTAGAGCGTGTGGCATAATGCCAGACATCCCGCGATATTGTCCACGTTAAACCGCCCAACTAAGGAGGTTTCAAAGCTCTGAGCTTGTTCGCCGCCGAATGTTAGCATAAAGCGCGTATGGGTAATTCCCAATTCTTCGTTACTAATGCGAACGGTAGCACTCGGCGTTCTGCCGACGGTACACCGTTGGAGCGCGGGGCTTTTGCTCAGCATAAACTCGCAGTATGCGTCGTCTGCGTTGCCCACAGCAACTGCTTCAGGCGGCAGCATATCAAAGAGCATTTTTTTTGCTGAAGCATATTGCTCCATTGTGCCGTGAAAATCCAGATGGTCTTGGGTAAGATTTGTAAAGATTGCTCCAGCAAAACGCACACCATGCACCCTTGAGAGTGCCAGTGCATGAGAACTGACTTCCATAACGATGGACGTTGCTCCGCGCTGTATCATCGTGTCAAAAAGCGTACAGAGTTCAGGAGCTTCAGGCGTGGTAAATTCTGTGGGAAGTTTTTCCGTGCCAATGTAATTGCCTGTGGTGCCGATAATTCCTACGTTTTCGCCCAATGCAGACAGCAACGCTTTCAAGGCAAATGTCGTGGTTGTTTTACCGTTTGTGCCCGTTACGCCAAAGACATTCACACGCTTAGAGGGTTCAGCATACCACGCATGAGCAAGCGCAGCCAAGGCTTTGCGGCTGTCTTGGACGTGAACTACCAGCAGATTGGGGTCTGCTCCTGCCAGTTGTTCTTTAAGTGCCTGTTTTGGTAAACGTTCGCAGACCACAACCCGCGCCCCGTTGCTGATTGCTTGGGGAATAAAATCGTGTCCATCTACGCTCAGTCCCTCAATAGCAACAAACACTGCTCCGCTGCGGCATTTGCGGGAATCATATTGCAGGCTTTCCACTCTACACGCCTCTACACGTGCGGTATCGGCTTGCTGTTCGCCAGCATAAATACCAAGCGGCTGTACTGCAAGTGTTTTGGCTGTGGTCAGTAGTGCAGAAAGTGGTCGAGTAGTGTCGCGGCGTGCGTTGGTCATACTGAGTCGATGAGGAAAATGTTCTTGAGGAAAATGTTCTCCAAAACGGGTATTGTGCCAAACTTTATCACAGGTTTTCCATCACAAGGTGTTTATCACAGATGATGCAATGATTGTGTCGTATAAGGCAAAAACCCTTCGCAGATTGGGCAGAACGCGCTTTTAACGTTTGTGCCGAATGTGCGAAGGGCTTTTTGTGTGCATGACTTGAGAGCCAACCAAGGGATTCGAACCCTCGGCCTGCTCATTACGAATGAGCTGCTCTACCAGCTGAGCTAGGTTGGCGTAGCAAAAATTTTCAAAAATTTTGAACAGACCGCAAATTTATTATTTTGCCAGCGTAGTTGCAAATAAAAAATGCACATCGTGTTTTTTTATCGCTCCTTGTGCTACGAAAACCATAATTTTCACCAACATTTTTTGCAAAGCAGAAATCTCTGTTGAAATCTGTGCGGAAATTTTCTAAATTATGCATTCAATGCCCTTACGTAAACTGGTGGCATCAGAACTTGTGCAATACAGTGCGCACAATTGCCCTCCGACACATTGTCCGATGGCAGCCCTTACAGTATAGCTCGGATAGCTAGTATAGTAGCCCGATTGTAGTCAAAGCCGCACAGAGTGCTTTGTTAGTAGTGCCAGCGTGGGCATTTCCTCCGCTGCCAAGCCTTCAGTGCCAAGACCATGACTAACGTTGCGATTTGCTCCCGTGCCTAAAGTCGTGAACCAGAACCCACAATTTTTTCTTCGGAGGAGTGCCATGAATACCGTTGAACGGTTCTTGTCGTTATTTCTGCCCCGTAACGCAGCTGCTATGCACGAGTTTGAACGGCGGCGTTTTTTGCTTCTGATAGGCATTGAAGTCTTGAACACCTCCATGTCCTTGCTCTCTATGCTGACTTCACTGAATAACAGGCGTGTGCTGCTGACCACGCTCGGATTGGCCGTCACGCACTGCCTGATTTTGTTCTTGGTGCGCACAACGGGCAAGTTAGTGCTGAGTGTAAATTTAGCAGTGGCAGCACATATGTTTGTAGCATCGGCTCGGTTAGCAACAACCGGCGGTGTTCATTCGCCGTCGCTTTGGCTGCTTGCCGTAGCACCAATGGTGCCACTTCTGATTATCGGCAAACGCGCAGCAGTTGCCTGGTTAGTTGTAGTAGTAGTGGTTCTTTCGGGGTTCGGATTCGCTGAAAGCATGGGCTACCAGTTCGCCGCTCAAACGGCTGATACTATCACCAGTGCCACAGTTCGCGTGTTATTTGCACCGGTTGTTGTTACAGGTATTGCACTGTTGTTCGTGTTTGACCGCGAGTTTGCCGAACGACGCTTGCATGAAGAACAAGAAGCCACACAGCACAAAGTGGATGTTGCTGTGGAGCAACTGCGCTGCGAGCAAGAAATTGTGCGCTCGAAGGACGAAGAGCGGCTGCAAGAATCGGCACAAACAAAACAGTACCTCGAGAGCAGCATCACTGCCATTCTCAAAGAGATGAACCGCCTTGCCGTAGGCGACCTGACAGTCTGTTTGCAGGTAACAAGCAATGACGACATTGGGCGGCTATCGCGCGGTTTTAATGATGTGGTCACGCAAATGCGTTCGGCAGTAAGCAAGGTGGGCAAAGCGGTGGAAGAAACCGCGCACAGTACCTCTGAAATTGCCAAACAAACCGAAGACATTGCGCGTTCTATGCGTGAACAAGCAAAACAGCGTAGAGAAGTCATGGAAGCGGTCGAAGAGATGACATCTACCATTGAGAATAATGCCCATCAAGCCTCTATTGCCGCCGAAGAAGCAGACCAAGCCCGCAACGATGCCGAACAAGGGGGAGTCGTCGTGCATCAAGCGATTGATGGCATCCAAAACATTGCCGTCGTGGTCGAACGCGCCACACAGACCATTATGGAACTTGGCGAAAGCAATGAAGCCATCGGCGAGATTGCCAAAGTGATAGCTGAAATCGCTGACCAAACAAATCTTCTTGCGCTGAACGCCGCTATTGAAGCCGCTCGTGCAGGTGACCAAGGACGAGGCTTCGCCGTGGTTGCCGACGAAGTCCGCAAGCTTGCCGAACGCACTTCGCAAGCTACCAAAGAAATCACAGCAACGATTCACCGCATCCAACAGCAAACGAAAAACGCCGTCAAAGAAGTCAGTGCTGGACACAGTGCTGTCAAACAGGGTCAAGAATCGGCGGTCAAGGCGCAGGAATCCTTGCGAAGCATTATTGCTCGAACGGGAAGGGTGTCGGACACCATTGCGCTGGTAGCAAGTGCGAGTGAGCAGCAGTCGGCAACGATGCGCGAGATTGCCCGCAATATTGACTACATCGCAACGCTGGCAGCAAGTTCAGCAGCCACCATTCAACAAACCTCGCAGAGTTTGGAAAACCTCAATCTGCAAGCACAAAATCTGCGCCTTTTGAGCAATCAATTCCGAGTTCATGAAGTCGCTCAACAACACCATGCCATAGAACAAGCAGGAAAACACCCTGCACACCACTCCAGTCCGCGAACACGTACTGCGAACACTGCATTCAGCGTACTGAGCACTCCACGCATAACGCATCAACTCGTGGCTTCAGAACAAGAGTAGGAGAATTGAGGCAAGGAGACAAAGAATATATCGTCAAACTGGTTCTACTTGGTTGTAGTTGGAAGGGTACTTTTGCATGTGACCTCGTTCACGCCGATAACAAGGAGGCTTCAGCCCTTGTCGGCAATGATGAGTGAGGCAAGGGTGAAACCCCTTTTCCCCTCACCTGCTATTGTTACGATGGCATCCTCTCCAATGGGAAAGGAAGGAAGTTTAAGCCATTTCTTCCTCCTTCTCCCTCTGGGAGAAGGCTGGGATGAGGGCAATAAAGCGTAGTATGGAGAGTTTTCAAGCAGCCTCTGAGTGTTTTGAAAGAAGTCTGCGCTGCAAACGTCTCAATGCGTCAATGCGAGCGCAGAACAAACTTTGAAAGCGCGTCGCGCAGATGCCTGACAATGACTTGTAAACTCTTAACGCTGGCGGAAATTTCTTTCATAGCGTCAGAGGCTTGCTGGCTCACTTGCACAATCTCCCCGACGTTTCGCCCAATCTCATTCATAGCAATCGTTTGCTCTTCACTCACTGATGCAACCTGCGTCATAATCTCCGCCAAATCATGAGATTGGTTCGTAATATTGTCGAGCGATGCCATTGCCATATCGGCGGCTTGCCTGCCCCGCTCCACCTGTGCCTGACCGCCTGCCATTTCCTGTATGACAAGGAGCGTCTGCTGCTGAATCATACTCACGGTCTGAGCGATTTCTTTGGTAGCTTGTGAAGTGCGCTCGGCAAGCTTGCGGACTTCATCGGCAACCACAGCAAAACCTCGTCCTTGCTCGCCCGCACGAGCAGCCTCAATAGCAGCGTTCAGCGCAAGAAGATTGGTTTGGTCAGCAATTTCGGCTATCGCTTGAGTAATTGCCCCGATGGCTTCGCTGCTTTGCCCAAGCGTAGCAACTCCTTGTGTTGAACGCTCCACCATGACGGCAATTTCATCAATCTGCTGCTGCATATTGCGCAAGACACCACGATTTTTATCGGCAATGTGCTTTGTCTGTGTTGCTTTGTCTGCCGCTACCCCTATCTGGCGTGTTGTCTCTTCAATACCAGCAATGCTTTGCTCAACCGCAGCGGCAATGTTCGCGCTTCCCATCGTTTGCTGAACAATGCCTTCAGACACTTGCTGGGTTTCTCTGGCAATTTGTGTGGCGGCAACAATAGTGTTTTCGACTACTTGATTGACTTGCACCATTGTGTCGTGCATCTGCGCAATCGCCGCAGAAAATCCCTCATACAGTCTTCCAATATCATCACGTGTTTCTGCCTGCAACGCAACGGTGAGATTTCCGTAGGCAAAAGCCTCCATTTGCTCTAAAAGTCTTGACACGCTTTCTTCTAAATACCGCTTTGCCTGTTCACTCTCAACAAGCAGCTGCGCATCGCGCAGGCGTTGCTGTTCTTCCCGACGTTGAATCGTGGCAACAGCCTCATCCACCTTGCGTTGAGTAGCTGCTTTTTCTTCGGCTAAATCCCGTAAGGCTTGTTCAGTACGGTCTTGTTTCACGCCTGCAAGGTAGGCAAACGAGCCTAAAAACACTGGCGCAGTGAAGATAATCCACAATAACGGGTCGGAGGTTACAAGAGTGCGAGTTTGCTCCACGCCATATTGATTCAAGCGAATCACTAGTGCTATCAACGGAAATGCTGCACCAAACACTGCCCCCAGTATGGCATAGCGGTAGCGTTGCGAGAAAGAGTTCATGAGCCTTGATAGATATTTGTACAGCCATCATGACTGCCCGGTACAACACACACCATTTCCCAAGGCAGTGCAGCACACTGGCTGTGGTTTAGTAACATCGCAATTCATTCACACACTGCAAAGCTACACGCGCGTTTGCAGATTTCCAACAAAAAAACCATGCTGTTTGGCACGCGCCGTTTGGCAACGACGCGGTAGTGCCGATGTATTCTCGTCAAAGCGGAAAGTCGTTTCTTACGTATCAGTCGGGTTCTTAATGATTTCAGTTGGTCAAGAAATTGCACCAGTTTGCAACGCAAGATTTGAAGAGGTTTTCAGAACAAGGGGTTGCAACCCCTTGTTCCCTATTGCTGCGAAAGTCCTAACTATAATCGTTCCCCAACTGAAATTACGGAGAACCATTAACCGATTATGTATCAGCCGGTGGTTGTCCCAAGGTTTTCCGCAAAGCACTGTCAATGACATCCAAAAATTCTTCGGTGTACAAATACTGTGTGCCGTGCGAAACGTTATTGCCATGCACACACACTGCTAAATCTTTCGTCATGCTGCCGTTTTCTACGGTTTGCACGCACACAGTTTCCAGCGTTTTGCAAAACTCGACCAGTTCTTGATTGCCGTCAAGTGCGCCACGGAACGCTAGTCCGCGCGTCCAAGCAAATATGGATGCTATGGGATTGGTGGAAGTGGGGTTGCCTTTTTGGTGTTCGCGGTAGTGGCGTGTGACAGTACCGTGAGCAGCTTCAGATTCCAGAGTTTTGCCGTCGGGCGTTATCAAAACCGAGGTCATCAGCCCCAATGAGCCAAATCCCTGCGCCACAATATCACTTTGCACATCACCATCATAATTTTTACACGCCCAGATAAAATTGCCGTTCAACTTCAGTGCCGAAGCCACCATGTCGTCAATGAGGCGGTGCTCGTAGGTGATGCCAGCAGCTTGGAACTTTGCTTTGAATTCGCTGTCGTAAATTTCCTGAAAAATATCCTTAAAACGCCCATCATATTTTTTCAAAATGGTGTTTTTGCTGGAAAAGTAGAGCGGCCATTTCTTTTGTAATGCAAGGTTAAAACATGAATACGCAAAGCCACGAATGGATTCATCAGTGTTGTACATTGCCATAGCCACACCGTCGCCTTTGAAGGTGAACACCTCAAACGACTGTGGCGCAGAGCCGTCTTCGGGCGTGTAGGTTATCGTCAATTTGCCTTTGCCTTTGGTCACAAAATCGGTAGCGCGATACTGGTCGCCGAACGCATGGCGACCAACACAAATTGGCGCAGTCCAGTTCGGAATTAAACGCGGGATGTTTGAACAGACAATCGGCTCACGGAACACTGTTCCATCCAAAATATTGCGGATAGTGCCGTTCGGCGACTTCCACATCTGCTTCAACTTGAATTCTTTCATGCGCCCTTCATCAGGCGTAATGGTAGCACACTTGATGCCCACGCCGTAGTGTCTAATAGCTTCCGCAGCTTCGACGGTAATCTTGTCTTCGGTGTTATCACGGGATTCAATGCTAAGGTCGTAGTATTTGATGGGAACATCTACGTACGGCAGAATGAGCTTATCTTTGATAAATTTCCAGATAATGCGCGTCATTTCATCGCCGTCCAGTTCGACGACAGGGTTCGCAACCGTAATTTTTGCCATAGATTTCTGCGAAAAATGAAACAATAACGGAGTGTTTGAAGCAACACAACACGCAGAGCAGTGTTGCAGAGCATACAGGCAAAATACAAAAATTCATCAAGATTGGTTTAAGCATTGTTCATATCACCCAAATTTGCCATACACCCATCAACACAAACCGCATGGCGGCTCAAGTCCACCACGCGGCTTGTTAGGTCTGTGTGCTGTGAGAATACCGACAATTTCTCTGTGTTCACAATTTGTGTGTCATGGATGTCATCGCTTGTTGTATTGCTGCTCTGTTAGCGCACCATTACAAACATGCGAAGATTTCGAGCATCAAGCATCTGCCCAGATGTCAGAATCTTCTCTATCCTGAAGTCATTCGGGCATAGCAACAAAAGTCATACTAAAGTCATACTGGGAACGTTCTCGCAAGGTGTTGTGGGACTTACGGGGGCTGTACGCAGGCTGCGTGCGGATATACAACGACCAAGCGGTTTGCCGCTTTGCACAGCAAACCGCTTGGCAATAGTTTTGGTTTAATGGTCTTGGTAATCGCTTGGAATGGCTTAGAGATGACTTTTTAGCAGCACGTTTTGCACACACCCATCACAAGAATCAAAAAATAAATCCCACCGTTGTTTGGAGTACGCCAAGCGGGACGTTGTAGTTTTCTGTGCGGTCAAGCGGCATGAGCGTACCGATTGGGACGACATTTTGCAAGCCCATAGTATTGACGCGGGTTTTTGTGGTTGCAGTAAACACAGGCGTTGCACCAAGCCAGCGCACTCCAATACAGATTTTGTCGGCAATCATTGCGCCCGCACCAAGCGCATAAGCAAACGGAAATGCCGAGGCAGCGTTAGAAACTGTGGAAATGTCCGTTCTGGCATTGATGCCCAGTAGCGGTTGCACTATCGAGAGCGTAGTGTTCACTTCTTGTGCTGGGGCGAAACTGCCAACTAATCCCACTTGTGCCGTTCCATACACGCTAAACAATGGCGCAACCTGATAATCATACCGCGCACCCAGAAGAAGCGAACCATTGATATATGCCCCGCCGGCAGTACTCACAGTAAACGAACCGCCCAACAATCTCAGTGCGCCGACCACAGGCTCGGCAGCAGCAGCGAATACACGATTGGATTCAGCAACATTGTAGGGATTATACGAAGCATCAAGCGAAGCAAGAATACTGATTTCCGGGGTGATTTTGAACATATTCGCCACGCCAAGCGTGAAGCCCAACTGAGCATTTGCTGGATAGGGGTTCGACACCGTAACAAGTTGTGTCAAATTCGTCAGATTCAGCGTTGGTGCGTTTGGTGGAGCAGCAAAATTTCCCAGTGGCGAGGCAACACCACCGTAGAGCATCACGCGATTGCCGCTCGTCCATGCACTGCTTGCGTTCAGACTGGTCTGTTCTTGAGCCATTGCCTGAGAACTCCTTGCGTGGCTGCCAAGCAGGAGCAACACTATCACAATCGTATAGCGGTATGCTATCGCGCAGAGGGTTTTGTCCGCGCTGTATGCTAACAACGCTGAATACAGCATAAGTCCTATCCTCGATAATGGTGAATATTAAGCGGCGTACCTTGTTTGTGGTGGCCAAAATTACGCAAAATTTCTCATATGCCATTCGTCATACATCTGACGGTTTTCTGCTGATGTGGGTGGGCAACACTTCACAGCACGTTGCCAGAGAGAAACCTTCCAGAGAGAAACCTTGAGGAAGCATTACTTGAGAAAGCATTACAAAGCGTCCAAGGCTTGGCGCAAATCTTCCAGCAAATCCTCCACATCCTCAATACCCACGGAAAGCCTTACCAAGCCTTCGGTTACGCCTAATCGGTCACGAGTTTCTTTGGGAACGCTGCCGTGCGTCATACTCACAGGATGGCAGACAAGCGATTCCACGCCACCCAAGGATTCAGCAAGCGTAAAGAGTTTGATAGTGCGGCTAAAGTTCAGCGCGTGTTCGCGGCTGCCCAACTCAATCGAAATCATGCCGCCAAAGCCGCGCATCTGCTGCTTTGCGAGCGCGTGCTGCGGGTGTGCGGGCAAGCCCGGATAGAACACCTTGTGTACGGCTTTGTGCGAGGCACAAAACTCCGCAATGGCAAGCGCGTTGGCTTCGTGCTGCTTCATTCGCACGGCAAGCGTTTTGACCGAACGCAAACACAACCAGCACTCGAACGGCCCCGGCACAGCACCAGCAGCGTTCTGGAGAAACTTCAGCTGTTCAGCAATATCAGCGCGATTTGTTGCCACGATGCCATGCACTAAGTCAGAATGTCCGCCCAAATACTTTGTTGCCGAATGAATCACCACATCTGCGCCGAGCGTGAGTGGTTGCTGAAAATAGGGGCTCATAAAGGTATTGTCCACCACCATCATCGCACCCGCTTTTTTCGCCACTGCCGCCACCGCCGCCAAATCCGTCAGCATCATCATCGGATTGGTGGGCGATTCTGTGTATATCATCTTGGTTGTATTTTTGACAACAGCAGCAACGTTGCTGGGGTTGGTCATGTCCACGTAGGTAAATTCCACCCCAAAACGGCGTAAAATCTTGTCAAACAAGCGAAACGTCCCGCCGTACATGTCTTCGGCAGCAATCACGTGGTCGCCCGCCGAGAGCAGCTTCATTACCGTATCAATCGCCGCCAAACCACTGGCGAAGGCAAATCCGTGTGTTCCTGCTTCGAGCGCGGCAAGATTCTGCTCCCATTTTGCGCGGGTGAGATTGTGCGTGCGGGCGTATTCAAAGCCTTTGTGTTTACCAAGTTCTTCTTGAGCATAGGTGGAGGTTTGGTAGAGTGGCACTGTAACTGCACCCGTGAGTTCATCAGGTTCTTGACCAATGTGGATAGCTTTGGTTGCAAAGCCCTGTATCCGTGCTTCGTGATTCATGGCGTTCGAGTTGGTGAAAAAAATTTTGGTGTTTTGTGTGCAACAACTTGCGCAGAAAGGCGCAAAATTACACGTTTTTTCGCTGCTGGCGAAGAAGAAAAGCACGAAAACAAGCACTTTTCCTTTTTTTCAACACCGCGCAATTGTGTAGATTGGTAGCGGCAAATTTTTGCTGCCAAAACCGTCGAATAACATCTGTCTGTCGGCAACGCGCCACAGCAACAATGACCAACTCTTAATAACCATGAAGCAGACCACAATAAGCCGCATGATGAACTGCGTGATGAACTGCGCGATGAGCCGTTTGATATCGCAATCAAAGCAACGCTTTACGCAACACTCCACGAGTTTGTGGTTGTTGTGTGTACTCCATATTGCTCTTACTGGAACACTGGCACAACACAGTGTTGCCCAGCAAACCTTTCCCGCAAGCGGCATCAACGATGTGCGCTTTAGCTGTTACGCGCTGACAAACGCACGCATTGTGGTCAGTCCGTCGCAAACCTTAGAAAACGCCACAATAGTCGTGCGTGGCACAACGATTGAAGCCGTCGGCGTGGGCATAAAACCGCCCGCCGATGCCGCCGTGCTTAACCTTCGGGGCAAAACTATCATGCCTTCGTTCATTGAATTAGACAGCGACTACGGTATGCCCGTACAGCCACCCACGCCGCCGCGCCGTTTTACCGACCCACCGCAATACGAAAGCACAATCAAAGGCGCGTACAATTGGAATCAAGCCATCAAACCCGAAAAATCTGCCGCGCAGATGTTCGCCGCCGATGCTACAAAAGCCGACGAACTTCGCAAATTGGGTTTTGGTGCCGTGCTAACGCACCAACACGACGGCATTGCTCGTGGCACATCGGTACTGGTCAGTCTGGGCGACGGCAAAGAGCACACGCTCATCCTCAAAGAACGTGCTGCGGCACACTATTCCTTCGACAAAGGCAGCTCGCAACAAGAGTACCCTTCGTCGCTTATGGGCAGCATTGCGCTGTTGCGGCAAACGGCGTTGGACGCTGCTTGGTACAAGCAGGCTCGCGCACTTGCGCCGAACAGCACAGAAATCAATCTTTCGCTCGAAGCATGGAACGAGTCTCGCAGCCTGCCGCACATCTTTGAGGTTACCCAAAAACTCAACGCGCTTCGTGCTGACAACACTGGCGATGACATGGGCGTACAAGTCATTATTCGTGGCGCAGGCGACGAGTATCAGCGTTTGGAAGACATCAAAGCCACCAAAGCAGCATTCATCGTGCCTGTGGCATACCCGCTTGCTTTTAATCTTGAAGACCCGCTTGCCGCGCTGAACGTACCACTGTTTATGATGAAGCACTGGGAACTTGCGCCCACCAACGCGGCCACGCTCGAAAAAGCCGGCGTAACGTTCGCACTCACCACAGCACTGCTCAAAAACCGCACAGAATTTTGGGAAAACGTTCGCACTGCGCTCAAACACGGGCTTTCCAAACAAACCGCGCTGGCTGCACTCACCACGGTTCCGGCACAACTGCTTGGCATGACGAACGCGCTTGGAACGCTTGAAAAAGGCAAACTGGCAAATTTTTTGGTAACATCGGGCGACATCTTTGACAAAGAAACCGTGATATTTCAAAACTGGGTACAAGGCAGAGTGTATGAGATTCTTAGCCCCGAAACCGCCGATATACGTGGCAGCTACACGCTCACCCTTGAAGGTACAGGCGAGTACACGCTCAACGTTAAAGGCACCATAGCCGCACCACAAGCCGAACTCACCAAAGCGGGCGACACGGCAACCATCACAACCTTTTTGGAGCGTTCGGGCAATGCAGTCGTGATGCGCTTTTTTGCTTCTGCGGCGGCAAAAGCAGACACGCGGCTTTCGGGCTGGATAGAAACAACAACAGGCGGCGAAACGTGGTCTGGCAAAGGTCAGAACGACAACAGTGCGTGGTTTGCGTGGCAAGCGCGACGCACCAAACCCTTTACACCCGAAGCACCCAAGCCCGACACTACCAACCCACTTGCAGAGCTCGGAACACGAACCTTCCCCTTTATGGATTTCGGCACCAAAACGCTGCCCAAAACCGAAACCGTGTTGCTCAAAAATGCGACCGTCTGGACGTGTGAGAAAGAAGGCGTTCTCAAAAACGCTGATGTACTCATCAAAAATGGCAAAATTGCCGCTGTAGGCAAAAACCTGAGCGATGCTGCCGCAAAAATCGTTGATGCTACGGGCAAACACATCACGCCGGGCATTATTGACGAACATTCGCACATCGCGCTCACAGGTACGAACGAGGCAGGGCAGTCCGTCACGGCAGAAGTCCGCATGGGCGACGTTATCAACCCCGAAGACGTGAACATTTACCGGCAGCTTGCAGGCGGCGTAACGACTTCGCACTTATTGCACGGTTCAGCAAATGCCATTGGTGGGCAGACGGCTCTCGTGAAGTTTCGCTGGGGATTGTCAGCAGAGCAGATGAAAGTTGATGGTGCAGACGGATTTATCAAATTTGCGCTCGGCGAAAACGTGAAGCAGTCTAATTGGGGCGATGCCTACACCATTCGCTTCCCACAAACCCGCATGGGCGTTGAACAGGTGATGGTTGATGCGTTCACCCGCGCTCGTGAGTACGAACAAGCATGGAAAACCTACAACGCGCTTTCCGCCAAAGACAAAGCCGCAACAGTACCACCGCGCCGCGACTTAGAACTCGATGCTGTGCTGGAGGTGCTGAACAAAAAACGGTTTATCACCTGCCATTCCTACGTGCAGTCAGAAATTGCTATGCTGATGCGTGTTGCCGAACAGTTTGGATTTGTGGTCAATACCTTTACCCACATTTTGGAGGGCTACAAAGTTGCCGACAAAATGAAAGCACACGGAGCGCAAGCCTCGTCGTTTTCGGATTGGTGGGCATATAAATTTGAGGTCAATGATGCCATTCCCTACAACGGCGCGATTTTATACGCCATGGGCATTAACGTTGCCTACAACTCCGACGACGCAGAAATGGCACGACGGCTGAATCAAGAAGCCGCCAAAGCCGTCAAATACGGCGGTGTACCAGAAGAGGAAGCCCTAAAATTCGTTACGCTCAATCCCGCAAAAATGCTTCACATAGACGCTCGCACGGGCAGTCTGAAAGTGGGTAAAGATGCCGACGTGGTGGTCTGGTCAGACCATCCGCTTTCGGTCTATGCTCGCGCAGAAAAAACCTTTGTTGATGGCACGCTCTACTACGACTTTGAGCGCGACCAGCAAGTCCGCGAAGAGATGAAAGCCGAACGGCAACGCCTGACTCAAAAAATGACTAAAGCCAAACGTGGCGGTGCGCCTGTGCAGCCTGTTCCCGCGAAACGCAACGAGAGTGTGTACAACTGTATGTCTATGGAAGAATAACAGGCGTTCGGTACAACCTACGGCATACATTGATAGCGTATTCTCACAATCTTACGACGGCACATCAGCCTCTTTGTTCATCAATCACAAAAGCGATTGCATCCACTATGCCACTTCTAAGCATTACCAATCTTGTCAAACGGCTTGGGCGCGGCGGCGAAACCTTCACGCTGCGTGTTCCAGCCTTTGCTATGGAACACGGCGCGGAACTTGTACTGACGGGCGAAAGTGGCTCTGGCAAAACCACGCTCTTGCACCTGATAGCAGGCATTGTTGCTGCCGATGAAGGCTCTATCGTCATTGATGGCACGGACATTGCCACACGCTCCGAAGCCGAACGCGACCGTTTTCGTGCCAACACGGTGGGCGTGGTGTATCAAACGTTTAATCTGCTGCAAGGCTTTAGTGCCAAAGAGAACGTCATGCTTGGTGCGGCGTTTTCCCGTAACCATGCACACGCCAATAGCACGAGTGCTATCGAACGCCGTGCGGAGGAACTGCTCACGCGCTTGGGTTTGCAGTCTGCCATGAACCGCAAGCCCCGCGAACTTTCCGTCGGACAGCAGCAGCGCGTGGCAGTGGCTCGTGCGCTCATTGGCAGACCCAAACTTCTGCTTGCCGATGAACCCACTGCCAATATCGATGCAGCCAACGTAGCACGCGTTATGGAGGAACTGCGCTTGTTAGCACAAATTGATGGCACAGCGTTGCTTGTTATCACCCACGACAAAGCTGTGGAGCAGATGTTCAGCCGCTCTGTGCCGCTTGCTGATATTGTGGAGCGTTCAGCACGGTAGCCATTCTTGACACTAGACCGCTTTCAGAAGTACCCTCACCTGCCATCGTTACGATGGCATCCTCCCCCACTGGGAGAGGGTGCTTGAAGCGAAGCGGAAAGCGGGTGAGGGCATTATCGACAAGCACTTTTGAAGGAAGTCTACTTTATTCTTACGTCTATTCTGCTCCGTTCTTCTCCTTCGCTTCGTAGAGCGTGTTAACATATTCGACACCGAAATCCCCCTGCAAGCCGCCACGAAGACGTGGAAGCACTTGCTTTCCCCTTGTCAAGAGGGATAAAGGGGTATGTCCTGAACACCGCACTACATCGTGCTTTCAAGCATTTGTTCAACACGTCCTAACAGCCATTTGTTACCAAATCGTAAAATCGGCTTGACTTTTGCTGGAAAAATTCTCAAATTCCATGCACAACGCGAAAACACAACCAACGCGGAATCCACCGACTATTGTTTCCGACTATCGTTCGGAAGATATTTCGACAGACTTTATTTAACACAATCATACTATGACTGCAAATGACGACCATAGTGTCCAACAAGTGCCGACCATAGCTCCTCTTGCGCCTGCCGTCAATGGCGGCGGTATAATCATGGAAAAGCCTTCCATGCAAAGCGTAGCGAAAGAAACCGTGGAAAGAACAGCAATTTCGCCGACCGCCCCACATCACCAACCCAGCACAGATGCACAAGTTCTTGCCGCCCGCGACCTGCTTTTGCAAGAGTGCGCTAAAAATATCCGCAATGTCAATTTGGATTTAGTGGAAAAAGCCTTTTGGTTTTGTGTGCATGCTCACTCCCGCGATGTTCGTGCCTCTGGCGAACCTTACTACACACACGCTGTGGAGGTGGCAACGATTGTCGCCCGCGAAGTGCGCTTGGACGATGTGTCTGTTGCCGCCGCGCTGCTCCACGACGTGGTCGAAGACACCGAATTTAGTCTGAAAGACATCAAAGAAGAATTTGGGCAGGATGTGGCAAATATCGTGGACGGCGTAACAAAAATTACCGATGTGTTCAAAAGTCACGAAGTCCGTCAAGCAGCCAGCTACCGCAAACTCCTGTTATCTATGGTGAGTGATGTGCGGGTGATTTTGGTGAAATTTGCTGACCGTTTACACAATATGCGAACGCTTCAGTACCTCAAACCCGAAAAGCAGCAACGCATTGCTCGTGAAACATTAGAAATTTACGCGCCATTTGCCCATCGGTTTGGTTTGGGCAGCATCAAGTGGGAATTGGAGGATTTGTCGTTTAAGTACCTGAACCGCGAGGCGTTTGACCAAATTAAAGCCGCGCTGAACACCAAACGCACCGAACGCGAAGAATACGTAAAAGCCTTTTCCGACCCGATAGCCCAGAGACTGGCCGAACAGGGATTACGATGCGAGATTAGCGGACGAGCAAAACACCTATATTCGATTTACAACAAGATGGTCAAACGTGGTAAATCGCTGGATGAAATCTACGATTTGTTTGCTATTCGCATCATTTTGGACACTGACAACGTTAATGACTGTTTTGTTGCCTACGGTATCGTGTCGGATATTTACATGCCCGTGCCGGAACGCTTCAAAAACTACATTTCTGTTCCCAAAAAAAATGGCTATCAATCGCTGCACACCACCGTTATTGGTCCGGGCGGCAAAAAGGTGGAAGTACAAATTCGTTCGCGCAATATGCACGAGATAGCCGAGCGTGGTGTGGCGGCGCATTTCCGTTACAAAGAGCGTGCTAACGGCACGTACAGCGAAGACAAAGACTTAGAAGAATGGGCAAACTGGGTGCGCGAGATGATTGAAAACGGCAGCGACGGCGACGACGGCGATGCTTCGGCGGTGCTGGAGAGTTTTAAGCTCAATTTGTTCCAGGAAGAAATTTACTGTTTTACGCCCAAAGGGGATTTGCGCATTTTGCCCAAAGGCGCAACACCGATAGATTTTGCTTTCGATATTCACGGAAAAGTAGGCTATCACTGCATTGGCGCAAAGGTCAATGGCAAAATCGTGCCACTGAATTACCAACTTCAAAGCGGCGACCAAGTGGATATTTTGACCTCGAAAAATCAGTCTCCAAGCAAAGATTGGGAAAAATTTGCTGTCACACACAAGGCAAAGTCTGCTATTCGGAAATACCTCAACGAAGACAAGCGCAAGCGAGTGATAGAAGGCAGAGAACTGTGGGAGCGCAAACAAAAAAAATTAGACCTCCGCTCTCTCAGCGAAGAAGATTTAGACCGTTTGGCACAAGCAGCAAAGTTCAACAACAAATCTGACCTCTTTTTTGCTCTGGCAACAGGCACAGCAGACGTGGATGTGGTGGGCAAACTTGCCGAAGACCGCTTTCACGGCAATCCCGCCGCCCGCAAAGCCGCCGAAAAAGCTGCTGAAAAAACCGCTACCCCACCCACAAGCACCGAAGCCATTTTTGACAAATTCACCAATCGCGCTCGCAGCGAGGCATCCAACGGTATTGCGCTGGTGGGCAGTGGTAACACACCGCTGATGTATTCCTATGCACGATGTTGTAACCCCGTGCCGGGCGACGAGATTGTCGGCGTGGTGACCGTTGGAAGCGGCATCAAAGTTCACCGCGCTGCCTGCAAAAACATTCGGATGATGCTCGATAACCCCGCCATGCAGCCGCGCGTGATAGAAGTACAGTGGTCGGCAGAACATCACCAAAGTTTTTTAGCGGCAATCCGCATTACAGGCGAAGACCGCACAGGAATGTTGAACGACATCACCTCGGCTATTGTTGCCTACGACAACACCAACATTCGGGGCGTGAATATTGATTCGTTCGATGCAGTCTTTGAAGGAGTGGTTACAGTCTATGTTAAAAATAAAGAGCATTTGGAACGTCTTTTCCTAAAACTCAAAAAAATCAAAGGCGTAAAAAGCGTCGAACGATTTGAAGAATAGCTCGCTCGCCAAGGGCAGTTATCATCACAAAACCCTTCAATCGCTTCAACTGTATGCGTACTATGCTTTTGCTGCTTGGAGCTGCAACGGTAACAGGACTCTGGCTACTGGCTGCTGGCAGTACAGGTGAGGCAAAAGTAGCTGCGTCCCCAACGGCAATACTGCAAATATCTTCGGTGCCGCTTTCGGCACTGTACAGACCTTCAGAGACACGCCGTGATTCTTTGCTTCGGCTGCTACAACAGCGAGAACGCCACAATACTCTTCCGCAATACGATACCGCGTTTGTACAGTTGTTGCTGGACATTGCCTTTGAATACCGCTTTTCCTTGCCATCACAGGCTCTGCACTACGCCTCTCGCGCACTGGATGCCGCCAACAGTTTGCCTCCCGCGCTCTCCAAAGTCTGCAAAGCCGATGCGCTCAACATGATGGGCTTTGCTCACCGTGTGCAGGGCGAGTATCCTTTGGCAATAGACGAACACCTTCAAGCTCTGAGCATCTACGAATCGCTCAACCATCAGCGCGGCATTGCCTCTGCACTGAACAATATTGGTGTGGTCTATCGCTTCGAGGGCAGCTATGACAAAGCGTTAGACTTCTTCTTGCGGTCGCTGCCGTTGCGCGAGGCACTCGGCAATCCTGTCGATATTGCGGCATCGCTGAATAACATAGGCGAAATTTACCGCCTGAAAAAAGACTACGACAAAGCCTTTTCCTACCAACAACGCGCACTCAAGGTACGCGAGCAACACCGCGACACGCTTGGCATCGCCTTTTCGATGAATAACTTGGGCGTGCTGGCACACGACCAAAGCAATTACGCCCTTGCTGAGGAATATCACCGCAAGGCATTAGCTATCCGTGAGCAATTTCACGAAAAGCAAGGCGTAATTGGCTCGTTGGTCAACATCAGCACCGCGCTTGAGGCTTCAGGCAAAGCCGCTCAAGCGCTCGTGTATTCGGAACGAGCCCGAGCACTGGGCGAAGAGATGAACGCCAAATATATGCTTAAAGAAGTGTACACCGCTCTCGGCAAACAATATGCCGCCACAGGCAAGTATGAGCGTGCGCTGCACTACACACAGCGACTGTTAGCATTGCAAGATTCACTGTTCAATGCTGAGGCTCAAACCAAGATTGCCGCTTTGCAAAGCCGCTATGATTTGGAAAAACGCGAGGCAGACATTCGTGCGCTCACAGCTGAAAACACGCTGCAAACCACCTACCGCAACGTCTTGACAGCTGGCGTAGCAATCCTGATGATAGGCGTACTATTGCTGGTTCTACGGTATCGCTCCAAACAACGCTCAGAGGCAACGCTTCGTGCAAAAAATGCGGAAATCCTGCGCCAGCAAGCCATTTTGGAAGAACAAGCAGCAAGCATTGAAATTACCAATACAGAACTTCAAACGCTCAACGTAGAACTCCAAAGACTCAGCGCAGAAAAAGACGAGTTTTTGGGCATTGCCGCCCACGACCTCAAAAATCCGCTTGCGGGCATCGCTATTACCGCCACAATGCTGCACAATTACCTGCACCGCATGAGCCACGAGGAAATCAAGCTCCAACTGAGCAAAATCCGCCAGATAGCCGAACGCATGAAACACATCGTCAATAACTTACTGAATGTTAATGCCCTTGAGCGCGGTGCCTTGCCATTGACAATTCAAGACTGTGATGCGGTCAGCCTTGTCTCGGGCGTTGTGGAAGAATATCGGCAAGCCGCAGAAGCCAAAGACATCAAACTCATCATGCAGACGCATCATGTTGAGCCCCGTACTGGGTTTCACACCGAGTTCATCGTTCGCACCGACGCACTGCTGCTGACAGAAATTGCCAGCAATCTGCTTTCCAACGCCATCAAATACTCGCCGCCCGGAAAAACTGTTTGGGTCAAACTCTTATCAGCCGATGAAGCAGCAAGCCTGTACGGAAGTTCTGAGCCACTGACAGACAACAGCGTTCTTCTTGTCGTACAAGACGAAGGTCCGGGATTGTCAGACGAGGACAAATCCAAACTCTTTGGCAAGTTTATGCGGCTTTCGGCACGTCCGACCGCAAATGAGGATTCAACGGGCTTGGGACTGTCCATTGTCAAAAAGATGGTGGAAGCATTGCAAGGGCGCGTGTGGTGCGAGTCCACACTGGGCAATGGTGCTACGTTTATGGTGAAATTACCCAACCTCAGAGACGAACAACGTTTTTCTCTTGACCAAACCCCGAAACCTCAGTAAGTTAAAGCCTTTAAACAACACGGCTTCATCACCTCACGTTTTTGGCGCGACACAACACAGCATGCCATAGTATTATGAACTTACGTCTGCAACTTCAGCGTTTATGGGTTTTGCGGCTGTTCCTGATGGCGGCACTCAGCACAACTACTGTGTGGTTGCACGGACTGAACCCCATGCCCACGCAAGCCCAACAAACCACTCTGCCGCCTACACCTTGGCAACTCCAAAACCCTCAGCCCCGCTCCAATACACGCTTGCCCTTTCAACAAGTGGGCTGGCGTGGCGTGGCGTTTTTGCAGCAAACAGTGGGTTGTGTGGTTGGGCAGCAGGGCGAAATTTTTACCACAACGGACAATGGTGCCACTTGGACGGTACAACAAAGCCCCACACAACGCGATTTGTACCAAGTGCAGTTTGTGAACGCTACCACTGGTTGGGCGGTGGGGGACGACGGCGTGTTCGGCACAACTGATGGCGGACGCACATGGACGCAGCAAACTGCCGACATTAATGCTCTTGCGCTGTTTTTCTTGAACGCTGAACGCGGTTGGGCAGTAGGCTCATCGGGAAGAATCGTAGCAACAACTAACGGCGGGCGCACATGGACGCGCCAAATGAGCGGACTTGTCAATAGCATCCGCGCTGTCCAGTTTGTAGATGAACGCACGGGCTTTGCGCTCAGTACGTTCGACGGCTTGATTGGCACAACCGACGGCGGCACGACATGGCGGCAAATACTGGGCAGAGAGTCGCCCGAACTGCGCTCTTCACGTGGCGTAGGGTTTACCTTTGTTTCGCCTGCTGCGGGCTTCGTTGCTTGCGATGACGGCTCGCTGCTCTCCACCCAAGACGGCGGCAGAACGTGGTCTCGACAGCGTTTGCGCCCTGAGAATGTGAGCATCAATGACCTTCGGAGCGTCGTTTTCGTCAATGCTACCACAGGTTGGGTTTTAGCAGAAAACAACAGCGTGTTCGGCACAACTGACGGCGGACGCACGTGGACACTTCTGAGCACAATTCCCGTGAATGCTTTTGTGAACGACATCACCTTCACCACAGCAACCACAGGCTGGGCAGTGGGCGGCAATTCTACGCCCAATCAAGGCATCTACCAAAGCGTGCTGTGGCGCACCCAAGACGGCGGCAGAACGTGGGAGCAAGTTCGCGCAACCCGCATCAACGACTTTTTCAGCCTTGCCGCACCAAACGCTCAAACCGCCTACGCCGTGGGGCAGTTAGCAATTGCCGCCACGAGCAATGGCGGCGAACTCTGGACGGCACAGACAATCGAACGCGACACGACCTCGAATCTTTTCCAATCGTATCGTACAGTGCATTTTCTCAATGCTACCACAGGCTGGATAGCGGGACAGGTTGGGCGCACGGCTACAACCACCGATGGCGGCAGAACGTGGAGACCGCTTCCTATAAGTTTTAGCGACGACAGTTTACTCGGAGTGCATTTTGTCAGTGCTTCGCAGGGCTGCGTGGTAGGCTGCTTGCACGGCTACACCCGCGCTGTGCCGCAAAACGGCGGGCGCATTTCTATCACCAGCGATGGCGGGCGCACGTGGCGGCGATCAGTGATTCCTGCGGGAACGGACATTCTGAACGACGTACACTTCGTCAGTGCAACGCTGGGTTGGGCAGCGGGGCGTGGCGGAACGGTGCTTGTTACATCCGACGGTGGGCAGTCGTGGACACGGCAGCGCACGAACACTACCGCCGAACTGCGCGGCGTGTTTTTTGTGAACGATAATCTGGGCTGGGCTGTGGGCGGCTCGGCGGAATCAGCTATTGTTATTGCTACGCAGGACGGAGGCGAAACATGGACGCGCCAAAGCCCACCAGCAGACGCACAGCTCCAGAACGTCCACTTTGTTGATGCAGCCAACGGCTGGGCTGTGGGTAATGGTGGCATTGTGCTTGCCACCCAAGACGGCGGCACGACGTGGCGGCAGCAAGCCATTGGCACTCGTGCAAACTTACACGACGTGCGTTTTGTGAGCGCGGTGCGCGGCTGGGTCGTGGGCGATAGTGGCAGGATTTTCCGCACAACCAATGGCGGCTACGCACCCCGTGTGGAGGTTGCCGTGCAAAATCCGGCAACGAATACCCCAATCACGATTCCCACAAGTCTTTTGCGGTTCAACTTTGGCGCGATTCCCGTCGGGCAAAGTACCTCGCAAACCGTCGTATTCACAGGGCAGTACCTGCTCTCGCCGCTTACGGTGAGCGTTCCTGAAGGGTTTTCGCTCGACTATGGCTCGTTGACCCATCAGCGCGTGATAACTCTTACGCCGAACGAAGCCACAGCCTCAACCAGTGCGGAACTTGTCGTGCGATTTGCGCCCGCCACAAGCGGTAGCATCACAGGACGCTTGGAATTGCGCTCGGCTCTTGTCAGCACCTCACTGACGATGGCAGGGTTTGGGCTAAACAGAGCAACTATCCGTGTTGCACCAACGCCAATGCTGTTTGGGCAAGTTCCTGTTGGCGCAGACACGACGGTCATACTGAAACTCACCAACGTTGGCACAGCACAGGGAATCGTGATAGCAATACTGAATTCTCGGGAATATGCACTTGAGCGCAGTACGCAGGCATCAGTGCCGAACATTGCACAAGGCGCACTGCTGCGCCCAAACGATTCACTGGAAGTACCTGTGCGGTTTGCGCCGCGCACGTTTGGCGAGCGCACCGATACGCTTATCGTGCGGGTGCGGGACAACACAGATTCAACAATTCGCATACCCCTTGTGGGAACAGGTCTGCAAGCCTTCCTGCGAGCCGAGCCTGACACCCTTGATGTAGGCACTTCCAGTCTTGGGCAGCCGCGCACGGGAACGTTTCGGGTTCGCAATCTGGGCAATCGTGCCGCACTGCTGCAAAGCCCTTCGTTAGGTATTTCCGACGCTTTTTCGCTGGGTGCTGGCGTAACAACAGCGACGCTTGCTCCCAACTCCAGTCTGTTGGTGGGCATCACGTTCACGCCACAACGCTTAGGCTTTACCACTGCCACCTTTACGCTGCAAACCAATGGTGCTACGAGTAGTTCTACCACTGGCGTGCTGCGTGTGGTATTGGAAGGGCGCGGTGTCCCGCTGTTAGACGCGCCCGCGCTGGTATTGCCGTCCAACGAGCGCATCAATCAATCTCTTTCGCCCGTGTTTCAGTGGCAAGCCTCTGAACGGGCATTGCTCTACGATTGGCAACTTGCACGGGACTCCAGTTTTCGCGTTGTCGAATTTGAACGTGCGAACTTACGCTTGCTTGGTCTTGCTCTGGACACATCACTCATTGCTGGACAACGCTACTACTGGCGCGTGAGAGCAAAAAATCTCACAGCAACCAGCCCTTGGTCGGCGGCGTTTATGTTTGAAACCTCGCGGGGCAGCGCAAATCTTACCATCAACCCTGAACCTGTGCCGTTTGGAACAGTTGTGGTAAACCAACCGCAACGCTTGTTTTTCAACATCAGCGCACGCAACCGTACAATGCTTACAGGCACTCGCTGGCGGCGCAATGACGGTTCAGCATTTTCAGTGGACAGTTCACAATTTCCACAGTTGCTCGAACGCAACCGCACCGCGACGGTTATCCTGAATTTCCGTCCCCCTGAAAGTCGAACATTTCAGGGTATTTTGCGGGTGTTCACCACGACCGACACAGCAGATGTGCAAATGTTCGGCACGGGCATTGACAGCAGTTCATCCACCATTGTTACCGAACTTGCTCTAAGAGTGCAAAAAAAACAGCCCGATGGCATGGCAGCACTGCAAACAGGCGATACTGTGCGCCCGGGTGACACACTGAAACTCCAACTTGTGCTGGTGCGTTCGGCAAATCTTCGCGTCGGTCGCCAAGACCGCGCCGTCAGCTTCGACGCAAAATTGCGCCTGAGAAACCCTTCCACGATTGCCGTGCTGAGCGACCGTCCAACGCAGCCCGGTAATCTCACCACCGATAACCTGACCGTTAAAACGCAAACGATAGAATTCACCAATGTCCCGCGTTCTGTGGATATGCGGCAAGGTGTGTTGGCAGAGGTGGAAGCACGAGCATTGCTGGGTGATGCGACGAATTCGACCATCGAGTTTTTGTCGTTTACATGGAACGATATACCATCTGGTTTGGCAGTCATTCAAACCGTGCTGGACAGCAGTTTTACGATGGCAGTTTGCCGCGCTGGTGGCTCTGAGCGGCTGCTCAGCAGCACAAACACCCCACAATTGCGCCTGCTGGCAAACAATCCCGTAGGCGATGTGGCACAGATTCATTACGCGCTCAACGAAGCTGGACACACCGAACTTTTTTTGATAGATGTGCTTGGGCGGCGCGTAAAAACCTTTCTGAGCGCACATCAGGCGTTCGGCGATTACGAAGCCACGCTGCTTGTGAACGACGTGCCTAACGGTCTGTACACGCTCGTTCTGCAAACCCCAACAGAACTGCACACCCAACGGCTTGGAGTAATCAAATGAGCATGACGAACAGAATACACGGAGTGAGCAGAGTACCAACGACAATGCTTTGGCTTGGACGCTCTGCAAGCGCGTGCGGATGCAGCGTGGTGTTCTGGCTGTTGTGCAGTTTCGCGCACTCACAAGCACAGCCACAAGACCTTTGGCACAACCTTTTTGCTGACGAAACGGGCGTATTTGCCCCCCGCACCGATTCCACCAATCTTCGCGTGGGCGTAACGGCTTCGGTCGTGGGCTCACAGCACCTTGCGGGCTTTAGCCAATTGCCGAACGTGCCGACGTGCTGCCCACAGAATTACGGTAGAATGCTCACCGCAGGGCTTAGCGGCGAGCTGATGCTGGAAGCACCCATTTCGCACGTGCTTGGATATTCGCTCAGACTTGGATACACGCAGTGGAGCGGGATTCGCACGTTGGGACGCGACGATGCGTTTCGTGTGCTGGAAACACAGCCCATCAACAGTTTGCCCGTTACAGGCGCAAGCGGTGTTCTTCAAGCCACACTCGAACACGTGTTGTACACCGAACTTTCCACAGCGCATTTGATGGGTGCGGGCGTGTGGCGACCGTTAAGGCATTTTTCGATGCTTGGTGGTGTGCAGCTTGGGTCGTGGCTCAGTCCGCGCTTTCGCTCGTTTGAGCGCATTGTTGCGCCGTCGAACATTGCCTATTTGCCCGACAACAGCCGCACACGCGGCGACACTTCGGGCGCGTTGCCGAACGTTAATCCGTTGGATGTGGCTCTGGTGGCGGCGTTGAGCTATGAAATTCCGGCAAATCGTCGTGGGACAACGCTTCTGGCACTGGAACTTGCCTACACACATCACCTGACAAGCCCTCTGCGCGGTGAACGGTGGAACATCAATGCCGTCAAAGCGGGATTATCCCTCAGATTTTCACCCTACCGCACAACAGAGCTTTCCGCCCAAGAACTCAAAGAACTGTACGAAGATAGCCTACGAAGCGCACAAACACTGGCACAATCAGCAGTTGCCGAACGCCGTCGTGCAGACAGCCTGGTGCGCGAAACTCAAAAACAAGTGTTATCAGCAAAAATTGGCAGCATAACGGGCGCGTTCGCCGATGGCAGGCGCGTGGAAAACCCAACGCTGCGGGTGGAGCGCGTGAACACCAGCGAATCGAAGCATCTGCTCAACTATGTATTTTTTCCTGAGGGTTCGGCGGTACTGCCCTCACGATACAAGCGCATACTGCCAAGTCAGCGTGGAGAATTTTCGATTGACAGCGTGGCAAAGTTGGAAAAACTGAATTTTTACTCTCATGTGCTGAACGTGATTGGTAAGCGTCTGGCAGAGAATCCTCAAGTACGCATCACGCTTGTCGGCTGCACTGCTGACCTTGGCACAGAACAAGGCAACCGCAAACTTGCCCGTTTGCGTGCAGAGGCAGTTGCAGCGTATTTGGATGAAGTCTGGCGCATTAGCAAAGACCGCATAAACATCCAAGAACGCGGGCTGCCCGAACTCCACAACGACGCAAACACTCCACAGGCACACGACGAACACCGCCGCGTGGAAATCCTGACCTCGCAGCCTGCACTCCTCAACGAAGTCCGTTACGGTGGTGTACGCCGCGTGGTTACGCCGCCAGTGGTAGAAATTGGCTTGGACATCACTGCCGGAGCGGGTTTGAAGCAATGGTCGCTCGAAATTTCCCAGCCTGACAACCAAGAAGTGGTTACGCTTGCCTCAGCAGGCGGCACCAACACTGCGCCAACACTGTATCGCTGGGACGTTACACAAACTATTCCTGCTTCGCAAGAGAGCGTCTCGCTCCAACTGGCGGTGGATGACCAGCGCAACAACAAAATCGAAGCACCAGTGGTGGGAATTCCCGTTGAGCAAGTGCCTGCTACATTTGACCTCTTTTTGGCAGGTGTGGACGCACGAACGCTTGGCAAAGACCCGCGCGTACAGCAAACGCTGGATTTAGTGCGCTCGCAAGCCCTGTCGCGCCCCAAAACGCAGATAACAATCACAGGGTTTAACGATGCCAGTGGCAATGCCGAACGCGACCGTGCGCTTTCCAACGAACGCGCTCAGGCTGTTGCCAAGCTGCTCAACTTGCCCAATACGAGCAATGTGAGCGTTGTGGCAGGTGGTGCGTCGAAGATGTTTGACAATGCGTTGCCCGAAGGACGCTTGTACAATCGGTTTGTGCAGATTGAAGTGCAAATTCCAAAACAATAACCGTGTTTGTATCACCCTGTAATGCTTCAATTCCACACGTTCCATGCTCGAATCGCTTATTCATCAAGCCCAGACCGTTCGAGGCATACAGCCCGAACAGTATCCGCTTGCGTACACGTCGCTTGCCCACGTTTTTGCCGAACGCGAGCGCGAACACGATGCTCGTGAACGAACGTTTATGATTTTTTACGATGAACACGGCGAACGCCGTGAATATTCCTACCAGTCGTTCATCCACGCTGCCCGCAAAGCCGCTTCGGTGCTTGTTGCACTGGGTGTGCAGCGTGGAAGCCGCGTTGCTACTGCCGCCCATAATCATCCTGACACGATTGTACAGTATTGTGCAGCGTGGATGCTTGGTGCGTGTGTAGTGCCGCTCAATATGACCGAAGACGACGACCGTTTGCGCTATGTGTTGGAAAACTCCGGCGCAAGTATGTTGCTGTGCCGCGAAGAATATGCCGAACGGCTTGCAGCAATTGTGCCACAACCACACTCGCCGCGTGTGGTGATTGTACACAACACCGCGCAGAGTCGCCCGCAGCACCAAGACGGCAACACAGCATTACCACCAAACGATTTTCACGCGCTTTGTGAAGCCGCCGAAGCCTTGCCAATTCAGCCCACAAGCGTTTCTGCCGATGATGAAGCACTGATAGTCTATACCAGCGGCACAACAGGCAACCCCAAAGGCGTAGTGCTAACACAGCGCAATATTATGGCAGATTCCGAAGCAATTGCTGCATGGCACGGCATTACCACCACGCAGCGCATGATGTGTGTGCTGCCTGTGCATCACGTCAACGGTATTATCGTTACGCACACAACGCCGATGATTGCTGGTGCTTCGGTGGTGCTGAACAGAAAATTTCAAAGCGAACACTTTTTCGAGCGCGTTCAGCGCGAGCGTGTCAATGTCGTTTCTGTTGTACCAACGCTGCTGGCGTTTTTGCTGGAGGCACACAAAAACTCGCCGCGTACCCAGAACGCCTCCACCACAGGCTCTCATACTGACTATACCTCGCTCAGGCACATCATCTGCGGCGCGGGTCCGCTTACCTGTGAGCTTGCCCGTCGGTTTGAAGAGCGGTTTGGTGTACCGATTATTCACGGCTACGGTTTGTCCGAAACAACGTGTTATTCGTGTTATCTGCCAACAGACTTGTCTGATGCCGAACATCACCACTGGATGTACGATTACGGCTTTCCAAGCATTGGCGTTCCTCTTGCACCAAACGAAATGGCTATCCACGACGAACACGGCAACGCGCTTGGCGAGATGGAGCGCGGCGAAATCGTTATTCGCGGCGCGAACGTCATGAAGGGCTATTACCACAATCCCGATGCCAATGCCAAAGCGTTTGCTTTTGGTTGGTTCAGAAGCGGCGACGAAGGCTTTTTCAAGCGCGACGCACAGGGACGACCATATTTTTTTATCACTGGAAGGCTCAAAGAACTTATCATTCGCGGCGGCGTGAATATTGCTCCGTTGGAAATAGACGAGGTGCTGTCGCAAGCACCGGGCGTGCAAGCAGCGATATGCGTAGGATTTGAGCATGATATGTATGGCGAAGAAGTCGGTGCGCTCGTGATTCCCCAAACGCCAGAGGCTACGGCTGAGGCGATTCTTCACTACTGCGCCGACCATCTGCCGTTTCACAAATCCCCCAAAGTGGTGGTCTTTACTGATGCACTGCCCGTAACCTCGACTGGCAAATATCAGCGCAACAAGGTCAAACATCTTTTCGCAGCATGGAAAGCGACGCAGTTCCGCAAGCCCTGAGCAAGACGTTCACACATACTGCTGACCTCGTGAGCAAAGTTGCATACCGCCATAAGCTCTTGTGCTGAAGCGGTCTGTAAAGCAGTTTTCTTGGCGCTATTTCAGCACCAGTCCCGCTTCCATTGCCCAAAACAGCAAATCCAGTTCGTCCAACGGAATGCCTACGTGGTCAGCAAAGCGCATAAACCCTTCGGCAGCCTCCAAATACCGCGCTCGCGTTCCCACGTTCGGCAACTCCGTAAACACCCCACAGCGTAGCAGATGTTTGAGCGTGTGGCGGTCTAAAATTGGTAAATTCTTGTGTCCGATGTTGCGTAAAAAATGCGAGGCTTCTTTCAGTCCGAACCCGTTGATGTGTTCGGCAAGCCAATCGCGCTGTTCTTGGCTACTGGCACGCGAAGCAAGCACCGAGGCTATCTGCTGCCACTGCTGGCGTGCCGCAAGCAGCCGTCGTGCTTTGGTGTTGTGGAAGCGAATGTAGTGCGCTTTGTGGGCAAGCAGTGGTGTGGGGTCAAATCCTACGCGCTCAAAATCACGCTCTTGCAGTTGTGTAACCGCAGCGTGTGCGTGTTCGGCTTTCGATTGTGGCGTACACAAGCAAAAGCACAGTTCGTAGAAATACTGGCTTGGTGGCACGTGTGCAAATTCCCTGAGCCGCGCTTGAATTGCAGGACGGAGTTGCTCGTAGCGCGAATGAAGTTCAGCAGAAAAGCTATATTGTTCAGAAGAAGCAAGAATACTTGCCCGAAGAGTGGTTGGCTGTGTTTTTTTCTGCATGGTTCACTATTTTTTTCGGTAAATTGATGCCGATTGTCTGCACGCAAGTTCTTGCGTATCGTGCAGCGTGTGTGGTTCATTGACTGATTGTTTTGAT
>Ga0272446_1001705_pt1 | contig 31403 bp, 26 predicted proteins | sample YNPCB0061_FD_194587 | JGI IMG/M metagenome (GOLD analysis project Ga0272446, IMG submission 194587) | Hot spring microbial mat communities from Yellowstone National Park, WY, United States - YNP-CB-006-1 | ecosystem: Environmental > Aquatic > Thermal springs > Hot (42-90C) > Sediment | place...
ATGAAGGTTCAAGGATACGCTTAAGCCATCAGTGTTGTTTGCGCATCTTCATGAACCGCCTGCTGCGGACCCGCATGGCAGGTGGTGTGGGAGGGGAGGGTTAAATTCCCTCCTCGACCCGATTAGCCTGCGCCGCTTCCGAGTGTTCTCTTTGCTTGAACCAAAGACATCCTATGCCAAATCTTGTATTTTCAAAGCAACCAATTGTCAATCTTCAAGGCAGGCACACGCTCAAATTCACGGGTATTCGCTGTGACAAGAATCAGATCGAGAGCTAGGGAATGAGCAGCAATCAGCAAATCATTCGCACCAATCGGGGTTCCTGCTTGCTCCAAATTTGTACGAATTGAAGCATAGTGCTCATCTACAGGTGATTCCAACGGTAAAACTGTCAAAACTTCAAGGATTCGTTCTAGTTGTTGTACTAGACGGGAGGAACCACTCTTAACCACTCCAAATCGTAGTTCACACGCCACAATGATGCTAGTGCAAACGCTGTCTTCCCCGACATCTACAATATGCTGGAAAACCCGACCTTGAGGATGTCTGACCAAATCTGACAGGATGTTGGTATCAAGCAGGTACCGATAGGTCATTGGATGGCACTAAAATGTTATGTCATCAAGGGGAAGTAACCCCTCATCTACATCAGGGAAATCATCCGTAATGTCTTGCAACGTAGTCAGCAAAGAAAGTAGAGAATTGGAAGGAATGGGTTCAATGATTAAGCGATGACCTTCTTTGCGTAACAAAACCTCTGTACCCGATAGGGCAAGTTCATGGGGAATGGTTAGGACTTGATCCTGTCCGCTTGTTAGTAAAGAAACATGACGCGAACTTTGCATAAGTGACCTCTTTAGTTCTTTAGAGTGTCAAGAAATCCGTGAAAATCTATCTCCATATTACTATCAGTATTCATCAATTATATTTTCTTTCTAGTTGATGTTGGCTGTCACCAAAAATCTGGAACGAGCAGCTTTAAGATCAACGCCAACACCAGAGAAGTTTGGTTCAAGCATAACTGTGTCCTTCATAACTTCCCAAATTGAACGCCATCTTGAACCGGAGATATCCTTGAGGAGATCGTCCGAGGCTTCAATGGTTTCCTCCATACGTCTAAAAAACTTAGGCAATCTTTGAGAAGCCCGCTCCTCGATATAAGGTTCTAATGACAGATATACCCACCTATCTCGTGCAGGGTTAAGAACCCCTAGATTTTTATCTGTGAACAATAAACCCGGTGTCTTCCTGAAGATTTTCTCCATCATTTCTCTTCTAAAGACATCGAACAACTCCATTTTGATAAAGTCCTTGGCACAATCATCAGGGACAAAAATAGCTGAATCACTCCCTGTACGAATTCCCAGCATTCTGAGATTCTCAATCACAGCTTCTTGAAAATCTCTCTGCTCTGGAATGTAGTCCTCGGATAAGAGATAGATGAAGTATCTTGCAGCGGCTACATGCGCTCCTAAATATGTTTGTGCAGTCCACATAGATTAATTGTTGCATTAACTCATTAAGACTGATCCTAGCTATCGCCCTGTAAATTCACTTTGCGCTACAGTTCCTACCGATAACTCAGCAGGCTAACCAGGGTTTCGTTACCCGCGCAGGCAGGTTTTGGTTGACTCGCTGCGGTTTTAACCGCCTAGAAGAAACGATTTGTCAGTCAACTAGATAAAACCCTGTTGGTTTCTCAACCGAGGGGTTCATCCGTAGAAAACCAATAGGCTTTAAATGAAACCAGATTACCCATCTTGATTCACAGGAATTCCCAATGAAAACGTTACACCCAATCAACCCGATTCAACCGAAAACCCAGCAGATGCTGGATGAAAAGCCCAATGACAGAAGCCTTTTACCATTCCCCATGATGCGACTTGGAGACGTTTGGCTCAGACTCGTGCGCAGCCCTCACCCTCCTTACACTAAAGTCCCAAATCTCAAATTCCATTTGAATGGTGTTTTATTGACTGTGGGAATCGCGATCCTATCGGTGCTAGTGGCCTCCCCTGCTAGAGCTAGCACAATTGAATTAGAAGTTTTGGCAGCGCTTCAACCAACTTCTGGAGAGGGGATGCGCTGTCCTGATAAGGTGAGCCTTACCCAAACGGTGCGCCCCTATCGTGAAGGGGGCTACACCCTGGATGGCGTCGCTAATTTAAAGGCGATCGCCGACAATTTTGAGATTGCCAGTAGCGATGATTTCAGTGTGGTCTGGGTTGGCCAGCTCAAACCGGTTTATCGTCGCTGTCAGGCGACGGCTGGCATCGTCAAGATAGACGGTGAAGACTACCGGGGGCATTCCTATTTGCGAATGCGGTTTATGCATGGGAAAGCGTTCCTCATTCTCGATATGACGGGAATGAGGGATGCCAACAACTATACGACTGTCATCTTGCACCAGTCAGTCAAGGGGGGAAACCCCACCTGGAGTTGGGGCGGAACGGATTGATAGCATCTCCTGGCAGGCTGGCACGACGGTCGATTAAAACCGCGCTCCCAAGCAGGCAGACAGATGGAGATGAGGGCAAGGCTAAACGGCATCGTGCTAGTTTTCAGCATTGCCCAAAAGAGCCGGATGATTGCTAGAGCAAAGCCTGTAGCTGTGCCAGTAAGCCCTCCACGTAGCTGAGTGCTGCTTGAATCGTGGCAGGATTTTCTAAATCTACATCGACATAGCGCTTCAGGGCTTCCACCTGATCTAGACTCCCCCCAGCAGCAAGTAACTCCATATAGCCGGGGATAAAATCTTGACCGACTTGTCGATACTTTTGGTAGCAGGCAAGGCTAACAATGTTAGAAGCTGTGTACTGGTAACAGTAGAAGGGTTTGAAGTAGATATGTCCAATCCTAGCCCAATCGTATTGATGCTCTGGTAACACTTCTACCGCATCGCCACAGAGATCTTGGTAAAGTGTCTGCCACTGTTGATTGACAAAATTCTGGTCAAAGCTGCCGGCGATCGCCCGATCGTGAAGAGTTAACTCCAGACGACTGACAGTACTTTGACGAAAGAGTAAATTCAACTGATCTTCTAGCTGGCGAGTCAGCAGGGTTTTCTGCAAGGCGGGGTGGTTTTCGGCTTGCTTCAGCAGATAGTCAAGCAACAGCAGCTCGTTAAAGGTAGAGGCGATTTCGGCCAATACCATGGGAGGATTGCTGTTGAGGTAGGTTTGGCGATCGCCAATCTGGGCAAAGTGCAGGCCGTGCCCCATCTCATGGGCTAGGGTAAAGAGGGAGTTATAATCCTCCGTGTAAGAGAGCAGCAGGTAGCTGTGTTTGCCGTGGCTGTACCAGCAAAAGGCGCCACCCCGCTTGCCAGGGCGCACCTTCGCATCGACCCAGCGATGAATAAAAAATTCTTCGGCCCGCCGGGCATAGTTGGGGTCAAACTGCTCCAGAGCCATCAGTAGGGTTTCGACGCCAGTCCGATAGGGCAATGGCTCCACCGGGTCACTTCCCCAGGGGGCATAAACATCGCAGGTACGAATTTTTTCTCCCAGGGCTTGCCCTTTCAGGGTGTAGTAGCGCTGCCACAGATCAAAGCGATCGCGGGTTCCCGCCATAATCGCTCGAAAAACTGCTTCCGGCACTTCATCGGTCAACAGTTGCTTTTCTAGGGTCGAGCCATAGCCGCGCATCTGGTTTTCTAGTTTGTGATCCTGGGCGACTGTGCTGAGGATATAGGCATAGAGCGAGTTATGTTGCTTCAGTACCTGACGAATTGAGCAATAGCTGTTGTAGCGCACTGTTGCATCAGGATGGAAAAGCAACGCTCCCAGTTCAGCTTCTGTCCTAGCCTGATTGCCCTCAGGGGTGGTGACCGGCGCATATTCCTGCTCCCCTAGGTGAACCGATCGCAGGTTGATAAACGCCTGCCGACCGGTCAGATTATCTTGATTGCGGGTTTGCTCCACTGCTTCAGGGAGCTTGTAGGGGCTGAACTTGGCAATGCTATGGAAATAGTGCTGATACGTTTGCAACTCAGGAGCGGCTTGCAGGGTGGCCAACTGGGCTGCGTCGAGGCTTTTTAACTCCAGTTCAAAGAATAGAAGCTGGTTTTCGACCCCTGTGACCGCTTCTAGCAGTTTATCTTGCATTTGTTTGGCCACGGTATTGCGGGTGTCTGCCGAAAAGACCAGCGCGGGAAAGGCATAAAGATAGCCTGCCTGCTGATACATTGCTTCCAACTGTTGTAAACACTCAGCAATCTGCGCTGGTGAGAGGGATTGCACCTGCCCCCGGTAGCGATCGCGAAAATCCGCTGCCTGCTGTTGCAAATCAGCCAGATCGGAGGCGATCTGAGGGTCATCAAAGTCTTGGTAAAGATCGGATAAATCCCATTCCTGAGAGGTTTCGAGATGATTAGAAGCAACAGTAGAAGCCGCAGAAATCACAGACAAACTCCTTAATATACGAGATATATGAGCGGGGCAAAATCAAGTTATGGCCGTAGCCATGAGCAGCATTGCGATCGCGAGTCAGGAAGCCTACCCAGCATCAATGTTTGAGCGCTTAGTTTTGTTCTAAGCTTTCTGACCAGCGTTACCTATCTCCTATCTTATACAAAGTCGAAATGATTTCGTATAAGATTGGTTTCCAACAAAGCCTGAAGTTTTGAAGCCGCCCGGTAATTTGTAGTCTGGACAACATTCTGGTGGCACCTAGCATAGCAGGATAAGTTCCAGGAGTATCTGCGATCCCACGGGGACATCCCACAGGTGCCGCTAGGAACCGTGGCTATTTTTGTCTGGCCCCTTACTCTAACCTCCCTGGTTAGGCCATGCGCATTCTGCTTGTAGAAGACGATAGTCAACTGACCGAATCTTTGACTGAGGCCCTAACCGTCCAGCGTTATGTCGTTGATTCGGTGAGGGACGGAGAATCTGCCTGGGAGAAGGTGCAGATCTTGGCCTATGACTTGATTTTGATGGACATTACCCTACCCCGGTTAGATGGGATTCGTTTGTGCAAACGCTTACGCGATCGCGGCTATGCATCCCCCGTGCTGATGCTAACTGCTCGCGATACCAGCCTGGATAAGGTCATTGGCCTGGATGCGGGAGCCGATGCCTACATGGTGAAGCCGTTTAATTTGCCAGAGTTGTTGGCCCAGATTCGAGCTTTATTGCGGCGGGGCCAGTCGTAGGAGTGCCGATTGGAGTTGCCCTAGGCAGCTCTGAAAAGCTCTATCGCAGTGTCGAGTTTCTCATTGACTTTTTTCGTTCCACTCCTGCGAGTGCGTTAATTCCCCTGTTCATTCTCTTTTTTGGAGTGAGTGATTTTTCTAAGGTTGTGATTGCCGCCTTCAGTGCTTTGTTGTTGATGGTCTTCAACAGTGCCTATGGAGTAATTAATGCGAAACAGTCGCGCATTCTGGCTGCTAAGGTCATGGGAGCCAACCGCTGGCGTATTTTTAAGGATGTCTTGCTGCTAGAAAGCTTGCCTCAAACCTTTATTGGGCTGCGCAGTGGCATCAGTATTGCCTTGGTCATTGTGATTGTGGCAGAGATGTTTATTGGTACTGATCAGGGGTTAGGCAAACGGATTATTGATGCTCAGCAAATTCTAAACGTGCAGGATATGTATGCATCGATTCTTGTGACTGGAATTTTAGGGTACTTTTTGAATATGCTATTTCTCATGCTTGAAAAGCGATTCATCCACTGGAGCGGTAAATAGCCAGGATGGACAGAGTGGAGTTTGCCGTCAATGGTACGTTAATGCGGGGTTTAGAATTAAACCCAAATTTGCAGAAGGTTGGGGCGGTGTTTGTTCGGGAGGCGAGCACTGCCCCAATTTATCGACTTTGGTCAATTGCTGATCGCCATCCGGCGATGCTAAGGGTGAATCAGGGTGGGAGCGCGATCGCCCTGGAGATTTGGGCATTGTCGCCAGCGGCGATTGCGGCGGTACTGTTATCTGAGCCAGCCGGACTGTGCGTGGGTAAGGTACAGCTCTCAGATGGGCAGGTGGTGCTCGGCGTATTAGGGGAACCCTTTTTGTGCGAACAGCAACTGGAGATTACGGCCTATGGGGGCTGGCGTGATTATCTCCAAGCCCGGTCGGCTACTCCAAAGGCACCTTGACCGTTACCCGGGTGCCCTCTCCAGGGGCACTTTCAATCTGCCAGTTTCCCTTGTGCAACTCCACGCACGTGTTGACGACGGCTAAACCTAAGCCAGTGCCGGTAGTCGTGCCCACGTTACTGCCCCGATAAAAGGCTTCCCCCATGTGCGGCTGATCGGCGCTGGGGATGCCGATGCCGCGATCGCGCACCTGTAGAAGCGCTGTTGTTGCGTTGCAATTCAGGGTGAGTTGAATCGGGGCATCTCCGGGCGAATATTTAGCCGCGTTAGAAAGTAGATTAGTCAACAGCGATCGCATCAACTTTTTGTCGAGAAATGCTTTTGCTCCCTCACCTGGATGGGTAAATTCAAGCACTTGCGCCACCTCTAGCTGCATCTCCTCTACAATCTGCTGACAAAAATCTTCTAAATCCAGCAACTCTGGCTGAAATTCCAGTTTTCCTCCTTCAGCCCGTGTCCATAAAAGAAAATCAGCAATTTGCTGGCTCATGCGCTTTGCTGTTGTATGAATGCGCTGAATATTGATCTGCTTTTGCATTTCGGTCAGTGCATTTTGGTGCATCTGTAATGACTCGCTGGAGAGCAGAATGGTACTTAGCGGGGTGCGCAACTCATGGGAGGCCATCGAGAAGAAGCGGAAGCGCAGATCGCTCAGTGCCTGAGTTTGTTCAATTTCGCGATTGAGCTGATGCAGAAAAAAGACAAGGCCACTTGTAAGGAACAAACCCGTAATCAGGGTCGCGATCGCTCCATAGTGGGGTTCAACCAGATACTTGGTGGAGGGCGAAAAGGCAATTAGCCATTGTCGCTGCCCAATCGTGAGGGTTTGGCTACAATTCTGCACCGTTGGACACAGCGAGGAATGGAGCGTTTTGGGTGGTAGCGCCTGCTGCAGAGGAATCACCCGCTTTTGCACAGCATCATACTGGCCAAGGAACTGTTCGTTAGGGGCTGCACTCTGATCGTAGATGGCAAAGTTAATCTCCGATTGTAGGTCCCGCAGAGATTCTTCCACCACATCCGATACCCGAAACACTCCCAGCAATACTCCCATAAATTGCTGTTGCCGCATTTCAGAGGACAGGGGAATCAAGTGGTTTTGATACACCGGTAGAAACACTAAAAAGCCAAACTGGTCTCGTTTTTCTTGCACCAATCGAATTCTTCCGGTTGCTGTAATTTTGCCGGTGTCTCTGGCCTGCGCGATCGCCTGTGCCCGCGTCTGGTTAGAGTAGAGGTCATATCCCAAGGCTGATTCATTGCCGGTCAACGGTTCGATATAGGTAACCGGAATGTAATAGGGACGCTGCACGGCTTTTACTAATTGCCCTGCTGCGCTCAACTCCGTAATTTGAAACTTGGGATACCCCCCTTGTTGTAGGCTCTGCTCATAGCTGGAACGTTCCCCCTGACGAATCAGGGGTGCCCATTCCAATGCTTGAATTCCAGGATAGGCTCGCAGCGATCGCCGCACAAAAGCCGCAAATGACCGGCGCTCAATCGGGCGCGAATTGACGCTGTAGTAGTCATTGAGAAAGGCTAACATTTCCGTATATCGATTCAGGCTGCGCTGTGGGGCTGTTCCCAGACTTTCAGTTTGCCGTTGAAAGCGCAGTTGGCGATTCGATGTTTCCCAGCGGTTGATAAAGAAGGTTGCCACGATGGTAGACCCTACACCCAGAGTTAGCGCCAGACCCAGGGACATCTGGTGATGCAAAAACCGCTTTGACATCTATGATTCGCCACTCCTGCTAAGATGAACGAGAACAGGCGTCGCCCTATACGCAATGACCGCCTCCTCAGGAAAGTCATGCTGGGGATGGCTGCTCCAGTTTTATCCCAGTCTAATGGTCTGTCAAGACTGTTTTGATGGGTTTTAACCCCTCAAAATACCCAGAAAACGGGCTTTGGGGGTGGCAGGCATGCCTCTATCGTCCTGCTGAGCTGCAGCAACGCTGGCGATGGTAGATAGCAACGCAATCATTCTCTAGGTTTTCCACCATGGCAGACCCTATTATTGCGATTGATCGTGTCAACCACTACTACGGCACTGGGCGGCTCCGTAAGCAGATTCTATTTGAGGTTTCAGCGACGATCCAACCAGGTGAAGTCGTGATCATGACTGGCCCTTCGGGATCGGGGAAGACCACCTTGCTGACCCTGATTGGGGCACTGCGTTCAACTCAGGAAGGGAGTATGCGGGTATTGGGGGAAGAATTGTGCCATGCCCCTCAGCGTTTGCTGGTATCGGTGCGGCGCAATATCGGGTATATCTTTCAGTCCCATAATCTGCTGAATTCCCTCACCGCGCGCCAAAATGTGCAGATGTCTGTAGAGCTACACGCCCATCTTTCAGACCGCGATCGCCAGAAAAAAGCGGAGGAAATGCTGGCTGCCGTGGGTTTAGGCGAGTTTATCAATTACTACCCCAACGAATTGTCGGGGGGGCAAAAGCAGCGCGTTGCGATCGCCCGTGCCCTCGTCAGTCAACCTAAGATCATTCTGGCTGATGAACCAACAGCCGCGCTCGATAAAAAATCGGGTCGGGATGTGGTTGAAATTATGCGTAATCTGGCCACTCGTCAAGGCTCAGCCGTATTGCTGGTCACCCACGACAACCGCATTCTCGATGTGGCTGATCGCCTGATTACAATGGAGGATGGCCGACTCTCGGCGATGGAAATGAGTTCGATTTAACCGGTAAACTGCTCTTGAGTCTCTTTGGATGCATCCCCTGTTCCCCGCCCTGATAGTCTGACAAAACAACTGAAACCTCTGGTACTTTGTTGCTCACAGTTGGTGACTAAAGTCGCGCCTAGACCAGATGCGGACGCGGTCTATCCAGGGGGTCGTCACCTGCAAAGGCGGGTTTTGGTGGTCTGGCTGCGGTTTTAACCGCCTAGGAGAAAAGATTTGTCAGTCAACCAGCCCCGTTCTCACCTGAGGGATTTGTGGAGTGAATGATGTACCCAAAGACTGTTGAAGGCTGAGTGAAGTCGTTTCGCAAAGCGACAGGAAGCGCGTCGTATTTCCATCGTCGTCTCTCCATTAGAGAAAGCCCAAGGGAACATATCAGTTTTGCAAGTCTCTGCATTTGCCCTCATCCCCCAACCCCTTCTCCCAAGTTTGGGAGCAGGGGAGTCGAAGCTTCAAGTCCCTCTCCCAAGGTTGGGAGAGGGATTTAGGGTGAGGGCGCAAAGGTGACATGCTCCCAAGCCCAATCAGTGGGTAGGCGATTTCCGTCGAGTCCGTGAGCTGGTGCGGCTGCAGCAATTGAGCTGATTAAAGCCAGGGAAACCCCTGCCTTACATAGCTCCTGACTCCTTGTTAAAGATTATCCAAATGGTTTTGATGATCAGCTTGATGTCATATCTCAAACTCCATTGCTCTTGATATTTCAAATCTAGATTGACGATATCCTCAAAGTTTTTGACGGTTGATCGTCCGTGAACCTGCCATTCGCCCGTCATCCCTGGTTTGATATCGAGTCGTTGCCACTGGGGAATTTCATAACGCTCTACCTCATCGGGAGTGGGCGGGCGTGTTCCCACCAGGCTCATTTCCCCTCTTAAGACATTCCAAAACTGCGGCAATTCATCCAAGCTAGTCTTCCGCAAAAACCGCCCAACCCGGGTAATACGTGGGTCATTGGCACTCTTGAAAATGGCTCCACTCGCCTCATTTTTAACCAGGTGTTTCTGCTGCTCTGCATCCGACACCATGGAGCGAAACTTCCACATTTTGAAACGGGTCCCCATCCAGGAACAGCGAATCTGCCCAAAGAAAATTGGCCCTGGACTATCGAGCTTAATGGCGATCGCAATAAAGGGGAAGACAAGACCCGTAATCGTCAGACCAACAATGGCACCAACAATATCCAGCAGCCGCTTGGCGCGTGATTGCACAGAGGGGTGCGTGACAAAGGGCATCTCTGCTGGAGAGGGCAGCTTTGCTGGTAACTTCGGCGATGGAGCACCAGCCCCTCCCTGGGATGGGGGTGAAGGAGCGCTTGACTCAATTTCAAAGAGTTTATCCAAATCGGTGAGGGCCAAAATGGTCATCACCTGCGGTGAAACATTTTGCAGAATCAGGCGAATATTGTTTTTTTGGGCGATCTTCCAGCATCCCACAAGTGCCCCAACACCACTGCTGTCAATAAAGCTGGTTTTGTTGAAGTCCAGAGCGATCGCTGCCAGATCTGCATGGGTGTGCACAATCTGCTGAAAGCTTGGCTTAAAGGCAACCGCCTGCACTACGGTAAAAGAATTAGGCATTTCCACCCGGCAACGATTACCGCAAACAGTTGCTTGAAAGTTCGACTGATCGCCCGCGTTGTTATTGTTCTGACTCAATTGCCGATTCCTCAGAAATCACCCTAGTCTTACCAACGATTGCGTGACCTATGCCACAGGCAAGCAACTCCTTTTGCAAAAAGCTTACAGATGTAGTCTACCCTCTTCCCCGATAGCGGTTAACAATCCCTAAGAGACTTATCTGTCTTATGCTTTTGTCTCAATCGTTTCTGTCTTAATCGTTAGGGTTTTGCTGGGTGCTAGCAACTGAAGTTTGCTGGTTTCACGGGAAGACTGTCTGTCTGGAAATCTCGGCCAAGAGGGATTGCGATCGCGTAGGGTCAAAACAAATAGGACTCTAGGCTGGCACGACTCCTCAAAGGACGAGTGCAAAGCCTCGACAGGAAGACAGCAACTGGCCGTTCAGACGGCTTCAGTGTTGTAAAGCTGCATGACTGCGGTAATCGGCATTCGCGATCGCGCCCCCAAACTCAGGGGGGATTGATGACCCCGTTGAAGATGCTCGGCAGCGGCACAGGCAATCATGGCCGCATTATCAGTGCAGTACTTCAACGGCGGGAAGAGTACCCTCAAGTGGTGGGGGGCGGCGGCGGCCTGGAGGGTCTGGCGCAAACCAGAGTTGGCTGCGACCCCGCCCCCGACCGCAATGGTATCGAGGCCGTAATCTAACGCACAGGCGATCGCTCGTTTGGTCAACGCCCGTGCCACAGATGCCTGAAAGCTTGCCGCTAGGTCGGTTACAGGCAAATCCCCCTGCTGCCGCAGTTTATCAGTCAGGCGCAGCACTGCTGTTTTCAACCCGCTAAAGCTAGAGTCGTAGGGATGAAATCCCCCCGATGGTAAGGAGACTTGCCCCTCTGGTAATGAAAACGCTGCGGGATTGCCCTGCTGGGCCAAGCGATCAATCACCGGCCCTCCGGGATAGCCCAGATCGAGCAGGCGAGCGACCTTATCGAAGGCCTCCCCTGCGGCATCATCCCGGGTACTCCCTAGGGTTTCATAATGGCCGCAATCTTTAACATAAATCAGGCTAGTATGTCCCCCCGATACCAATAGGCAGAGAAAGGGAGGCTGCAAATCGGGATGACTCAGATAAGAAGCGTAAATGTGACCCTCCAGATGATGTACCCCTAGAAATGGCTTGTTGTGTAATAACGCCAACGTTTTTGCCGTGGTTAACCCCACCAGCAAAGCCCCAATTAGCCCAGGAGCCGCCGTTGCTGCGACCCCATCTAAGTCGGCCCAGGTTACCTCGGCTTGCTTCAGCGCTGCATCAACCAGCCCATTCACCGTTTCGACATGCTGGCGCGAGGCCACTTCGGGCACAATGCCGCCATACTGTTGGTGAATCTCAATTTGAGAAGCAACGAGATTACTCAAAACATCACGATTGTTTACAATTGCGACGGCTGTTTCGTCACAACTTGTTTCAATTGCTAAAACCCTTGCCATTTACTGGTACCTTGTGTTGAAGGTATTAAGCCTCTTCTTTGTAGCTTAGATGGCTACGAAGGTGTATGAAGCGGTCGTAATGCAATTTCTTTTGGCAAACGTCCCCTGCAAAACGCAGCCATTTCATTAACAACTTTGTATTCGTAATAAAGGGAAACAATTCCATGCGACGGTTGTTTGCATTCATTCTGGCAATAGCTCTCTGGTTTGGCGTTATGCCAACCACCCCCGCCGAGGCATCTGTGCTCACCCCCTGTAAAGACAATGCTGCCTTTATTCAACGGGCACAAAATGCAGTCGGTGCCAATGGTAAAGCTCGCTTTGAACTCTACAGCCAACTCTACTGTGGTGAAGAAGGTCTACCCCACCTGATTCCCGATGTCGGTACCGGTAACGAAAATCAGTTCGTGATCCCCGGCCTGATTTTCCTGTACATTGCTGGCTGGATTGGTTGGGTCGGTCGGGCGTATCTGATTGCAGCTCGTAGTAGCGGCAATGCCGAAGAGAAAGAGATCATTATTGATATTCCTCTGGCCATCAAATGCGTGGCCCAGGGTCCCCTCTGGCCTCTCCTGGCTGTTAAGGAACTGACCTCTGGTGAGTTGACTGCTAAGGATAATGAGATCACGGTCTCACCTCGTTAGTGACCATTGTTTCACGCTGTTTTGGAGAAGTTTCATGAACTATTTCTTGAAGTACCTTTCGACCGCTCCGGTCGTTGCTGCCATCTGGTTTACCATTACTGCGGGGATTTTGATTGAGTTCAATCGCTTTTTCCCCGATTTGTTGTTTCACCCCCTCTAGGGATAGTTAACCAAGTCGGACATCATGCTGCGATCGCCCTCAAAGGCGATCGCTTTTTCATGGTTTTGGTTTTCCTCAACATATTGTTACGTTAGAATGCACTCGACACTATTGAGATAGCAGAGTCACTATGGTGAAGACTTCCTCAAAAGCTAAGCCGATGCCTGTATATCTGGTGGGCGATTCTCCCATGGGGGAATTAGCAACACCAATTAACGCAGGAGCCTGGTCAATTTGGTTCATTAATAACCTGCCGGCCTATCGTCCTGGGTTAACCGCGTTTCGCCGGGGCCTGGAAGTTGGCATGGCTCACGGTTACTGGTTGTTAGGGCCTTTTATTAGCCTGGGGCCGCTGCGGAATGAGCCAAATGGTGCGATCGCGGGTTTGCTTTCAACCGTTGCGCTCGTATTGATTGCGACAGTCACCATGTCTCTTTATGCTGCAACGACCCCGCCCTCACCAAGGCCTATCGTAACGACCCCAAAAATCCCTGAGACCTTTACCAGCACAAAGGGTTGGGATAACTTTGCCCTTGGCTTCTTTATTGGCGGAGTCGGCGGAGCACTGGTGGCCTTTGTCCTACTTCTGGGCTTAAGTCTGTTTGGGTTACGTTAACTAGTCATTAGCTACGGGAACTCCGTAGGGATACCAGCTATCCAGCGATTTCTACACAAGAAGGTTTCCACAAAAGCATGTGCCCTCCTTGCCCTTAGACGACCCTCAGAGCACAAGCTGGCTGAGTAGCTTGCCTTGAGAGTCGTCAACAGCGATCGCAAAGAACCGAAGCCAGCAGGTAAGTTGATTGGCTAGAAATCTCCCAAGGCCTGCTCATCAGGCGCGCGCTCCCTGTTCATGACTCAAGTAGGGTGCCTGTTGTGGGATTCGTGTAGACCACAGGGTGCAAGAATCTCATGAATGGGTGTGATCATGACTATGGGAATGCCCGTGATCCTGGCTATGGGAAAGGGTTCCCTGGGATGCTGTCACCTTTGCCAGAGCCGGACTAACGCTTAGCGCTTGCTCTGACAGCAATGCCGCGATTTGAGGATCGGCCCAAGCGGCTGCCATTTGCAGAAAATCAGGATGGTCATTAACGCACTCCATCTGAACGTAAGTGACATGCGGCGCACGGCGACGTAGAGCCGCGATAATGTGGTCTACATCCAGTAACGTTTCGTGATTTTCAGTAGCAAACCCAATCGGCATAAATACAATTGCCGTTGCCCCTAGATCAATCAAATTGCGGGCTGCCAGTTCAGCATTAGGCTGGGTCCATTCAATCAGAGGGGTTTGGTGATTGAGCCAACCCACCGAAATGAGTGGGTAGCGGTAAATCAGTTGCTCTCGCACTCGTTCGTAAAGCGCCTGGCTTTCATCGATCCCAGAAGTAAACCCCTTTGCCTTGTGGGGGCACCCATGATTCATCAGCACAATCCCAATCTGGGAAGGTAAGTGGGCGACGGCTAGATCTGTTTGAATTTTGCGCTCAACCAATTTTGCCAGCAGGTCAATGTACGCCGGTTCGTTATAGAACGAAGGAATATAGCGAACCCCCGTTACCCAGTGATGATTCACATCCGACAATTGAGCCAACGCCTTGTTGACTTGCTCCACTGCGATCCCACTGGTGAAGATAGAATCCACTACGAGCAGTGGGTAAATCAAAATTTTGTCGAACCCTTTTGCCTTAATTTCGGTGAGAACCTGCTCTGGCAAGAATGGTTTGCAAAAATTAAATGCCTTAAAGACCTTGACCTGTTCTCCCCAACGCTCCTGCAAATGCCGCTCAATACCCACGCGCTGTTGCTCAAAGATGGCATTGTGGGGTGAGATGAAGTGATCATGCTGATGGCTCCACTCATGTCGATCAAATAGGGCCAAAAGCTTTGCCAGGGGTGGATAAACCCAGGTAGGAACCGGGGCAAACTTGGCGGTCAGCAAATTGAGGGCTTGCTCGTTATAGTTAGCAAAGTCTGCGTAGCTCTCAACTTCGCCATAACCCATTAACAGAACCGCGACCTTACTCTCTGAGCTAGTCGCATGAGCACTGGAGTGAATTTTTTCGGGGGTTGCAACCACAGTAGAGACCTCGTTCAATGGTGGATAGACTAATTCCCTGGGTCACTGGCCTGGGAATTACCGTACAGGAGCGGGAATTAAGATGGGTTAACCCTACAGCCCTTTGATTTCATACTCTAGACTAACATCCCCCATCTGGGGATGGGGTTAATTGCCCGAGCAAAAGGGAGAAATTGATGTCAGTTCAATTGGTTATTTGTCCAGGTGTGCATTCCCCATGGTTGACTGATGCCTTTTTAGCGGCTCTGGCAACGAGTTTCGAGCCAAGGGGGGCGGCTCTGGCAGAAAGGGTTGAGGCCGCTTTAGTGTTTCCCTGCGATCGCCGCTTGCCCTATTGTGGGTACCAAGTTTTAGCTTTTCTCAACGAAGAGGTAGCCCCTGCGACAGCCATTGGGTTGATTGCCTTCAGCGCTGGGGTCGTCGGAGCGATCGCGGCTGCCTGGGGTTGGCGATCGCAGGGTCGATCGATCCATGCCTTTATCGCCTTAGATGGCTGGGGCGTTCCCCTGGGGGGAGATTTCCCGATCTATCGGCTCAGCCATGATTGGTTTACCCACCTGACATCGATCGGGCCAGGGCAGTGCCTATCCAGCTTTTATGCCGACCCAGGGGTGCCCCATTTAGAGTTGTGGCGATCGCCCCACACTACCATTGGCTGGCAGACTCGCGCTAACCTGACCCAGCGCACCCGGACAACAGCGGCCCACTTTATCGGAGACATTTTGCAGCGCGGGGGATAGGGTGTGAGAGTCAGGGCATCAGAGGGGGATCGAGTGAGGCAAGTTTTTCGTCAGGGTGTGATTACGGCTTTTTGCGTGTCCTTGATTTGGGTGCTAGAGATGTGGGTGCTAGAGGCATCACCCAGTCTTAGAGCCTCGACGGCAAATCGCGTCCCCGCTGATTGGGCGTTCTCCGATAGAAGCGATGTAATGCGTTTCATGGCGCTCTGTGAAACGACTTCGCTCAGCCTTCAGCAGCCTTTTGGGTCATCATCAACCCATCAATCCCTGACGACTCAGACGGTTGATGGTAGGAGTGTTGGGGCAAGCAAGGTCAGTCAAGGAACCAGGGCCGCTAGCCAAAAGCGTTATCAAGCCGGGTTTGATGCAGCATTTCGGTTGGGTAGTCAAGATGGGCAAAACTTTCGTCGTTATGGAGCGGGTTATTATCCCAGGCCAGGGCGTGCTCCCCAATCCCCTCTGGATCGTCCCTACCAGGCGGGCTACCAGGCCGGGTACTACGCAGGTTTTCAGGTGGGCTACTATGGCCAGACCGAGGCCGGTATAGCGCGTCAATTTTATCGGGGGAAGAGCGAGGGCTATCGTCGGGGCTATGCATCTGGGCAGCGCGATCGTCAACAGAGCCAGAGCTATCAACCTCAGCCCAATCCTCCCAGGGGGATCAGTCGGGAATATGAAGCAGGCTATCAGGTCGGCTATTATGAGGGATTTAATGAGGGCTATGAGAATCGATAAACAAAATGCTTGACTCAACAATTCCCCTGCTAGATTTGCAGGATTTTATGGTCGGGGGCGATCCCCAGTTGGCCTTTATCCAACAACTAGGTGCGGCCTTAGAAAATACGGGGTTCTTTGCCCTGGTTAATCACGGGATTTCCCAGGATTTGATTCAGCAGGCTTATCAGGCGATCGCCACTTTTTTTACCCAGCCAGCGGCTGTCAAACAGCAATATGAAGATCCACTCCTGAATGGTCAGAGGGGCTATACCCGTTTTGGCCGGGAACATGCCAAGGATCATCCCTACCCAGACTTAAAGGAATTCTGGCATTTGGGGCGATCATTGCCCAGTGGACATCCCTTAGCCGATCGCTATCCCGCAAATCCCTTGCCAACAGAGGTGCCAGAGTTTCAGCCGATTTTGGCACAGCTCTACGCCCAACTGGAAATTTGTGCAATGCAGCTACTCCGAGCCTGCGCCCTGTATCTAGGTGAAGCAGAGGAATTGCTGGTGCAGATGGCCGTGGATGGCGACACCATTCTGCGGGCGATTCACTACCCGCCAATTCCGCCCGATGCCCACCCAGCCAGTCTGCGGGCAGCCGCCCACGAAGACATTAACTTGATTACCCTGCTCTGTGAAGCGACCGCCGGGGGCTTAGAACTCCTGCAAAAGGATGGTTCCTGGTTGCCAATTCCGGCCTTGCCAGGGCAAATCATCGTAGATAGTGGCGATATGTTGCAACAACTAACCAACGGCCTATTCAAAAGCACAACGCATCGGGTGGTGAATCCTGGGAACAATCGCGATCGCCGCTTCTCGATCCCCTTCTTCGTGCACCCCCGTGCTGAGGTTGACTTAACCCCCCTGCCCAATTGTATTACCCGTACAGGTGGCAATCCAAAATTTCCCTCAATTACAGCAGGTAAGTACCTGCTGCAACGATTGCAAGAAATTGGCCTGACGAGTGACCCCCCAACCGACGAGTCGGTTGTCACCCTTTAACTTATCAACAAAGCCAAAACCGCCGATTCAGTTCCCCTTACTCAAACCCCAGGGTCATCTGTCACCCTTTAACTTATCAACAAAGCCAAAACCTCAATCAACCCGAGGGTGGCAGCATTAGCCCAAGGGCAACGCTTCTTTTAGGGAGGGGGGCATGGGGGGACGGCTTTCGTCCCCCCATGGGGGGTGCAGGGGGCATCCCCCTGCGGATTAAATCCCGATACCCATAGCAATCGATAGCAATGAGCAAGCCCGGAGGAATTCTGCAGAGCATTGCTGCGGATTGAATCCCGATACTCATAGCAGTCGATAAGCGTGTGAGGACGATCAAAAATCTTGAAGGCCTTGATTGAGATGACCTCTAGCCCTGAACCCTGAACCCTTATATCGCTTTAGTCAGAAAGCTTGAGCAAGTACGAAGAGTTGCCACAGCACAATCCCTCATTGGTCAAACGATTACCAGGTTAATCTTTTCCGGCCCTGGCTTCTGCTAAAGTAGCGGAAAATTGCTATCAGGCCTTTTCATGGACGCACCTCTGTTACAGGTTGAGAACCTGCGCGTTGCCTACCCTCGTCGGGATAACAAACCACTGCTTTGGTCAGTGGATGGCGTTTCATTTACCCTGAATCGCGGGGAACGACTGGGATTAGTTGGGGAATCAGGCTGTGGCAAATCAACCCTGGGACGGGCCGCGATGCGGCTTTTTCCAGAAGACACCCAAGTGGAAGGCCAAGTACTGTTTGAGCGGCGCTCAGTGCTGGATTTTTCCCACACGGAACTGCGTCAATTTCGTGGCGAGGCTGTGGCCCTGATCTTCCAAGATCCAATGACACGCCTCAACCCCCTAATGACCATTGGAGACCATTGTCTGGAAACCCTCAAGGCCCATCGCCCAGACCTATCAGTTAAAGCAGCAAAAGATTTGGCGATCGCCACTTTAGAATTAGTCAATATTCCCGCCCTGCGTTGGAGCCAATACCCCCATGAGTTTAGTGGTGGGATGCGCCAGCGAGTCGCAATCACCCTGGCGCTGCTGCTTGACCCCAAGCTCATCGTGGCCGATGAACCCACCACCAGTCTAGATGTGACGGTTTCCGCTCAAATCTTACAGGAACTGACGCGCCTCTGCGAGCAGCGCAATATGGCGTTGTTGTTGATTTCCCATGACCTGGCTCTAGTGGGAGAGTATTGCGATCGCATCGCCGTGATGCAGGCGGGCAAATTTGTCGAGATTGGTTCGACAGCAGCAGTATTTCGCGAGCCGCAACACCCCTACACCCAATCCCTCCTAAAAGCCGCCCTACATCTCCATCACACTCCGAAGCCTCTGCAGACACAAACAGCAACTGCCGACCAACAAAAGGCGATCGCCCCCTTACTCCGGGTGCAGAACCTGCAACAGCACTATACGCTAGAACAAAACTTCCTAGCCCAGATCTTCTCCCAAACCCCGAACCGCATCATTCGCGCCGTCGATGACATCAATCTAGAGCTTTACCCCGGCGAAACTCTGGGCCTCGTGGGTGAATCAGGTTGCGGCAAATCCACCCTATCCCGCACGATCTTACAGCTTGTACCACCAACAGCAGGCCGCGTTGAGTTTTTAGGACAAGACCTGACGCAACTCTCCCGACACGCGATGCAACAGCAGCGGCGGCAAATGCAAATGGTGTTTCAAGACCCCCATGCTTGCCTTAACCCAATGATGACCGTTGGCGAGAGCATTGCCGATCCGCTCCTGATCCACAAGCTCGCCACCCCTGCTACGGCCAAAGCAGAAGTCCTGACCATGCTAGAGCGCGTCGGGCTGACGCCATCAGAGGAGTACTATCACCGTTACCCCAGAGAGTTATCCGGTGGTCAACAGCAACGGGTTGCCCTGGCGCGGGCACTGATTACCCGACCCCAACTGGTGATCTGCGATGAGCCAGTCAGCATGTTAGATGCCAGTATCCAGGCCCAAGTTTTGGAGCTGATGGCTGACCTTAAACAGGCGTTTCATCTCACGTATCTCTTCATTACCCACGATCTTTGGGTCGCCCGCTTTTTTTGCGATCGCATCGCCGTAATGCAGGCCGGCAAAATTGTTGAACTGGGGACAACAGAAGAGATTTTTACCCATCCTCGCCATCCCTACACCCAAACTCTGCTAAAAGCGGCTCCCCTATTGGCCAGGGTACAAGCCTCCTGAGGAGATTTATTTGTCGCTCCAGGTTGTGTGCGATGCAGCGATTTTCCAGTCAGGAAAACAACAGGCGTTTGTTCCTTTCACTACACGAGGGATTGCATCGCTCATTTAGAGTAATCAAAACGAATCAAAGATCGCCACTCCTTTACAGGGTGTTTTATCAAGTCTTAGAGGGTGGTTGAAAAGTATCCGGCGGTTAAAACCGCAATGACGCAAACCAAGTCTGCCGACGCGGACTCAGGCCAATAAGGGATTTTTATCCCCTGCATCGGCAGGTTTTGTCCCTATAGCCGCGACTTTAGTCGCCAAGGCGACAGGGGAAAGGCTTTTAAACATACTCTTCAGAACAAGTCGCAAAAAGTATGGCACTACGCAAGAGCATCAAGACATTTAAGTGAAAAGGGGGATAGGAACGCTGTTCCCCAGCAGGAGTGAAATTCTCCACACCCCGTCCTAACCTGAGTTCACAATGCTATATCAAGGTATCTGACTCTCCCTATTGCCCCCTAGCGAGATTTCGACACGGCTGTTGAGATAATTATAAAAAAACCTATCAATTTTCTTTAAGTTCATGACTTTAGCAGCATCAGATTCACCCCATGCCATTCGCGGTGCATTTCTAGATTTTATTGATGATCCTTTTTATGCAGATGAATTTAGCAGCGTCAGGTATCTGCCCGATGGATTGATGATTCTGGGAGAGGGCAAAATCCTTGCCTTGGATTCCTATGAAGCGCTACAGAGTTCCTATTCCCATCTTCCCACAACAGCTTACCCCGATAAACTGATCATGCCGGGTTTTATCGACACCCATATCCACTATCCTCAGTATGAAATCATTGCTGCCTACGGCGAACAGCTACTGTCATGGCTCAACAAATACATTTTTCCTACAGAGCAGAAGTTTAGCAGTAAAGCCTACGCCCAAAAAATTGCCGCTCTTTTTTTCGATGAGTTGCTGAGGCATGGAACTACAACTGCCCTGGTATTTGCTACAGTTCATCCTGAATCAGTCGATGCCTTTTTTGAAGAGGCAGAGCATCGGAAAATGCGGATGATTTCTGGCAAAGTTTTGATGGATAGAAATGCCCCAGATTATCTCAGAGATACTCCAGAAAGTGCCTATGAAGACAGTAAAAAACTCATTCAAAAGTGGCATAAAAAGGGGCGTTTACTCTATGCGATTACCCCTCGTTTTGCTCCGACCTGTAGTAACAAGCAACTTCACCTCGCTGGTAAACTCCTCCAGGAATTTCCGGATGTTTACTTACACACTCACCTCTCTGAAAATGTCAAAGAAATTGAGTGGGTTGCAGAGCTATTTCCCGAAAGTACTGGTTATTTAGATGTTTACGATCGCGCGGGTTTAGTGGGTGAGCGGTCTGTCTTTGCCCATGGCATTCATTTAACCAATGCTGAGTTGAGGCGGTTATCAGAAACACGAGCAACCATTGCTTTTTGCCCGACGTCCAATCTCTTTCTCGGCAGCGGCTTGTTTAAGCTGGCTCAGGCAAAATCGCCAGAATATCCAGTAAAAGTGGGCTTAGGTACCGATGTCGGAGCCGGGACGAGCTTTTCAATCTTGCACACAGCTAATGAAGCCTACAAGGTTGTGCAATTACAGGGTGAATCCCTCTCCGCATTTAAGGGATTATTTCTAGCCACCCTAGGAGGTGCAAAAGCCCTCTTGTTAGAGGACAAAATTGGCAACTTTGACGTGGGCAAAGAAGCCGATTTAATCGTTCTGGATCCTCACGCCACGCCCTTAATGGCCACCCGAACCCAGGCGTTTCCAGCCTCCTCTCTGGAGGAGCTGGCCCAGAAGCTATTTGGCATGATGATGCTAGGGGATGATCGGGCTATCCATGCCGTCTACATCGCTGGGGAGTTGGCCTATTGCCAGACCCCCTAGGAGATTTCCAGGCAAGAGATTTACCCCTCCAAGCTAGCCCCCTTCGCCCTCTTTCGACTTCACTCAAGACAAGTTGCTCAAGACAGACTGCTGAGGGCAAGGTTGACTAAACGGCATCCTTCCTGCCAGATCCCCGCAGAGAAAAAGTCAGCCAGTATTTGCCTGCTACAAACTCCTTAGACGAGGCATCAGAGCTTACTTCATCGCTATGGCACAACAAACTCAGGTTAGGAACAGGTTCAGGGTCGGGAACTCTAGCTGAGAGCAAAGCCCTCCTATCCCCCTTTTGCCAAAATATCCTAATATGTTGGTGTAACGCGATGTTGTCGCAGTTCGCAGGGTGAGCAGGTTGCTCCAGCGCGATAAAAACACGCTTCAAACTGGCATAACCCAGAACGCTTATGCAGGCTTGCGGGTTGAGGGATCGGTCAGAGTTGCTTCCCGCAATTCACTCGCTAATGAGCGCACGGGCTTTTCCGCAAGCTTTTGCTGATACAGCTCATCTGCAAACTTACGAGTTGCCTGTTCGGTCAAAATTTGCTCATAAAGGTCACTTAGCTGCCGAGCCACTCCTTGCCAGCTAAACAGATTTTCCACCCGTTTCCGGGCATTGTGGCCCAGTTGGCGTGCCCATTCGGGATGATTCAAAATCCGATCAATCGCCTCTTTGAATGCATCAACATCTTTGGGGGGAGCGAGCAAGCCGGTTTCCTCTGGCTTCACGGTGTAAAGCAACCCGCCAACGCTGCTACCAACAACAGGTACTCCGCAAGCCATGGCTTCAATTGTCACTAAGCCAAATGGCTCATAGTGACTCGGCACCACCACTACATCCGCTGCCGCATAGTAGGTTGGCAAAATTTCACGACTCAGCCGCCCCGGAAAATGGGTAAAGTCGCCTAAACCTAGCTCCTGCACAATTCCTTCAATGCGTTCGCGTTCGTTTCCATCGCTATGACCAGGACGGCTTCCACCGCCGATAATCAGCCGCAATTTACCAGTGTGAAGCCAATCGGATGCCGCGATCGCCCGCACCAGAGTTTCAATGCCTTTGCGCGGGTCAAACCGTCCGACATAGACGACCACTTTTTCATCGGCAGCAATACCAAGTACTTGTCTTGCCTGGTCGCGCCCGACAGAACCAAAATGCTCTGTGTTTGTGCCACAAGGAATGATATCAATGTTGCCCTGGGAAGACATCAGCGATCGCATATGCTCCTTCTCTTGAGGGCTTGTTGCAACAATACGCTCCGCTGTCTTCAAAACCGCCTTTTCTACCTCCAAGCGGGTACCTGCAATCATTGGCACCGGTGAAACATTTTGATACTTAACTGCTCCCAAGGAGTGGTAAGTATGCACCTGAGCAATCTCTTGCTGCTGCTTCAGTTCCATCCCAATAGCGGCAGAGATCCAATAGTTGGTATGAACTAAAGGGTAGCGAACTCCTTCCTCCGCTTCAAATCGCTGAAATGCCTTCACAAAGTCGGGCACATAGCCATAGATCTCATCTCTAGGGACAAAATCCTCTGGCCCTGCGACCAAGCGAATGGTTCGGCATCCCTCGCCATGATGCACAATCGCTGGTTGCTCGGCGCTGGCCTTGCGGGTAAACATATCAACCTGCCAACCCAACCCTGCTAGAGCCATTCCCACCTGGCGTACATAGACATTCTGTCCTCCGGCCTCCTCCTTACCAATTTCGGCAGCAGGATCACCGTGACACGAAATCAACGCGATACGGTTTTCTCGTTTAGGAAACATGGTTATGAAATGAAATTGAACTCAACAAAAAATCAAATAAGACTCGACTGAAACTCGTTATAGAGAAAGATGACAACAACCTCTACCAGTCATACTTTACTCGAGGTTCCAACTTCACACATCCCTCAATCGAGAGAATAACTAACTCGAATAAAGAATAGCAGGATTCAGTGATAAGACTGAAAGCTCGGTACCTTTCTAACATCTCAAACCACCTTGTCGAACTCAAAGTAGCTGAAACGACAACCAGGAAACACTTAAGAGAAGGCTATCTCCAAAAATACTGAGAATAACTCAGAACCATCACAGAGTAAGCACTCCAGAGACCAACATAACTTTTTCCACAATCTAGGATGTACTTATCTGGAGCATACGGCAAGATACGTTAGCACTTCCAAACAAGTCAGTGACTTTTCAGGTATTGAGCACGGTCTGCTAACATCAGGTGAATGGTCATACAGCAAGATCACATCCGGAGTGAGACATCTTTATCCCAAAATTTCCGGTTTTTCCTATTCACTTGCTCAAGACTTTAACATAGGTTTTTCCTTCTGGCAGGTGTTTGCCAAGTCGGCATCTAGAAGAGCATTTAGTTTTTTTGTATCATCCAATCGCTGAATAACTCAGCACTAAAATAATAAAAGATCCAGTGCAAAATAGCTGAAATACTTGCCAGCCCGGATCTAGTAAAATCTCAAGGATGCTAGACAATGGGGGCAAATCTGTAGGCTTAGTCTTACTTGTAAAAAAAACAAAGCCATAACTTGTCGCAATGTATAAGTTATTGAAATGTAAAAAAATAATACAATAATTTTTATTGATATGCCTAGCTGCTTTCCTTCGGTCTTTCTTGCGCCCTGAAGATCTGATTTCTGTGTTTGTTGATACGAAAATCAAGGTCTATCAGAGCGAACGACAAAGGGGCTGCTAATTTTCGGGGTCTCGAATAGAAGTGCTCATGGGTGGGGTTGAGGGCGATCGCCATAGCACTTCAAGCTGTTTAGCGGGCATCGTTAAATAGAGCACATCCCCGGGATTTAAATGCAAGCTCAACAATTCCCAGCCGTGAATCGTTTGGCAACGAGTGACCGCATAGAGGGGAACACAATCACACTCCGTAGCAATTTTTTCTACTTGCTGATTACAAAAAGGATGCCCTGGAGTAATCACAGTCGCTAATGCCACCCAAAGCCGATCGACCGTCATGCCATTCCCCAGGATGCGACCCCCCAAAGCTGCCGCCGCAAAAGCCGGAGCGACCAAATCAGCAGGACTGAGAACGGCCTCAAAATCGAAAACTCGATGGGCCATCCGGGCAAATTCTGGATCTTCATAACGGACAATTGCTGCCACTTTAGGGTTTAAGCCTTTGGCATTGAGAGCAATTTCTAAATTAGCCGTGTCGTTACTGGTTACTGCCAACAGGGTTTGAGCCTCTTCAAAGTTGGCCAATCGCAAGGTCGAAGGAAGGCTGGCATCCCCCTGAATCACTGGAATTTTCATGGCTCGTACCGTATTGAGGAAGCGGCAGTTGGGGTCTTGCTCAATCACTACAACTTCATGGCCGTAGGAATGAAGATGATTCACAATTTGCATGCCAACGCCGCCTAAGCCGCAGATGATGAAGTGTCCCCGGTGGGGAATGCGAGCGACTTCCCAAAACCGATCAAACCGGGTGCCTAAAATAAAGTCGTTGAGTAGGGCGTAGGATAAGCCAATAATGGCGGCCCCAACGAGCATGATCAGAATGGTGAAGACTTTAATCAGGTCGGGAACTTCTTGCACAGGGAGGAGGCTATCCCCCGCTCCCGTAATCAGGCTAACGGCAAATAGAAGGGCATCCAGGGGGGAGGTTTGCAGTACAGAAACGAAGTAGACCGATGTTCCAATTAAAATTGTTGAGAGCAAGAGAATGGCGCTGATCAACAGGGCGCGGCTATTTTCTCGCAAATAGCGCAGAGCCAGTGCAACTTTAGCCAAGCTTTGCCGGAATGTGCGTTTATTGGATCGCACTTTTGGCTTTGTCCCCACAATTAACCGATCGCCCGGTTGCAATCGCCGATCCTGACGGATCGCCGTAATCAGATCAATCTCCTGATCGGCGGCCAGATAATAAATCAGCATGCGATTGCGATCTTCCCAGAGGTCACTGAGCGATCGCCCCAGCCAGGGGTGATCCTCCTGAATCATTTCTTCGTGGATAGGCCAGGTTTGATTAAAGAGGCGAAGTTGGCCAATCGCCACACTCCCCAACCCCATAAACGCAAAGATAGGAGCCGCCAGATCGGCAACACTCATCGTAATATGGTCGGGCAAGGTACTATCCAGGCGATCGCCCAGGCTTGTGTTAAACAGGCGATTCACAATGCGAATGCGGGGATTGAGCACCCTTGCCTGCATCAAAGCCGCCAGGTTAACCCCATCATCACTACTGGCTAGCACAATGGTTTGCGCCTCGCGGATGCCTGCCGCCAGCAGGGTCTTAGCGGTTTGCATATTGCCAAGCACAATATCATGGCCCTCTTCACCCGCGACAGGCTGATCATTCACCCCCACCACATCGGCACCCTGTTGCCGCAGGAGGCGAAAAATGCGATAGCCCGTTGAGCCAAGCCCACACACAATAATTCGAGTTGAGCTGCGGGGAGAGGACATGGGGCTTACCTGCAAAGTATAGATATCCCTTCATTATTTGAAAGAGTGAGGCTCTCAGGCTGTAACTGAAGGCACGATTCCCCTAAATATCGTTTGAGCTTCCCCTGCTCTCAGATCATCGGGCAGGTAGAGGGCGTTAACTCGTGCCTACCGAACACTGTGATAGTTATATAGGCTTTACCCAGCCTGCATGGGATTGAGCACCTCTCCTGTCAACAGAACCGTAAGAACTCAGGTTGGAATGGAGTGCAAGAGTAGAATCCCCGGCTGGGAGTGAGACCCCTATCCCCCCCTTTCAAAAAAGTTCCAATACGCTTGTGTGGTGCTATGTTTATATGCTGACTCTGTTGATGAAAACCTGACCCAAAAAGCTATGCGAACGGGTTTGAGAGGCCAGTTGCCCTGATCCGGCCCTCATTCGTTAAGATTGCTGCAAAGGCGTCGGTAACCCATCAATGCTGACAGTATTCTTTTGCTGCTGATAAGCCTGTATACCGACAGTTCCTTTTTTCTTCGCCCAGTTTAGTAAGCGATCGCGATCGCCCGCGAGTTCATAGAGGGGTACTCCAAAGCCGCAGGAGGTTTGCACCCGTTTGATCGTAGCCGTGATGATCTGCCGCGTACCTGGCATCGTCGGAAACAGGGCACTCATTTCCTCCCATTCTGGATTGCTCGGTAACAGGGTTTGGCCCTGCCCATAAAGCCTTAGGATCAGGGGTTCTCCAGCAAAGGCACAAAACATGAAAGTAATTCGACCATTTTCTTGGAGGTGAGCCGAAGTCTCGTTGCCACTGCCGGTTAAATCCAGATAGGCGACTTGGTTCGGTGATAACACTCGAAAGCAATCAAACCCCTTGGGAGAAAGATTGACATGCCCATCTGGGCGAAGGGGAGCAGTGGCAACAAAGAAGATTTGTTGCTGCGTGATGAATTGCTGTAACTCTTTGGTGATGCAGTCGTAGAGTTTTGCCATGGGAAGGGAATGCCTGAAACTGACGCGAGTGCTCGCTATCTAATTCTAGGCGAATCCCCTGAAACAACCTAAGGCTGGTGTATGGCTGTTGCCATAATCGTCATGACGATGGCGAGTCAAAAAGCCTACCCGGCATTAGCGATTGAGCACTTGGTTTTGTCCTAAACTTTCTGACCAAAGCGATCGATTTAGACTGAAAGCTGTGCCTATGGGGAAACGATTCCTTTCTAACTGAACCTAGGGAGCAGCGAAATCGGTGGGCTGGTCGTAGATCGATAGCCTATCGAGGCTTGAGAAGCATCATGTTCATGAGCCAACCCAATCGGCGGTTAGGTGATGCTGCTGTTAACGCCCTTCGTTTAGAATCTACGTGACCAACGACCTAGCCCTAATCCCCCCTGACAGGCTTAACTCACTCTTCTCTGGGTGGGTGGATGATAAACTCCAACGCCTCATTTTCTCGGCTGCCAAACTTAATCTGATAGCCCGAATCAAGGCAGATTTCATCCCGATGCACCTTATGCCAGCCATCTTTACTAAAAATCCAAGTGCCATAACGAGAAAAGTCTTCCAGGTAGTAGACCGTCTCACTATGATCATTGCGGTTGACTTGGCGACAAAAAATCACTGCATGTTTGCGTGAGGCTCCGGCCTGATCGTCTCGTAATACTAGGTCATTCTCACTTTTGTCGCGCCCTACCCGCATCATGCCATCCCGAATCTGCCAGACTTTCGCTGTTGTGAGCGATCGCAAAGAAGCGAGAGGTGCATGACCAATCCGGGTGGTTAACCCTGGTAACTGGGTGGGGCTGCCTTCTAACGGCTTTAACAATTCGCCGTCATATTCCGGATGCATATAAAGAACCGGCAGAGTCCAGGCTTGCTGGTTAAACTTATACAATGTCAACAAATGTTGGCGCGCAACTGCAACTGCCTCGTCAATGGGTAATCGTTCCGCCAGCGAGCGGGCAAATACTTGAATAAAGCTCAGGGCCTCTTCATCGGTAATGCTGTCTCGCATTCCCAAGACAGCGGGCACTCCATGGTGCAGCAACACCTCAGCCAGGCTACTCCGAGGAATGGCTCGCGATGCTTTGCTTTCTGGCACTATCGCTGGATGCATGCCATCTTGATAGTGATCGGGTTGAGCACCCCAGCAGGCGTTAAAGACCGCTAGCTTCACCTGGCAGCGCGTCAAAACCTGGGCTAACTCTGTTCCATTCAGAGTCATCTCCGGTTGCAGAAAGAGCATCCCCCCATCGGGAGCGGGTTCCCCATGCCCTGCGTAAAACAAGACATTGTAGGCCTTAGTTTCCAGAAAATGAATGAGTTCAGCTGGAGTCGGTTGCACCAGCGTATCTACCTGACAGATGTGGTTCGTTAAGCCCTCACTGCTAGTAGCCTGGCGCAACACATTGGCCAGGGTTTCTGCTTCCTGTTGTAGTTTGAGCAATTTCGCAGGGTGGGTTCCCTGAGAGGGGTCGCTGTAGGGATCGGCATCGTGACCCAACACAAGCAACACTTTGAGGGCGTGATCGGTGCGGAGGGTTGGGAGGGAATGGACATCGGATGTGGTGCGACTAAATAGCACCTGTCGTCTCAGGGAAATTGCCTGTTTCCCTGCACCATCCTGCATAATCTCCCAGGGCAAGGCAATCATATCTGGATCTCTTAATTCCAGGCGCAGGCGCAGAGGGCGGCGCTGGCCAACCGCAATTCCCTGGCTGTGGTTAAAACTGACTTGAATTTCGCCTTCAAAAATCCATTGCCACAGGCTAATGGCAAGATCTTGCATGAGTCGCCCAGCATAGCCGATAGGTTGTTCTGTCGTGACTCCAACTTCGTCGGCAAAAAAACTGGGCGGCAGGCGTTGGGGCTGCACTTGAGACACCTGGGGAACCCTAGGTACGCAGCGGGTCGAAAACATTTCTTGCCAGGCTTGCCAGCGCTGGGTCAGAGCCTCTGACCAGGCCGATTCTCTGACAACAAACCCACCGGGAAACGGGGCCTTGGTGACATGCAGGATGTAGTGCCCAACTCTTTGCAGCGGGGCGATCGAGATACTTAAGCAAGGAATTTCAGAAGCCATTCCTGGACAATTAATTTTTTAACGACAAATCAATAACAACAAATCAATTAAGTTCAAACATTAGGGCAGAGTAGATGCAGGGGCTAATGAGAATAACATTTTTCATCACAAATTTGAGAGGGGCTGGCAATTGTGTCCTTCAGTTTAAGGGAGATGATGGCTGATCGTCATGCCTGAGGGCAGCCCTTGGGAGCAATGGAGTGTCAGGGAAACGATGAAGAAGTGGTCTCTGGTGGTGGGGCGAAGTCACGGTTAGAAACGGGCAAAGGAGCACAGTACTGCTCAACGGTCTGGAGGGTTTCTGGGGAAAGGGTGGCGGGTTCTACGATCGCCAAACGGGGAGCGATCGCACCTGGCTCAGCCATCACCTCATCTCCAGCTTTGGCCAACCCCTGACGTGCCATTGGTTCTGGTTCAACCCAGCAAATCTTGAGCGTAGTGAGTACCCCTGCCTTTGACTCAGTTTGGCGCAAAACCTTAAGAAGGCTGCCCTGGGGAATTCTGACCGAGGGCACAGGCTGATTCTGAGGCTCCTTTGCCAGAGGCAAGTTCAAGGTTGCAGGGGGTTGTCCGTTGCTTGGATCGGCTGGAATCACTTGTAAAAGGGCCGGTGTTGGCGGCAGAGCTGATAGGGGCGGTGAAGGCAAGCTTTGCTTTGATGGATCTGGATCACTGATGCTAGTAGGCCCCGGTGGTGGAGTCAGACGAGCGCGCAGGGCAGGCGATCGCACATAGGCCACCATTGCCCCCAACCCAGCCACAGCCAGAACGGTCACCAGCCAGGGCAACCGGCTTAACCGCTGGGGTGGGGAGAGTCGTTGGGTTTGGGGCTGGCCTCGAGGCTCACGATTGCTATCAGGCAGCCAGAGGGCCAAATCAGCAGACAGAGGGGTAGAAACACCGGCCGGCTGTACCTGGCAGAGCAGGAGTCCAACCGTGACATTATCATGCCCATTCTGGTGATTGGCGATCGCTACCAGTCGTGCCGCCGCAGTCTTAACATCGACCTTTTTTTGCAGCACAGGCAACAGCTCAGCCTGCCAGTTTTCTTCTACTCGATTAAAATCGCTCAAGCCGTCAGAGCAAAGCAGAAACAAACAATCTTCATCTAGAATGTAGCGCTGCACCGTGGGATGCACCAGGGTAGAGTCCCCCATTCCGAGCGCCTGCACCAATGCCCCAGAGCCTGGATGCTGCAGAGCATCACGATAAAGGTTGTAGCCCAGTCGCACTTCGCGAGAGGCCAGATCATCATCCACAGTGACTTGCTGGCAAGCATTTGGGGTGATGCGGTAAGCGCGACTATCTCCCACATGGGTGAGATAGAGTTCATGCTGAGCTGCCAGCCCCATTACCAGGGTTGTCCCCATGCGCTGGCGTTCTTGGCGCAATTCAATATCGTTGCGCTGACTGATGGCATCATTGGCAATCCATGTGGCTTTTTCCAGGGCTTCAACCCAACCTGCCGCATCCAAAAAAGCAGGAGGCCCTAATCGGGGTTGTAGTTGTTGCTGAATCGCTGAGATCGCCAGATTAGAGGCTACATCCCCACCTTCGTGGCCGCCAATGCCATCACAAACAACTAAGAGCGCAGCTTCACGGCTGATATCAACCGTTCTACCTGTACCCGCCGGGGGATAGCAGGCATCCTCATTTTGTTGTCGGGTGGGGCCGCGATCGCTCTGGGTTGCCAAGACAATTTGGCGCTTATAGGCCTGACCGACTTTAGCCAAAGCTCGATCCAGAATGGTGACCAGTTGCTCACTACTCACTAACTGCCGCTGTATCAGTTGGTGACAAAGAGCCGCTAAAAAGTCTTGCAGATCAGGATGTGCTGTCGCTATCCAACCTTGCCACAACCGCCCCAGATTACTGAGATCAGGCGTTAACTTGCCATCAGGCTGTAGCTCTAACAGATGTAGTAAGGCCCCATCCACTTGGAGAACTGCTGGTGTCAACAACGTAGAAGCAACCCGTTCAACACTCAAGGGTTGCCAGAGCCGTGCCATCTGCCAGAGCCAGTTAAGTTGGCGCAGACTCGTTGCCATCGCCCAGGCATCGGGCAAGCTGGGTAAAAGCTGAACCCCTTGCTCTAATTGATTTAGCCGCAACTCTAACAACAGCATTTCGCGACTGCCGTGCCGCTGCCCCTGAATCAGGGTCGTGTAAACAAGCGGTACCTGGGGCTGATAAGAAAATAAGCGGAGATAAGGCTCCAATAGCTCGGAGATTTCTTCTGGGGCACTGGGGGCTACCCCCGGTTGGGTGTCGAGCAGTAGCTGGCGTTGCTTTACCAAATAACGATCAGCCAGCAAATCCCCTGGCTGATAGGCTTCTATCCCACCGCCAACTGCCCACAAGTAAACCTTTGGAAGGGTTGTACCACAGGTCTGACAACAACGGTTTAGCTCAGGATTTGCCGCTCGGCAGTGGGGATTTGGGCAATAGATAGTGGCTGAGGCAATTGGCATAGCAAATTCTAGCAAGCCCAAATCACGATAAAACAAAACCTGCCCAATTAACCTTTAAATGCACAGCCGCCGGCCTCTCTGCGGAGGATACGTTCTCAATTAGCTTTCTAACCATCCGGTGCCAAGGGCTGTCTGCACCTGACCT
>Ga0272446_1001706_pt1 | contig 31385 bp, 28 predicted proteins | sample YNPCB0061_FD_194587 | JGI IMG/M metagenome (GOLD analysis project Ga0272446, IMG submission 194587) | Hot spring microbial mat communities from Yellowstone National Park, WY, United States - YNP-CB-006-1 | ecosystem: Environmental > Aquatic > Thermal springs > Hot (42-90C) > Sediment | place...
CATGCCGCCCCGTGAGCAAATACCCCTCCAGCCAACCCTGGCACTGATGCTCGCTGAGGACCTCGAGAACCCGGCCATCGGGGCTGAGTTTGTCATCCTCGGGGTAGATGTCGCCCATAAAGCAGCGCGAAGTGACCTGCAGAATATCTTGCCAACGGTTGGAGTTATTTTCATCCGGGCTAAAAATGCGAAAATTCTTGCTTGCCAGATTCTCCTTCATCACGTCACGCAAAAAAGTGCCCATCACTCGAGTCGCTTCGGCCGTCACCGCTCCGGGCGCAGGCACGTCGACGGCGTAGTGACGGAAATCCGGCAGCTTCAGATCACGCAAGAGCAGGCCGCCGTTGGCATGCGGGTTGTCACTCATTCGGCGGTGGCCCTTGGGAGCGAGGGCAGCCAGTTCGGCACGGAAGGTGCCGTTTTCGTCGAAGAGTTCTTCGGGCCGATAGCTTTTCATCCATTGTTCGAGTATCTGGATATGCTCTTGCGTGCTCATGTCCCCCATCGGCACTTGATGGCTACGCCAATAATCTTCGCATTTTTTGCCGTCGATGTAATCGGGGCAGGTCCAGCCCTTGGGGGTGCGCAAGACGATCATGGGCCAAATCGGGCGTTTGAGGTTGCCCTTGACGCGGGCCTCCTGCCAGATGGCCTGGATCTCGGCGACGCAGGTGTCCATGACGGCAGCAAGTTGCTGGTGGACAACAGCCGGATCGCTGCCCTCGACGAAGTGGGGCTGGTAGCCCATGCCCTCGAAATACTTGGTCAATTCCTCTTTGGGGATGCGGGCCAGTATGCAGGGGTTTGCGATCTTGTAGCCGTTGAGGTGCAGGATCGGCAGCACCGCGCCATCGCGGGCCGGGTTGAGAAATTTGTTGCTGTGCCAGCTGGTGGCCAGGGCACCGGTTTCGGCCTCGCCGTCACCGACCACACAAGCGACGAGCAGATCGGGATTGTCAAAGGCAGCTCCGAAGGCATGGCTGAGGGCGTAACCCAATTCGCCCCCTTCGTGGATGCTGCCGGGCGTCTCGGGGGCGACATGGCTGGGGATGCCGCCGGGGAAGCTGAACTGTTTGAAAAGGCGTTTAAGTCCCTCGGCATCCATGCTTATGTGAGGATAGTATTCCGAATAGGTGCCTTCCAAGTACGCATGGGCAACCATGGAAGGCCCCCCATGTCCGGGGCCAATGATGTAGATGGTGTTTAAATCATATTTTACGATGATGCGATTAAGATGCACGCAGAGGATGTTCAACCCTGGCGAAGTCCCCCAGTGTCCTAACAGACGGGGCTTAATGTGTTCACGACGCAATGGCTCACGCAGCAGGGGGTTATCCAGCAAGTAAATCTGCCCCACGGATAGATAGTTCATCGCTCGCCAGTAGGCATCGAGCTTGTACAACTCCTCAGCGGAAAGGGGTGTCGCCGGCGAATTGGTGTGGTTGGACACGTTAGCTCCTTAGAAGCAAGAGGCGACTAAGTTGAACAATCGTTTGGGCAACCGGGAGGTTGTTTTAGCGATGGGCCGGCCATCTGCAACTCGGCCCCCGCTAACTCGTGGCCAGCCTTGCATATACTGAAGCAAGGTCCCGCACGGCAGAGGAATTTGGCGAGGTAGTGTCGTCGCATGAATGATCTTGACCAGCTCTGTGCCGCCCTGATCCAGACGCCTGACGATGAGCTAGGCTGGCTAGCGTTGGCCGATTGCCTCGAAGAACAGGGCCATACCAACCAAGCATCTGGGCTGCGCTTGTACCGTGCGTTGCACAACCGGCCACGACAAGATCCGCAGCGTCGGCGGATCGAACGGCAACTGCAAGATTGGCTACGCAAGCGGCCGAGGGTATTTACGATTCATGTGATCAACAGTTTGGGGATGCGGCTGATCTTTATTCCACCGGGTCGTTTCACGATGGGATCCCCCGAGGGAGAACTGGAACGTCACACGGATGAACATTTGCGTGAGGTAGAGATCACTCGTGGGTTTTGGATGAGTGAGCATTTGGTGACCCAAGCTCAATACCAACAGATCATGAAGGTCAACCCAAGCCACTTTCGCCTCGAAGGCCCCGGTCATGAGAGTGTTCGGAATCTAGATACCAGCAACTTTCCCGTCGAATGTGTTACTTGGCGACGCGCCCAGTCGTTCTGCCAGCGGTTGAGCCAACGGGCTGCCGAACGCTGGGCCGGCCGAGTCTATCGCTTGCCTACCGAGGCGGAGTGGGAATATGCCTGCCGGGCCGGCACTTGCTCGCCGTTTGCCTTTGGCATGTCGCTGTCGTCGTACCAGGCCAACGTGGATGGCACCACCCCGGCCGGTCGCACCAAAAAAGGGCCTTATCTCGCCCGGACCTGCCCCGTGGGCAGCTATGGACCCAATGCCTTTGGGCTGTATGACATGCACGGGCAGGTCTGGGAATGGTGTAGCGACTGGTGGAACCCCGACTACCTCGGACCGACCGTCGATCCGACCGGCCCCCCTCAAGGTTCACGCCACGTCATGCGGGGCGGCTCGTGGTATCACTATCCCCATGTCTGCCGCTCGGCCGCTCGCATCCGCTACGCCGAAGAGGTCGGCTACGACAATGGCTTCCGGGTGGTGATGGAATTCACACCCCATACAATAACAACCTCACTGGCGAGCAGAGCAAGACGCCACAGCCGACCTCAGCAGCCCCAAGAGGCACAGGAGAGCCGATGAGCACAAGCGGCGAGATACAAATCCGCGTTCGCTATGCGGAGACCGACCGCATGGGCCTGCTGCACCATGCCCATTATTTGGTGTACTTTGAGCAGGCGCGGACCGAGTTGCTTCGCCAGCTCGGTGCCACCTACAAAGCGCTGGAGGATCAAGGGTTTCTGTTGGTGCTGACCCGCCTGGAGGTGCGTTATCGCAAACCGGCGCACTATGATGATCTGCTGACGATTCGCACCACCGTCGAACGCGTCACTTTCGTGCGCATTGACCACCGCTACGAAGTGTTGCGCGACGGCGAATTGCTTGCCGAGGGCAGCAGCACGCTGGCCTGTGTCAACCGAGAAGGGCGGCCGCAGGCCCTGCCCGATTTCTTGCGGGAGAATTGACACCGTGCGTCGTCAACTCATTCGCTTTTGGCTGCCGTTCTTGCTGGCCTTTGTGCCAGTGTTGGCGGCGGCTTTGGTGGTGGCGACCCTGCCGCCCGTGGCGCGGAGCTTCTATGCCATGCATTTCACCCCCCTGGATGCCGTCATTGTTGGTCTGGGGTTGTTTCTGTTCCTGGTGCAAAGCCGACTCGCCTTTCGCGCCATGCAGTGGCGGGGCACCGGCTTTGACGAACGGCCGGATAAATGGCTTAATCAATTGGCGCAATCGTCGGAGTGGTTTCCGCTGCTGGGGTTGATCGGCACGGTGGCAGGGATTTTGCAAACGTTTAGCAGTGTGGGTATCAACACCTCTCCGGTTCGTATCATTCAAATGTATGCACCAGCGATAACGGCCACGGGCAGTGGGCTATTTATGGCGTTGCTAAACATCCTGCCGATTTGGATGGCGATGGTCGGTCGGGGCCTGATTAGCAGCCTGGCCGGCGAGGAGCCGCCAGACGAGCCAGACGAATCCGTCGGGAACAGCTGGCGTCGTAGCAACTCCGGCAGCACTACGGGGGCACGACCATGATCGAGATGCCCCGCCGCAGCATCACGCGATTTTTCATTCCGATGATCGACGTGTTGACGCTGCTGTTTTGCATTTACTTGCTTTTGCCGATTGCCAAAGATCCCGATGCCCCGGAGGACTTGGCGGAGCTAGCAGCCCGGCTGAAGAGTGAGATCGAGCCTTCCCGCGGGGATCCTAATGAACAGTTGCTTTTGCGTTTGCGTGAGGAGTTAGCCCGGCTCCAAAAAATGAACACGGAAACTCTGCAACAACGCCTCGCTGTCCGCATCCTGGAGGTCGATGGCCGAACCGGCCAACTCTTTTACCGCGATCCCGACCCCGTGGAAATTGCCGGCTTGGCCGATGCTCGGCGTCTGATCGCCCGTGATCGGGAACGGCACGGCAGCAGCAAGGAACTGTACTATCTGATTCTCAGCCCGCGCGACCGGACCAGTGGCTACCCTACGCGGGAAGATCGCCGCAATTTCGCCTTGTGGTTTGAGGGGGTGGCCCTGGGCTATGATGAGCCGGGAAGTGGCCCGCCCCAGAGGAAGCAGCCATGACTCTGTTGGAAAATCTGTTGCGTCTGCTAGCGATCCTCGGGGCGTTCAGTGTGGGAGCCTGGCTGAGCGGTTGGCTCTTCCAACGTTTGGCCAGCTCGTGGTTTTCCAGCCACAAACCGCCCCCCTGGGCCGCTTGGAGCATTCGCACTTTGGGGGGGGCTTGCTTGGCTGTGCTGGTTTTCCTCATCGCGTTCGGCGGCGGAGGCTCGGGGATCGGCGGCATCGGCGGGCTGTTCAGTGGGGGCAATCAAAAGGGCACCAAGGATGGCCAGGCCAAAGACAGCCCCAAAGCCAAGGACAAAGATGACAAGACCGACCCGAAAAAGGAGGCCGGCAAAACGAGCGATTCGCCCAGCACCTTGCGTATCGAAGTCCTGGGCGATCGGCCGTTGCAACGCCTTTTGGGCGAGGGCTTCGACCGGGCACGCCGGTACCGTGTAATCGGCTCGCCGGACCTGCTAACGCTAGAGCAGATTCGCGACCGCATCCGCTTGGGGTTGCAGGCTGACCCACCTCTGGGCACCTTGGAAGTGGTGCTGTACAACGACAGCCCGACGGCCGGCCCCGTCACGGATCTGATCCGCTACGCTCGTGATCTGGGAGGCGAGCGTCTAAAAGTTAATGAAGAGACGTTGGATCGAAATGCTCCCTAGGGACCAGCCTGTAGGACCCACCCCACAGGGGGCCACCCAACAGGAGACCAGCCAACTGCGGGCCACTCCCAAGCCAGTCCTAGGGGGCTGCTCATGAATGCTGCGACCTCACTCCATTTTGCCGACTCTCCGCCGGCCACTCGGTCTCGTCCCGAATTGCAAGTGGTGCTATTTGGACTACCCGAGGCGGGCAAATCGTCGTTGTTAGGGGCGTTGGGAATGGCGGCTCGCTCTCAGCAACAAGCTTTGGCCGGCAGCCTGGAAGATCTCAGCGGGCGACTCCTGCAGCAGACGCGCGCCCTGTACGAGCAGAGCAAGCAACCCGCCGAACAGGGCGAGATTACGCCTTATCCTTTGCGTTATCTGCCCAGCGAAGGGTCTGCGCTGGAAGTGGTGCTGTGGGATTGCAAGGGGACGGCAGCGGCCAACCTGCTGGAGAACGAAGAGGCGTTGGCCAATCCTGCCCCCGGGACTTTGGCCAGCGAAATAGCCCAGGCCGACGCGCTTTTGTTGGTGGTCAATGCCAATGCCAGCGATCTGGATCTTTTGAACATCTTTCAAAGTTTTGACCAGTTTCTGTCGCGTATCGAAGCCTCGCGGGGTGAACGGCTGGAGGTAGCGGGCTGGCCCGTCTTTTTAGTTTTAACACGCTGCGATGAGTTGGCCCACCGCCAGGTCGATACCCACATCGACTGGGTCGAACGTCTGGAACAACGCAAGGCCGAGGTGGCCCAACGCTTTCGCGATTTTCTCCGCTTGCGCTTGGGCCAACAGGCCGGTGAACCCGATGATCCGCCTCGCGTCGCCTTTGGCACCCTGAGCCTGTTTATCCGGGCGGTGGCCACCAAACGCCCCGCTTTGATCGATCGCGTGGAGCAACCCTACGAGCCGTTTCAGGTGGCCGAGTTATTCCGCGAGGTGTGGCGTCAGGCTCAGCAGTTTCGGCTCAGGCAGCAGCGCTCGACGCGGCAACTCGGCTGGCTGGTGGGGCTCTTGGCCAGCTCTCTGGTCGCCTTGTTGTTGCTCAGCGTGGGCATGCTGGCGATCAACCAGGTCTCGGCCGTTCAGGGTTTGGCGGCACGGGTGGAGGATCTACGCTCGTTTGATCGAGCCACTGCAGCGGAACGGCTGCGGGGCACGCGCGAGGCGATCGCCAGCCGGACCAAAACGCTTTTAGAGATTCGCAGCGATCCCCAATTTGGCCAGCTGAGCGTGTCGCAACGCGACTGGGTGATCGAGCGCTACGAGGAGCTACGCGATTACGGTCAGTTTCTCGACAAGCTGCTGTTAGAACGGCCGGTGATCGAGCTGCGTAGCGAGGAGAGTCTGCAAGCACAAATTGCTCGGTTGAAAGGGGAACTGAAGTTGCCTTTGCCAGAGTGGCAGGGGACGCCGGCCGGTCAATTACACCAATCCCGCCTGGAAGAGGCCGAGGCCATGCAGGCCGCGGTGCAGAAGTTGCGTTTCTGGTACGAAGATGAACGCGACCGCATCGCGCGGGAGTTGTTACTGGATCGGCAGTCGGCTCAGGTAGAATGGACCGGCTGGTCGGCTCGAGTTGAGAAGCTGTTGGATGCCCAACGCCGCCCCCCGGTTCGTCCCACGGATCCCATCGCGGAAAACAGCACGCTAACCTATCAGCTCGCCATGCAGTTCGATCGCGTGCTGACGGCCCGAGCCGACTACGAACGCGATCGCGCGCGGCTGCAACGGCTGTTAGAGGTGGCCAGCGCTCTGGGCTTGACACCGCCCAACGAAGCACGGCCGGCAGTGCTAGCTTTTAGCCGCGACGTGACCCTGGCGCAGCTACGCGAACGCTGGGTGCAGTTGCAACGGGCCTACCCGGACTATCGCAAAACCTTTGCCGCCCAGGGCCTGCCCCTGACTGCCCTACGCCCAGCCATCCGCTCTCGCTATGAGAATCTGCTGGTGCCCGGCCGGGACGAAGTGCTGCGGCAACTGCGAGCCAGTGGCAAACGCGAAGAGTCGGCCGCTTGGCCGCCGGTGCGACGCTGGCTGAAGGAACCGACCGAACTGGCCGCCTGGCGTTCTTTGGCCCTGGTGTTGCTAACGATGGAAGAGCCATTCGCCGAGGATCCCCTTGAGGCCCTGGCGAGCTTCTTGAATCGCGAGACATTTGACTTGCAAATCGACACCCTGGAATTGCAAGTGCCGCAGACCACGGGCTTGGCTCCTCGTGCCGAGGCGACTCTCGATCTTTATCTGGGGGGGGAGGGCAAAGAACCTACCACCCGCTTCCGTCCTGTGGGAGAGCCACGCCGCGACGACCAACGCCGCTTGCTCCTCTACACCTTCCGCAAGGAGTCAGCCGGCCGACTGCGCTATCAGGCCGGGCAAAAGCTCTGGGCCAGACTGCCGCTCTCTGGGGGAAGGCAACAATTGGCCTGGGGGGAAGCACGCTCGCAACTTTATCAGTTTGAATGCCTGCTACTGCCCCCACGCCTGCAAAACGACAACGCCGCCACTCGCAACGAAGGACGCCGACTCGATGAGGTGCTGCTGCGAGTGCAACCGGCCGACGGCCTGCCGCGGGTACCAGATCTGCTCCCGGTGGTACGTCTGGATTGAGCAGAAAACTCCAGGCCAAGGACAAGCGGGTTCATGCAGAGGCAAGTCCCACGGCTGGGATGGGGGCAAGACTTTCGCTTTAGCGTTCACGCCACAGAGCCGAACGCGATAGACCCAATCGCTTCGCCTCTGCCAGGATCGCCTCCAGGTAGCGCGGCGCATCACCCGGGTAGCCGGCCGTCGGTGCTAGTCCCGGCACGCGCTCACACCAGAATTGATTGAATTCGCTCATCAATAGCTCACGCATATATTTGCTTAGCATCGATGCTGCTGCCACGCACAAGTTGGCCGCGTCCGCTCGTGGCAGGAACCGAACCCGGATCGCTGCCGATGGACGTGGCACTTCGTAGAGGCTCTGCTGTTGGCTTTCTTCGAGGGTACGCACCAGCCCCCCCACTGCTTGTTGAATCTGCATCTGATAAGCATGGCGTCCACCTTGTTTGTCGGCCACAACCTCGATCTCTTCCTGGGGAGCGGCCACGACGCATTCGTGCAACAGCCGTACAAAAGCATCGGCCAGGACAACGCTTTTGGTACCGGCCCGTTGGAGGAGTTGATTGAAACGCGGCGTGCAAACGACGACACTACGCAGGCTCCACGGACGCACCTGGGCCTGCTCACAGGCGTGAGCAAACGCCTCCAGGCGGGCGGCATCCTCGGTGGCGGCGGCGACAGTCGGCAGCGGCGTTTGGCCCGTGTACCAGCATTCCTGGCGGAGATCGGCGAGGTCGCTCGGGGCCAAGCGGGCCATCAGGCCGTCGAGCGTTTCCGGCCACGGGCCGAGCAACGCCCTCAAGCCCCGCTCCAGACCAGCCAGCGCTTTGCCGCTGCCGTAGATGCGTTTGCTATCGTCGAAGACCAGCCGGACATCGCGTTTGTCTCCCGCCCGACGCACTGCCGAGCCGAGGCCTTGCCACAGGCACGGCGGTGCGGAGGCCGGCACCCGGCAAGCGACAGCGCTCATCACAAACGGTCCAAGGTTCGGGCCATAGCCCGCTTCGTCGATTCCCACTAGCCACATCGCTGCGATCGTCTCCTGGTCGAACAGCGGCCTCTGGCGTAAAATATCGGCATGGTTCGCTATGCAACTTGGTTCTGTATGGCGTTTGTTCCTCTGGCGTTGCTCGGCTGGGCTAGCACCTCGCATGGCTTCTTTGAAGTGATTCGCGTGCTGTCGATCGCCTCGCTCCTGCTCGGGTTTGTCCTCTTCTTTATTGCTTACGTCCGCACACCGGACCCGCCCGACGGCCATCAGCCATGAACGCGGTGGATTGTACGCTGGCGACGCCGGAAGAGAATCTGGCGTTGGACGAGGTGTTGTTGCTCCAGGCGGAGGAGCAACGCGGAGCGGGCGAGATTTTGCGTTTTTGGGAGTTGCCCGTCGAGGCGGTGGTGCTAGGCTCCGGGGGCAAAGTGGCCGACGAGGTGCAGATCTCGGCCTGCGAGGCAGCGGGGGTGCCGATTCTCCGGCGTTCCTCGGGGGGCGGTACGGTGTTGTTGGGACCGGGTTGCCTGTGCTTCAGCCTGGTGTTGGCCTACGAGCGGCATGCTGCCTTGGGCGAGATCGGCAGCTCCTATCAGTGGATTTTGCACACTTTGATGCAGGGACTGCGTCTGCCTGGATTGGCCTTGCAAGGCATCTGTGACCTCACCTGGGGGGACCGCAAGTTTAGCGGCAACGCCCAGCAACGCAAACGTCATCATCTGTTGCATCATGGCACGATTTTGTATGCGTTTGCTCTGCCGCGTCTGGCCCAGTTTTTGACCTTACCCCCGCGCCGACCGGAGTATCGGGGCGATCGTCCGCACGACGAGTTTGTCTGCAATGTGCCGCTCACACGCGAGGAGCTAATCGCTGGCATAACGGCGGCCTGGGGCGTCGTCCTCGGTGAGGGTTTGCCCTTGCCCCTGCAGCGTGTCGCCGACCTCGTCGCCAGCAAGTATGCTCGGCTCGAGTGGAACCGCCGTCGCTGAGGTCTGCTGGTGATCGAGTTGGCCCAGAATTTCCTCGATCCGACGCACACTGGCCCGTAACGACAAGGCCGCCATCTGCCAATTGGTATGGTTGCTAACGGAGGAGTAGTGTTCGACGAAGAAGGTGACCACCTTGCGAAGCTTGCCCAACTTGCTGCGGGCCCGATGAATGTACAGCGGCCAATCGTTCTTCAGGGCGGCCGGCTCAACGGCTCGGGTATAATCAAACAGCCCGCGGGGCACCTCCAGGAAGTCGGCATTTTCTTGGATTTCTTCGGCATGTTTGAGAAAAGTACGCACCATCCACAGATGCGCCATCACTTCTTCGATTTGCTCGGCTGCTTGTTGGTGGGTCATGACCTATCCTTTATGCCTCTGGACCAGGGGTGATTGTCCTACCCCCTCTCGTCGTGAGGGGTTCTACCCAATATCCTAAGGCGTATGAGTACGAATACCGGCCCTATCCAGGCGACTGTTTCGCAGCAACCGCGATCGGCGTTTTTGGAGTTTCTCCAGGCGATCACCGGCGTCTTCGTCGTCGTTTACGATGGTCAACATGCGTTAAAATTTACGCTCGGACGAGCCGGCAATGTCGTCGGACCGGGCGTGCATTGGAAATGGCCAATCATCCAGGCGTACCGCATCGCGGACACTCGACACACGACGATCGAGTTGGAGAAGCAGGCGATCCAGTTGCGCGACGATCTGGTTTACGAGGTCGGGGCGCGGGCGGTGTATCAGATTGTCGATCTCCGCCGGGCACTCATCGAGATCGACAACCTGCTGGTGGGGCTGCGCAACCGCATGGTGATTGCCATCCAGCGCGTCGTCAAACGCCAAGATCGCCACTCGATTCGCGATCTCAACGCCATGGTCGCTGCTGTCCTAGACGAGCTAGCCCCCGTTGAGCGGCAATGGGGCATCACCATTCACGAGTTTGGCTTCTCAACCCTCTCACCGACCCCTGAAACCCTCGAAATCACGCAGTTACGCAAATTGGCCGAGGAAAAGTTGCTCCTCTATCAGCAATTCCGACAACTGGCCGGTCTGGATGCCACCTCGGCGGTGGCGCTAATCAGCGGCAGCGTGGTGGCGTTGCGTCCGGCGGAGATGCAAGACCGTTTGCCGCCGGTAGACTCAGCCCAGACGCTTGCCGCCTTGCCGGCCGAGCCAGCACCCGACTGGGATGAGGGCGGCCGGTCATGATGGAGGGGCTTAGCTGGGCCTGGGGTTGGCTGAGTTACTTAGTCGGCACCGCTTGGAAATTCGTGGTTCAGTTCGCCCAGCGCAACCCGGTGACCTTCACTCTGCTGGTCGTCGGCTTTCTGCGTTTGTGGGGCACCACCGTGCAAACGGGCTACGCCGGCGTGCTATTTCGCTTCGGCCGGGCGGTGAAAATTCTCGAGCCGGGTTTTCACCCGCTGTTGCCGATCGTTCAAGAAGTGCGCAAACTGCCGATCCGTTCGATCACCTTGCAGATTCCACCGCAGCGTCTCATGAACGCCGATGGACTCGTGTATGATGTGGATGCCACCCTGGTGATGCGCATCGTCGATCCGATCCGCGCCACCGTGGAAATCGACAACCTGCGTCAGGGCTGCACCACCACGCTAGCGTTGGCAGTGGCCGACATCCTCACCAGCAGCGACCGCCAACGGCTGGGGGCACGCGGCGATCTCGATGCCGAGCTAAGTGCCCGGGTGCAAGCCGGGCTACGTCGCTGGGGCATTGAGGTGGAGCAAGCCGGGTTGAACACCATTGCGCCAACGCGGACGACGACGCGTCTGTCGCAGCAACGCCAACGCACTCAAGAGCGGGCCAACGTCCTGCAAGGATTGCTGCACGAGGGGCTGACCACCGAGACGGCATTGGCCCTGTTGGGGGCGACACGACGGGTCGTGAGCCACGCGCACGCACGCTATCATCGGTTGCGCTTGCGACCGACCGCGCTGCTGGAGCCGACCGCACCAGCGCCTTCGTCCGACGAGGAACCGCTCGACGACGATCTACCGATCTGAGCCGACCTCCGCACGCAACTTGTGAACTCCGCTTGTCACAGGGCCACACTCGCTTGCCAACGCTTCGCCACAGCTGGCGTGCCAAGCGACAAGCCAACAAGCTCAAAAGGTCAAGAGACCAGCAAGCGACACATAAGTTTACTTCTTGGGCAACAGGGCCTGGAGCTTCTTGACGGTCTCGGCGTAGGCCGGGTCGTTGGCTAGGTTCTTAGTTTCGCCGGGGTCGGCGTCCATATCAACCAGTTGCACGCCGCGTTTGCCGCCGTCCCACTCGGTGTAGCGGAAGCGGGGTGTGCGTAGCGAATAGCCCATATACATTTGCTTCGGCCCGCTGCGGCGAACTTGCGTGAGGGCGGGCCGGTCCCATTTCGCGGCCGGATCGGCCAACAACGGGGCCAGGCTCTGACCATCGGTCTTGGGAGCTTTCAGGCCCGCTAGCTCGGCCAGCGTGGCATGCAGATCGGTCAATTCGACCGTCGCACCGCAGGCTCGGCCGTTCCCCTTAGCTCGCGGATCATAGACGATCAACGGCACACGAGCGGAATTTTCAAAAAGACTTTGCTTTTGCCACAAACCATGTTCGCCCAGATGATAACCATGATCGCTGGTAAATACGAGGATGGTGCGGTCGGCGAGCTTGTGCTTCTCCAGGGCGTCCAGCACCAGCCCAACCTGGGCGTCCATAAAGGTCGTCGCAGCTAAGTAGGCCTGGATGGCCTCGCGGCGCAGATCGTCGGTGAGCTTTTCTTGTTCCTTCTTGGCGGAGTTAAACGCCGAGGCCGGGTGAACCTCGCGATGCCCCTTGGGCACACTCGGCAGGGGAATCTTGTCCTTGGGATACAGAGCAAAATACTTCTTCGGTGCGACAAACGGCGTGTGCGGTCGGAAAAAACCGCACGCCAGGAAGAACGGCTTGTCTTTGTTCTCGGCCAAGAGCTTGCAAATCTCGGCAGCAACCTTGCCGTCGGTTTGTTCGGCGTCGGTGCCGTCGGCGGCGAGCCAACTGAGCGTGCCGCCAAAGCGGGCCGGTCCTTGGCCCATCGGGTTGAGAGTGAAGATGCGGTCTTCGTCGTCCTTATCCCGGCCGCGGGGGTTGATCACCTTTTGCCAGCTTTCCTTGTCGTCCAGGCCGTCGGTGCCGATCTGGCCGGGCACGCCGTAATGGTACAGTTTGCCGACGCGGGCGACGAAGTAGCCGGCCTTGAGGAAAGTTTGGGGCAGGGTTTGCACTTCAGGCAGGTTTTTGCGGAAGTGCGTGCCATTGTCATACACCCGCGTGCTGTCGGGCCTTAGCCCCGTGAGAAACGAAGCCCGGCTGGGGTTGCACAGCGGATATTGGCAATAGGCGCGATCAAATCGCACGCCCTTGTTTGCAAGCTTGTCCAGATGCGGCGTCTGCCCCAGGCCGCGGTAACAACCCATCGCCGTGTTGGTCAGGTCGTCCGAGACGAGCAACAGCACATTCATTTTGTCGGCCGCCCGGATCAGACCGCCACTACACAACAGAACGACGAGGCAGAATGTCCAACGCATCTGCAGACTCCTTAAGTTGAAGAGATTCTCACGCGAGCAACTCCATCAACGGGCCGGTCTGATCGAGATCCTTCAGACCTGGTTCTTTCATACCGAACGTGTTACGCGAGGCTCCGGCCACCTGAAGCAGTGTGGTGAACAGGTGGGCCGGCGGTGGCATCTCGCGGTGGACCACCCGTTCGAGCAGTGCCGCCCAGCGACCAGCGCTCGTGCCGGCTTTCATGTCGATGTCTAGGCTGGCCAGATCGAGATCGCCTTGGCTCTTGGTGGACATTGTGGCAGGCGGCGTAACGTTTGGCCAGGAGAGCGGCTGCACGGTTTTTTCGAAGGCGGCCTTGCTGTCGGCAGCGGAGGAGAAGCGGAGCTCGGCACCGTGCGTCGAGGTGAACAACAGGGAGATCAGGCCCCCTGCGACGAGCAACCACCAGGCATAGTAGGAATACATAGAGCAGATGCTCCTGCGAGACGATCGGCGGGCCAAGCTCATGAAAAGATGCTGCCTTGCCGTGCGGAACTTAGCTTGCAGGGGAAAAATTCGGTTGCCCGAGGGGCGAGGGCCTGTCCCTACACCGTGCTCAGCAAAGCAACAAAATTCTGGGCCGTGGCTTGCCCCGAGAATGCCCCTTGGGTTAAATTGAAAACTAGCTCTCCTTTTTCTCCCACCTGCCTTGTTACCGGAGAACTCTCCCATGAAAGTCGGCTGCCCGGATCTGCAACGCACCTTCACTCCTGATCGGCGTGCTTTTCTTCGTGCGGGGCTGCTGGGCGCGGCGGGGTTGAGTTTGCCGGCTTTGCTACGCCACGAAGCCCAGGCCGGTGCAACCAGCAAAGGGGGTCGTCTACCGTCGGTGATTCTGTTGTGGATGCGTGGCGGGCCGAGCCATCTCGACATGTGGGATCCCAAGCCCGAGGCACCGCTGGAGTATCGCGGTGAGTTTGGCACCCTCCCCACCCGCGTGCCGGGAATTCTTTTGTCCGATCAGTTGCCGTGGTGCGCCAAGGTGATGGACAAGTGGTCGATCGTGCGTAGCCTGCACCACCACGATGCCGGGCACTCCGCGGGCGATCAAATTTGTTTCACAGGGTACAATCCCGGACCTAACCCGGATGAAAACATCTACCCCAGTTGTGGTTCGATCGTCTCGAAGCAACTCGGTCATCTTTCGCCCACGTTGCCGGCTTATGTGATGATTCCGCGGATGGTGCCGGGGACCGGCTCGGCCTATCTGGGGGTGGCGCACAAGCCGTTTGAGACGCTGGCCGATCCGGCGAATCCGGGGCCTTTTCGGCTGCCGAACTTTGATCTGCCGTCGGGTCTGTCGGTGCAGCGTTTGAGTGACCGGCGTGAGTTGCTAAGTCGGTTCGATATGCTGCGGCGCGAGGTGGACAGCAGCGGCCAACTCGACGCGTTGGACCGCTTTGGGCAAAAGGCATGGAGCATTCTGACGTCGCCAGCCGCCCGCGAGGCGTTTGATCTGGACCGCGAGCCGGCCAAGTTGCGCGAGCGATACGGCTTCATGCCGGCGTTTGACCCCAAGGCGTCGGACCGCTGCGGCGCGCCGGCCTGGAGTCAGCGGATACTGCTGGCCCGGCGTTTGGTCGAGGCGGGGGTGCGGCTAGTCACGGTTGATTTGCGTTGGTGGGACACGCACGTCAAAGGCTTCGAGTCGCTCAAGCTCGGCTTCTTGCCACGCTTCGACCGCGCCTATTCGGCCCTCATTGAGGATCTGGACGCACGCGGCCTGCTGGCCAGCACGCTGGTGGTCGCCTGGGGCGAGTTTGGGCGCACGCCGCGGGTCAATGCCCAGGCAGGGCGCGATCACTACCCCAACGTCTTCAGCGCGGCGCTGGCGGGTGGCCCGGTCCAAGGCGGCCGCGTCGTTGGCGAATCCGACGCCAAGGGGGCATTCCCCAAGTCCAACCCCAAAACGCCGCAAGATGTGCTGGCCACTGTGTACGCCCATCTGGGCATCGACACCCAGGCCCAGTATCTCACCGGCACCGGCCGACCCGTGAGTGTGCTGCCCTTCGGCAAGCCAATCGCCGAGTTGACCTAGTGCGTTTAGACGCTGATGAGACTCCGAGCCACGCTCGCTCATGGGCCTGACTGCAGAAACCGCCACCCCAGCGCCAGCACGAGACCGACCTGTAGCAGCACCAAAAACCAGAAGACGGTCTGGAACTGCCCCTTGATCGTCTTGTGCCGAAACAGCCACATCCCCAGATAGGCTCCGCCCGTGCCGCCCGCGGCCGTCAGGCCATGCAGAACGATCTCGGGCACCCGTCCGCCGCTGCCCCCGGCTCGGCCCTTGTCAAAGCGGTAGTAGGCCAGCGTGACCCCGTTGATCACTACGAGCCAACAGGTCAACAGATGATACCACGTCAGGGGCCAACGTAGCGCTGCCCAGAGCAAGACGGTCAAGCCGACGACGATCCCCAACGCCGTCATTCCATAACTCCACTCTGGACGCGTGGGCCGAGGCATGGCAGACTCCCTAGAATAACTAGCGGACCTAGCAAAAGGCTAACTGCCCGAACAGCAACCGCCCCAGGAGGAATGGATGCGATGAACGTCCGCGAATTGCAAGCCCAACTGCAAGCCCACCCCGAGGCTGCTTTGCATCTACGCTTGCCCGATGGCTCGTTTGTGCCGCCGCATTTTCATGTCACCGAGGTAGGCCGCATCCGCAAAGACTTCATCGACTGCGGCGGAACGCGGCGGAGTCTGGCCTCGTGCAGCCTGCAAATCTGGGTGGCCGACGATACCGAGCATCGGCTGCGGGCGGGGAAGCTGGCGAGCATTCTGCAACTGGCCGAATCGCTGCTGGAGGGCGAGCCGCTCCCCGTGGAATGCGAATATGAAGCGGGCGTGATCTCGCAGTATCCGCTCGAAGCGGTCGAGGTCACGCCTGCCGGTCTGCTCCTGGTGCTGGGCAGCAAACACACCGACTGCTTGGCCAAGGACAAGTGCGGCATCCCGACAAGCAAAGCCACGGCGTTGGACGTGGTCTCGTGCGGCTCCTCGGGATGCTGCTAAACGGTTGTCACGCCCAACAGCCAGCCTCGCAGGGCACCCTACTTGTCTGCAAGCTTCTTGTCTAGCCAGCCGTTGCGACGCATCCAGGCTTCGCAACGGTCGGGCCACTGGCTCACGGGGTCTTTCGAGGGCCTCAGTCCGTAGCCATGCCCCCCCACTTCAAACAGATGCAACTCTGCCTTGACATCGGCATCTTTTAGGGCCAGATACAACAACGCGCTGTTCTCTGCCGGCACCGGGTCATCGCTGGCGTGCACCAAAAAACACTTCGGCACGCTGCGGTTCGGCTTGAACTCCGGCCGTAGGGCGTCTCGTTTCTCCGTGACCAAATAGGCCGGATAAACCAGCACCGCAAAATCGGGCCCGGCCGAGTATCTATCGATTTCGTCGATCGGTTCGTAGCTGTTGGTGGCATGCCGTAGCGCCGCCGAGGCGGCGAGATGGCCTCCCGCACTAAAGCCCAGCACACCGATGCGGTTCGGGTCCAGCTCCCAGTCCTTGGCCCTGGAACGCACATAGCGCAGCGTGCGTTGCACGTCTTGAAACGGCCCAAGGGGTTGCTCGCCCTTGGCCAGGCCCTTGGGGCGAGGCACGCGATATTTCAAGACAATGGCGGTCACGCCCAGGCGATTGAGCCACTGGGCGACCTCGGTGCCCTCCAGATCCCAGGCGAGGATGGAATAGCCACCCCCCGGACAAACGACCACCGCGGTTCCGGTGTCCTTGTCTTTGGCAGGGCGATAAACATGCATGGTGGGCCGGTCGATGTTGGTGATGCGCATCACCTTGCGGGCACCGGGCTTGTCCGGCTCGACCTTTTCGGTGCCCCGCACCTCTTTCACGCCGGGCGGTTTGCCCTCCGGCCAAACCTCTAGCACGGTCGGCTCGGCGGCCAGCAAAGCCAGGGGAATCAGCACCACACCAAGCAGCAGGCGGAACATCGTAACAACCTCCATTGCAAATGCAGAGAGCCAAGGCGAGCCAAGATTGTTGTAGCAAGAGCCGGGGACAGCTGGCCCCGAGCGGGTGTGGGGACGGGCCAATCTGGCATCGCTTGGGTTGCTTCGCTATGCTGGAGCAGTGACCCCCAGAGAGGAGCCTGCGGTGCCTCAGTCTCGACTCAGCCCGGCGGTCGCCCAGTTGTTGCTCGGCTACATCAACTTTTCCGATGGCCGACCCGATCATCGCTGGCAACGCCAACTCGATGACGCCCTGGCCGAGTTTGGCCCGGACCTACTGCCCCTGTTGCAACAAGCGTTGGCCGAGCTTCAAGCCAGCGGGTCGGCGGCGTTTCGCGACGTGCAGACAGCCCAAGCGGTGCTACGGCTAACGCAGGAAGTGCTACAAGCTTACACCGCTTTTCATGCTGATTTGCTGGCGCATCTGCGGCCCGAGGAGCGGCTACAGGGCTTTTTTCTCGCTCGAGTCATCGAGTGCATCTTGCAACTACGCGTCAGCGATCCAGATGTCTCGGCCGAGACCGTTGTTGAGCATCTCAATGATTTTGTCGGACATCGGCCGTTGGCCTTGCTGGAGACTCGGCCGCGTGGCGAGGCGTATCCGCACGAGAAACATCGGCCCGTGCCGCTGTACCTTCGCGGAGCAGGCGTGGCACACGGCCGTTATCGCGAAGTGCTGGGTAAGGCGTTGGAAATTCTGGAACAAACCGGTCAAGCCCTGTGCCAGGAGGCCGGCTTCAGCTTCGAACAACTCGAAGAAATTGCCCTGGATCAGCGAGCTTACGATCATGGTCATCCGGCGAATCGCCGGCCCAACTATGTCTTTGGCGAATGGGACCCGCACCAGATCGACAGCAAAGGCCGCTACTGCCGCTATGTCATCCGCCAGGTGACGCTGGATGCGTTGATGGAGCGGGTGGAGAATGTCCGAGAGTTGCCACGCGAGCAAAGGCTCTACGAGGGAGCGGCGGTGTTGGCGGGCACGATTTTGATGGGCACGGGAGTAAGTGGCTGGGGTCCCGGAGCGTATGATTCGTCGCTGAGCTTGGCCAATCTGCTGCCGCGTATCGCCCGCTATCGGGATCGTTTTTATGAACAACTGTTGGAGCGTCTCCAGGGGCCGCACGCCCAACGCCTCCAGGCCGAACGCGAAACGACTCGCCAACCGTTCGGCGGGGCCCGGCAGCATCTCAACGCTTACCTGGCCAAGCATCGCGCCACCCAGTTGCAGCATCGGCATCTGAGTTTGCTCTTTGCCGAGATGGGCTATCCGCAAGCCAGCCGTGACCAGGCCAACCAGATCCAGGCGGTCTCGGTACGGCTGCTGAGCGAGCTACTGGGGCTGTTGAGTGTCGGTCAGGTGGAGTGCGAGCTACGACGGTACCCGCAAGCGGCGCGGCGTCTGCCCCAGGCCGAGGCCTTGTTACACCGAGCGATCGACTGTGGAGCCTTGGTCGATCCGTGGAACCTGCTGTGGTTTCAGGGGCTGTTTCCGCTGTCCTCGGCGCGAGAAGATACGATTCGCGATCCCCGGGTGGACGAGTTGCTGGGCGTGATGGAGGGGTTGTTTGCCCTGTATGCCCGAGTCATGAGCGAGGCCACCGCGGCCGGCGACACCGCCCTGGGGCAACGCCTGCACGCCGACATGGAACGCCTGGCCCAGTGGTGGGATGCCTTTGCCAGCTATGAAGTGGCAGAGCTGCGGCGGGTGCATGGCGGCGAGGCGACGCGAGCAGCGGCTAAAGTCGCGGCTGCGTTGGGGGCGTGGCGGCAACGCGGCGAGACGACCAACGATCTAGCTTTTTGGCGGGAACGCATCGATCAGTTCACCAGCCCCAAAGCGTTTGCTTTGGTCGTCGAGGCGCTGCTGGCACGCGGCGATCTACGGGCCTCGCTGGGGTTGTTGGCCTCGTGGCTTGGCTCAGGCATCGAGCTAGAGGAGGGGACGCACAGCTTCCACGATCTGGCCCTGCGCTGGGTGCAGGCTGCCGCCGACAGTGACCAAGCCCAGGAAAGCCTGACACGGTTCTTTGCCGTGCTGGAGGCCAATGCCGAGGATTGGTGGGAAGTGCCTTCGTTGAGTCGTGCCCAGGAAGCGGACAGCGAAGAAGAGGATGATAGCCCCTTCGGGGCAGCCTACGAAGGCATGGTCTACCGCGACAGCACCCGCAACGACGATGGAGCCTTGGCCGACGGGCCACCCAGCCAACCGTTCGACTTGGAGGAACAGGCCGAGCCGCTCCAACGGCGGTTGAAATTTCTGGCCACGGTGGGGCGGGCCTGGCAGTTGGCGGCGCGGGCCTTGGGGGAAGCGGCGTTGCAGGAATGGCAGACGACGGCCCGCAGTCATCGGGAACGCCTGCTGATCTTACTCGATGATGTGCATCAACATGCTTTGCCTGAACCCTCGGGCGACTATGACTCGTTGGTCGAGTACGACCGTCGCCGCGTCCTCAAAGAGCAACTCATCTATACCATCATCGCCACCAGCCTGGAAACGACCTTAGCCGTCGCCGTGCTGCATGGGGTCCGCGGAGCGGATGGCTCGACGCCTGCGCCGCGTTGGCAACGTCACGCCCTGCGTTTGGAACGTGCCCTGTTTGCTGGCGATGTGCCTACGGCACGCAGCGAATTGGCTCATTTCCTTGACAGTTTCCGTGGGGAGCCTTTGCTGTTTACTCCCTTGGCCGAAGGCCCCGAGGGAGGCGACCCACGCGATATTTTGCGGGTGCGTGTCAATCAAGCGGTCCTGCGGGCGTTGCTGACCAATTTGCCGCGCCTCGGTCTGTTGCGCGAGACGTATGATCTGCTGCGCACGGCTCGGGCCATGGAACAATCCCAACCCACCGATGGTCGGCGGGGGGTCACCGAGTTCAATCATTTTTTCCAAATCGGCTACCAGGCGGTGCTGGAGACGGTGATCCGCTCGGCACGCGGCTGGACTGCGCAACAAAACAGCGACGCCGTCCTCGTCGAGTTGTTGCAACGCCTCACCGGGCCGTTTGTCGCGTTGTGGATCGAGCATTCCCGCACGCTGCAACTAAGCGTCTTGGAGAGCGTCCTGAACGAGACGGAATGGCGAGCCGTAGCCGGCTTCATTCAGCGTTACGGCCGGGATCTGTTCCATGCGCGGTTTTTGACGCTGGGGAATCTGCGAGGGATTTTGCACCGGGGGTGTGTGGCGTATTTGGAGTATTTGCAACAGAACCCCGACCCGATGCGGCCCGTGCGGCTGATTGCGGACATCGAGGCCGGACGCCTTCGTCGCGAGGATGCGGCCCGGCGATTGGAAGTCGTCTTGCAGGCCGTGGTCGAGAACTATGAAGAGTTCAAGGATTATAACACCACCACGACCCAGAGCGATTATGGCGAAAATCTCCATGTCTTGCTTGATTTCCTACGCTTGAAATCCCAGTACGAACGTCATGCTTGGCAATTTCGGCCGCTGATGCTGGCGCACGAGGTGCTAGCGCGGCATGGTCGGGCCAGCACCTCGCTGCATTGGGAACAGACGCTGACGCAATTCACCCGCGATTTAGCCCGGCAGCATCTGGAAAGCCTGGCTCGGCTAGAACGGCAACATGGCATCCGTCTGGGAACCGTTGCCGATCGCCTGGGCGAACGGTTTGTCAAGCCGCTCTCGTTGGATCGGCTATGTGCCCTGATCGAACCATGTTTGCACGAGGCCCGCACCCTCGCCGAGGAGTCGGCTCGGCCAGCGTTTCGAAGGCTGCTTGAGGAGCTGGGGGCCTACACCTCCTCGCCGAGCGGCGTCGGTTTGGATGTGCCGGGTTGGTTGCGTCGCCTGGAAAATGAACTACACAAGGTGCGTCTGAGCCAAAAGAGCAACGCCCCGGAGAGCGTGCAACGCATCCCCACCCGAGATCTGAGTTGGGAGGAGGTCGAGCGACAACTACTGGATTGGGAACGACCCGCGCTGCCAGGTTGAGATATAGCCCCCTAGCGGGCTTGGCGCGTCATTGGCTCGGGCAAACCGGACAACAGCGAGCGTTAGCCTCCGCCGCCCTTCAACGCGGTGCGGATCACGCGCCACCACCCCAACCACCGGGCCTGCAGAGTCGCGGCATGCTTGGCCGCCAACAATCCCCGCAATAGCCCTTCTTGCTCGGGCGTCGGCTGGTAATGCGGCCGAAATCGCCCCGAGCGGACGCTGACCACTTGGGGCAGGGTCATCTCCAGAAGTCCCTCGGCCCCCTGGGTGACGCCCCAGCCGCTTTCGCCGCGACCACCGAAAGGCGTGGCCGGATGCGCCGTCGGCGCGATGACATCGTTGATGCAGACGCTGCCGGCCCGCAACTGTGCTGCGATCGCCTCGGCTCGCGCGACATGAGCCGTGAAGATCGAAAAGGACAAAGCAAACGGACAGGCCGCCTCAGCTTGCAAAGCCTCCTCAAGGGTGTCGTAAGGCAATAGGCCCACGATGGGGGCGAAGGACGCCTCCCGGCACAGGGCCATCGTCGGCCGCACCTCGGACAAGACGATGGGCCCGCCCGGGGGGGTCAAGAGGCGTGCCCCCTGGGCGATGGCATCCTGCACGAGCCGCTTGGCTTGCTCGTGCTGGGCGGGCAACTGCAAGGGCATCGTCTGCTGCGGCAAGACCCGCAATAACTCTTGGCTGAATGCTTCCAGCTGCGAACGCGGCACGAAAACCCGACGGACGGCGATACAGGTTTGGCCGCGGTTGATACACACGCCAAAGGCCGCCGCCTTGGCCGCCAGCTGCCAATCGGCATCGTCCAGCAGGAGCATGGCATCGCAGCCGGACAGTTCCAGCGTCGAGGAGATCAAGCGCCCGCCGAGATGGGCCGCTAGCTGCCGTCCGACCGGAGCCGACCCAGTGAACACCACATGATCCAGAGGCAGGTCCGCTAGTTGCGCCCCGCCTTCGCGGGTGGCTGGCATCGCCTGAAACAGCTGCTCCGGCCAGCCCACTTGACGCATCAGCATGACAAACGTCTCGGCAAAGCGCGGGGCGACCTCCGAGGGCTTCCAGATCACCGCGTTGCCAGCTACCAGGGCGTGGCAAATTTGCACCGCATTGAGGAATAAGGGGTAGTTCCAGGTACCGATGATCCCCACCACCCCGCGGGGCCGACGATACACCGTGTCGCGTTGACCCCACAAGGCAATAGGCCGATCGCTCCAGGGAATCGTGCGTGGACGCAAAATCGACGCGGCGCGACGTTCCAGCCAGGCCAGGGCGTCGGCCGTCGTGAGCAGGTCGCCACCCAAGGCCTCAAGCGTCGTCTTGTGCAACTCCTCCCGCAACACGCTCAGAAGCCGATCGCACTCCTCGACCAGTCGTTGCCGCAGGGCGCGAATCGGCCTTAGCCGCTGGGTGACAGGAAGCGAAGCCCAAGCGGCCTGAGCCAGGCGAGCGTGCCGCAGCATCGGAGCCACATCCATAAAAGAAACCCCATACATAGCTAGACAAACCGATCCCCGTTGTGCCCGCGACGAGGCCTGGGATCAGGCCTCTCCGAACCTTGGTGGCCGCGATGAGGCCTGAGATCAGGCCCCGCCAAAAAAGGGCCGGTCTGTCTCAGTGTAGGGGGTTAGCTGAGTTGGTGGGTCAACAGTCGTTCGAGAATGGCCGTGGCCGCCTCCACCTGAGCGCGGTGGACCCAAAGATCAGCTTGAATCCACGGCACGTTGTCGACATAGACCGTCAGGTCTTCACCGAGTTCATTTTCGATGCCCTCGGCTTGCAGGGCTTGCCTCCAGAGTCGAGCTTCCGCTGGATCCGAAGTCGTGGCCAAACAGACCATATCGTTGTCACTCATCGAACGCTCCTTGTGCAGCCGGCTGGTCGCCTGGGCGGGGGATTCCCTCGTATCCTCGCCACAGGAAGTGCGCATCTCGTTGCAAGTGGAAGAGAGCAACACGCACCGGTGAAATCGAACATAGATGCAGATGAGGTGAATAGTATCGTAGCGGAAAAGAAACCGATTGTCAGGGGGAAAATGTAGAAATCGTGTGAAACCGATGTGCTAACGATGCAGGAGCAAGCACAACCAGCGACCGCAGGGACTGGCGACCAGCTGGTCCCCACGGTTCAGGCTGCAGAAGCGGTCGAACGGTTCAGTTCTTGGCGGGCGGCGGGTAGGCCTTGGCAGCGGCTTGTAATTGCTTGTCAAAATCCTCCGGCACCGCCTGGAAGTGAGTGATCCGCATCACCTTGAGCAATTCACGACCTTTATCGCTTTTATGGGCATTGAGCATGCCATTGGTAAACTTGGCCAACAGCTTGGCATCGAGTGCCCCCTCCCAACAGGCCAGCAGTGCGCAGGGCAGCGGTTCACTGGAGAGCAGCGGGCGGAGGTTGGCGGCTTTTTGGGGCTGGAGTTTCTGAAAGGCGTCCCAATCCGCGCCGTCGGCCAACAACGCCGTTGCTCGCCCAGCTTGGACCTGATCCATCGCCTGCAAGACATCGGCCATGCGGAACAGTTTGGAATAAAACGTTTGCGGCTTCGTTCCTGGCTTGACACATTGACGCTCGAGAAACATCCAACAATGTTCGCGTGTCCGACCCGGCACGATCAGCACATGTCCCTGAAGGTCGGCGATGGTACGGTACTTGGAATCCTTTCGTACCAACACATGAGCAGACAAAGCCGGTTCACCATTCACCGCGATGAACAACGGCTTGAGTTGCTTGTGACGCTGTTTGGCCCACGCGAACTCGATGCCGTGAAAAACTCCCAGATGCAGTTTGCCATTTTTCAGTTCGTCGGCCAACTCGAACGGATCGCCCCCAGCGACCAACTCACTGTTGACTTCCATCTCGGCCTCTAAGTAGGTCTTGAACGGTTGCAGACCGAACAAAACCAAGCCGGCAGGAATCTCACGGAAGAGGGACTTGACCAGGCCGAGTCGGACGGGGTCAGGCACCGCCGCGGGACGTGCCCAAGCCGGCACACCGGAGAGACACCACAGCCCGGCCCCTGCAAGACAAAAGGAGCGACGACTCAACCGCATTGGCTCGGGCATCATGGTTGCACCTCCACAGGGGTCAGCAATGGGGTCTCGGGTAGGAGCGTCTTCTTGCCGCGTTTCTTGATCACTGCCTTGGCTGCCTCGATCGCCAGGGCCGCTTCGTTGGGAGCGTCCGGAGCCTCATCGAGCTTGGCACAGAAACCGCCCGCGGTTACTCGCTCGAGTTGGGCCAGGCCCAGCAGCATCTCGTAGCGGGCTTTGTTTAACTCGCTTCGCAATTGCGACGCCAGATTCCCCGCCTCCAGCAGCCCCGTCAGCCCCTGCAGAAAGTTCTCTCCCTCGACGACCTCTGGTCGAATCTCCTCCACGCGAGCTTGGGCTGCTCGATACGCCTGACGGTAGCCGAGCAGTTTTTTGCTGGCCTCGACCCAACGCAGGTACGCTTGATCGGTCTCTAGAGCGATCAACGCTTTGGTGCGTTCGACCACCGAGCCTGCCCGTTCTTGCCAGGCTTCGGCTTGCTCGATGCGATTTTTGCGATGGCCGTTGAGCGTGACGGGATACTCGGGACCGACGGCACTGGGTCGATATTCAAGATCGTAGCGACCTTCGGGCAGTGGCTGGGCATGAAGATCCGAAGCACTAGCAAACGTGTTCATGCGGAAGGCCAACAGTGAGGCTTTGGCCTGAGCCTCGGTCTCTAGCCCTGCCACCTCTAGGCCGAGGCTGGCTTGGAGGATCTCGGGACGACGCGAGCAAGCCAACTCCAGCAGGATGCGTTTGTCCAGATGCAAATCGACCTGGGGCAGTCGAGACCGGCTGAGAACCACGGGGGTATCAGGGGCTAGGCCCAACGCCTCACGCAGCGCACTTAAGGCCCGTTCGGCACCGACTTGGGCTTCTTGCTGGCGTGTCTGGGCGAGGCGCAAGAACGTCTCGACATACAGGAAATTGGTGCGTTCGGTGCTTTCCAATTCGTCGGGGTTGCGAAGCTTTTTCGCTTGGTCTTTGTCCTCGGCGACAGGAGTGAGCAGTTTGGTGCGTAGTTCGGTTAAGTTGGCGATCGCATCGAGGGTGATTTGTTCCTGCTCCTTGGCATAGAGGTAGCTCAGATACGCATAAGTCACCGCATACTTGATGTTCATCTGAGCCAGATGAAAATTCGCCTCGGCTACAGTCACGCCCCGATCCGATTGCTGTTTCCGCACCGGCAGGTCACGGGCCACAAACGTCGGCACACGCAGGGAGTTGATCGCCTCGCGTCGGACCAAAGCGGCTGTCAGCGAGGCTCGCGCGGCACAAACGAGAGAATTTTTCTCCAAAGCTAATTGCTGGGCACCTGCTAAGGACAGCGTCACGACGCGAGTCTCAGCAGCGGCAGGGGCCGGCGAGACGACGGCAGACCTTGGGGAAGGACTGCTAGGCAGCGTGCCAATGGGCAAAGGGGTGGGCGGAGCGTCAGCCCCGCGGGCACACACAGCAAGCAGGCTAGGCAGCACAAGGCCACCCAGCAAACGAGGGAGGCGGTTCATGGCGGGGGGTCCATCCACGTTTGAATGTCGTGTCATTCTGGACGACGTGTCCATAACATCGACCTATTTCGGGGGCAAGGTGAACCGCAGGAAGCAATCGGCGAGGCCGCCAAGCGCAACTCGGGTCGCTCTGGGTGCGTTGTTCGGACGCTAACGACCAGCTAAACTAGGAGAAGAAGGAGGAGTGCATGCGTTGGAGTTTTAGCCCGGCCTTGGAACGCGCCTTGGAGGTGGCCCAGGGAATCGCCCGCGCCCAGCAAGCCAGTCAGGTCCAGGCGCTTCATCTGCTGCATGCTTTGCTCAGCGAAGAGGATAGTCAGGCGGCCCACCTCGCCCTGCAGGCGGGTTTAAACCTCTGCCTGTTTCGTGTGCCGCAAGCCGACGGCCCCCCGTTGCCCTGGGCCAGCGATTTGGAAGCAGCGTTGTATGAAGCGCGGGAACTGGCCCAGCAAGGCAGCGCGAACCCGCTGGCGGACACTTGGGGGGGGGAGCAGGCTCTCACTAGCGAAACGGTGTTTCTGGCCCTGGCACGCTTGGACCATCTGCGGACCGTTTTGCAGCAAGCCGGTCTGCGCGAACAGCAGCTGCCTCGGCCCGCTAACGATCCTACGCCAGAAATCCAAGGGGTGCCCCTGAGTGATCTGACCGAGCAGGTCGATCTGGCCCGCGTGCTGGACGCCTCGGCCAATCGGGCGCGTGAGGCGTTGCGGGTGCTGGAAGACCACGCCCGCTTTGTGCGCGACGATGCTCTGTTGACCGCTCAACTCAAGGAACTGCGCCACGAGCTGAGCCGCCTTCTCTCGGAATATGCGCCGCCCGAGTTGCCGCTGTGCCGTGACACTTGGGGGGATGTAGGCACTACATTGGGCACCGAGGCCGAGTATCGCCGCGACTCTCTGCAAGCCGTGCAGCGGGCAGCCGGCCGTCGCTTGGCCGAGAGCCTACGCAGCCTGGAGGAGTACGGCAAAGTGGTCAGCCCGCAACTGGGCGAGCAGATCGAGGCGCTACGCTATCGCGCTTACACGATTGAAAAGTCCCTGCTGCATCTGCAAACCGCGCAGCAACGCCTCGCGGACGTGACGCTTTATGTGCTGCTCTCGGGGGCCGCTACTGCCGCCTCGCTGGAATGGACGATTGCTGAAGCGGCCCAAGGGGGGGTCGGCATGGTCCAATTGCGCGAGAAGCAGCTCAGCGACCGCGAGCTGCTCCAGCGTGCCCGCGAGGTGCGTCAGTGGACCCGCCGTGCCGGCGTGTTGTTTATTCTCAATGATCGGCCGGACATCGCACGGCTCGTGGAGGCAGACGGCGTGCATTTGGGGCAAGACGATCTGCCGGTGCGCGAGGCGCGTCGCCTCCTCGGCCCTGAAGCGCTCATCGGCATCAGCACGCATGATCTCGATCAAGTCCGCCGGGCCGTGGCCGAAGGTGCCAGCTACATCGGCATGGGGCCGACTTTCGCCTCGCGTACCAAAGCGTTCGAGCAGTTAGCCGGGCTTGAGTTTATTCGTCAAGCCACTGCCCTGACGAGCTTGCCTGCCTTTGCCATTGGTGGCATCACTCCCGAGAATGCCCCTCAAGTCGTCGCCGCCGGTGCGCGTCGGTTGGCGGTCAGTCAGGCGATTGCCCTGGCCGATGAGCCGCGGCTCGTCGCTCAGGCGTTTTGTCGTATTCTTCAAGGAGCGTTATCATGATCTCATTGCTATATTTGCTCGCGTTGGCGGCCGATGTCCCGAGCGGCCCGGAAAAAGGAGCCGTCCTGCCCAAGCTGGAGGCCTACGCCGTCACCGGCGACGAGAAGGACCAAACGCTCGATGTGACCGCGGCCGGCAAGGACAAGCTAACGCTGTATCTGCTCGTGGGCGACGAGAAGTTCGACCGCCCGATGCACCGCTTTTTCAAAGCGATCGACGACAAGTTGCAGGGCGACTTTCAGGACGTGCGGGGCGTGACGGTTTTCCTCACCCAAGACGAGAAAAAAATGAAGGAGTTCCTGCCTCGCTTCCAGATGTCGGCGAATTACGGCCAACTTACCTTGAACGTGTTCAAAGGCAAGGATGGCCCGAAGGACTGGAACATCAACAGCGACGCGCACTTGACGGTTCTCATTGCCCACCAGGGCAAGGTGGTGGCCCGCTACGGCTACAACTCGGTGAACGAGGCCGAGGCCCCGGCGGTGCTGCGGGAGTTGAGCAAACATTACAAGAAAAAAGGGTCGTAGGCCGGGCCAACCAGCAGGGACCGAAGTTCGGCAGCGGGTGGCAGGACGGCACAGAGGAAGCAAAGCATGGGTTCCGCTTCGGATGGGTTGTCGCGTTATCTGCCGTTCCGTGACTTCATCACGTTGGATGTACGTTCGCTGGCGTTGTTTCGCATCCTCTTGGCCAGTCTGCTCCTGCTGGACTGGCTGGATCGCATCCCCGACCTCGAAGCCCACTATAGCGACGAAGGCGTCGTACCCCGCGAACTGCTCCAGGGCACCTTCTACGCTTTCTCCATTCACCTCTTCTCGGGTGAGGTGTGGTATCAGGCCTTGCTCGTGGCCATCGGGCTGCTGCTGTCGCTAGGGCTGCTGCTGGGCTGGCAGACACCGCTGATGTGTTTATTCAACTTTATCTTGTTAGTGAGCATTCATGGGCGAAATCACGCCCTGATGCAGGGGGGCGATCATCTGCTGCGTAGCATGCTGCTGTGGAGTATCTTCCTCCCCCTAGGGGCGGTCTGGTCGCTCGATGCCCGACATCCCCAGCATCGGCCCCGCTCGCCGCTGGTCTGTTCGTTGGCCACGGCGGTGCTGATTGGGCAGATAGTGATTGTGTATCTGTTTGCGGCGGTGTGGAAGTGGGATGAACAATGGCGAGAGAAAGGGACGGCCCTGTACGTCACGTTGACCAACGAGCAGTTCACGACGCGTTTCGGTTACCTGGTGCGGTCGCAGCCGTGGCTGTGCACGATCTTGACTCACTTTACCATCTACCTGGAGACGCTGGGGCCGGCCCTGCTCTTTCTGCCGTTTCATGTCGGCATTCAGCGACTCGTGGCGATCGCCTTGTTCGTGGGCTTCCACGCGGGGATCGGGTTGTGCATGGAGTTGGCGTTGTTTCCCTTTGCGGGGATGATGATCTGGACGGCGTTGCTGCCGCCGTCGTTTTGGGATCGGCTCGGGCCACAGATGCCCGACCTGGGGCGGTTGCTGCCCAGTTGGATTCCCGAGCGACCGGGGAGCGTGCCAAGCTGGCAACCGCCAACGGGGCCAGTGCCCACAGCCATGCTGGCGTTGATGGCAACATATGTGCTGTTGTTTAACATTCAGGGGTACATGGTGAGTCGGCAACAGTTGACCGGCCTGGGGAAGCCCCTCCTGCCGCTCCAATTCTCCCAGCTGGGAGCGATCACCGGCCTGGAGCAAGGCTGGGGCTTGTTCGCGCCGCGACCGACTCCGGTGGCGGGCTGGCACGTCGCTCTGGGCACGCGGGCCGATGGCTCGCAGGTGGAATTGCTGCGCGGCAGCGATCCGGCTGACTGCTCGCAACCGCCCTTGCAATCGACTACCTATCGCAACGGGCGCTGGCGTCGCTTGACGCAAGTGCTGGGAGTGCCCGAGTTTGGAGCCTTGCCGATCTACACGGCTCGCTACCTGATGAAGGATTGGAACCGTCGCCACCCCAACGATCCGCCCGTGGTCAAGGTCGAGTTGTATTTCTACCGTTATCCCACGTATGAGCCGGGTCAAGAACGTCCCCCGGTGGAAAAGCTCTGGCTAGCGACGTACCCGGTCGAGGACAAGAGAGCCGAACCTCAATGATCCGAGTAGAGAAGTTACGCAAGTCGTTTCGCGATTTGCGGCGCGGCCTGGTTCATGCCGTCGACGAAGTCAGCTTTGAAGCCCAAGCGGGCGAAATCTTTGGCCTGCTCGGCCCCAATGGAGCCGGCAAAACCACGACCATGCGGATTCTTTGCACCGTGTTACGCCCCACCTCCGGCCGGGCCATCCTGGCCGGCCATGATGTCGAGACGGAACCGGCTCTGGTCCGGGCCAACATCGGGTTCATGTCGGCCAACACTGCCATTTATGACCGCATGACCGCCTGGGAGATGGTTGACTACTTTGGCCGACTCTACGGTATGAGCGAGGAGCGGCTACAAGAGCGGCTGGAGTTTGTGTTTAAGACATTGCAGATGAATGATTTTCGTGACCTGCTCTGTGCCAAGATGAGTACAGGGATGAGGCAGAAGGTCTCCATCGCTCGTGCCCTGATCCACGATCCACCAGTATTGATCTTTGATGAGCCGACGATCGGCCTGGATATTCTCGTTGGTCGAGCCGTCCTGAAAAACATCGAATTGCTTCGCGAGATGGGCAAATGTGTCTTGTTCTCGACGCATATCATGCGCGAGGTCGAACGCCTCTGCGACCGCGTCGCCATCCTCAGCCGTGGCCGCGTGGCAGCGTGCGGCCGACTGGAAGAATTACGCGAGCAGTATCAGGAGAACGACCTAGAGGAACTATTTTTCCGTCTGGTGTCGTGAGGCAGAGGAACTATTTTTCCGTCTGGTGTCGTCTGGTGTCGTGAGGCAAGCGAAAAGCGAACCGGAGTGCGCGGATCGCTTCGCCTGTTTGTCAACACGCTCAGAACTTAGAAACCCGTCGCCAACTGGCCTGCCCCGAGGCCGATCTTGCCCCCGGGAAAACCAATCTGCCCACCTAGCTGAAGACCGAATTGGCCGAACTGACCCCCTAACTGACCGAACTGAAGACCCAATTGACCGAGTTGGCCGAACTGGAGACCAAGTTGGCCACCCAATTGACCAAACTGAAGACCAAGTTGACCAAACTGTCCACCCAATTGACCGAACTGTCCGAACTGACCAAACTGGAGACCAAACTGGCCAAATTGACCGAACTGACCAAATTGACCGAACTGGCCGAACTGAAGACCAAATTGGCCACCCAACTGTCCAAGCTGCCCAAACTGAAGACCCAATTGACCGAACTGACCAAATTGACCAAACTGTCCACCCAACTGGCCAAACTGAAGTCCGAATTGGCTACCGAACTGGCCAAACTGGCCGAACTGACCGAATTGCCCAAACTGGCCAAACTGACCGAACTGACCGAACTGTCCGAACTGGCCACCGAGTTGGGCACCGTTCTGGTTGCCGAGTTGGGCACCGTTTTGAGCGCCAAACAGCATCCCCTGCATGCCGACACCCGTCTGGGCATAGGGCAGGTTGGGTCGTGGGGGAGCCGCCACCGGTCCGGGACGACCAGGGAAGCCCGTGCGATAAGGAGGACGTTGCCCGGCCGACTCGCCAGGTAGAGTGAACAGCAAGATGAGCGAGACGAGCGAGAAGGCATATCCCGCTTGTAAGAGACGCGCACATGAAAGCATGAAACAAACTCCCGAGGGAAAGGGTCAAAGACTTTACATCTGACAGATAGCCTGCCAGTTCTTGTCACACACCACCTTCCCCAGTGAGAGGGCACCCAGCAAGGGGTAACGTGTTGGCTATCCTTTCTCCCTTGCTCCTCTACACTGCGTAAGTATTTCTCCCTTGCACTAGGAAGTCAATAGTCGGAAAAAAAGATCGGAGAGGTGGGGACTCTCCGATCTCACGTGGTAACTTCCATCAGCGAGCAGAGCAAATCAGAAGCCGCTGGTGAGGCTGCCGGCAATGCCGAACTTCCCCCCTCCCATGCCCATCATGCCCATGTTGAAGCCGCCCATCTGCATGCCCATCATGCCCATTTGCATGCCCATCATGCCCATGTTGAAGCCGCCCATCTGCATGCCCATCATGCCCATGTTCATGCCCATCATGCCCATGTTGAAGCCGCCCATTTGCATGCCCATCATGCCGCCCATCATGCCCATGTTCATGCCCATCATGCCGCCCATCATGCCCATGTTCATGCCCATCATGCCCATGTTGAAGCC
>Ga0272446_1001707_pt1 | contig 31376 bp, 30 predicted proteins | sample YNPCB0061_FD_194587 | JGI IMG/M metagenome (GOLD analysis project Ga0272446, IMG submission 194587) | Hot spring microbial mat communities from Yellowstone National Park, WY, United States - YNP-CB-006-1 | ecosystem: Environmental > Aquatic > Thermal springs > Hot (42-90C) > Sediment | place...
CCCCAACTGACTGAATAAAACTATTCTTGAGCAAGTTCATCTTTGTTACCAGATTTAGCTACGCTAGTTAGTGTATCAATGGCGAGGACAGGATTTGAACCTGTGACCTTCGGGTTATGAGCCCGACGAGCTACCAGACTGCTCTACCCCGCGGCGTAGTCTCAATTATACATTGTTATTTGGCAATTTCGGCAAAGCAATTTCCTGATCGCAGTTTTTCCGCCAGTTCCGCCTCAGGCATGGGTCGCCCAAAGAGGAAACCCTGCATCACATAGCATTCTAGCGATCGCAGGAGGTGCATCTGCTCTATGGTCTCTACTCCTTCGGCGATGACGCTGAGGCGCAAATTTTTGGCGAGGGTAATAATTGAGATGGTGATCGCTTGGTCGCTGAGGCTCTGGGTGATGTCCATTACAAAGGAGCGATCGATTTTCAGGTTGTGAATGGGTAATTTTTTGAGATAGCTAAGGGAGGAATAACCTGTGCCAAAGTCATCCAACGACAGACTAATGCCCAAATCCCGCAGTTTCTTTAGTTTAGAAATGCTCTCATCCACATTCTCCATCACTACGCTTTCGGTCAGCTCTAGTTCCAGACGGGTGGGGTCAAATGCCAACTCCTGTAGAATTCCTGCTAAATTCTCCACAAAATCAGGCTGTTGGAATTGGCGTAGCGACAAATTGATCGCAAGGCGCAAGTTACCATAGCCCAACTGCGCCCATTGCAGGCTGTGCTGACAGGCATGGCGGATCAACCAGTAACCAATAGACATAATTAACCCTGTCTCTTCGGCAAGGGGAATGAACTGCCCAGGGGGGAGCATACCAAAGGTGGGATGGTGCCAGCGCAGGAGGGTCTCCACGCCAATAATTTTATTGAGGTTGGTATTGACAATGGGTTGATAGAAGAGAGCTAGTTCATCATGATCGATCGCCTTGCGAAGCCGATTTTCTAAAGAAAGTTTCTGAAAGGTATTTTCGTGCATTTTCGGTTTGTAGAGCTGACATCTGCCCCGCCCGCTCTCCTTTGCGCGATACATGGCGGTATCTGCATTTTTGATCAGGGTGTCGATGTCGTCGCCATCGCTGGGGAACATGCTAATACCCACACTGACGCTGACATGAAGCTCTTGCCCTTCAAAGACAAAAGGAGGTTCCAATATCTGAATTACTCTCTGGGCAACTTTGACCGCCTGATCTGGTGATTTAACCTGACGCAAAACCATAATGAATTCATCGCCACCCCAGCGCGCTAGCAAGTCGCCTTGGCGTAGTTTCAGTTTGAGGCGATCGCAGGTTTCCCTGAGCAAACGATCGCCAGTGGAATGCCCCAAAGAGTCATTGATCAGCTTGAAGCGGTCTAGGTCAAAAAAGAGCACCGCAATCATCTCCTCACTGCGTTTCGCCTGCGCCAGCGCCAAAGACAAATAGTCGTTGAGGTAAGTGCGGTTGGGTAAGCCCGTCAGGGCATCATGGGCGGCTTGGTATTGAATGATCTGTTGCGATCGCTTGCGTTCGGTAATATCAGCGATGTAACTGCGGATCAGATCACTACTGGGAATGTAATGAACAAACTGCTCGAGTACTCGGTCGTCCCATTCCACCTCCCGCACAAAAAATTCTTTCTTGCCCTCTTCCATGCCCTCTGCACCCAATAGCAAGCCATCCAGCACTGGGTGGCGCATCCCCACCCGATAGATATTGGGAAACTGGCGCATTGCCGCAGGGTTGAGATAGGTGATCGTGCCAGACAGGTTGATCTCGATGATCGGGTTAGGATTTAATTCGGGGATCGAGGCAAGGCGGGAGAGAATTTCTTCGTTGTAGGCGGCAATATCCTTATCAGGCACTATCAGCAGGGTATCCTGTCCCGATTTGCTAGGGCTGGCGTAGTCTGTGTTTTTAGTCAATTCCGTAGGATCGCTGACCATAATATACATGGCGCGAGTATCACGGCTGAAGATAATTTCATCATTGTGATTGAGAATATGGGAAAATTTTCGCACTCCATTGATTAGTATGCCATTGGTACTGCGCTTGCCTTGCAGGTTGCCATCGATAATGCGAAACAAGTGCTGGGTGAGGTCGGGCATGGGCACGCGCAATAATAGAGCGTGCTGACGGGATACGAGGTGCGATCGCAACACAATGCCATTGGTAGGATTGCGCCCCAGGGAGTAGGTAGTAGAATTCAATAAGATGCGGCGTACTCCCTTGGGGTCTTCCACAATTAAAAAGTGGAATAACTGTTTGGCTTCGGCAAGGGTGTTATTTTCGGTCTCCAGCACGCTTGTCACTCCCGTCACATCTTTTTTTAATCAAATTTTTGTTAAATCTCAAATAAATCCACATTTGTTGATCCCAGATTTATACTAGCAATGCCTGCCCTGTGGCGTAAACCACTTAGACTAACCCTAGCGATCGCTCCAATTGTTGCACGGCAGTTTCTAGGTCATCGTTACAGATCACTTGATCAAATTCAGCGGCACAGGCAATTTCCTCTTTTGCCCGCTCCAGCCGCAGTTGAATGGTCGCCTCATCTTCAGTAGAGCGAGAACGCAACCTCTGCTCTAACATCTGTAAGGAGGGCGGCATAATAAATATGCTTTTGGCACTAGCAAAGTTTTGTGCTACCTGTCTGGCTCCCGCTACTTCGATTTCTAAAATCACGATCTTGCCGAGGGCGATCGCCTCCTCGACGGGCTGGCGGGGCGTGCCGTAGAGGTTGCCCGCATATTCTGCCCATTCCAAAAATGCCCCTTTGGCAATCTGTTCCCGAAAATAGTCCGCCTGCCAAAAAAAATAGTCCTTGCCATGCACCTCATGATTTCTGGGGGGGCGGGTGGTGGCGGATACTGAGAGCCAAACCTTCTCGCTGTGTTGCTGACAGATTCTCTGCACCAGGGTGCCTTTGCCCACGCCACTGGGTCCTGCTACCACCACCAATTTCCCCGCCATCTAAAACTCAAGCCTCGCTGAGTGCATCTTTATGGATCATAAATCTATGGGCGACGGTTTCAGGTTGTATGGCTGACAAAACCACATGATTGGAGTCCGTAATAATTACCGCCCTAGTTCTGCGACCATAGGTGGCATCGATCAACTGTCCGCGATCGCGTGCATCCGAAATAATCCGTTTGATCGGCGCAGATTCAGGAGCGACAATAGCGACCACCCGTCCCGCTGAGACTATATTGCCAAAACCGATATTGATCAGCTTGATGTCCATAGCATTCTGGTGCTGTTTTCTCTTAAAATATCAGCCTAGGAATAATCATAAGCTATTTTCTCGGCGAAACATTAACTAGCTTGGTGTTTTTATTGCAAGCTAATCCCTATGACATTGTAAAAAGAAAAACTAAAGAAAAACTAATGTAGAAGTGTTCTATCAATCGCCAATAAACTTCGTTAAACTTTTAGTCAAATGAGATATATTCAGCTTAAGTTAACTGATGGTTTTCATGTGATCTTGCTATCAATTTGACATCATACAATCCAAATGAATTGGCATAATTCCCTAGATAAATTGCTTAATCAACTAGCGCAAGGTTTATCCTTAACTGAGTGTGAGCAGGCATATTTGGCTGAATATCTGCCTAAGGATTTGCTCAGCATAAATGAGGGAGCAGTATTTCAGCTTATTCCCCAAATATATCCCCGCTTGCAGGAATTTGTCTGTCGCGTTGCTATTAACTTAAGTTGGCAAAATCTGTGGCGTTTCTATGCACCATTGGCAGTATTTTTGCTAGGGCAAAAACCGCCTTTTTGTTTAGGAATTGTGGGTATGCAAGGTACTGGCAAGACTACTTTAAGTTTATTATTGAAGCAGATTTTAGAAATTTGCGATCGCCGTGTGCTGTGTCTTTCCCTTGATGATCTATACAAAACCTATAGCGATCGCCAACGCCTGCAACAAGATGATCCCCGTTTCCGCTGGCGGGGTGTGCCCCACACCCACGATGTCGAGTTAGGAATAGAACTTTTCACTGCCATTCGCCATAACCGCTATCCCCTATCTGTGCCACGATTTGATAAGTCATTGCATCAGGGAGCGGGCGATCGCACCACTCCCGAAATAATTAACGATCCCCTTGATATGGTGCTGTTTGAGGGGTGGTTGGTTGGGGCGCAATGCCTTGCAAATTTACCCGAGAGTGCCTCACAGTTTACGCGGGACTGCAATCAAAAGTTACGCGACTATCAACCACTGTGGCAATTTGTGGATTATCTAGTAGCCCTGATCCCCAGCGATTACCAATATAGTTTGCAGTGGCGGCAATCAGCAGAGATCAAACAAATTGAGCAAGGGAAAGGTGGCATGTCTCCAGCAGAAATTGAAGCGTTTGTGCACTATTTTTGGCAGGCATTACCGCCCGCAATTTATCTGCCAGACATCGCCAAAAGAGCTAATTTGGTGGTGCATTTAGATAGCGATCACCAAGTTTGCCACATCACTACTGGTTTTTTAGGTAATTGACCAGACCACGCAAGCCGAGACGGTAGCTATCCACCCCCAAGCCGCTGATTTGTCCCACCACTACCCCCGCTGTAAAGGAATGATGGCGAAATTCTTCCCGCCGATAGATGTTGCTGAGATGCACCTCCACTGTGGGAATTTCCGCCCCAGCGATCGCATCCCGTAGGGCAACACTGGTATGGGTCAAGCCCGCAGGATTGATCAAAATGCCTTGCTTAGTGCCGATGGCTTTGTGGATCGCATCAATCAGCACGCCTTCATGATTAGACTGCACAATTTCTAGTTTAGCCCCAAGTTCCTGTGCATCTGCCAAAAGCAGTTGGTTGATATGATTGAGGGTAGTTTTGCCATAGACCTTTGGCTCCCTACCGCCCAACAGATTAAGGTTTGGACCATGCAGAACTAGAACTTCCACCATGCCTACTTAAAGCCAACGGCGGCTTGCCACACAAAGGCGAGGAGCAGGAAAAATACTGGAATTACAGGAAGCACATCTACCAGTGGTTCCAGAATGCGATAGGCTTCGGGGAGGGTTGCCAAAGTAAAAAGAGTTTCCATAGTTACTGTAATTACTTTAATAAATAATTTATCTGTATCACCCTATGGTAACACCTATCGTCCCATTTTCCGCTTCATGCGGTGCAGTTCTTCCTCGGTTTCCCACTGGCGAAACTTGGCATCTAGTTCATCAAACTGATTGAATCGGCTGGCATTGAAGCGCTCCCAATCAAAAGCGGACTGAGTGGGGTTTGGGGTGGTGCTGGACTGGGCGTGAGCTTGAGCAATTTTTGCTTGGACTTCCCTACGGCGCTGTTTCACTTGGGCTTGCAGTTCTTGAGTCTGTTTTAATCTTTGCTTGGCTAACTCCATCTGCGCCCATACTTGGTTGCCCTGCCGTAATAGGCTGGCTTCTCGTTCTAGGGCACCCTGCTGTAAGTCTTTCATACCCGCTGATTCTGCTTTTTTGGCGCGTTCGTGCCATAGCTTTACATCTTCGGCGATCGCCAATATCTGATCCTGAAACTGCTTTTCTTGCTTGCCATACTCCACCAGCAATTTGAGGATTTCTTCTTCTTGCTGTTGCAGTTGATCGTCCAGTAGTTGCAGTTCTAGTTGCGGGTTGTTGCGGATAAACTCCTCAACTCTGGTCTCCAAAAACCGCGCTATGTCTTCGAGTACACCCATCAGAACTTCTGTCCTATGACTAGGGATTTGGTTTCATTATTGCGCTTCAAGATCACATCACGCTGTTGCACCTTGCTCAAAATCCAGCCCGTATTGCCCACTGGTTTGCCTAAGGAGACGCTCTGCACTGTACCTGCAAATTCAAACATGGCTGAGGAGCGATCGCCAAAGCTGAGTACACCCACCAGAGTATAGCTTGCTTCTGGAGCCGAGACAGTTTCCGTAGCGGCAGGGGGAGCCGTTTCTACAGGGGGCAGGGCGGTGGTCGGCGGTTGATATACAGGCACATAAACCGTCTGCGGGATTGGCAGAGGATTTGTGCTGAGGGGTGGGGGCGGGAGGGCAGAGGGGTCGGCACTGGGTAGCACAGCGGTGGGGTTAGGGGTTAAATCATTGCGCTGGGCTGATTTGGGTGCAGGATTAAAGCTGAGGAGTTCCCGAATTTCTGAAGTGTATCTGGTCTCACTGGCTTGGGGACTGGTTGCCACGGGAGCGGTGGGGGCTGGTCGGTCTAGTTGAGACAGGCGATATGCCAAATGCAATGACCACAGCACACTGGCTAGCAGGGCTGAGCCACAAGCACCAACTAATAATACTGGAGTAATCCAGTTTCTATCGGGTGTATCAGTACCCGTATGGGGCGGCTGGTTACCTGTGGGTGGGGGCGGGGGGGCGCTATAGGGGGCAATCCATACCACATCTTCCTCGGGGGTAAGGTCTAGGTCTAAGTCCTCTAAGTCTAGAGCGTCCTCACCTTTTGCCTCTGCGCCATTCTGGGGGGCTGGTATATGCAGGCTTTGCTCTACCTCGCTAAACAGTTCGTCCATGATGGCATCGGCAGTCGGCACTGGAGAAGCGACGGTACTGTTGACAGTCATATAACTCTACCCTTCAGACTATGGGGCATAGATTACCACAGTTTTTCTTGGCTGACTAGATTCTCACCAGTTCTGGATAAACCGCCACCACTTCATCGGCTGTGAGGGTGTATGTCTCATCTTGCGGTTCCCAAAGCACCTCTACGGCAATCAACTGATCCTCGGCGGTGCCGCCCAGCTTGGTGAGGGCTTGCTTCAGATCGGCACTGGAGCGAATGGGGGGCAAATTTGCTAAGCTGTCTCCTGCGATCGCCGCCACAATGGTCACCACAATATATTCGCTGGGGTCTTCGAGCAGTAAATTGTCGTTGGCACTGGGCAGGTATTGTTGGGTCTTCTGCACTTGCCGCCCTTTTTGGTTGGCTAATACTTCATCGCTCAGTTTCATGCGCTCCGACATCACCATGCTGGCATATCTCTGTTCGGCAAGGACAAAGGTGGTATTTTCTTTGGCACTGCTGACATACACCCAATACTCAGGGTGGCGGAGCAGGGAGAGCACAGTTTCCCGCAATACCATTACTAGTTCGCTATTTTGGGTGGTGTCGGCTTCCAGCGCCAGACGGGTCAAATTCTGTTGAATTTGCTTGGCTCCCGCCAGCAAGCCTACTTGGAGCTTCAGCAGGGTCACTTTGGAGTTATCACCAGTGATGCCTTCTCCACTATTGCCTTGAAAAGTTTTGAGGACTACTGCGGCGATCGCCATAATTATTAGCAAGCCAAACAGCCCGCTAAACATCGAGCCACCGCCAAAAAAGAAGGGCAGAAAGAAAAAGCCACCACCGCCGCGGGAGCCGTAAACAGGGCTGTAGGAGCGAGAACCGCTGTTTGGTCTGGAGATGGATGGGCGGGAGCGAGAAAAAGAACCGCCACCAATTCTGCCGCCTCCCCGTTTGGCATGGGCTGAGGGCGCTCCCACCAGCAAAAAGACGACTACCAAGCAGAGGGCAAACAGCGACTTTGACCAACGCAAAATATTTTTGTTAAACATGGCTACTTCAGAAAAATGCTCAAATACAACCTGACACAGATTAGGCAATTACTCATAAATTCTAGCAAATTCTTAATCTGAGCGGTTCAAGGAAAAACTGCCCCTTGAGTTTTGCCATGTCCCGTGCGGCGATCGTATTCTATATCGGCTTGATGGTATTGGGCAATGATGGCTTGGGCTGTAGCATTGGCGGATGCGGACAGGTCAGTGCAATCACTGGGTATGGAGTATTGCTGTAGGGTGCGGAAAATTGCTTGACTAGCGTTGATGCCATTGTCCTTGTGTCCGTCCTCGTGCAGTTGTAGGGCATTGATGTATTTGCGCCACCGCTCAACTACAGCGGGGGGACTGCGCCGTTCGTCCTGCCACTGGGGCATGGTAAAGGTGATTTCCGTATCCACAAAGACACGACTGGGATCGATGCGGCACTTACCGTTGCTAAATCTGTAATAGTAACGCCACCGCACATACCAGCGGGTGTAGCCATCAAATTTTTTTCCTTGATACCAGATGGGGCTGTTGGCGCTCATACTTTTCCTGATGGCTGAAGGATTTGTGCCATATACGGGGTAGGTTTTGGTAGATATACGAATGCTGGGTTGATAAGCCAATGTGGCTCCTTGACCCAGCCACACCCACACAATTACTGCTGTGCAAATTAAGCAAAATCTCTGCCATCTTTGGAGCATTATTCTATTCCCACTTGGGTTGGTGCATCAGTTAGATGAGAGATGCTCTCTAGCCCTGTAATTTGCTGAAACTGCTGGGGGGTTAATTGATTGGGCAGTTGGTTATGTAAGTGGTCGATTAGCAGATCAAGGAATGCCTGTCCCCTTGGCATTGGTAACTGTGTCCATGCTTTGGCTATGCAGTTGGCGATCGCCAGTTCCAGAATTTCTTGACTGTAGCTGGAGAGGAGTTGACTAAATTTGTGTTCCAGCTCTGCGGGAATGGGTCGGCTACCTAGTAACTGGTAGCTGTCAATGATGTGATAAATTCTTTGGCGACTGATGCGTTCCTGCAGTTCCATAGTCCAACACAAATTGCGGCTATTCTATTAGTATCATGACTCAGTATTAGTTAGGTTATGTTGCCACAGAAATTAAAATTAAATAATTTTCTCAGCTATCAAGAACTCGACCTTGATTTTAGGGGAATGCACATCGCCTGCATCTGGGGAGCTAATGGAGCGGGTAAGTCAGCACTTCTGGAAGCGATGGCATGGGCAATTTGGGGATATAGCCGTGCCAGCAATGAAGATAATTTAATTTATTTTGGAGCCAAAGAAGTAAAGGTCGACTTTAGTTTTCAGCTTAACGATCAACAATTTCGCATCATTCGCAGGCGGGTCAGGGGGGGAAACATAAGTTTGGAATGGCAGACCAAATATGAGGACAGGTGGCAATCTTTGACGGCAAAAAATGTCAAATCTACCCAACAGGCAATTATTGATTGTCTGAAAATGGACTACGACACTTTTATTAATTCTGCGTATTTGCGTCAGGGTAAAGCCGATGAATTTATGTTGAAAGGGGCTAAAGATCGCAAACAGGTCTTGGCAGAAATTCTCAGTCTTGGGGTATATGAACAGCTAGCGGAAAAAGCCAAAGATGTCGCCCGCACTACCAAAGGGGCGATTATTGCCCACGAAAGTCAATTAGCACATTTGCACCAACAGATCGAGCGCACCAATTCCGCTTTGACGAACCTAGAGGCACTACAGCAGGAGCAGGCACAGCTACAGGCGGCTAACCAGACAGCGGAAACAGCCCTGCAAGCCCGCCAGCACGCCGAACAGCAACTGCGCTGGTTGTACCAAGAACGCCAGAACCTTGAGCAAAATCAACAGCAAACCCAAGCACAGATCGCTGTCCAGCAACAACAGTTGCGATCGCTAGAGCAAATCCTCAGTCAAGAAGCGCAGATCATTTCTGCCTATCAGCACTACCAAGCTGTGAGCCAGCAGGTGAAACAACTCAGCGATAAGCAGGAGAAATACCAGAATTTATGCCAGCAGGCGCAGAACCTCGAGCAATTTATCAATCAGCAACGCAGTGAACTACAAATGTATCTGCGGGGATATGGCAGTCAGATCGAGCACCTGCAAAAACAACAGCAGGAAATGCTGAGTTTGATCAACAAAGCTGAGGAAATTGAGCAAGGACTGACCCAACTCCAGCAAGCACGGCAGAGACTAGAACAATTAAGCCAAATCCAAGCTCAAGCCAGCCCCCTATTGCAGAGGCGATCGCAGTTAGAACTACAACAGGAACGCCACAAAGCCAAACGCCTTGCCCAGATAGAGGAACTAACCAAGCAGAAGCAGAAGTACAGTGAACAGGTGCAACGCCTCCAGGCGATCACCCATCAACAGCAGGTACTAGCAGAAAAAATTGCCGTTTTGCGTAAAAAACAGGTGTACCAACAGCGCGTACATGAGAAAGGGTTAGAGCGCAGGGACTTTCTGGAGCGCATCAAAACCCGTTTGCAAGCCTGCCAGCAGAAACAAACCGCCCTAGAACAGCAAAGACAGGCACTAGAAAACGGCGCAGTGAAGGTGTGTCCCACCTGCGATCGCCCCCTAGACAGCCAGCACCTCGCCCATCTGCTGAGGCAAATTGAAGCAAATAGCGCTGAACTGCAAAACGAAATGTGGGTGCTCAAGGAACAGCAGGCTACTTCGGAATGCGAAATTCAAGTCCTGCGGCAGGAGTATCGCGAACTCCAAGCAGAACTACAGAGCCTGCCCGAACTCCTCAAACAAAGCGGCGTTTGGCAAGCCTCAGCCGACAGTCAGCAAACCGCCCTAACCGCTCTGCAAGACACTGAACAGCAAATCCTGCGCCTGCAGGCCCAACTCTATGACCCAGACACCCAAGCTGAGCTAGAACTGGTAACCGCCAGTCTCGCCAAACTGCACTACGACGACAAAGACCTAGCTCTTGCCCGTGCCGACTGCGATCGCCTGCGCTGGGCAGAAATTAAGGCGGTGGAGCTAAAAAATGCCCGCAAACAGTGGCAAAACCTAGCTGATCAGATCGCTGAACTGCAAACCAAACGGCATCAACTGGAAGAACGCCTCAGCCACGACCATATCGCCCTTGCCGAACAGCAGGAATTGGAGCAAATCCAACGGGCGATCGCCCACCTGCGTTACGACCCACACCAGCATCAGCAATTACAACAGCAAAAAGACCAGCTCACCACCGCCCTTTTGCAATATCAAGACCTGCAAAACGCCCAAGTACAATATCCACCCCTGCAACAACAGCATTTACAATGGCTAAACGCACTGCACCACCTCGAACAACAACAGCAAGACCTCGATCAACAAATCAGCAATTACCAACAGCAACTGCAAACCTTCCCACCCGCCGAACAACTGTTTCAGCAAATCAGCCAACGCCGCCAGCGGCTGGATCAGCTGCTCGCCGAGATTGCCATTTGCCAAGAAACGCAAAAACAATTGCTGGAGATGCACCAGCAAGCACAAATCCTCTCTGCGCAAACTGCTCAACTGCGCCATCGGCAATTTTTGGCACAGGAGCTACAGTCCGCCTTTGGCAAAAATGGTATTCCAGCCCTGACCATCGAGCATCTGCTACCGCAGATTGAGGCGGAAGCCAACCACCTGCTGGCTCAACTCAGCGATCACCAGCTAAACCTGAGATTTATCACCCAAAAAGCCGCCAAAACCGCCAATAAAGCCATCGATACCCTCGATATCGAAGTCGCCGACCAGCGTGGCACCAGAGCCTACGAAACCTACTCAGGAGGGGAGGCATTTCGCATCAACTTTGCCATTCGTCTGGCTTTGGCTAGGGTGTTAGCTCAGCGTCAAGGTTGTACCTTGCAGACCCTAATTATCGATGAAGGCTTTGGCAGTCAAGATCGCGAAGGTTGCCAGCGTCTGCTTTCAGCCATCAATGCGATCGCCCCAGAGTTTGGTTGTATTTTGGTAGTTACCCATGTGCCATACCTCAAGGAAGCCTTTAGCACCGTCATCGCCGTTCAGAAAACCGCCCAAGGATCAGTGATTGAACTGCAAACTTAGAAAATCAGGACAAATTCTGCGTTCCACAGCTAATCAATGCTATCAATTCTAAAGAGTTGCAGTTTACTAAGAATCTCTGGAATAGGGATTTAGCCAAACTGTTTACAGGCAATGATTTCCAGCTTTGCTCCAAACTGACTATCATTATCCAGTCATTATCCAGTTGAGGCTTGTAAATTCTCTGCTCTCACAATGGGAACAATACTTGAACTTTAGTTTTCTACTCCCCTCCCGCGCCTCGGGGCTGAGGTTAGAGGGTTTTGTCTCAGATTGTGATTAAGTTAATTGGCGTGTCACTTAGGAATCAGATTAAAGTTTGTGGCTGGGATACCCCAGCGCTCTTGAGACAGTTAGGTAGGAAGGGTTATGAATTGGCGGAATTATTGACAGGGTTGTCCATGTCCGCCACCCCCGCCAAACTGCGATCTAGTTTCATCCGCATTTCCATCTGACTCAAGAAATAGCCCGTCATCATGGCTGAACCCAACAAACCAGCTAAGTTTTCCCGATCAGTGGTAATAGTCACTCCAAATTGCTGAGGTGGAAGCACCCCAATCAAAGTTTGGATGTTGTGGGCAATAATCTGCCTAACTTCGGGAGGGGCAGTCTGGGCTATGGTTGCCAATACCTCAGGCGACTGGCTCTGCATGTAAGCCAACAGCGGATTGTTTGTTACATTAACTTCTGGTAGTTCAAACATAGTTTGTTGCACTCCCGTAACATTACAAAAGTTATTGTGCCACGCTCTTACAGGACTGTCAGGTAGGAAAACCGTATCAAAAGGATTCTTCGGGAATTTCCTGATCTTTTTTGGAGCCAAGCAGTTCCAGTTGATCCACTAGAATTACAGGCTTCTGCCGCTCTTCACCAGTGGTCTTGTCCTGCCAGCGATCAAATTTCAACAGACCAACCACGCCAATTTGACTGCCTTTGCGGACATAATTTTTGGCTACATCTGCCGTTTTGCCCCACACCTCCAAATCAAACCAGTCGGGTGGCTCGTCCCGATTGCTGGTGCGCCGATTGACGGCAAGGGTGAAGTTACAGACTTGCTTCCCTGTCTCAAAATATTTCATTTCGGGGTCTTTGCCCACGCGACCAACCAAATAAACGCGGTTCATACTTTGTTGAAAATGTGCGGAGAACTTGCCAATGGGTAGCTGTTGGCTCTGTATCGTAGCACAGGGAGGAGGGCATCTCACCGCAGTTAGTTAGAGAAACTTTTACAAAACTGCCCCACTCCGCTAGAATACTCCTTAGGGTATAGAAAATTAAAATCAAACAATATGGAATTTTTAGATAGCATCACTGGATTTTTGGCTGGCATCAATTACAAGTTGATCTTTCAACTCACTTGCCTAGCTCTGATTGTGATTTCTGGTCCTGTGGTTATTTTTCTATTGTCGGCTCGGGGTGGTGATATGTAGTCCCGCTACCAACCTAGGGACAAACTTAGCTAAAAAGTCGGCACTACTCAAGCGCTTGAGTTGCTGTTCGTAAATGGCTCTGGGGATAGTGGTTTCATTGGCTACTTTCCCTTTTTGCTCTAGGTAGCTGATCAAACTGCACGCGCAAACTTGGGTGAGATAGGCGGCTGTGATGCTTTGCACAGCACCACCGATCACATAGGTGACAAAGTTAGTTTTCAGAAAACTAGCGATCGCCGCTGTGGCTAGTTCTACCCCGCCCAACTGCACTAATTGTTTTACCATATCTTGGGCAATGAACCGGGCTTGGTTGAGGGTGAGCGGCTGGCGATATATTTCCCCGATCTCCAGCAATAACTTGATATTCAGAGTCACAGTAGTGGCTAAATCTACGGTGGCTAGGGGGCTGGCAAATACGCTGAGAGCGATGATATTTTGATATTTGCTTACGGCTGATTCTGCTAGTTTGCGCCGTTGTTCCTGCAAAGCCTGTTCTGCTTGGTTTTGTAATTGTTGGATTTGTTGGCGTAACCGCTCTAGCCACAGTCTTTCCCACTCTTGCTCTAATACCTGCTCGATGCGTTGCTTGAGCGGGGCAATTAGGGGCGGTAGGTCTTCCTGCCACTGCCTTACTGGCAAACTGCTGTCGCGATCGTATTGGCGCACTTTGATTGGTCTGGGTTTGGCGGCAATCATCACCACATCCCGCTCATCTAATAAGCCGGCACAGCGTTGCCTGATCTGTTTGAGAATGGCTTGCTGATCGCTGACCAAGTATAAATCGGATTTGTTGAAGGCAATCAGCAATCGTTGATGTTGGTGACTAATTATGGTTTTGATGTAGTTGTATTCTGTGGCGGTCAGGTCGCCCGCTACCACCAGTACCACCAATTCCGCTGAGCTGGCAGTTACTTGGTCAATTGCGCCGTCAGCAGTATGCGTATCTAAGAGGGTAATTTTTTTGCCTCCCTTGCCTGACCAGCCCAACCAGCGGATAGTATTTGCGGTTGTGTCAGGCTCTCCTCTCAGAGCGCTGATTACCGCAGTCTTGCCCACGCCTTGCATACCGACTATGGCCACGCGGGGCTGGGGTGCTTGCAAACTATCGGCGATCGCTGTTGCCGACATGGCTAAAACTTCTTTGGGGGATGGTTCGCTGAGTTCAGCTATGGTTGCCATTACCTGAGCCAAAGCCTGCTGTAGGCTCTCTTTGCCCGCTGGAGCTACCACCGCCTGATTTTGTGACAATTCTTGCCAACGGTTGTGCCCTGCAAATAACAACCAGATTAAGCCAACCAGTCCAAGCATTTGCCAGCGATCGCCCGCTAAAGCCACACTTAGCGCCCCTATGAGGCTGACTATCCACAACCATCGGTTTACATTAGACATTTTCCCCGATCACCCCAAAAAACTAAGTTTATATTAGTGCTTCTGATTCTCTATTTACCGAATGTTGTAACCAATTCTTGCATTGTGCGCTCGGCTCAGCCTCTCTAAGGCTTATTACTAACTAATTATTGGGGAAGATGCCTAGCCTAATTATGCTCAAGTGGGCTGGTATATTTGCCACAAGTGTTGCATCTTAAGATTTTGATGATTAGTCCCAAGTTATATGTTGGTGCAGGTGATACAAAACTGCCTAAGTTATTGACTATATTCTCATTAGCTGAGGCTTAAACGCACCTAAAATCACTAGCTGGTTTCAACATTTCTGAGTATTTGCCAAGTTGATCAAGACAAGCTTTGGTTCCCGCACCCCAAATCCTGATACTACTCTCCTCCCAGTGTGGGAATAGACAAAATGCTTAGGCTGGATTGACTCCCCTCGCCCACAGGGAGAGGGGAAACTACTAATTTTAGAGTGGGAAAAAAGCGCTAGCACTTTGTGATCGCGCCAGAGCAGTTCAGCTATCGGTAACTTTTTGTAACAGAAATACATTGCCCTGATTGCCCCTGCCAATGCGTATTTCTGGGTCTAGGTAGGTTATCTCGAGCCAGCCTGACTGATCCCGATTGATCTGTATGTCTATGGCTCTGGCTTGGCGATCGCTTTCCAGAAAACTAATAAATTCATTGACTCCCTGATAGCCTCCTTTGTAGTTGAGCCATCTCTGCAAGCCGATAATGGATCGCTGGAACTTGACCTCTACTCGCCGATCAGAAGTAGCCGAGAATTTGGCACTGACGCTGACTAAACCCTCCAGTAAGGGCAGGCTATACAGTTCGGCGATATTGTAGATGGCGCTACTGTTACAGCGAATGCATTGATATATTTTCCCTAGTTTTGCCAGTGGCAGGCGACCAAAGCCGAGCAGTTCTTGACTGGTGGTAAACAGCAGTTCCCAGTTGCCGTCCAGCAGTTCGGGGGCGGCGGTGGGGTGGGGGGTGGGGTTGAGTTCTTCTAAACGAGATATGGCGGCAAAAATTGCATCGTTTTGGGTGCTGGTGGTCTTCAGTCCCCGATCTGTTCCCTGAATTAGTTGGATTAGGGTTTCTTTGGGGCTACTCATTGACGGCGACTCCCAAGGATTGCAGGGTTGAGAAGAAGTTGGGATAGGAGACTGTGGCACAATCGGCATGGCTGATCGCCATTTTTCCTTGACAAACCAGACCAGCGATCGCGAGACTCATGGCAATACGATGATCCCCGTGGCTATCGACGGCACAGCCTACCAATGGCTGACCGCCCGTGATTTCTAAGCCGTCGGGTCTTTCGGTAATCGCCGCCCCCATCTTGGTCAGCTCTTTAGCAATTACGGCAAGGCGATCGCTCTCCTTTACTCTTAGTTCTTGTGCATCTTGGATGACGGATTTGCCTTTGGCACAAGCACAGGCGATCGCTAGGATGGGGATTTCGTCAATTAAACGCGGGATCAAACTGCCGCCTACTTCACAGGCTTGCAGTTCTGCTGAGCGTACCCGCAGATCGGCGATCGGCTCGCCTGTAACTTCACGGCAATTTTCTAGAGTAATGCCTGCTCCCATGCCCTGTAACACTTCTAAAATGCCAGTGCGTGTCGGATTAACACCCACATTCCTAATCACCAATTCCGAGTCTGGCACGATGCAGCCTGCCACTAGCCAAAATGCCGCCGAGCTAATGTCCCCCGGTACAATCACCGTCTGTCCCTGTAACTTCACCCCGCCCTCAATGCTAACCGTGTTGCCTTGAATTGCCAATTTGGCACCAAAGGCTTGGAGCATGCGCTCGCTGTGATCCCGCGACTTCTCTGGCTCAGTAACACTGGTAACGCCCTCAGCAAATAAGCCCGCCAGCAAAATACAGGACTTGACTTGGGCTGAGGCAATGGGTGAAACAAAGTCAATGGCTTTGAGGGATTTGCCGTTTACCGCTAGGGGAGCGTAGCCCCCCGCCCGACACCAAATTTCTGCACCCATGGCTTGGAGGGGATGAATCACTCGCTTCATGGGACGCGATCGCAGGGAGTTATCCCCTGTAATCACAAAAAAACGCTGGGGTTGGCTTGCCAGTATGCCAAGCATCAGGCGCATAGTGGTACCTGAATTGCCAGCATTCAGCACATCCCGAGGTTCGTGCCACTCTGCACCCTGAACCACTACCAGATCGGCGTTGAGGTCGGAGATGACTGTCCCCATATCTCGGAAACACTGAGCCGTACTGCGGGGATCATCGCCCAACAACAAACCCCTAATCTGGGTCTCCCCTTGCGCGATCGCCCCGAGCATCAAAGCTCTATGGGAGATGGATTTATCACCCGCTACTGTAATGTTCCCTTTTAGCCCAGTGGAGGGAGGGTGAACTGTAGTAAACAAGAGCTTCTAGGCGGCTGTAAAAGTGGACTTGAATTCAGCGATCGCCGTGCGCAGAATCTCCTCCGCTTCTTTGGTGATGGTGCGCTCGGTTTGGATAATCTCAGCGTAGCGGGGCTTGCTGGTCGCCAAGTAATTACGCAGACCCTTATTAAACTCACCGACCTTCTCTACAGCAATGTCATCCACATAGCCATTGATCGCCGCAAAAATAATCGCCACCTGATCCCACACTGGCAGAGGCGAATACTGGGGTTGCTTCAGAATTTCCCGCAGGCGCTGTCCACGAGCCAACTGGGCTTGAGTGGTTTTATCCAAATCTGAGGCAAACTGAGCAAAGGCAACCAGATCATCATACTGCGCCAATTCCAGCTTGATTTTGCCCGCCACCTGCTTCATTGCCTTAATCTGCGCCGCCGAGCCAACCCGTGATACAGAGATACCGGGGTTAATAGCGGGGCGCACCCCAGAGTTAAACAGGTCAGAGGAGAGGAAAATCTGCCCATCAGTAATAGAAATGACATTAGTGGGGATATAAGCAGACACATCCCCCGCTTGGGTCTCAATGATAGGCAGAGCAGTCATGGAGCCACCACCTAGGGTATCGTTGAGCTTAGCCGCTCTTTCCAAGAGGCGGGAGTGCAGATAAAACACATCCCCTGGGTAAGCCTCCCGACCAGGCGGACGACGCAGAAGCAGAGACATCTGGCGGTAGGCTTGGGCGTGCTTAGACAGGTCATCGTAGACCACTAAGGTTGCCTTGCCCTTGTACATAAAATACTCTGCCATCGATGCCCCTGTGTAGGGAGCTAGGAATTGCAGAGTGGCAGGGTCGTTGGCATTGGCGGTGATCACAATGGTATATTCCAATGCTCCACTTTCCGCCAGCACATTCACCACATTGGCAACAGTGGAAGCCTTCTGCCCGATCGCCACATAGACGCAAATGCAGTTCTGCCCTTTTTGGTTGATGATCGTATCCACGGCAACGGCGGTTTTCCCCGTCTGGCGATCGCCAATAATCAATTCTCGCTGTCCCCGCCCGATGGGAATCATGGCATCAATGGCGGTAATTCCCGTTTGCAATGGCTCATACACCGACCTGCGGGCAATAATTCCAGGAGCAGGCGACTCAATCAGACGCGCCGACTCCGCCTTAATTTCCCCCTTGCCATCGATGGGACGCGCTAGGGCATCAATTACCCGACCCACAAATGCCTCACCCACAGGAATCTGGGCGATCTTGCCCGTGGACTTCACCGAGCTACCCTCAGCAATGCCCCGACCCTCACCCATCAACACCACGCCCACATTATCTTCTTCTAGGTTAAGGGCGATTCCCACCGTGCCATCTTCAAACTCTAACAGCTCGCTCGCCATGCACTTCTCTAAGCCATAGACGCGGGCAATGCCATCACCAACCTGCAAAACCGTTCCCACATTAGAAACTTGCAGTTCTTGGCTGTATTCGGCAATCTGTTGCTTAATGATATTAGTAATTTCATCAGGTCTGATACTAACCATTGGATTGTTCCTCTCTATACACTTGCTAAAAGGCGACTGGAAAGGCGGCGCAGTTGTCCGCGAATGCTGGCATCGACAATTTGCGAGCCGATTTTGATAGCTACCCCACCAATCAAACTGGGGTCAACCGTTAGCTCTAATTCAACGCCACTGGCTGAAGTCAGAGCCAATACTTTTTGCCGTAACTGTTCTTTCTGGATGTCATTGAGGGGCACAGCACTGGTAACTTCAGCTAAGGCAATGTTGCGCTGTTGCCGCAACAGGCTCCGCAGATGACTGCAAATGTCTGTGACAAAGGGAATGCGCCCCCGATCCACCAGCAGAGACAGGAAATTTTGCATCAAGGGGTGCAGATCGGGAAAAACCCTTTGCAGGACTTGCTTTTTGAACTTAGCAGGCATGACTGGGCTGGCAAGCAGTTGGGCTAAATCCGCTGAACTAGCTACGGTACTAGCAATGGTTTCGGCATTGGCGGCGATCGCCTCTATCGCCCCTTGTTCTTTTGCCAAAGCCATCAAGGCTTCAGCATAGGGTTCGGCAACCTTACGATTTATGGCTTCAGTTTTCATGGTTAGGGATTGAGTAAAGATAGGCTACGCTGTACCAGTTCATCTTGCACCGAGGCACTCAAACCCCGATCCAACTCAGCCTGTACAGCTTGCAGAGCCTGCTCAGCAAGCTGACGGCGCAATAGAGCCACCACCCGCTCCTGCTCACTGGCAATTTCCTGCTCAGCGGCAGTCCTCAGCTTAGCAATATCCGCCTCCACACTCGCCAAAATAGCGGAACGAGCCGCTTGGGCATCTAGCTCAGCCTGCTGTAAGATGCGATTAGCCTCAGCTTGCGCTTGTGCTAACCGTTCTTGCTGTTCAGTCAACTGCTTCAGAGCCGACTGTTGGCGTTCCTCAGCATCCTTAATGGCGGATTCAATTTGTTGCAAGCGATTGGCTAGTATTTTGCCCAAAAAGCCTCTGCCAAAGTAAACCAAAATTGCCAGTACAATCAGCAAGTTAACTAAATTAGTCTCCAAAATGTTGGAGTTGATGCCAAAGCCCGCCGCTAACTCTGTAGCAAACAAAAAGGGAAAATACATAAAACCTATACCCCAACAAGATTTCCGAGTAATTTTGCTAAAATTTGCTGACTCAGTGCCTGCACCTGCTCCTGCAGTGCAGACTGGGCTTCCGTCTTTTGGCGTTCTATTTCTGAGCGTGCTGATGCTACCTGATTTTGGGCAGTGGTCATGGCTTCAGCAATTTGTTGATTGCGGAGCTTGGTGGCTTCAGCTTGGGCTGTGGCGATTTTCTCTTGGGTGGCTTTGCGAGCGGCTACCAGTTCCTTTTCGTAGGCGAGGGCAAGGGCATTCGCCTTCTCCAATCGCTCCTTGGCTAGGGCGATCTGCTGACGCACATAGTCGTTACGCCCGTCTATCGCCCCTGTGAGAGGTCTAAAGAATAGCTGGTTTAGCACCACCACCAACAGCAAAAACTGGATAGCCATAATTGGCAAAGTGGCATCTATATCAAATAGACCACCACTGGTTTCAGCCGCTAAAATCAAAGGGATTTGCCAGAAGTTCATGAATTAGCACCATCAGGTAGCAAATAATTAGCCAATAAATTTAGGAAACGAAGGGGTTAGCGAATAACAGCACAAGAGCGACTACTAGACCATAAATGGTGAGAGCTTCCATGAATGCCAAGCTCAACAGCAGAGTACCGCGAATTTTGCCATCTGCTTCGGGCTGGCGGGCAATCCCTTCTACAGCGCGACTAGCGGCATTGCCTTGACCCAGACCAGGACCTACAGAGGCAAGCCCTACAGCAACGCTGGCGGCAATAACAGAAGAAGCGGCAACAAGTTCCATGATTATGTCCTTTATTACGAAGTTTGTAAGTTTGAAACGGCTTTCTTAATCAATATAAAACAGTGTGTACCCTCTAGATCATTTTTTTGGGATTTGGGGATCAATTTCACCAGTTAGTGATCGTGTGCCTCTTCTTCTCCATGTCCCTCCATGGCTTCACCAATGTAGGAGGCGGCGAGGGTGGCAAAAATCAATGCCTGAATGGCACTGGTAAATAATCCCAAAATCATGGCTGGTAAGGGGACAAACAGCGGCACAAGCAGAACCAGCACTGCCACCACCAACTCATCAGCCAGAATGTTGCCAAACAGACGGAAACTTAGGGAGAGGGGCTTGGTAAAGTCTTCCAGTATCCACAGGGGGAGCAAAAATGGCGAACCCTGCACATATTTGCTGAAATACTCTAGTCCTCTCTGCTTGAAACCTGCATAGAAATAGGATACGGACACAATCAAGGCTAGGGCGACTGTGGTATTAATGTCTGAGGTGGGAGCGGCAAGTTCGCCTTCGGGCAGTTCGATCAATTTCCATGGCACCAATGCCCCCAGCCAGTTGGAGACAAAGATAAACAGGAATAGGCTTCCCACAAAGGGCACCCACTCACGGTAGTGCTTGACTCCGATCTGGTCTTTGGCGATGCCTTGCACAAACTCGAGGGCGTATTCCATCAGGTTCTGAAAACCACTAGGCATCCGCTGGAGGTTGCGGGTAGCGGCAAGGGAAGCCACCAGCAGTACGCCAATCACAACCCAACTGACGATCAGCACTTGTCCATGAATGGCAAGGTTGCCGATATGCCAATAAAAATGTTTACCAACTTCTAAGGCGGCTAGAGAGTACATCATGTTTGTTTATCAACTACGCAAATCACGGAGCATCAGTGCTAGTACCGCTAACTTGTAGGAGAGAAATCCAAAGAAAGCGGGCAATAGTTCTAGTTTTTGCCATTTGCCAGCGATGATCATCAGCGCGATGAACAGTCCCAGTCTAGCCACTCCGAGGCGGCGACTGCTCCCGCCTAGTTGATCTACACTGCGGGCTAACATTCTCAGGTAGGCTAAGCCGACTAAGCCTCCCAACCAAAAACTCTGCGCGGTGGTGACTCCATAGATCAGCCAAACCACTGTCCCAATCAGTCCCACTAGACAGAGGGTCAAGAGCATCAGCCGCTGTTTGAGTTGCTGATACTCCTCTAGGGAGGCATTGGGTTTTGCTTCCTCAGCCACGAGACTTGAGTTCACAGGCAAGTTGGAGACTGCTTGGCTTTTGGCTGGCAGAACAATGACAAACACTAGGGGCTATTATTTAACACTGCATTCTTCAGCATATATTAAGACTGCCTACTTTAATCGAGGGATTTATTTTTGCTATTAACTTCCTCTGGCGGTTGATCCTTTATCATGGGCTTATCTACTGCACTCAGCCAATGTTGTGATTACTCGTCTGCGAACTACAGCCTTGCTCTGCGCTCTGGTAGCAGTTGCCAGTGCCTTTGTTTTCTTAATCAATGACCAGACGCAATGGGTGGTTAGCTGTGTGGCTACGGCAGGGCTGTTTATTGCTCCGATTTTACTGCCTGCTATCTTTCGTGCTTTTTGGCTATCCCCATTGGGACAACATTGGCAAGTAACTCTGGCTGGGGTGATCGCTTTTTTGTTGTTGCTGATCGTGGGACGCATTACTAAGCTGGATGATCCCTTTTGGAGTTGGTTTGGCACGCTGAATTGGGAGTTGGGTGTGCCGGGGGCGATCGGGGCAACGGGGCAGTTGATTTTGGCGATCATTGCTATCTGGGTGGCAGGCAGGCAGAATGAGCTGACGGAAAAACTGACGGGACAGCAAAATATAATCACCCAACAGCAGACCATTGATGCTTATTTTCAAGGGATTTCCGATCTGGTCATCGATGAGGAAGGGCAGATGGAGGATTGGCCTTTGGAGCGGTTGATTGCTCAGGCACGGACGGCGGCACTGATGGGGGGCTGTGATGCGGAGGGGCGGGCTAAGGTGATCCGCTTTTTGTCTACGGCTAATCTCTTAACTCCACTGAAGCGGGATGGTCTGCTGGGCAGACCGATTTTGGATGGCTCGGGGGGCTATGAGGTGGATGTGGTGAATGGGGTTAGGGTGGTGAACTTGGGCACTATGCTGGCGGGGAAAGATATGAGTTTTACTGACCTGCGGTTTACTGACCTCAGCGGCGCTAATTTGATGAAAACGGATTTGACGGGCTGTAACCTGACAGGAGCAAATCTGGCGGGCACTATTCTGGTGCGGGCGAGCCTACGCAAGGCTGATCTGAGTCGGGTGCGTTTGTTTTATGGGGATTTGGCTACGGCATCACCGCGCGATCGCCAAAATAAGCTAGACATTGTTTCGGGAGCCTATTCTGGGGCGGTGGTGGAGGAGGCTGATCTCACAGGGGCAGAGGGTTTGTCTGAGGAAAATCGCCGTTACCTCTGCGCGTGGGGTGGTGCTAAAACTAGGCGCACTATTCCAGGGGGCTGTGCTGATGTGCCCAATCTGTTAGGTAGTTAGGCTATGGGTGTGGCGCACAGTGTATGGCAAGCGGAAAAGTTGCTGTTTACCCCATGCGCCCCTGACCTTGGGGCAATTCCCATAATTTATGCTTTCCCCAACACCTATACGGTGGGGATTACCAGTCTGGGCTATCAGCACATTTGGGCAAATCTTGCCAGCCGCCCTGAGGTAAGTGTCAGTCGCTGGTTTACGGACATCCATGAGCCTCTGCCTAGGGAGGTGGAGTTGCTGGGTTTTTCTTTCTCGTGGGAGTTGGACTATGGCAATGTGCTCTATGCCTTAGAGGTTTTGGGTGTGCCTTGGCACAGTGGCGATCGCACTAGTGGGCATCCCTTAGTCTTTGGCGGCGGGGCGGTGCTGACTGCCAATCCTGAACCCTTTGCTGAGTGGTTTGATTTGATTTTGCTGGGGGATGGGGAAGATTTGCTAGGAAATCTGCTCACTGCCTATCAGGGGGTGCGCCATGCCCCACGCGCGGAGCAATTGCTGACCCTCGCCCAAGTACCTGGGGTCTATGTCCCTAGTTTATATCGGGTGGTCTATAGCCATGCCACGGGGGGCATTCACAGCATTGAGCCAGTGAGTACAGCAGTGCCTGCTACGGTGCAGAAGCAAACCTACAAAGGGAATGTGCTGTCCCACTCTAGCGTAGTAACCCCCCATGCCGCATGGGCGGATATTTTTATGGTGGAGGTGGTACGCAGTTGCCCAGAGATGTGCCGCTTTTGCTTGGCGAGCTATCTCACCCTGCCCTTTCGCCCTGCTGACTTGGAAGTGGGTCTGCTTCCTGCCATTCGCCAGGGGCTAAGCGTAACCAATCGCCTTGGTCTGCTGGGGGCTTCGATTACCCAACACCCTGAGTTTGAGACTTTGCTGGACTGGCTCGACCAACCAGAGTTTGACTCGGTACGGCTCAGTTTGGCTTCTGTGCGCACTAACACCCTGACCCCCCGCCTGTGTAGAATTTTGGCACGCCATGACAGCCGTTCCGTCACTGTGGCAGTGGAGAGCGGTTCGGAAAGATTGCGCCAAATCATCAACAAAAAACTAAGCAATGAGCAAATTTATCAAGCGATCGCCAATGCTCAGGCAGGCGGCTTGCAGGGGATCAAGTTCTATGGCATGGTGGGCGTACCCTACGAAACCGATGCCGATATTGCTGACACGGTGGATATGCTGTGCACTGCCAAACAACTTGCGCCCAAGCTGAAAATTGCCTTTGGCTGTAGCACCTTTGTCCCCAAAGCCCATACGCCATGGCAGTGGCAGGGGGTATCCCCTTCCGCCGAAAAGAAGTTGCAATTTTTGCAAAAACAACTGGGCAAGCTGGGGATTGATTTTCGTCCCGAAAATTACCGTGATTCCGTCGTCCAAGCCCTGATCTCAAGGGGCGATCGCCGTCTCCATGCCGTGCTCACCCTTGCCTATCACTATGCCCAAGCCGATGGTAAGGTGGAGCCTAGTCTAGGAATGTTCAAGCGGGCATTTAAGGAACTGGCAGAGACCGTACCGCCGTTGGACTGGTATGTATTCCGCACATGGGGCATGGCGGAAGTGCTACCATGGACGCACCTGCGCACTGCCCTGTCCCCCGAACTTTTGCAAAAACACCATCAGCTAGCCCTCAGCTACAGCGATTCCGTGCCACCGCTTCCCGCAGTTTAGTCGCCCTTGCCTTAGCCTCAGGGCGGCTTTCGCGGCGGATCAGGTCATCTAGGGTACTGAGGCTTTCGCGATAGCGGCGCATGGTGCAAAGCACTAACCCCTTATTGTACAGGGTGTCTCTGGGATTCACATCCGAGTCAAAACTCTCCATCTCTGGTTGCAAAGCGCGGTTAAGGGCAGTCAAAGCCAACTGGTCTTGTCTCAGTTCATAGTGTGCCGCCCCCAAGTTATTCTGGGCTTCAAAAAAGAAGGGATAGCGGCTCAGTGCCTGCCGGTAAGCGGTTATGGCTTCCCGCAGTTTCCCCTGCTTGCGTAAAGCGTTTCCCTTGCGGTACATAGCAGAGGGAGAGTCTGGCTCCAATTTCAAGGCATTGTCAAAGGCGGCGACCGCCTCAGCATAGCGTTTTTGCCGATCTAGCATTAGCCCGCGGCAGTGGTGTCCCATGGCAAAATTGGCTTTGATCTGTAGTGCCTGTTCGCACTTTTGCAGACCACCTTGAAAGTCCCCAGAGAGAGCCAGATCATTGGCTTCAATAAATAGAGCCACATGGGGCGGGGTGGAGTTGCCACTGGCTCTTGTAATTTTTTCCGCTTCCCTAAACGCTTCGGCGGCAGGTTCATAGCGTTCAATACGCGACAGGGCAAAGCCTCTACCTTCCCAATATAGATAGTTATCGTCGCCAATAAAATCACGGCGATAAAAATAGTAGTTGTAATACGGCGAGAAGGCGGTTGCCCTAATATAGGCATCCTGAGCCTGCTCTATTTTGCCTTGGCGAAACAGGTACAACCCCTTGTAAAAATGCGCCAAACCGTAGGAGGGATTGAGACGGATCGCCCGCTCTAGGTTTTCCAGTGCCTGATCGTAGCGTTCCAGATCGCCGAGAGCCGTGCCACGATTGAACCAGAGAATGTAGTAATCTTGGGGGCGCACCCGCGGTTGTACCCGATCCACAAAGCGCCCACCAGGGGGAATCGCCAGTCCGCGATCGTAGGCTTTGATGGCTTCTTCGTATTTGCCTAGCCGTGCCAAGGCTACGCCATAGCCATTCCACACTTCGGGATCGCTGGCACTCTGGGGAGCTTTGAGGGCTTCCTCAAAACAGTTGATCGCTTCGCTATAGGCTTGTTTTTCGTCTTCTTCGATGCGCCGATAGGCGAGGGGTTTGGTGGAGAGGCGGCGAATTATGGCATTACCCCGTAATTTCAGATTACCAGGCTGGCGGGGCAGGTTGCCGATCTGGCAGGAGGGGGCTGATTCGGCATTTGCATCTGGGGCTACTGACAGTCCACTTACTCCACTGATTAGTCCTAGCCCAGTGAGGCAAGTGATCAGGGCAAAACGAGAGAGAAAATTTTGCGGGTATGGCTGCAACATGGCACAGTTTAATAGTTGGCTAAATTTAGAAATTTAGGAGGAAGTTAGTCGGCATATACGGGCGGTGGGCGATCATCTCCGCCACTGGGTGGGGTATAGACTGGGGGAGGATTGTAAACTGGTGGCGGCGGGACATAGGTGTCCACTGGACTACTGGGAATGCTGGGCAAAACTGGAGCTATGCGGCGGCTGGCAATCTCCCGCTGGGCGCGATCGCTGATCCATTTCACCTGTTTTTGCATATCGGGAATAGATAGGCTTTTGTATAGCTCTACGGCTTCATCCCATTTTTGCGCCTTAAAGGCTTGATTGATCTTGTTGACGGTGGCTTTATTTTTATCCCAGAGCTGACGGTAGTTTCGTACGCTCTGAGCGATTTTGTTACTATCTTTGTAGGTGGTGGGCAAAATTTTGAGCAATTCCTCAACCCGAGCGACATCCGATTTGGACTGAATACTGCGATTGATCTGGCTGGCAATGCGATCCGCGGCTTGGTTGATAATTTTTTGGGCTGAAGGCTGGTTAGGGGAACCTTGGGGGATACTCTGGGCAATGGCGATCGCTTCAGCAAACTTTTGCTGTTCTAGTAACTTGAAGGCGTTGGTGAGGGACTTTTGTTCTTTGCCTGCAAGGCAGGATTGTTGAATTTCTTGAACCTCTGCCTGAAAACTACTCAGTTTGGGCAATAGCAGATTACTTTTTTGCAGGCAGTTATCGTGATCTCCAGAACTTTGCAAAGTGCGCAGTTCTGCTAACAAGGTTTCTGCTGCGGTGCGATTTTGCCATTGCACCCAACCCCAAACACCGCCGCCAACAAGCATTAAACTTAGCAGTGTCAAGAGGGTAATTCGCTGAGAGCTAGGTGCAGGATGCTTTTGTGGCTCAGAACTAAGCAGGGTGGTGGCATTGGGTTGGGCAGAGGCTTCAAGACTGGAAATTTGAGAAACTGGTGTTTCACTGGTGTTCGGTTCACCTAAATCAGCAGTAATCAGAGTGGTGCCATTGGCGATCGCCGCTCGTTGTTCTGCTGTAGTAGAGGGCATAGGCGCATCTGGCTCAGTGGGTAGGGCTTGCTGAGTTTGGCTTGCCGACAGCTCCGCTACAGTGGGGGCGGGGTCAAAACTTAGCAAGGTAATTTCTTGAGGCTTGGTTCTCACCTCTGCTGAGGGCAGATTGACGATGGGGGCTGTTTGATAGTGATGTGCTGAGTCAGAGACCAGAATCTGGGGGGCGGTGATGTCCTGCAATTCGGTTTCGGGTAAGTCCAGCCCAGGCAACCTCTGGAAAGCGCTCAGTGCTTCACTGCCATCTTTGTAGCGTTCCTTGAAGTGCGATCGCACCATGCGTTCCAAAAAGTTAAGTAAATCTGGGGAGAGATGCTGAGCGAAGGGTTTCCAGATGATTTCTCCATCTTCATCTTCTTTGAGATTCTGGGGATGAATGGTGGTTGCGCCGTGAATAGCGGTCATGCCCAAGCCAAAAATATCGCTACTGGGGCGGGGTTTGCCCATACCCTGCTCGATGGGCATATAACCAGGTGTGCCAATGGAGATGGTGGCACTGGTGAGGGCATGATTGGGCGCATTGGGAGCTTGCAGTTGCTTGATCGCACCAAAGTCAATGAGAAATAGTTTGCCATCGCTTTTTTGGCGCAGGATATTAGAGGGTTTGATGTCTCTATGGATCACGCCTTGACTGTGAATAAAACTCAAAATCGGCAGAAGTTCGCCTAGAAATGACCGAACCTTGCTCTCTGCCCAATTTTCCTTGCTTTGTAGCTCCTGATTCAGGGAATGCCCCTCGATGTATTGCTGAACGATATAAAACTCGCCATCTTCTTCGAAATAGGCGAGGAGTTGGGGGATTTGGGGATGGGCTGTCAATCTTTCTAAAACTTCGGCTTCACGATGGAACATTTTAATAGCTAGCTCTGCCATTTCCTGCGTCTGGTTGGGGCAGACTAGGTGCTTGACCACACACAGTGGATTGTTGGGGCGGCGCGTGTCCTCTGCAAGGTAGGTATGTCCAAAGCCTCCTGCCGCCAGAACTCTGACAGTGCGATAGCGACGGTCTAATAGCTTGCCTACTAAGTTGGTTGTACCCACAGTGCGAATCGCCAGTTATCTAACCGTTTGCCTAAACTGATATTATCATTTCATTAGACTAACTATTTCTGCCAAAGTTCCCTACCAAATCGGCGATCGCCCGTGTAATTTTGCCCCCATCTGCCCAGCCTGCAAAACCAGCGTAGATCACTTGTCCAGCCTGATCTGTAACAAAGATGTGCCTGGTCTGTAGAGGACTGTGCCACTGCCACAAACTAAAACCCTCTCGCAAATTGGCGATCGCTGTGGCAAATTTTAAGTCCCTCGGGTGGGCATCGGTCAAAGCTAGGGAGTAGAGGTACTGCAATATCTGGGTAGCGGTGTCTTTTGCAAGGGGAGCTACTTGGGGATTGTGCCAAAATGCGCGAATAGCGGTGATTACTGCGGGGTGGAAGCGCATCTGAGCGTGGTATGCCCCCTTAATCACCTGCCAGTGGGCATGGAAAAATTTGGTACAGCCCACAACTATTGTGCCGTCACTGCCGCCATCCCAATCCCCAGCGATCGCTAAGGTGGGAATGTGGCGGGCTATTTCGCTGGCAATGTTGCGGCGATCTTTCCCTAAATGTTTGGCAATCAGCGGGAACCAGCCCAGCGGGTCAAATATCCGTGCCAAATCTGAGCCACCCACAGGCGAAGCCAACAAGACCAAACTGCGCACTCTGCTCCACCACTCGGGGTGATCCGCCAAAATCTCCAACCAGATCAAACCGCCCATAGAATGCCCAATGATGTCCATGCTAGCTGAGGAATATTGCGCTAACAGGGCTTGGGCATCCTCTTCTACTTTCTGCTTGAGGGGCGCAAATTCTCGCCAAGTACGCCACCAACCCAAATTTGGTGCAGAAACCTTGACATCTGGTGGCAAGTCTTTTTTGAGTATGTCGGCAAGGCGCAACATCACGCGATTGGTGTCCGCCCAGCCATGCTGAACAAAAAGTAACCTAGAAGTGGTAATGCTTCCCAACTCAGCCTACAGCTCAACTATATTTAATTTATAAGTTTAGGGGTAGCGAGATCGGAATAAGGCTTGAGGCAGGGAAAAGTGTTTCCTCCTGTTTAGGATTCAACTTACCAAACTTATTATCAATCTCCAGTGTATCACTTGACTAATGAAGGCATAAAATGGAATTCTATCAAACTCTTTCTAGCATTGATAGGAATCCCCTATCATTACTTAATCGAAGCTCTCTCCATCTCTTGCCTTTATCTGTGTCAGCCTAGTAATTAAGGATGGAGTTGCGGTGAGGTACTAAGCTAGTTTGTTTAATTATTGAGAGTTGCCACTAAAGTAATCAAGACCTGTTCTGATAAACACTGGAAACCATATCCCAGTAAAGTGTTTTGCAATTCCCCATGTCATCATCAGTTCATCTTTAGTAAAGTGCAACTCTCTAATTATTAAGGGATACAATCTAATGTTGGAAGGCAGGGATTTCTGCTTCTTGTGGCTATACCTTAGCTTCAAATAGGATGTAGTTATTCAAGACTTCCAGTCTAGGAGAGTAGGATTAGTTCCATCAGGCTCAACGCCGCACCCTTACCCCTCTGTAGATGACATACTTGGCTTTGTCTTTGGATAGTTCGGTGTCGGAATTTTTGATAGCAGAGCGTATTTGGGCTGAGGGTTGATCGTCTATAAATTTGGCTGTAGCAGGCTCAACCGTAGGAGCGGTGATCGCTATGTTTTGGCGCATTGCCGAATGGAGTAAGTCAGTAACACATGGACGACCGATCAGCTCAGTTACAGTGCTAACCAGTTCAATCAAATTTTCGGCGGAGAGGCGGGGGAGCATATCTGAAGCCCCACGACGCAGTGCCCATGCTCTTTCTAAGTCTTTAATTTTTTCTTGACGGGGATTGAGCAGGACTATCTTGGGTGCATTATCTTTCTGCACAGCCCACTGACAAACATTACCAGACTGCAACGTTTCTGAGTTAGGGGACTTGATACCCACATCCAGTAAAACAAGGTGGGGCAAGTTAATTGGATTGGTGTAAGTCTCTTCAAGTTCCTCTTTCAGATCATGCTCTGCGGATTTGCAAATTACTTGCATCTGCTGTGAAGCCAGAGCTGTTTGCCAAAGGGTAGCTTGATCTGCCTCCAGATGTGCCATCCAGACTATTTTTGCCATACGCTGTAGTGAGAGGAACTTAAAACCTTTTAAGAAGGTAAAGACTTTTTGATTCTGTTTTTGTGTTCTAAAATACTAAATTTAATTTTTGTCCCGAAATTAGGTATTTATTTACCTAATTTTTTGAGAAAGAACATTTTATCTACAACAGCCTACAACAGTTGCCTACATGATCAGGACAAATTTTGGCTTCCACCCCTGCACCAATCTTCACTCACCCTAACTCTCTCTGCTGTAATGAGATATGGCAAGCGTTGGTTCTTGATTTTGTCTTAATACCTCTACATCGCTGTAGAGCGGTGCAGAGGATGGTTCTTAAATCCCCTAAAAATTGCCTTTGGATTTGGCTATAAGAATGTTCTCAGTTAAACTATTGTGGCTTATTATGTCTTGGTCTATAATTCCTTGCATCAGTTAACTGCACCTTAACTATACCTTAACTATTAGGTGGTATGTTTTTCGCAACAGCTATTAAAGCAAAGGAGGGCGTAGGCTATGACCAGCTCAGAAATTACTCAAGAGAGGGAAGGTTCTCGAGTCTATGCAACACCGAATGTAGGACATATTTCTATGGGAGGACCAATCAGGTTTTTTGCTTATTGGGCAATTGTGATACCTCTCTTCTTGTTTGCTTATGGAAAACCCACTTTTGACGAAGCTACCTTAAAGAGTCGCTCACCTTTTCTAATTGGCGCAGTGATCGCTAGTTTTGTTTGGGGCAAAGTAGTAGGTGGCATCCGAGTAGCGGCGGAATGGGAGAAAGGGGTAATTCTCACCCTCGGCAAGTTCTCTGAGGTGAGGGGTTCGGGGGTTTTTTATGTTATGCCTTTCCTTGAAACTGTGCAATTTGTCGATACTAGGGTGGAAGTAATCAACATTCCCAGACAGCGGGCAATCACTAAAGATAATGTGCCTGTGGTCATTGATGGAGCCTTATTTATGAGTGTCAAAAATCCGGGGTTTGCGATAACCAAAGTGCAGGACTATCGCTTTGCCACTTCTCAGTACGCCCAGTCAGCACTGCGTGATGTAGTGGGTTCCTCCAGCCTTGATGAACTGCTGTCTGAACGCGAGAAAATTCAAGAACAAATTGCTTCCATTGTGGGTGAAAAAGTCAGGGATTGGGGATTGCGGGTTGATTCTATTCAACTGCAAGACTTTGACCTGCCCGAAGACCTCAAGAAAGTGATGTCTCGTCAAGCCTCAGCCGAAAGAGAGAAGCGAGCGACGATTACTAAGGCAGAGGGCGATCGCTTGGCGGCAATCAACTTAGCTGAAGCGGCAAAACTCATGGCACAAAACCCCATCGCCTTGGAGTTACGCACCTTGCAAACTATCGATGGCTTGGCAGGCAGTCC